>Ga0208720_1000142_pt1 | contig 18732 bp, 16 predicted proteins | sample LakMenEpi20Apr10_FD_150716 | JGI IMG/M metagenome (GOLD analysis project Ga0208720, IMG submission 150716) | Freshwater microbial communities from Lake Mendota, WI - 20APR2010 deep hole epilimnion (SPAdes) | ecosystem: Environmental > Aquatic > Freshwater > Lake > Epilimnion/Euphotic zone ...
TTGGGCTCAGCCCCAAATCTCAGACTCAAACTCCAGATTTCAGAATGAGAGGGGTATAGTTCCAACAGAACTGGCTTGATACGAGTGAGGAGTCAAAGTTTCGATGACTTAATGCGCGGAATTCGAAATCCATGGTCAGCCAAAATTCGCGAATGGCCCTGTGGCTTCCCCAAAAATTCTCCCACCCTTTCATCGATCCGCCCCAACTTTTCTACTATAATCATCAACGACCCTCAAATCTCTCCACCTCCAACAGCGACCCCAAAAAAACATGAACACACTGCTCATCTGGCTCAGCGCATTCACTCTAAGTGCTGGCCTCGAACGTACTGATGTCGAATATAAAATCTTTCAATTCCCGGCGAACCAGATCCCCCGGATCGACGGCGATCCCTCCGACTGGTCCATCGTCCCTGACTCCTACTCCATCGGCTCCAACCAACTCAAAGATACCGTCGGTGGTTTCGGCGAAAAACGTGACCCCAAAAATCTCGATGTAAAGGTCAAAGTCGGCTGGGTCAAAGGGCTCAACCAATTGTATTTCCTCTACGAAGCCTATGACAATTATTGGGACTTCGCCAAAACGGATCTCCATAATGACATCTTCGAAGTCGTCATCGACGGCGACCTTTCCGGAGGGCCCTTGATCCGCCAAATGCATCCGAATTTGAAATTAAAAGACAAACTCGAAACTCACCCCCTGTTCCATGGGATTCATGCCCAGAATTATCACATCTTTACACCCGCCGAAGGCAAGGACTGGGCCATGGTCTGGGGCTCCCAACCGTGGATCAAAGATCTGCCCTGGGCCAATGCCGCCACGAAATACAACTTCAAACACGGCGAAAATGGCAAGCTCACACTCGAGTTTTTTGTAACCGCCTTTGATTACGCGCCTCCCGATCAAGCCCGGGCCGTGCAATCAAAACTCGAGGAAAACAAGGTCATCGGCATGTCGTGGTCGATCCTCGATTACGACGACGAAAAATCCGAACGCTTTAGCGCCTTCTGGAACCTCTCCCACAAAACCACCATGTACGGCGATGCCTCAGATCTGGTTGCATTTCGCCTGATGCCGCTCGAGAAAAGCTTTCGGAAACCGGTCGAAGCCAACTGGAGCTTCCAGGTCATCAGCCCTGCCGATCGACTTGTTGCATTTCATGACCAATCCTATGGCAATATCAAGTCGTGGAAATGGGATTTTGGTGACGGCACCACCTCTACGGAAAAGAACCCCCAGCATACTTATAAAAAGCCCGGCGAATTTGTCGTCACACTCTATGTGGAAGGCCCTGAAGGCAAAGCCCGCCGTTCCAAGGTCTGGGATGTCACCCTGCCGTAAACTCTCTAATCAGTCGTCTATCGTTGTCTGGCCAATCTGGTGAGCCGCCCGATCGCTTGTTTTTCAAGCGTTCGGGCCCGTTCACGCGAGAATCCGAATTTCTGGGCAGCAGCCCATAATCCCATCGGTTCCTTTCCAAAAAGCCCGAACCGATATTGAATCCATTTGGATTCCAATGGGTCGAGATCTTGAATCCCTTGAAATATACGCTCCAGACAGTCGGCTTCATGTAGCTGATTGCCCACTGGCCAAGCCCTGGTGTCGGGGATCACTACCTCAAGACCAATTTCCATTTTGGGATTTAATTCCTGAGAATTCGGTATGACCCGACTTAAATTCAATGCCAGAAATACAACCTTCGCCTTCCGCTCGGTCAATTGCAATGCCTCTGCCACCTCCTGATCCATTGGCAATCGTCCCAGCCGATCTGTCAGAACCGCCGATGCCCGATGCCATTTCGCCATCAGACTCACCAGATAGGCTGGCAACCGAACAAGCCGGCCCTGATTGATCACCGCCCGACGCATCGATTGTTTAATCCAATAAACAGCATATGTACTAAACCTGGTCGAGACTTCGTAATTAAATGTTTCCACAGCCCTCATCAGACCAAGATTCCCCTCCTCAATCAAATCCTCGAGTGAAACGCCCCTGCCGAGATAATGCCGGGAAACTTTCACCACAAGCCTGAGATTTGAGCTGATCAGAAGGTCGCGGGCAGCTGGATCGCCCAAGGCCACCTTTTGCCCCAACTGTTTTTCCTCCACGGTAGTCAACACCGGGATCGCCTGAATGTCCCTCAAATACTGCTGGATAGCCGCCGAACCTGGCAATCTCGAGGAATTCGATTCTTTTGAAGTCGTGTACACGTCGAGCCAGCCTTTTCCACATCTATTGAGAACAATCATCGGGAACCTACGACATCTTTGATTCATCTGAGAACTTGAGGGTCAGCCGCACATTACAACACTCTCACAAGATCCGGTTGTAACGATTACTCGCGATGTAACAACCAGAGTCGCTTTGAACGAGGTTGACAATGTGGAAATCGCAGGCTTGAAGGTCGATCTAAGAGGGGTAAGCGTCCGGCAGGAGAACGCCGGCGGATCGACTTTACCGATCACTGAAATGAGAGAAAGGAATCTCGCCGCTATGAATTCCCGACGAATGCTTTTTGGAATGATTCTGAGTGCCTGTCTGGCCAATGTGGGCTGTGTAATGTTTGATGCAGCCGACGACTTTCCGCAACCCTGTTATGGCCCTGATTGCAGGGGCGGTGGACTGGCTCAATATGGCAATGCCAAATTCGGCCATAACGGTGGACACATCGGCGAGCCTGTTTTCACCCCAGCAGCAGCCGTAATCCCGGGCGGTGCACCATTGCCCCCAGGCGTGACCGAAGTGCAACTCACGCCTGACGAACCCGCAAAGGCCAAGTCGCCCCTCCCTGAGGCCGTGGATATTCCATCCCCACCTACCCCGACTCCTCCGATTCCACAGCCCTGAGATCATTACTGATCCAGTCATTTTGGATAATTCATCAGGAGAGTGGTCCCGCAGTTTCATCTGTCAGGCCACTCTCCTGTTCGTTTTATCCAAATCAGTCATTCAAGATCGTTGGCTAGGGAGGGCGGCAGATGTCCTTCGGACATAGCTATTAATAGACGTCTCCTCTGGAGCCTAATCACCTCTAATCGGGAATTATTTCCGGCCCGTTCCTTACTCTAATGCGTCCCTTGCTCGCCCTGCGGGTTAGTTTGGCAATCAAAAAACACGATGAAATGCGTGGGCTTTACATACCTCCAATCGACAACGTCCTGCCGCAACTTCCTAAAATTCATCATGAACTTGCCCTTCATTCACGTTACAATTTCAATCGCCCCAAGAGTCACTCAAAACCGCCTCTCACCTGGCTCCTGCCACAATGGATCACCCAGCGATGCACCTGCCGATCACCACCATGGACGACGTCCTTAAGGCGGAACCGGTCATCCGCCAGCATCTCTCGCCTGTCCCCCTCATTCGCTCCTATGCTTTGGAAAAAGCACTTAGCCTGAAGGCTGGAAGGCGTGTCTGGATCAAGGATTACGGCTGGACTCCCGTCGGCTCCTACAAACTCATGGGTGCCCTCAACTGGATGCACGCCCACTGCGAAGAGATCGGCACAAGGCCCGTGGCTGCCCACTCTTCTGGCAATTTCGCCTCAGGAATCTCATTTGCCGGGATGAAATACGGCAAGCGCGTGATCATCGTCATGCCTGAATCTGCCCCCAAGGTCAAGTTCGAACTGACCCGCTCATTTGGAGCCGAAATTCGCACCTACGACATCGCCACCGACCACCTCACCGGCGTTCGCGATCGCCTCACCCGTGAAATCGCCGATAACGAAAAAGCCTTTCAGGCCTCGCCTTACGACGATCCACACGTCATCGCCGGTGCCGGTGTCGGCGGCCTGGAAATTGTTCAGGATTTGAAGCAGCAGGGCCGCTCGATTTCTCACTTCTTCTGCCAGGTCAGCGGTGGTGGATTGATGGCCGGCCACGCTCTGGCCATTGCCGACGGCTTTCCCGATGCCCAAATCATCGGAGTGGAACCGGCCGGTGCCGACGACTTTTGCCAATCTCTGGCCGCCGGAGAACGTGTCAGGCTCGATAAGCCTCAAAGCATCTGCGACGGGCTCCTTTCCTATGATGTCGGCCTGAACAATTGGCCGATCCTCCAAAAGCTGGTCCGTCATAGCATGGCCGTCGAAGATCTGGCCACCCAAAAGGCCATGAAATGGATCTATCAAACCCACGGACTTCGTTCAGAACCTTCCGGAGCAATCGCCACGGCAGCGGCCCTCAGCAGTGGCTTAAACCTCGACGGTGAAGGCGATGTGGTGATTATTCTGAGTGGCCGCAATGCCGACGAATCGGCGTTTCAGAAGTGGATCGGAGAGGTCTGACTGCCCCTCTCTGCATTTCCCCAATTCGGCATTCCGGCTGATTTATGGTAAACTTTCAGTCATTGACGCATTCGCCCCAAAAAGCGAAAGCACGGAACGCAAATCACAACCGCCCATTTCCTCTTGATCCAGAGACGGCTCACCGCGATGCTCAAACTCGAAACATTCCCCAACCAGTTCCCCGACCGCGATTACGAAGTCGAACACACCTGCCCTGAATTTACGGCTGTTTGCCCCAAAACCGGCCAGCCAGACTTCGCCACAATCGTGATCCATTACGTGCCTGATCAACATGTGATCGAACTCAAAAGCCTGAAATATTATCTCTTCAGCTTTCGCGATCGAGGGATTTTTTACGAACACTCCATCAACACCATCCTCAATGATCTGGTGGCCGCCAGCAAGCCCCGCCACATGACCGTAACCGGCCTTTTCAATGCCCGTGGTGGAGTCACTTCCAAAATCACAGCCAAATTCTCGGCCTCCACCAAGTGACATCCGAGTGACCTTCCCAGCCCCCAATGGGCCTTTGTGAACATGACCGAAACGCTTCAATCGCGCCTCTCTGTGGCTGACAAAGCACATTGCTGGCACCCGTTCACGCCCGTGGCCGACTGGGAAGCCTCAGACCCTCTGATCATTCAGTCAGGGCACGGCGTTTATCTGTTCGATATCGCCGGAAATCGCTATTTCGACGGCACTTCAAGCCTCTGGTGCGCCGCCCTTGGGCACCGCCACCCGAGGCTCGACGCCGCCCTGATCGACCAGATCGGGCAAATGGGACACTCCACATTCCTCGGAATGACCCACCCCAAAGCCATCCAACTGGCCCAAAGGCTGGCTGAAATCACTCCGAAAGGGCTGGACCGTGTCTTTTATTCCGACAATGGTGCAACTGCCGTTGAAATCGCCCTCAAAATGGCATTTCAATATCATGTCCAGAAATCATCGCCCGAACCTCAAAGAACCCGCTTTCTAGGACTCACAGGAGCCTATCACGGTGACACCCTGGGCGACGTTTCCATAGGTGGTGTCAGTCATTTTCACTCGCTTTTCAAACCACTTTTATTTGAAACCCTCAGGGCCCCTGCCCCTCATTGCTATCGCTGCCCACTGGGCCTCACGCAGCCCCAATGTGCTCTGGCCTGCCTGAAAGAAGCCACAGACCTGATCGACCAGCACGCTGAAACGCTTGCCGCTGTGGTCGTAGAGCCCATCGTTCAAGGGGCATCAGGCATGATCACCCAGCCGGAGGGCTGGCTCAAAGGCCTGGCCGATCATTGCCGCAAGCGCAATGTCCTGCTGATTCTCGACGAAGTGGCCGTCGGTTTCGGCCGAACCGGAACCATGTTTGCCTGCGAGCAGGAAGCGGTTTCGCCTGATTTCATCTGCCTTGCCAAAGGCCTCACAGGCGGATATATGCCCATGGCCGCCACCGTCACCACAAATACAATTTATAATGCATTCCGGGGCGACCCTTCCAACCCCAAAACCTTCTACCACGGCCACACCTTTACCGGTAATCCATTAGGCTCGGCCGTTGCTCTGGCCGTTCTGGATACGTTTGAAAACGACCATATTCTGGAGAATGTCAATCGGCAGGCCAAGCGCATTTCAGAACGATTTGACCGTGATTTAAAAGGCCGAAGATTTATTGGCGAAATTCGCCAGAGAGGCTTAATGATCGGTGTGGATCTGGTACAAGACCGAGCCACCCGACTGGAATTTCAAGCCCATTTGAAACCATCTGCAAAAATGTGTCTGATTGCACGCAGGAAAGGCTTGCTGATCCGACCTCTGGGTCATAATGTCACGTTCCTGCCGCCCTTGATCTCTACAGATCAGGAAATAGACGATATGCTGGACATCTTTATCGAGTCGTATCTGGAAATGGAAAATACAATCGCTGCGGAACTTACTCCATGAATCCCGCGCGATTGCAACTGCCAGGCCTGTTTGTGACGGGCACCAATACAGACGTTGGCAAAACCTGGGTCACAGCAGCCATCGCCCGTTGCATTTCAAATGAGGGTCTGAAAGTTGGTGTGATCAAGCCTGCGGCGACCGGATTGACAGACCTGTTCTCGCCAAATTCCGACCCAATGATTTTATTAGGAATGGCCGGCTGGCCGATCACAAAAGAAATGTTGCAACTGGCCTGTCCGACGAGATTTGAGGCAGCCGCCGCACCCACTGTGGCGGCCCGCGCCGAAGGCCGAAGATTGGAATGGGCGGAGCTTTATCAGGCGGTTCAGAAGTCAATTGAAGGATGGATGGATCTGAAAGTGGATTGCATTTTAATGGAAGGCGTAGGCGGCCTGCATTGCCCGATGGCCGAGGGCGGTAAAACCGTACTAAGCCTGATTGAATCTTTGGACTGGCCGGTGGTGGTGGTGGGAAGGCGTGGCCTGGGAACCCTGAGCCACACCATGGGAACAGTCAATGCATTAAGACAAGGCCCAACGCGCCTGGCAGGCGTGATCTTAAATCATGTGCCCGGCGACAATGCAACAGGGATTCCGGAATCGACAGCGGCCCTGGAATTGTCATCGCACATTGCCCCCGTTGCATTACTGCACGACGGCCAGAGCTTATCAGAATCGCCAGAAACATTGGCAAACGATTTAAAACAAATCGGCTGGGCATCAAGAATCGCGAGACCAAGATGGGTGGATTGATGAAATCTAGCCGGTCTTGGCGCTAGCCCCGTTTGGTTTGGTTTTATCTAGCCGGTCTTGGCGCTAGCCCCGGTTCGATTGGTTTGGTTTTATCTAGCCGGTCTTGGCGCTAGCCCCGGTTCGAATTTAGGAATCAAAACGTATTTTTCGGGCTCCGGAGGAGGCACCTATTAATAGAAATGTCCGAAGGACAACAATTCAACAACCCCGTGCATTTGGGCTCTAGAGGAGCCACCTATTCCATAGCCACCGGCCCACAACCATTCCTCAAGGCCATCTCTGACGTCGCTCCCACCACGCCTGTGGTCGAATCATCCAGGTAATCCTGCCCAAAACCACATGCTCCACGGTCATCCACAGCACTTTGATGTCGATCCAGAACGACCATCTCTGAATGTAATCCAGGTCATATTGCAATCGCTTGCGGATACTCGTCCGGCCCCTCCATCCATGCACTTGCGCCCAGCCTGTCATGCCCACCGGCATGGCGTGCCTGAGGTCGTAATCTGGCAGAATTTCGCGGAATTCCTCGACGAAAACCGGCCGTTCCGGGCGCGGGCCCACCAGGCTCATCTCGCCCCTCAAAACGTTCCAAAGCTGCGGCAATTCGTCAAGATTCGTGCGTCTCAAAAATGTCCCAAACCGCGTGCAGCGGGTATCTGCCGACGATGCCCAGATCGGGCCTGTCTCGCTCTCTGCATCGCGTTTCATGCTTCGAAACTTCAAAATTTCAAACGGTCGACCACCCCGCCCAATCCGCGTCTGACTATACAGAATCGGTCGGCCAGAACTGATCAATACACCAATCGAAATCAAGGCCAGCAGAGGTGACAACACCATCAGCCCTGCCACAGTGGCTGCAATGTCGAGCCCGCGCTTCAATAATCGTTCTGCGCGTGGCCTTGTATGAAACAGCAATGCCGCCGGTGCTGACAAATGGGCCGCCATTGTGGCTACGGTCGGGCTGCTTTCGGAGATCCAGACCACGCTCACGCCCGCATTCTGAAGCATCGAAATCTGCCGCCTGATGCGTGTCAATGAGCCTTCTGCCTGCGTAATCACAATATGGGTCGGCCGGCTCGACTGGATCAAACGAGGTAAATCCTCAAGTCTGCCCAGCACCGGTACAGGCTCGCAGCCAGGGTCGATCACCACCTGGCGAGTCCTCGCCAATGGGCCCCTTGATCGTCTGTGTGCAGCGTCCACATAGCCTAAAACCATCGGCGGAGCCTGTGTGTTCTCGGTCAGACGTACCCGTCGGGACGTGTGCCGTGAATCGGCCCTTGAGCCAATAATTAAAACCCGTGCCGGTTCCTCAGGCACAGAACCTATGGCAGGATGGAGATCTGAGAATGTCGGATTCAGGGCAGAATCACTAAAATAGTTTGTCATGGCCGACCTTCCGTGGTGCGGAACATTCGTGATTTCATGGAACTGGCATGAGGCTGATGGCAACCTCTGGACGACCCCTGTGGCATTGGTTTTGCTATAATCTGGAGGCGTCCGAAATTCGGTCGCTCGAAATCTCGCAAGAACTGGCGATTCTGGCATTCAGACAGGCGGTTATGAACGCGATCCAAACCCCAGTGCTGAGCATCGTGATCGTCAATTATGGCACCTGGCCGGACGTGATCGCCCAAACCGAGATCATCCTCAGCTCGAGGCCATTTGAGAACGGTCAGATTGAAGTCGTCGTGGTCGATAACCACTCGCCCACCAGTCCGCCCTCCAATCGCCCACAACTTCATGGCCTCACATGGCTTGACATGCCCACCAATGGCGGATTCGGTGCCGGTGCGAACGCCGGCTGGCACACCGCCAAAGGGCAATGGCTGCTGATTTTGAACCCTGATGTGAGTCTCACAGGCGATTTTTTCAGCCACGTTCTCGCCCTCCTCGACGAGATCCATTCCAGCCCATCAGCCAACAATGCAGGCATCGTCGGCATCGGTCTGACCAATCCGGACGGTTCACGCCAACCTTCCGTGGGAGCGTTTCCGACTGTCATTCGCGGATTGATGGAGCTTTTCTTACCACGAACCCGCCGTCGTTACCAGATCGTTTCTCCACAAAAATTTGGCCCCGTCGATTGGGTCACTGGCGCCTTCTTTCTTGTCCGCACCCGTGTCATGCACGACTTAAACGGTTTCGATGAAGACTTTTTCCTCTATTTCGAAGAGACCGACTTCTGCCACAGGGCCTGCCTCAAAGGCTGGCTCACCTGCTTCGAACCAAGCCTAACGGTCTGTCACCAAAAGCCCTTGCAGAATCGGTCTGTTTCCCCTATGATCCGCCTGTGGACTCGTCACAGCCGCCTGCTCTATTTCCGCAAAAACAGACCAAGGCTGGAGTTCCGTATCATGCTTGGGGTTGTTCGGCTGGAGGCATTCCTCAAGGCACGCCTCGCCAAAGCCGGTTTCGGCAGCTACCCCCCGGAAATCTGGAACGCAATCCACCAACTGACTACCCAATTCCAGCAAGGCACAGAACCGCTCGGAACAGACGCCCGCGACTGGGCTTATGATGTGGTTTCAAAACTCGAAACTGACTGAATCCATACGGAACCAGACGCACACAGACTCGATTTTCAACACCTCAAAAAAAAGGTTCACGGAGGAGCCAGAGACATGACCATCTCAGAACATGCACGCCGCGTGGCCTGGCTCTTAATGGCCGTCACGGCCCTGCTCGTCTGGCGCGTGAGCCGTGCCGAAGTCATTTCAGCAGACGGCCTTAGATACACCACTCAGGCCAAGAAAATTGCCGCTGGAGACTGGCAGGGCGGCCTGGTCGGATCGGTGGATCACCCGATGTATCCGCTCCAGATCGCCGCTGTCTGGACCATCGTCGGAATGCCCGATACGCCCGTTGGCTGGCAAAATGCCGCATGGACAGCCTCTTTAATCCACGGCATCCTGATCGTCATCCCGCTCTACTGCATGGGCCGGAGCCTGTTCGGTGACCAAGTCGCATGGCTCGGCGTGGCATCATTTTACGCCGTTCCGCACACCAGCCAGATTCTGGCCGACGCGCTCAGCGAAAGCACCTTTCTCCACTTCTGGTGCTGGTCCGTCGCCTTCGCCCTCGAATTTCTCAAACGCGGCCGGCCCGGATGGCTCGCCGGTGTCGCCGTGGCAGGCGCAATGGCTTACTGGACAAGGCCTGAGGGACTTCTGATCTGCATCGCACTGGGCCTGACCATTCTGGTCACTCCTTTGCTACCACGCACACGAATCGACTGGCCCCGACTGGGCCGGGTGATGGCCATGCTGGGCCTGGCTACGGCCATTTTCAGCGTACCGGTCATCCTTTCCCGAGGCAGCATCGGCACCAAGCCAGCCATCGCAAAAGTAATCGGCCTCGAAAAACGGGCCGCCGCACATGCTGTGGAGCGCGAACGCCCGCTCAATCCGAACCAGACTGAATTGGAAACCTGGGCCTTGGCGGCATCGGCTTTTTATCGAGCCACAAAAGAAGCCACCACCACTGTTGGACTGATTCTGGCCGTGGTTGGTTTATTGACATGGAAACGCTTGAATGCCGCATCGGCACGCAGCGGACTGCTCATCCTCTTTATATTAAGCCTATCAGCCGTAGCCTTGATCCGGCTGCACGCCACTCAGGGCTATTGCGCACCGCGTCACACCATGGTTCCGTCGCAAATTCTATTAATCGCCACGGGCGCCGGTCTATTCTGGGTCAGTTCACGTGCCATGCAAATTCTGGCCCGAATGAAGTGGATTCCTGAAGGAATTCAGGCCCAGCCCGGGCCGGCGATTTGGCTCATCATTGCATTCATCTGGGGCATTTCTCAGGCACAGGCATTCATGAAGCCGATTGGGAACGATGCGCTTGGATACAAGCTGGCGGGTGAATACTTACAAAAACAAATCAGCAACTCGGCCGAACCGATCATCGACCTCACAGGCTGGGCCCCATTTTATGCGAATCATCCCGGCTATACGTTCAAAAACCTGAACGACGCGTTTACCAATCACGACGCACGATTTTTAGTCGTCCGACAAGCGCATTTGATGGGCCCGTGGGATTATTGCCGAACGATGGAAAAACTGACTGAAGGGGCCACAGAAGTCGCCATTTTTCCAGCAAATTCAGGACGCCGCCAATCGCGAGTCAGCGTTTATGAATTAAAGAAATAAGGCTTGCTCACAAGCAAGCCCCGTTTCGATTTGATCTGCATAGCCGGTATCAAGTTTAAATCACCAGCCCAATTGGCTCATCGGCTGGCAATGCCTCCCTGGCCTTGATTTCCATTCGCCGCTTCAGGTCGCTCTCCGAAGGTTGTTTTGCATCCTCAAGCCGTGCCGATTGCTCTATATATGCCAGACTCATCGCCTGAAACTGCTCTGTACGTGCCTCCGCATCCCGATTCGCATCACGGTCGACCCTTAATGCATCCGAAAATGCCTGGCTTGGAAATTTGTCGATCACAGCCATCAGTTTCAGCTGAGCCTCTGGCCTGATCAATTGCAACTCCTCGCGCGCCATCTGAAACACGGCTGAACACGCATTCGCATCATTCTGTTCAATCGCCTGATCCAATAACGCTTCAATAAATCCCGGCTCAGAAATCCGTTCTCCAATCGCCTTTTGATATTTCGCAACCAATCGCAAATTCAACGACCCTGGCCGGTCGCATGACTGATCAATCCGCTCCATGATTTCCGGCGACACCACAAACGGCCTCAACTGTTCCATCTGACGACGCACCCACTCCACAGCCGCCTGATCCTCTTTCATCTCCGATTCATCGAGATATTCAAACAGCTTTTCCATCGAAGCCGTTGCCACCTGATTCGCACCATTTTTCAAATATGTCCTGCCCTCAAATTCTGACTTCCTGTTCGTAATTTGCAACTCCACCAGATTCCGTTGCATCACGTCCAGAATCTCGCCCTGTAAAGCCTCCGACGTTTTACTTTTCTTCCGATTCCGTACCGATTCCATTAACCTCAGCGATAATGGAGATCCCTCCCCCTTCATCTGATTCACCACCGTCTCTACCACCATTTGCATTTCCCCAGCCAATTCCCCCGCCCGTTTCCGAGCTGCCTTGACCGTCATTTCCCCATCGCTCACCATCTGTACAAGATCCGACTTGCTCTGATTGAAATTCGTCAACCGCTCTTCAAATGGCTTTTTGATTGCATCTGAAAAACCATTCAAAACCTCTGTCTCAATACTTGATACTGAATTCCGGCGCGGGTTAAGCATTTCCTGGTCCACTTTCTTTTTTTCAATGAATTCCTGGTCTATTCCACTCAGTTTCAATACAACTCATTTATGATTTTTACATGAATCATTCGCCTGATGATGCAACAGGTCGAGCATATGCCGGGTGGCGGAATCAATCGCCAGACATCGCGATTGGCCAAGCGCCTCCACCGTCTCCGGATAATTCGGGCTGCTCAAACGCACCAGCCAGAATTCGTCCTCCTGCGGGTACCAGCTCAAAAGCCACCCCACTCGCCCATATTCAGCCCTCAATTTCACCGCCCTTTTCTGATCCACTTCCCCCATCACCTCACCGAACACCTGCCCTTTAATCTCTTGTTTGAGAAGCTTTGGATCGCTCGACCCTTTGGATGATGTTGACATTCGCTTTTTTTCCATTTTTTTCACCATTCTGAATATTCTAGTGATGCACGGCTCAGCACACGTACTATCACTCGCTCCAAACTCTCCTCCAGCGCCCTGATCCATTCAAATCCATGGCCGACGTCCTGATCCAACGGTCAGGTAGACTTTCGCGAATAGCCCTCTTCCATCGTTAAAAAAACGGTCCCAGCACTCCACATCTCAACCCTGAAACCCCTAAACCAGCTTTTCCTCTACATCAATCGGACAGGAATTTGATATAATGGAAATTCCAAACTGTTCCATTCGCTTTTGGACGAGGTCGCAGCTTTCGTGATCCTCCAGGTGATTTGACGACGTGACCGCGAGAATATAAGATGGCCGACCCCGTTCTAAACACCGACGAAACCAGCCCTGATAGCACAACCACAGCCGCTAAGCCCAACCCGCTTGTGCCGATCCGGATGCGTGGAATTGCCGGCTCCCAAGACCCTGTCCAGCTCTCAGCCGTGGCCCGCGCCAACCCCGCCCGCCTGCTCAAAGCCTATGAACTGGCCCGCCTGGCCGCCCAGCTTTCTCAGGACAGCAAGGCTCAGGACATTCTCGTTCTCGACATGCGCAAGCTCACCAGCATGGTCGACTTTTTTGTCGTCGCCACCGTGCCCAGCCGCCGTCAGGCCAACGCCATCGCCGGCCAGATCGAGCTTGAAATGAAGAAGCTCAAGGAAGCCAAACTCAGCCTCGAAGAGTCCGAAACCGGCCGCTGGACACTCCTCGATTTTGGCGACGTCGTCATCCACCTCTTCTCTCCAGAAGGTCGTGAATTCTATAACCTTGAAGATGTCTGGGGCGATGCTCCAAGACTCGACTGGAAAGATGCGACCCTCAAAATCAGCTGAGAAGTACGCCCCTTGTTTGAACTGACATTTGCGATCTAGCAGACCCACCGGGACCCGACTCCTCTCATGAATGTTCTGGAATTCTTCCGCCAACGATTCGCTCTGGCCATCGCTGACGAATCCCAACGACCAGCTTTCGCCGACGCCGTCCGTCCCGCCACCGACCCGAAATTTGGCGACTATCAAGCCAACGGCTCCATGGCCATCGCCAAAGCCTCGAAACGCAATCCCCGTGAAATCGCAAATGAAGTCGCCGATGCCGTCGACCTCGAACCCATGGCCGACAAGCCAGAACTCGCCGGCCCTGGGTTCCTCAACGTCCGTCTCCGCGATCATCAGATCGAAACACTCCTCAGTGAAGTCCTTAAAGACGACCGACTCGGCCTCGAAACTCCCCAGACACCCAAAACCGTCGTCGTCGATTACAGCTCCCCCAATGTCGCCAAACCCATGCACGTGGGCCACATCCGGTCCACCATCATCGGCGAATCGCTCGCCAGAACCCTCACCGCCCTCGGCCATAAAGTCATCCGCGACAACCACCTCGGTGACTGGGGTGCCCAGTTCGGAATGATCCTCTGGGGCTATAAAAACCTCCTCGACAAAGAGGCTTACCAAGCCGACCCTGTCAACGAGCTCGCTCGCCTCTACAAGGCGGTTCAAACCTCTATCAAACCTGCCGAAACCAACGAAGAAACCTATCAAAAAGCGTTCCAGCTCGTGAAGGCCGGTAAAGCCGACGAAGCTGAGGCCGTAGCCGCGAAAATATCCGGCCCCGATGGCCCTGCCTGGGCCGACGTTCAAGCCGAAACCGCTGCCGCCGCTCTGGTGCGCGATCAGGCCCGTCAGGAGACCGCCAAACTTCACTCCGGCGACGAAGAAAATCGCCAGCTCTGGGGCCAGTTCATGCCCCACTGCCTGAAAATGCTTGAAGTGGTCTACGATCGCCTCGACGTCCGTTTCGACGTCCAACTCGGCGAATCGTTCTACGACCCCATGCTCGCCGATGTCGTCACCGACCTCGAAGCCAAGGGCATTGCCACCAATAGCGAAGGCGCCACTGTCTGCTTCTGTAAGGCCACAAAGGCGCCCATGATCGTGCGTAAACGCGACGGTGCCTATACTTACGCCACCACCGACCTCGCCACCATCCGCTACCGCGCCCATCGCTGGAACCCAGACCAAGTCCTTTACGTCGTCGATCACCGCCAGGGCGACCACTTCCATCAGCTCTTCGAAACCGCCCAGACCTGGGGCTTCGATAAAGTCGACTTCCGCCACGTTGCCTTCGGAACCATCCTCGACCAATCCGGCCGACCCCTGAAAACGCGCGAAGGCGATGCCGTCGGTCTCGCCGGAATCCTCGACGAAGCCGTGCAGGTGGCTCGCGGTGTGGTTGATGAAAACAGCCCTGAACTGAGCCCTGAGGAACGGGCCCATGTGGCCGAAATCGTCGGCATCGGGGCCGTCAAATACGCCGACCTTTCGCAGAACCGGTCGAGCGACTATAAGTTTGACCTCCACAAAATGATGGCCATGAATGGCAACACAGCCACCTACCTGCAATACGCTTACGCCCGCATTCAAAGCATCTTACGCAAGGCTGAAACTTCTGAAGACGCCTTACGCAGCAATACGCCTGCCATAAGTCTGGCCCAGCCGGTGGAACGTGCCCTCGGGATGCAAATCCTTCGCCTGCCTGAAACTCTGGAACAGGCCACCGTGGAAATGAAGCCAAATCTGGTGGCCGAATATCTCTTCGAACTCGCCAACCGCTACAGCTCGTTCTATAGCGAATGTCCTGTCCTGCGTGCTGAAGAGCCTTCGATTCGCCAAAGCCGGCTCGCACTTTGTGCCGCCACCAGCCGGGTCCTCCGCTTCGGGCTCGACCTGCTCGGCATTCAAGTGGTGGAACGGATGTGATTTTGACTCGCCTTGAAGCGTCATTGAATGAATCGTTGGTGGCTTGACGGCGCGCCTAAAATGTGTAACAACAGGTTGTACTGGCCTGAACACTTGATAGAAATTCCGGAAATCAGCAGGGCTTGTCACCATGAACCGATCAGGAATTGCGAAAATGCCGATGCGTCATGCTGCTCTAGCCCTTCTGATCGTTTTTTCGTGCCTCACACCGGCTCAATCGGCTGAAAATCCCGACCGGTCCCCCGTTTCACTCGCCATTTTCGACAACGGCAAGCGGATCGTCACCGCCAATCAGACCAGCGGGACGGTCAGCCTGGTCGATACATCCACCAAAAAAGTCCTCCACGAACTTCCCACCGGCGACAAGCCAGCCGGCATCGCCGTCACTGCCGATGGCAAAACCGTTGTCGTCTCGCACTGGTATGGCTACGATGTGGCTGTCCTAAAGGTCGATGGCGACCGTCTTTCCGTTCTGGCCCGCATTGAGGTCGGCCCTGAACCTCGTGGTGTAGCCATTTCAAAAGATTCCAAATCGGCTTATGTGGCTGTGGGTGTGGCTGACGAAATTGTCCGGATCGACCTTCCTTCACTGAAAATCTCCGGACGGGTGACCGTCGGCCGCGAGCCCCGCTCGATTTCCATTACGCCCGACGGCAAGACCCTGATTACCACCAACGCCCGCTCCAAGAGCTTTTCCGTGGTCGATCTGGCCAGCTTCAAAAAAACACGTGACCTGAACATCGACGGCGACAATCTTCGCCAGTCCGCCATTTCACCTGACGGCAAATACGCATATACCGTGAACATGAAAGATCGCGGCTTTGCGACCACCAGGGGCAATATCGACATTGGCTGGGTGGTGGGTCAGCGAGTGACCCGCAGCTTGATCTCAGGCACGGATGAGACCACCTACGAAACCGTCTCGCTCGACCCTCAAGGTCTGGCTGTGGGCGATGTTTACGGATGTGCCATCAGTCCTGACGGCAATCATTTGGCGGTCTCGGCGGCGGGCACGCACGAGGTGATTCTGCTCAGGCTCGACCTCTCTCCGCTGCCCTGGAGGAGCAATGGGAGCCGCGACCTTCTGGCGGCTGAGCTGGTCCGGGACAAAGAGCGACTAAGGCGGATCAAAACCGACGGACGGCCGCTCGAGATCCAGTTCGGCCCTGACGGCAAAACCCTTTACGTGACCAACTACTTCCAGAACAGCGTCCAGACGATTGATGTTGTGAGTGGCCGTCTGACAGGCCAAATCGACCTTGGTGGGCCGCCTGAGCCTGACCTGGCTCGCAAGGGCGAAATTCTGTTCCATGATGCAGTCCGGTCGTTCAATCAGTGGTACAGCTGTGCGACGTGTCATGCAGACAGCCACACGAATGGCCTTGATTTTGACACCATGAACGATGGATGGCACGATTACAGCACGGCTCACGAGCGGAGCCGCAAGAAGGTTCCGTCGATGCGTCGGGTGGCCAAAACCGGCCCTTGGACCTGGCACGGCTGGCAGACGAGTCTGGACGAGGCCATGATTGAGTCGTTCACCAAGAGCATGCAGGGCACGGAGCCATCGGACGACGAGGTGAAGGAGATTGTGGCGTATATCAGTACTCTGGATTACCCAAAGAACCCAAACAGGGCCCCTGACGGCAGTCTGACGGCATCGGCCCAGCGAGGCAAGCGGGTATTTGAGTCAGCCAAGGCCGCATGCAACACCTGCCACGGCGGCCCTGAGTACACAGACGGGAAGGTGCACGACGTGGGCCTTGACGAACCGGGCACACGCTACACAGGCCACAATCCACCGTCTCTGCGAGGAGCCTACGACAAGGCCCCTTATTTACACGATGGGCGAGCAAAAACGCTGATAGAGACCTTAAAAGGCGACCACTCCCCCGAAAAAGTCACCGGCTTGGGCGAGCTGACAGACGACGAGTTGAAGGATTTGGTGGAGTATGTGAAGAGTTTGTGAGTGGGATTGGATGGAAAAAAACTTTTACTGACGGATCTATTTTTGATTGGTAATCGTCTTTAAAGAGTCCTTGCGACTCTTTTTGTTTTGCAAATTTTACTTATACGCTTTTATTTACAAGAGAATAAAAGCCTCTGCTTTCTGTACAAACAACCTTTGCTCTCTAATCCGCAACGTCTTCGCAACACTCACCATTTTATTAATTCATCAGATTTGACAACACAGCAACGCATTCATTACGTGCGACCGTCAAATAGTCGATTTTGGACTATTTTTGTTTGTGCTGTATAAGTGTGGCTTAATCATCAACCAACGAGGAGCAATAATCATGAAGTCTATTTTTTCTGATGAATATCAGATTTTTATTGATTTCATCAAACTCAAGAGGACCCAGAAAGGATTAACCCAATTAGATTTGGCGAACAAACTCGGAGTGACTCAATCTTTCATAAGTAAGTGCGAGAGAGGTGAGCGAAGGTTGGATTTGATCGAGACACGAAAAATTGCAAATGCAATTGGAATTCAGTTCTCGGCATTGATCCTGGAACTTGAATCTGAATTAAGCGAGGCAGGAAAATGAAACGCTCACTTTTTGATGCAATCAAGAACGACGACTCCTCAGATAAAAGTTTTACTTTTATCGATCTATTTGCCGGAATAGGTGGTACTCGGCTTGGGTTTGAGTCTATGAATGGACAATGCGTTTTCACATCCGAATGGGACTTGCAATCACAGAAAACATACTCTACCAACTTTCAAGATGGACATCATCTTTATGGTGATATACGCGAAGTTACGGTAGACGATATTCCAGATCATGATATCTTGGTTGGTGGATTCCCATGCCAACCGTTTTCAATCGCAGGGGTTTCGAAAAAAAATTCGTTGGGAACACCTCACGGATTCGAGTGTAAAACACAAGGCACTTTGTTTTTTGAGATTGCCCGATTAATTTCAGAAAAACGTCCTAGAGTATTTGTCCTTGAAAATGTAAAAAACCTTGAACGCCATGACAAGGGCCAGACATTTGCAGTGATTCGTGAGACATTAACAAAGGAACTGGGTTACTTCGTAACTCATAAAATTATAGATGCAAAACGGTTTTTGCCACAGCATCGTGAGCGAATCTTCATCGTAGGCTTCCGTGATCAAAAAGATTTTGATCTATTCAACTGGAACGATTTGATTTATCCAGAAATCGGACCAAAGCTCGATTCAATTCTCCACCCTGAGAATGGAAAGGAAAAAGCACAGGAACCGTATACTATTGGGCCTAAGGCTTTGGTGGCCGAGAAATATACACTCACGGATCATATGTGGAATTACCTTCAACGTTATGCTGAGAAACATAAAGCGGCAGGGAACGGATTTGGCTT
>Ga0208720_1000143_pt1 | contig 18638 bp, 19 predicted proteins | sample LakMenEpi20Apr10_FD_150716 | JGI IMG/M metagenome (GOLD analysis project Ga0208720, IMG submission 150716) | Freshwater microbial communities from Lake Mendota, WI - 20APR2010 deep hole epilimnion (SPAdes) | ecosystem: Environmental > Aquatic > Freshwater > Lake > Epilimnion/Euphotic zone ...
CTGGAGGGTGGGGTGAAGCCCACCATTCGTGGAGCGAACGGATGACGTCGATTTATCCGATCATTCGCAAGTTGAAAATCATGTGTTCTATTGTGTATGAAATGCAATCGATGATTCATTGTGCAGACATTCCACATGGATTTGCGAAGGGTGGGCTTCACCCCACCCTACAGGCACGGGGATTGTCAATCGAATGTCTTATTCATGACCGTTGGAAATACAAAACCCTTTATCTCTTCCAACACGCTTTCAAATCGGCCTATGAATCCGGCTGTCAGTGACCTTTTCGGGAGCGGGTGAATCGTCACTCCAGATATAAAAATCTGCCTGACCGTTTTCAAGTTTCAACCAGCTTGATTGCTGGAACCAGTGCCCCAGTATCACCATGGGCATGACTCTGGAAATGGGCTTGGTTTCATTTAAATCCGTGGATTCCATAGGGACATCATGAAAAATTGTCTGATGTATATGCCCAAGGATCGTCATATCAGCCGATGATAATAATAGGCTTTGCACGTATCTCTCAAAGACCATGTAATGACGAAGGTTATCGACTCTCCGATTCCGCGAGTTATATTTCTTTAACTGACCTGCAAGTCGATCTGCAATCGAATCAGGCACTTGCTCAAATGCCTTTAAAAACAATCGACTCTCCATCCAGCCCTTCCAACTCGACCTTCCGCCCAGCAGGTGGCCATGCACCACTCGAATTTTAAATCCATCGAGATCACTTTCAAATGGCTCTGGAGTGAATTTCAGACCAAACTCTCGATCAAAATACCACCCAAGATGCTTGTCATGATTGCCTGCCAGCAAGATCACCTGACCGTTTTGGCTGACAAAATTCTTGAGGGCGATTAAACCAGGATCAGAAATCGGTTGAGTTCGTCCTGCTTCTCTGGCTGTAAACCAGAAATCAAGCAAATCGCCTGCGATAACGAGCCGATCCTGATCAGGATTTAATAAGCTCATGAAACGCGAAAATCGCTGACCACGTTCCGGATGCCTGAGAGTGATGTGCTGATCGCTGGTGAAGTAGGTTGCCACTTTGATTATACCGGAAAGAAGAATTCTTGCTGAAATGGAGACACTTTATTTTTCTTCCTGACTGACTTCAGCGCAGGAAGGGTCTGAGTTGAAATCTCAGTACGGATTTCAGTGCAGATAGAGTTCACGAAAGGCACGTCCAGCCAACCACTGGCCTGACTTTGTTCGGCAGCACGAATGGAAATATACTCCAAACCAGTCTGACTTAACACGCGAGTTGCAGCATTGACAGCCATTTCATGCGTATTGCACTGGTCTGAAATATGCAGCAGAACAAGGTTCTTGGGCTTGCATATGAGAGATGCATTAAGGATCTGTTGCAATAGACCTGCTGCCTGATCGTTGGAAAGGTGTCCATCATCCGACAAATTGCGTTTAATGACCGATGGGTGTCTGGGACTTGCCAAAGTCATTTTTACGTCGTGATTGAATTCCATTGCCAGCAGATTGCAATTCGCAAAATGGTCAACCGTGGCACGATTCCAACACCCAATATCGGCAAAATAAGCAATCGCAGACCTTTCATTTTCCACTTTCCGGGTATGCTCAATCCTGAACCCGAAGGTTTTCCCAGGGCCGTGTCTCAAGGCGGCTGGGTATACGGTAAGTCCTGATATAGTCTGGAATTTACACTCTTCATAGGTCAAAACCAGCCCACTGCTTTTGAGCGATTGAAAGCCGGGCCGCTGAGCGAGATATTCCTGATGTTCTGGATGGCACCAGAACCAGATACCCTGCTCTGCCAGGAGCGATAAAGCGGTGTCGTTAACGTGATCGCCGTGCGTATGGGTGAGCAAAACATCGGTCACATGTTTAATCGAGAGACCGATTTGCGAAAGGCGTCCCTTAAGGCTCTTTGCCGAAAGCCCGATATCGACCATCAAATATTTACCGTCAAGCTCTACAATCGAGCTATTGCCCTTCGAGCCGCTCGCAAGTGTAGAGAATCGCAGGGCCATCCTTTTAAATTCCCTCAATCGCCCTTTCGAGAAAGCCTGAATCCGTTCCGCACAAATACAAGCGTTTACGGCATTTCTGGATGTACCACGAATCATCCAGTGACCAAGAATATCGAATTTTATCAAATTTGGCAACGCCCCCGCACTTGACTCCAGCCATAATTCTTAGGACACTTGTTGAAGAATCAGGCGCAACAACTGCGCTGGATATCACCAATCGAGAACGATTTGTCGCGGATAAATCCGGGAAATATTCTGAATCATGAAAAATCTTACGATCGTTCATCATCCGATTGCACAAACATCGCTGTCGCGTCTTCGAGACATCCGCACCAAGCCCGAGGAGTTCCGCCACCAGGCCAGGCGAATTGCGGCATGCATCGCTATGGAAGCGCTGGCTTCTCTCCCTATCCGACAACACAGCGTGACGACTCCGATGGGGCAGGCGATGGGCTTTGAGATGGCCGCACAGGTTGTTCTTGTCCCGATTTTAAGAGCGGGTCTGGGGCTTGTAGAACCAATCCTGGAATTTATACCTGAAGCCACCGTCTGGCATGTCGGCTTATACCGCGACGAGACAACTCTTGAGCCTGTCGAATATTACAACAAGATCCCCAAGATCGACGAAACCGCTTTCTGCATCGTCCTCGACCCTATGCTGGCCACGGCTGGCTCTGCCATCAGGGCGTGCAAGATCCTCAAGGAACGTGGGGCTCAGAATATCCGAATGATCTGCCTGCTTGCTGCTCCTGAAGGCATCCGGAATTTCCAGGCAGAATTGCCTGATATTCCCATCTTTACAGCCGCTGTCGATAGCCATCTGAATGATATTGGATACATCGTTCCAGGCCTTGGCGATGCTGGCGACCGGATGTTTCGCACGAGCTTGTAATCAACTGATATTCAAAAAAAATGGCTTGAATTGCAATGGAACGGGAGATTGAACCGATGCGTGCAGTGGATTTGATTCGCAAGAAACGTGACGGTGGTGAACTTACATCTCAGGAGATTGCATTTCTTGTCGATGGAATTGCGACCGGAAATGTCAAGGAATATCAATGGTCCGCCATGCTCATGGCGATCCTTTGGCGTGGCATGACTGACAGTGAAACAGCCTCTCTGTGCGATTCGATGATGAAATCCGGAGAAATTGTCGATCTTTCGATGATCCCTGGCCCGAAGGTGGACAAGCATTCGACCGGCGGGATTGGCGATAAAACAAGTCTGATTCTGGCACCTATCGCCGCGGCAGCCGGAGTACTTGTCCCGATGGTTTCAGGACGGGGCCTGGGCCACACCGGCGGGACACTTGACAAACTCGAATCCATACCAGGGTTTAATGTCAATCTCGACCTCAATCAATATCGCGATGTTCTGGCCAGGTGCGGTATGGTTTTGATCGGCCAGACACCTCAGATTGCACCTGCCGACAAATTTCTTTATTCCATGCGAGATGCAACTGCAACTGTGGAATCCATTCCTCTCATCGCCAGTTCGATCATGTCGAAAAAGCTAGCGGAAGGGATCGACGGACTGGTTCTTGATGTGAAAACCGGTCATGGAGCATTTATGCCAGTGGAGCAAAATGCACGTAAGCTGGCCACAACCATGATCGATATCGCTAAAAAACTCGGTAAGAAATGCATTGCATTACTCACCAATATGGAACAACCGCTGGGAAAAATGGCTGGCAATTCGCTGGAAATCTACGAATGCATTGAAGTCCTGAAAGGCCGGGGGGTGGCTGATCTGACAGACCTTTCGATCGAGTTGGCCGCTGAAATGATTGTCATGGCCGGTATCTCAAATACAATCAGTGATGCGCGAAAAGTGGCCAGACAAACCATTGATAATGGAACAGCTCTGGAACGGTTTCGCCAAGTGATTGCAGCCCAGGGTGGAGACCCTGCCGTGTGCGATGATCCGCTCGGAGTGCTTCCCATGTCACGAAAACAAATTCCTGTTACAGCCACTTGCGACGGCTGGATCAGCTCGATGAAGGCCCGCGATATCGGCCAGTCGATCATGCTTCTGGGAGCAGGTAGGGAGAATGTATCTTCGCGTATTGATCCGGGCGTGGGAGCAGAATTCCTCAAAAAGGTCGGCGACCCTGTCAAGGCGGGTGAAACGATGGCTGTGTTGCATGTAAATGATGAAACTCGCCTGCCACAGGCTCTGGACCTGTTTCAGTCTGCCATTGAAATCAGTCGCGAGCCAGGAGTTCAGCCTTTAAGTGTCATACTTGATCGACTGACTTGAATCAGGCCATTGAAATACAATCACAAAAAAACAGCCAGAAACATTCGATAATAAAAATGAGCAAAGACGATCGCAACGACCCACTCAAGAATTCCCGATTCAAGCGAATGCCGCAGGTGTGGAGGCTTGGTCAGGACGCGCCCAAAGCGATTGATCCGCTTGGAGACGAATTCAGGATCACGGTTTATCTGACGAATTCGCAAGCCGACAGAGCTGAAAAAGCCGCAATCAAGTCGGGCCTTGGCGACCTTCAGGCCTGGTGTCAGGCCAACCTGCGAAACCTGGTGAATACGCTTGACGAAGACTTTCATACGCCGAAGTTTCCGAGTATCCGCACCAGACAAGTTTCCAGTGGTCCTGAAATCAACGCCGAGATGGATATTCCGGACGATCCCGCTTTCCTCCGCGAATGGGCCGGCATTTCCGAACCTCTGGCCCCTGCCCTGCCTGCACCATCTGAACCGTCAAGCCCTCCAGAGATCGAATCGGAACTTGTATTTGATCCTGATCTCGATCCAATTCAAAGAAGTGCGGAACTCACATTGAGTTTAAATCAGATTCTGACAAATCTGAGGGCCGGTCGACATCCATCTGAAACGGATGTCTCCATGGTTTGCAAAAAACTTGAGACCATCGCGAACAGCTTGAAATCATCGACAAGCCTGCCGCGTTCGCTGGTCCGATCGCTTTATCGACTCTCGCTCGAAAGTCAGGTATTGATCACTGAGGTGCATCCCCGGCTTGGACTTGATCTCACAGTGGTCACACGTGTCCGCCAGTTGCAATCGGCCGTCGGCAAAATTCTCGATGCCTGATCGTGAAATCCCGCACCAGCTCCTAAATCACTCACAAGATTGAGTCCTCTCATGGAAACCCCAGCCCGGCAATTTCTGCGTAAGTCCGAAGAGTTGATCAGCTCTGTTGAGTCGCAGATTTCATCAATCGAGACAGCCTCCGACTGGTTCGCAAAGTCGATTCTGGCAGGCAGAATGGTTCACCTGTTTGGGTCAGGTCATTCGCGAATCATGGTTGAGGAAATGTGGCCCAGGTATGGGTCGTTTCCAGGCTTTCATCCGATCGTGGAATTATCACTGACATTTCATAATCAGGTTGTTGGAGCCAACGGCCAGCGCCAGGCCATGTTTTTGGAAAACACCACAGGACTTGCAGCCAGAATCCTCCGCAATTTCGACTTGTCAGACCAGGATTCCGCTCTGATTATTTCTTCGAGCGGTTGCAACGTAGTTCCAATTGAAATGGCGGAAGGATTTAAATCCATTGGAATGAAAGTGGTCGGAATTGTCAGCCAGAAACACGCTCAGGTCAGTACCTCAAAACACCCCAAAGGCTTGAAACTGAGTGATGTGTGCGACTTGGTCCTCGATACCGGAGCGCCTGCCGGAGATGCTATGGTGCATATCGAAGGCCTTGAAACACCGGTTTCACCGGGTTCTACAATCGGTGGATGCCTTTTAATCAATGCCATCAAGGCTGAAGTGGCCGCTCGGTTGACAGATGCTGGAAATCCTCCATTCGTGCTCACAGCGGCTTCGAATGTCGGAATAGAAAAGGCGATGGAACTGTTTGAAAATGCTTACGACGAGCATGCACACCGACTGGCAGAACTCTTTAAAAATGTCGGGAGAAAATGACGAGACCATCACTTGCCGAATTTATTGATATCCACGTGACGATAAGATCCACCGGTTGAAGCCGCCAGCTTTTTTAACGGTGAAGTCCCCGAAAAGTCCGAGCCAGGGCTGAAATGAACTGTTTGGATCCGGACCTTCAAATCGTCCTGAATCAATTTATTGACGTCGGAATAAGTCATTAAATCGGCGTCGGTGAGGAAGAAAATCACTTCGGGATTCATGGCGATTGCAATTTTCAACGCCTCCATATGATCCGTTCCGCCCTCAGGTAACAGCTTTTCAAGCTGTTTTTCCACCTGAGCTTTATTCGATTCCGTCGCAGGTGCCAAATTCAATTCGCCTGCCACTGTGACCCGTTTGGGAACCTGATTATAAAAAATCACGGCAATTCTTGCCTCAGGCGGGAGCTTGCGAAGGCTTCCCATCAGCTCTTCTTTAGCGACTGTCAAAGCATCTTGAAATGCCATCGAGCCGGATCGGTCGATTACAAATGCAAATGATCGCGCTTTGGCCTCTGTCCCGAAAAATGAAGTTCCGTAACCAACCCCCGGGCCGTCCGCCGGGCCGCTTCCGATCCCCACTCCCCCGCCTCCTCCAGAGCCTGTCCCGGGAATCAGGCCCAGGCCTGATGCAGCCTCCGCCCCTGCTTCTGTCGAAATCGGCCCTGATGATTTTGCGGCTGGTAGTGCATCGGCCAGAATCATTTCACCCGGGTCTGCGCTTGGAGCCAGAAACTGCGTATCTTTAGAGACTCGCGGAAGTTCCACATTCCCTGCCCCACCATCTTCACCAGGAGAACCGCCCGCAATTCGGGCAGATGCACCCGCACGGGTGTCGATCGCGCTGATGTCGCCTCGCAACCCCCTGACCACCTCCAAAGGCTTGCCCGTCACGGATGGTGCGACCTGCATCACCACAAGACCTGCCAAAATCACCAGAAAACCATGTATGAGCGCGGAGAGGGCCAAGCTCCTCCAGTCGGTGAGCGGGCCCCGTACTCTCGGCTCCAGATTACCCAGATTTTGCATTCCATCAACCAACCTTTCTGAGGTGGCTTTCCCTATCATGAATCATAACAGCCAATTGCAATTCGGCAATAAGTTGATCGCCTTTCACCCGATTCATCAGCCCGCCTTTCCGGACCGACCTGATCGAGCGGCAAAGGCCAGAACAAGCCTTAATATGGCAGTTGCGGAGATAATCGAAAAAATCAGAAAAATCAGCTTCTGACTCTCTCCTGAATCCTCGTTCGATCCAGTTTCACCCTCAGAAGATACTTTGACAGAAACTCTCTGGGCCACCAGCCAGGGCGCAATCCGTGGCTCGTCAGTGCTTTCGTACAAGACTTTCCGAATCATTCTTGCCTGAATTTCAAGAGCCATCCCCGGGGCTGTCAAATCCAATGCACCCTGAGTCGGAGCCGCCTTCGACCGATTCGTCACCATCACCAGTCCATCATCGTCGGTCCGAATCCAGAGTTCCTCAAGGGCAGGAAACTGACCGACTGGCTGACGCTTGAATCTTCGTACCACAAGCCCTGAAATCGCCAACGGTTCCGACAAGTCAGACGGGTTCATTTCCCAAAGTTCCCGAAAGCTCACAATCCGTCCATCCGCTACAGGCTTGAACGCCAATGCCCTCGCCAGAGTTGGCCAATCTGCCAGACCAACCGGCTGAACCTGTTCTGGCACGGCCTGTTTTTGATCTCCATCAGCCATCAAATGTATCGGGAAACAGATCAGTAAAAGCCCGATAGCGCAACAGGTTTTCCAGCGGGAAAAGGTGTTCATTCTGGCTTTACCCTGACCACAGGAGTTTCGGCCAGGTGGATGGTTTCGGCTCCAGCAGACTGAGCTGCTGCGATCAGCCGGGCGGCCTCTTCGTAGACCAATCGCGGATCAGCCACCAACAAGACTTTTAACGGCTTATCCTCAAGCAATTTGCGATACCTTGTCAGTCGATCGGTCAGGGTGGACACATCGGCGATATCGGCTTGACCAAGTTTCAAGCCTACCAAGGCACCTTCATCGTTGGCGATGGCTGTGATTTTCAGGTCGTTGGAAATATCGATTTTTGGGACGGTGGTGACCGCTGTTTCCGACCTTGCCCGGCCACCTTCCACACGCGGAGGGGCAGGTGTTGCTACCGGCAGTTCAAGGTCGATCCTGAGTTCGTTTGAGGCAGGCTGAAAGGTCAGAATAAAAAATGCCAGAAGCTGAAACGCCATATCCAGCATAGGGGCCACGGGAAAGGCCACTTCTTCTGGAGGGCGAGGTCGGCGTGTCCGACGAACCGGTTCCGCAACATCGCTGACCTGCTGACTTTCGGTCATCAAAGCCTGGCTGGCGGCAAGGGCCCAGTCGCGGCCAAATCCGATCACATCGGAGTCAATGGCACGTCCCTGGCCAGAATGATTGGTCATGGCCCAGGCTCCTCCGTGCGTTTTACGATCAGGCTGAACCTTTGGAAACCCGCTTGCTGACCTTGTGCCAGCGATTCCCGAAGCCTCGAATAAGCCAGTCGGCGATCGCCCCTGACAAAGACTCGGGTCGGTAATGACTGCGTGGAAATTGCCAAAAGCTCTGCCCCTTCGCGCCTCAGGCTGGCCTGTTTCGACCACCATGCAGGCTGTTCGGTCAACGGGACATCCTCTTTTCCGCTGACCAATCGGCCTGTGGTGTCGAGGGTCACCATGAGTCTGTCCATCCCGGGATCGTCTCCCGGCAGAGCGGCTGGAGCAACGGGCAATTTGACCAGAAGTGCCGAATCTTCTACCTTCGTGCCGAAATGGACCAGCATCATGAAAAATGTGATGAGTTGCAAAACGATATCCAGCAGAGGCGTCAGGTTCGGGCTGACGTGCTCTGGGCCGGAGTTGCGGCGACTCGTCCGGCGCATCATCGTTTAACCCTCATCAGAAATGTTGATCGAGGGCAAGTTTGACGACGATCCGCCGGAATAAATCGGGTGGCCTGGTCGTAGCCCTGCAGCGACAGACTCGATGATCTCGCCTGAGGCCATCTCCACATCAAGTGAGAGCCGGCTGATTCTGTTCCGGAAATAGGCGTAGAAAAAAATCGCTGGAATCGACACGGCGATGCCTTCAAGGGTGGCGAAAAGGGCGGTTGAAATCCCAGCCGCCAGTTGGCTTGCCTGTGGATTTGCGCCTGCTGTAGCCATGACCCGGAATGACAGGATCATGCCGTAAACCGTGCCCAGCAGACCAATCATCGGCCCTAGAGTCCCTACAGTCGCAAGATATGTCGTACGGTGCTCCATCCTCATCGTTTCGGCTTCGTTGGTCGCCGCCATGGCGGACATGGCACCTGTCAGACCACCGGTTGGGAGTTTGCGAAGGCCGGCACGAAGGACCACTCCGAGAAACGAATCGTCGCCCGCGAGCCTGGTTGGAATCTCTGCAAACCGTTTAAGACGAGCCAGTTCCGCAATATCTGAGGCGAGTTTCTGAGGAATCGCACGGCTTTGGCGATATTCCAGAAACATCCAGACGATCAGGGCCGTCAGATAAAATGACATCAATAGCATGATCAGGCCAAGTGGCCCTGAAGCCCGGATCATCCAGGCGATAAATGTCTCTGTCTCAGGTGCAGCAACCGAAGCCGCAGAGGATTCAGCCTGTGCCAGAAGTTCTAAAGGCATCAGAAAATAAACGATGGGAGCAGCGACAAGGCACAAGGGCCTGATCTTCGCAAGGACATGAAGGCGATCCGCCACTTGGAGCTCCCCGAATCTGTCAGGCTAAATTGTGTGATGAACCAAGACTCTTCCAGACTATCGCAATCCGGCTCCATCAGCAATCGCAAGAGTCTTTTTTTCTGAGAATTTTAAATGCCCCACCCGTGCTCCTTCCACTGTATCCGTCAAATCTTTCCATCAAACCCGAACCATTGGGATACGCATCGTTCATCAAGCTGCGTAATCCACTGAATTTGAAATCTGAAAGATCAGCTTTCTAAAGAATAAAACTCCGCATGGTCAGAGTTCATGATTAATTCTCTCGATGTTCAAAGAATAAGCATGGCATCGCCGTAACTGTAGAACCTGTAACCTTCCCGAACTGCTTCGCGATACGCCTCCATCACAAACTCGTGGCCTGCAAAAGCACTTACAAGCACGATCAGACTCGATTTTGGTAAATGGAAATTCGTTATCAGGCCGTCCAATACGTTGAATTGAAATCCTGGTTTGATATAAAGCGCTGTTTCATGGCGAAACGGCTGAACTTTGCCTGACCTGGCAGACGCCTCCAAGGTCCGGGTGGATGTGGTTCCTACGGCAATCACACGTCCTCCCCGAGATTTGGCCAGTTCCACCGACTTTTTCGTATCCTCTGTCACTTCTGCAACTTCCGCATGCAAAACGTGCTCTTCAATATTCTCGACTCTGATCGGCTGAAATGTCCCAATCCCGACATGAAGCGTGACATCCGTAAAACTCACTCCGCTCGATTGCAATTCATCGATCAACCTCGGCGTAAAATGCAGGCCTGCGGTTGGGGCAGCCACGGAACCGGCTTCGTTCGCAAACACGGTTTGATACCACGCCCGATCCTCAGGCTGATCCTGCCCGGCCCTGATGTAATGTGGCAACGGGATGTGCCCATGCAATTCAAGCAATTCCTGAAACGTTTGGCCTGAATCCTGATTGGCAGGTTTGACCCTCCATGCGCCTCGATCGAGTTTTTCGACCAGCCTCAGCTTGAGCCCTTGTCCCACCGTAACTGTCTCACCTGGATGGGGTTTACCACGTGTCTGAGTGATCACATTCCAGCATCCATCCGGATCCAGATTCAAGAACAGGCATTCCCACTGGCCACCGGTCCGATCCCTTGTTCCGATCAAGCGGGCAGGCAGGACACGGGTGTTGTTTCGTACGATTAAGTCATTTGTATTTAAGAACTTCGGGAGATCACAGAAGAGGTGATGCGACCAGTTTCCAGAGCGGCGGTCAAGCACCATCAATCGCGACTGATCGCGAGGCTCGACAGGCGTCTGGGCGATCAATTCCGGAGGTAGGTGGAAGTCAAATAGTTCGATGTTCACGGGACGATCGTTCACCTTTAATAGGGAGGGGCTGGCCTGACCACTTTGCTTGCCTGGAAGGAGATTCAAGCGATTTCTTGAGAATCTCCAATCAAATCCTCTTGTTTCTTCGACGATTCTATGCCATTGTTCGTTATAGATCTCCCGATTGTCCAGTTCCGGCATCCCAGCGTGAATCAGCCCCAGGAGAAGTGTTCCAGAATTTCCTGAACTCGATTCTACCACTCTAAACTCCCAATCGGTTCCCGAATTTGCAGAGTCTTGCATCCCGACTTGCTGAAACTTCCAAAAATCGTGCCCCTCGGCCCGATGCTCCGGTGCCTGTTTGCCTGATCATCACAGATCTTAACGTCGGTGGGGCTGAAAAAGCTCTTGTTCATCTTGCACTTGGCCTGAATCGTAAGCTCTGGAAGGTTTCGGTCATCAACCTCGGCGGTGAAGAGCCGCTGGCACAAGTCCTGCGTCAGGAAGGTGTTGAGGTGCGTTGTCTGGCCGTGTCCAAACGCAAGCCAGTTCAGGCGATCCGCAAGCTGGCCAGAGCCTTAAAGGATCTGCAACCTGTTCTGGTTCAAACATTTATGTTCCATGCGAACGTGGCAGGAAGGCTTGGGGCGAGACTGGCCTCAGTCCCATGGGTTCTGGGTGGACTGAGGGTGGCTGAGCATCAAAAAGCGTGGCATCTGACGGTGGATCGACTTACGGCAAAGATGTCGTTGGGATCCGTCTGCGTCTCCGAAGGCGTTCAGCGATTCAGCCAGACCTACGGCGGACTTTCAGAGAATCGTCTGACCGTGATTCCGAACGGAGTGGATGTACGCCCATTTGATCAAGCCAAGCCCATAGATCGTAAAGCCTTAGGCCTATCCGATTCAGACAGGATCAGCCTCTTTGCCGGCCGGCTCGACGCCCAGAAGGGATTACCGTATCTGCTTGATGCTGCGGAACTTGTAGCGCAGAAGCATAAGAACTGGCATCTCGTAATGATGGGGCATGATGGATCGGAGAGTGAGTGGTTTCACGAGCGCCGGCAATCGTCGCAGACCCTTCAGAAACACGTCCATTGGCTGGGGTTCCGAACTGATGTCCGCGAGATCCTGAAATCGTCAGATCTCTTGATTCTGCCATCACTTTGGGAAGGTATGCCGAATGTGGTGCTCGAAGCCATGGCCGCAGGCAAAGCCGTGATCGGGACCGACGTGGAGGGGACCAACGAGCTGATCGTGCCTCAACAAACCGGCTGGATTGTGCCTCCTGAAAATGCTCAGGCACTCGCCGAGGCTCTCATGGAGTCGATTCAAAAGCCGGATCTCACCAAAAAGTTTGGGATCGCTGGCCGATTGAGAGTGGAACAAAATTACACCCTGGAACGGACCATTGAAGCCTATAGCCGCTTATGGTCAGACGTTTTATATATTCAACAGCCTTAAATGAGACATTCCATTGGTGTCGGTTCGTTTTGGTTCGAGAATCGACATTGATACAATTTTTCAAGAGCATCGCTTGATGATCTCGCAGATGCTCCAAATCTGATTGACTTCTTAAGAGTTTTCTCACAGAATCATCACTCGGATTTCATTTGCATTTCGGGATCGATCCTAGCCATAATTAAATCAATGTGAGCCTATCACTGGCGATGTCAATCTGTATTTTGAAGTCATGAAAACCCAAAAAAATGCGTATTGCACTGATTACCGAAACATTTCCCCCGCAGATCAACGGTGTTTCACGCACTCTTGGGATGCTCACAAAGCATCTTTTAGAGCAAGGGCATGATGTTCTGGTAATCCATCCGGACTATGGTGAGATTGCATCGGAACTGGGAATCGATCCTGAACATAAAAACCGCCTTCAGATCCATACCATTCCTGCTCTGCCTCTGCCATTTTATAAAGAAATCCTGATTCCCAGACCACCTTTTTCGAAATATAAAAAGGCATTAATCGCATTTAATCCAGACCTCGTGCATATTGCAACAGAAGGTGGACTGGGGCTATCGGCTTTGCGATATTGCAAAAAACGCCAATTGCCAGTCGTTTCCAGTTTCCACACCAATTTCGACGCCTATGCAAGCCATTACAGAATGCGCTGGACTGTGCCGATGGTGGCCCGTTATTTACGATGGTTTCATAATCGCACCCTTGCGACTTACGTTCCATCCATGACCATGATTCATCGTCTTGAAACACTTGGATTTGAGAGACTTACGCTCTGGACTCGTGGGGTAAACACTGCGCTTTTTCGTCCCCAAAGGCCTGGATCAAAAGCCGTTCGTGACCAGTTTCAGATCCCTGAAAACGCCGTTGTGATCGGCCATTGTGGTCGTCTTGCGCCTGAGAAAAACATCGACTATCTTGCAGACGTTTTTTCACAAGTCCTTCATAAGTCAGCAGATTCACACGTTCTTGTGGTGGGTGACGGGCCATCGAGAATTGGGTTTGAAAATCGGTTGAAAAGTATTCCTCACGCCGCTGGAAGAGTTCATTTTACAGGCTATTTGACGGGCGAACCATTGGCAGACGCATATTCTGCGATGAATCTGTTCGGATTTTCAAGCCGGACCGAAACGTTTGGAAACGTCCTGCTGGAGGCCATGGCCAGCGGTCTGCCCGTGGTGGCGATCGCTGATGGAGGCCCTGCAGATGTCGTTCAGGATCAGGTCACAGGCCGATTGATCGCCCCTGATGCTCCTCCTGAAGAAATGTCACAGATTCTGGTCGAATGGATCACCGATAAAACAGTTCGGCAAAACATTGCAATGAACGCACGAAACTACGCAGAAACAGTCACATGGGAGCAAATTATGAATGGCCTCTTAAAAAATTATCAGGAAGCATTAAAATCATTTCATTCAGAAAATCCTAAATCATCGTCATAAACTGACAGATTTGCCTGCTGCATATAATGATGGAAATGCGTTGGAATAACAGAGTTGTCCGGAGTGATCATGACCATGGATAAGTCGCTCGAAGGCATTGTCACCAGTGAAGATACGAAGCGTCCGATCAGAATTCCGCCTGGTCAATATCAAACGATTAAATGGCCTGTGCTGCATGCTGGAAGTGTTCCCCGGATCAATCTTGACCGCTGGAAGCTCGATTTATTGGGGCTTGTCGAGAAACCTGTCTCGCTGAACTGGCAGGAACTTCAGGCACAGCCACATGTTCGGGTGTTTGCAGACATGCACTGTGTGACCCGATGGAGCATGCTTGATAATGTCTGGGAAGGGGTTTCCACCCGTCATCTTGCCGACCTGGCTGGCGTGAAATCAAACGCTAAATTCGTGATCGCCCATTGCGCACATGGGTTTACGACCAACATGCCGATCGCCGACTTTCTGGGCGACGACTGCCTGGTGGCCTGGAGTCGTAACGATGAGCCTCTGGACCCTGACCACGGCTGGCCCCTGCGTCTGATGATCCCTAAACTTTACGCCTGGAAGTCAGCGAAATGGCTTCTCGGGCTTGAGTTTGCAGCTACAGACGAACCCGGCTTCTGGGAGCAGAACGGATACCATAATCACGGCGACCCATGGACTGAAGAACGTTTCTGGGATTGATTTCGAGACTCCATTAATTTTCCTGAATCCTGCCCCGGCACTTCCTTTGAGGTTGACCGGGGCGTTATACTTTAAATGTCCACGCATCATGATTCCCAAACACCTATTGAACTGACTTCACTGAATTCGTCGCACCTTGCTGATTAAAAAAAACATGAGTCTTCCACACTCGCAGGACCCCTCATCGACATTCTCCATTTCAAAAGGCCACCGACGCGGCTTTCTGAGATCGGTTGCAGGGTTGGCAGGCCTGGGATTTGGTGTCCGCGAAGCGATTTCGCAAGCCGACCCGGAATGGATCCACTTAGAAGGCAACGGCTTAAGCGAGAAAACGATCCCTCTTGAGCAGGAACTCAGCATTCAGTTGGTGGCACCTGACAAGCCGTTTGAGTTTTCCAATACAGCCGGAACGCCGCTCGTTTTTTTATTTGGTGGGAACGGAATGGGGGCGGTGGTGAAGTCGAATCAGGCTTTACAACTGGCAGTTGCATTAAAAAATCGAGGATGTGCATCGGTCATCCTGAATTATCCGGATCTACAGACGCGTGAGACCTTCCAGCAGTCGATCATTGCTCCGATTCATAAAGTTTTGGAAAGCCTTTGGGCAAAAGAACATCATATCAACTTGAATCAGATTGCAACGGCCGGTTTCTCAGCGGGCGGGCTGGTTGCAACGCTTTTAGGGACGGAATACCGTACGGAATTGAATTTCAAAATCAAGGCGTGCGTGAATTATTATGGGCCTGTTGATTTACGCCAATGGTTTGCATTTCATTTGGTGCGTGCTGGCGAAATGAAATACGACCGGTTTTATGATGGAGTCAGGGGCCCTGATGAGATCGGCCATTCCGCAAACGGAGCAATCAGGTGCCGGGATTTAAGCATGAAAGTGATCCACAAGGTGGCTGAGAATTTAGGAGGAATCAGGCCTGGCAGGCTCTCTCCATTCTCCCATGATTATCTTTGGGACCGAAATTCGCCGTGCAGCTTCTCGGAAATCGCACCAATTCTAGGTGTATTTGGTACAAACGACGACAATTGCGACGCGATTTTCCAGTCAAAGCTATTACAGCGAATGTCTGAAAAAACCGGTGTGCAGCACGAGAGCCGAATTTATGAGGGGCCTCATGGGGTAGGCTGGGGGGCGTGCCCGGAGTCGCTTGACTGGTTGATGGCCCGGTTGATGGCGGCCAAAGAATCAGCAGCGACGCTCATCGCGTAAGCCGATCAGCATCCCTAGCAGCATTCCAGCAACGAGTCCTCCGGCATGTGCCCCGTTGGCGACAGGCCCCAGCAGGCCTGTGAAGCAGAGGACCATCCAGATTAAAGCCAGTTGAAGGTTCTGGCCTGAGAGACGAATATACGAGCCTTTGAAGGTCTCGGAATACATCCAGACAAAGCCGATGAGGCCGTAGACGGCCCCTGAAAAGCCTCCAAATAATATGACCTGTTTATCGAGCCCATAGACATCCCAGAAATATTCGGTAAATGCGGATGCGATATGGGTGATCAGCACGACCATCAGCAGCAGTTTCGAGCTTTTTTCGCGCTCGATCATGCCGCCCAGATTCGCCACCCACGACATATTAAAAAGCAGGTGCATAAAGTTCATATGAAGAAACATCGGGGCCACCAGCCTCCAGGGCTCATAGCCCAGGGCTCCATTCAGGCTGTCAACAACCCATCCGTTGCTGTCGTCATATCGAGGGGTGGTAAAATTGATGTAGTTGATGACCAGGTCGGTTTTCTTACCGAAATTTGTCCAGAGACTGACACCGATCGAAATCGCGATCAGGATGGTCACAACAGGGGTCCGCTTTAACAAGCGTCCTGAATCATAGACGCTGCCGGCATTGACAACGCGTTTGGCATACTCTCGATCAAGCTTTGATTCCGTGTCTCTCAAAGTTTTGGCCTGGCGGGTGGCTGCTGCAAAGCCAGGATTATCAGGTTTCTGCTCGTACTCAGCCAGCCATTGGCGAGCTTCAGCAAGTCGGGTTTCGTCGATCAGCCAGATCGAAATCGTCTGATCAGAATTCTGGCGAGGCTCGGATTTCATGCCCTTGGTCAGCAGGAAATCAGAAAAAATCGAGGCAGACCGAGAGTTGGGTAGTTGGCCGATTTCACGCATGTTTCAAGCTTTTGGCGGACGGCCAAACTCCATTTTTGGAAATGCCACGAAGGCTCATCATTCGAACCTGATCAGACTTATCTAAATAGAGTATACAGGACTCGTGCCTTGGTGAAAACCTCCAGCCACTCCAGAAGTTCGGTTTCGTCGCCCTATCTCCCCTAAACCAATCTTGAGTCATGAGCGTTTCGTGCCTTCACAAGAATCTTCGCGAAACCTCATGAAATCTTCACGAAAAAAACGCGGGCGTCCCGTTGACTGGTTACTTGATAGGTCATAAAGTATGTGTGTATCTATCGTATCTACATATACATCTATGTGGATTTGATGAAAAAATCATGAACATTTGATGAAGAGAGATATGATGAATCGTCGTAAAGCTTTTACTCTGATTGAGTTACTGGTCGTAATTGCGATCATTGCTGTCTTGATCAGCCTGCTACTTCCAGCTGTACAATCGGCCCGCGAGGCGGCCCGCCGTGCCCAGTGCATCAATAATTTGAAGCAACTTGGCCTGGCACTGCACAATTACGAATCCACCAACGGCTGCTTCCCGCCCGCCAATTCCCATAGCGGAATCGGCACAGGGCCGGCAGTGAGAGGAACGAACTGGAGTATTTACGGTCGAATTGCACCATTCATGGAGCAAGGCAACGTGTTTAACATCTCCAATTTCATGATCGCCAACTCTGATCCTCAAAATACGACTGTTTGCCGGTTACCACTGGCCGCATTCAGCTGCCCTAGCGAAGCCACTCCCGTCGTTACAACAAACTCAAAAGGAGAAATCTTTGCTGGAGCAAATTATGCGTTCAACATGGGGTCATGGTTCGTTTGGGGAGGCTATGGTACAGGTTCGACCAATGCCAATCTAGCGACCCGAAATGGTGGGGTGTTTGGTGTAAACCAAGTCTCTACACTTCAACAATTCAGCGATGGAACTTCAAATACAATCGTGGGTTCCGAAGGCAAGTTGGCTCAAGCCCAGTTTCGCTGTAATACGGTAGGTGGTCTTCCTGAGAATGCTACGTTCGGAAGTGTAACATTAAACCGCACGATGGCTCCACCGGACGGAAACCTGATCATAGGCTCGGCCGCTTTGGCTTGCCCAAGCTCAACCACAAAAGATCCTGGCCACAGCCGCTGGGCCAACGGTAACGTTTACTACACAGGATTCACGTTCGCCTTGCCACCCAACACGAAGGTCATGGCACTTGATCCAGCAACGAGTCGCCAGCGCGATTTCGACTTGATCACTCAGGATGAAAACGACGGGGCCCCTACTTACGCTGCTGCAACAGCAAGAAGTTATCACCCAGGTGGAGTGAACGCCATGCTTGCTGACGGCTCTGTGAAATTCATTAAAAACTCCGTCAACCTAATCACTTGGCGAGCACTTGGAACCCTCAATGGCGGCGAAGTGATTTCAGCCGACTCCTACTGATTTAAACGAAATTCTCAGGATTCATCTCCTCAATCGCATACAGGAATGTATGCGATTTTTTTTGATATCATTTCACTAGCCGGCTATGGCTTTAACACCGGTTGATTGACATAAATCTTGAATCAACAATGGCTAGCGTCAATTCGGCTGGGAGATGGAGGGCGTCGGCTTTTGTTGACTTTCAGACATCACTATTGATCGTTGAGTTGCCGCTTCTGGTGACCGAATGAAATAAAAACCAGATTTGAGAATTCACAAAATCCGAAAGTTATTTTCTGCTTTTTAAGCAAACCATGGCCAATCAAACCGCGGCTTTTGTCTAGGCGGTCTTGGCGGTAGCCCCGGTTGGATTGGGTTGGGTTTAGCTAGCCGGTCTTGGCGCTAGCCCCGGTTCATTATCTTCCGCGAACCGGGGGCTAGCGCCCGGCGGCTAGGTTCAAACCAAGAAACTGGGAGCTAACGCCTCTTACCTAGCCGGTCTTGGCGCTAGCCCCGGTTCATTATCTTCCGCGAACCGGGGGCTAGCG
>Ga0208720_1000144_pt1 | contig 18618 bp, 14 predicted proteins | sample LakMenEpi20Apr10_FD_150716 | JGI IMG/M metagenome (GOLD analysis project Ga0208720, IMG submission 150716) | Freshwater microbial communities from Lake Mendota, WI - 20APR2010 deep hole epilimnion (SPAdes) | ecosystem: Environmental > Aquatic > Freshwater > Lake > Epilimnion/Euphotic zone ...
GTGGTACTGCCGGAATGGCGGAACGGCAGACGCGGAGCACTCAAAATGCTTTGTTCGAAAGGACGTGTGGGTTCGAATCCCACTTCCGGCACCACGAAAGCCTAGCTCTCGGCCCCAGTTCCAACCTTGTGAACTCGAAGTGTGTTTGTGGAGCCCGATACCCCAGGTGGGGTTCCAGCGACAACAACTACCTCATCGCCCACCTTGCACATTCCCTGCTCTAGAACTGAAATATCTACTTGTTCGAACATAGAGTCTGTGTGTGTCACTTTTGGAACAATGTAGGTCTTTGATCCCCAAACCAGTGATAGCTCGCGAGCCGTTTGAACATTCGGTGTGAAGGAAAGAACAGGGACGGCCGACCTTAATCGCGAGATCCTTCGAAGTGAATCTCCGCCTTCAGTGAATACGCAGACAAATTTGGATCCAAGTAGCTCCGCAATTTCCATAGCTGCAAACGAAACCGCTCCACCCTGAGTGTGAGGTCTAGTTCCAAGGTCTGGAATCCTTGAGAGCCCGTTTTCCTCAGTTGACTGGATGATCTTTGCCATTGTCGACACTGTTTCAACCGGGAATGATCCAACACTAGTTTCGCCCGAAAGCATAAGAGCATCGGCACCATCCAAAACTGCGTTCGCGACATCGCTAGTTTCCGCACGTGTTGGAATACTCGATGAGATCATGGATTCAAGCATCTGGGTAGCAACTATTACTGGCTTAGCCCAGCGGCGTGCAAGCTCAACAGCACGTTTTTGAACCAGTGGAACTTGCTCAAGAGGAAGCTCGACACCAAGGTCACCACGGGCAACCATGATTGCGTCGAACGCGTCAATAATCTCCTCTAGATTCTCAACCGCTTGGGGTTTTTCAATCTTTGCGATTACGGGAACCTTGCGACCCTCCTCGCGCATAATCTCGTGAACTCGCTCGATGTCAGAAGCATTTCTCACAAACGAGAGCGCCACCATATCCACACCCAGCTTTAGGGCCCAACGCAAATCCGCCTCATCCTTTTCTGAAAGAGCCGGAACATTCACTGCTACTCCAGGGAGATTTATTCCCTTATTGTTCGAAACTAGACCGGGAATCTCAACCTCGGTAGTAACAGTGGTGTCGGAAACTGCTACAGCTCGAAGTTTAACTTTGCCATCGTCAATCAGCAGAAAATCGCCAACTTTGACATCACCTGTAAGACCCTTGAATGTCGTTCCACAGATGTTGACATCACCTTCGATCTCATCGGTCGTGATCTTGAAGGTGGCGCCCTTTTCAAGCTTTACCGGCCCATCTTTGAACTTGGTTAGACGAATCTTCGGACCTTGCAGGTCCACAAAAACTCCTACTGGCTTATCTAGATCACTAGCAGCCTTTCGAACATCGCGATAGATCTGCTCGTGGACATCGTAGCTACCGTGGCTGAGGTTCATCCTTGCAACATCAACACCAGCTTCGATGATTGCTCGAAGTTGATCGTAGCTAGAGCTAGCAGGCCCTAGGGTTGCAACGATTTTTGCCCTTCTCATTTGATACCTCTTCTTGTTATGGAGCGGTTAGCTGTAAACAGATAATGGTTGGTCTGAGGCCCGCACCGGTGAGGGCAAATCTGTGGTTCCTTCTAAGAATCTATCGATGGTGGCGGCAACCGCGCGACCCTCAGCTATCGCCCAAACAATCAAGGACTGTCCTCTTCCAGCGTCCCCGGCTACAAAAAGCCCTGGAACATCGGTTGAGAAATCATCCGCTCTCGCGAAGGTACTATTTGATTCTAAACCTAGATTCAACTCCTCGGCGGGACCAGCTGTTTCCGGACCAACAAATCCAAGGGCCAGAAGGACCAAATCTGCTTCTATGGTGCGCTCTGTACCAGGGGTCGGGACACGTTTACCGTCAACAATCTGGGTATCAGCAACGCGAATTCCCTTTACGCTTCCTGACTCCCCGACAAATTCAATTGTTGAAGACATGAATTTTCTGTCGCCAAACTCCTCATGTGCGCTTGATACTTCGTAAAGATTCGGAAACGTAGGCCACGGCTGTTTTGAAGATCTAGTCTCTGGTGGCTTTACACCAATCGCAATTGTTGTAACAGACTTTGCTCCCTGCCTGGTGGCGGTTCCCAGACAATCCGCTCCAGTGTCCCCTCCGCCTAGAATAACCACATGTTTTCCTGCAGCAGAGATCTGATCGCTTAAGCTCAACCCTGCAACGGCGCGATTAGCCTGAGCTAGATACGGCATCGCGAAATGAACTCCACCGAGTTCTCTTCCTGAAACAGTCAAGTCTCTGGGCACCGATGCGCCGGTTGCAACCAAGACAGCGTCGTATCGTCTTAGGAGATCCTCCCAGCGAATTTGCTTACCAATTTCAACCCCAGTTCTAAAGCGCACGCCTTCGGCTTCAAGCTGAGCGAGTCTGCGGTCAATGTGACGCTTTTCCATCTTGAAATCAGGAATTCCATAGCGCAGTAAACCGCCAATTCGATCATCTCTTTCAAAGACGGCAACAGTATGTCCAGCTCTTGCAAGTTGTTGCGCGGCCGCTAAGCCAGCCGGACCAGAACCCACAACAGCCACTGTTTTTCCAGTAAGCCGCTCGGGTGGATGAGCCGAGACGAAACCGTTATCGAATGCGTCATCAATTATTGACACTTCAATTTCCTTGATCGTGACGGCCGGTTGGTTAATCGCTAGAACACAGCTTGACTCGCATGGTGCCGGGCAGAGTCGACCCGTAAATTCTGGAAAATTATTTGTTGAGTGCAACCTTTCAATTGCCGAAGCCCCATCGGCACGCCAAACCGCGTCGTTCCATTCCGGGATCAAGTTTCCAAGCGGGCAACCCTGGTGGCAAAATGGCACTCCGCAATCCATGCACCTTCCAGCCTGAGCCTTAACAACACCGGACTGACGTCGTTCGTAGACTTCCTTCCAGTCCATAATTCGCACCTCAACTGGGCGGCGCTTAGCTACTTCTCGGTCAGGAACCTTTAGAAAGCCTCTTGGATCAGCCATTGGTAGCCTCCAGAATCTTTTCCCAAACTTCCTTGCCGTCCGGGTCCATTCCGTTTTGCTCTGCGTCTGAGAGAATTTCCCTAACACTTGCGTAATCAGTAGGCATCACGACACTGAAATTCTCCAGCTCGGAATCGAAGTTCTCAAGTATCCAGCCGGCAATTCTTGATTTAGTCTCGGTCTGGTGAAGCGCAATCAGCTCTCTAAGTTCAACTGCCTGCTCTTTAGACGGCCTAAGAAGCCTGAGTTCATCTCCGCTGAGTGCCTCCGCATTCACACTAGAATTCCGAAGATTGTAAACATATGCGTAACCGCCACTCATTCCAGCACCTAGGTTTCGTCCAACAGATCCCAGAATTACTACCCGTCCTCCGGTCATGTATTCAAGAGCATGATCTCCAGCACCTTCAACTACGGCAGTAGCACCAGAGTTTCGCACCATGAACCGCTCGCCTACAACTCCCGAAAGGAAAAGCTTGCCAGATGTCGACCCGTAACCAATTACGTTACCTGCAATTATGTTCTCGTTGGAGGGAAAGCTTGCGTTCTCATCTGGCCTAATAACAATCATGCCGCCGCTTAGACCCTTGCCAACATAGTCGTTCGCATCGCCAATAAGCTCGAGCTTGATTCCACTCGGGATAAATGCGCCAAAGGACTGTCCCGCGGTGCCTCGAAGTCGGACATGAATAGTTGACTCCGGTAAACCGCTTTCACCGAACGAAGCAGTAACGTGATGACCCAACAACGTTCCAGCGGCCTGCTCGGTATTGCGAATACTCTCCTCAATCAGCACTGGCTTCGAGTGACCTAGGGCTTCGGATGCTTTTGCAATTAGCTTGTGATCGAAGTGCTTATCGAGTTTGTGATCTTGATCCACCTTCTTAGATCGTGGAGCAGAGTCACCAAGGCCAGAGCCTTGGAGGATCGGCGATAAGTCAAGGCCATCGGCCTTCCAGTGTGAGATTGCACGGTCTACATCAAGCAGCTCAGTGTGCCCAACTGCTTCTTCGATAGATCTAAAGCCAAGGCTGGCCAATATTTCGCGGATTTCTTCAGCAAGAAACTCAAAGAAGTTAACTACAAACTCAGGCTTGCCAGTAAAGCGCTCCCTCAACACTGGGTTCTGAGTTGCTACTCCAACCGGACAAGTATCTAAGTGACAAACCCTCATGAGGATGCACCCGGACACAACCAAAGGTGCAGTTGCGAAACCAAACTCCTCCGCTCCAAGCAGTGCAGCTATGACAACATCTCGTCCGGTTTTCATCTGACCGTCAACTTGAACCGATACTCGGTCACGGAGCCCGTTTAGCATAAGTGTCTGCTGGGTCTCCGCAAGGCCTAGCTCCCACGGTGTTCCCGCATGCTTGAGCGAGTTCAATGGAGACGCGCCAGTTCCGCCGTCGTGACCGGAGACCAAGACGACATCCGCTTTAGCTTTCACAACACCGGCGGCAACGGTACCGATTCCAACCTGGCTCACGAGCTTTACATGGACGCGTGCAGCAGGATTTGATCTCTTTAGATCAAAAATCAACTGTTTCAGATCCTCAATCGAGTAGATGTCGTGATGTGGTGGTGGGGAGATCAGGCCGACACCAGGAGTGGAGTGTCTGGTCTTGGCAATCCATGGATAGATCTTGTTAGCGGCTAGTTGACCACCCTCACCGGGTTTTGCGCCCTGCGCCATTTTGATCTGCAGGTCATCAGCGTGAGTTAGGTACATACTCGTGACCCCGAAACGTCCAGAAGCAACCTGTTTAATTGCACTCCTGCGCTTCGGATCAAGCAAGCGATCGGTATCCTCGCCACCCTCGCCGGTGTTTGATCTTGCTCCGATGCTGTTCATCGCGACTGCCAAAGTTTCGTGAGCCTCCTTGGAGATAGAGCCGTAACTCATGGCACCGGTGGAGAATCTCTTAACTATCGACGACACTGATTCAACTTTGTCGATTGGTATTGGTTTACGGATGCCGTCCTTGAACTTAAAAAGTCCTCGAAGTGTCATCAACCTGGAAGATTGATCATCAATGAGCTTGGTGTACTGCCGAAAGATGTCAAAGCGCTTCTCACGCGTTGCGTGCTGAAGCTTGAATACTGTTTCTGGGTTGAAAAGATGTGGTGGACCTTCTCTTCGCCATTGATACTCTCCCCCAACATCTAATGACTGGTGAACGTTCACGGCACGCTCGACTGGATATGCGCTGGCGTGTCTTGCCGCGATCTCCTGGTGCAACACGTCCATGCCAATGCCACCAAGCTGGGATGTGGTGCCATAGAAGTACTTCTCAACCACGTCTTGATTTAGTCCAATTACCTCAAAGCACTGAGCACCGCTATATGAAGACACTGCCGAGATACCCATCTTTGACATAATCTTGAGAACCCCCTTGCCTAGAGAGCTAATTAGATTCTTAGCTGCCTGCTCAAGGCTCACGCCCTGAATTCTTCCCTCTCTGATCATGAGCTCCACAGATTCCAAAGCTAGGTAGGGGTTAACAGCAGCCGCACCATAACCAACAAGAGCGGCAATATGGTGCACCTCGCGAACATCGCCAGCCTCCACCACCAAGCCGACCATTGTGCGACGACCAGTTCTAATCAAGTGATGATGCACTGCGGAAGTAAGGAGCAGTGAAGGGATTGGAGCTAAATCACGGTTGGAATCACGATCTGAAAGAACCAAGTAGGTGATGCCATCGGCAATTGCCTGATCAACTTCGGCGTAGATCTCAACAAGGCGCTTTTCTAGGCCAACGCTCCCCTCGGATAGCCGATAGAGACCTCTAACGACAAACGCCTCGCCGCCACCAGGCATTTCGTCGATGTGCTTGATTTTTGCAAGCTCGTCATTGCTTAGAGCTGGAAAATCAATAATCACCTGTTGTGCATGATTTGGCCCCGCACTCAAAAGATTTCTTTCTGGCCCGATACCGGTAGCAAGCGAAGTAACAACCTGCTCGCGTATCGAATCCAGCGGCGGATTGGTTACCTGCGCAAACTGCTGAACAAAGTAGTCAAAAAGTAACCTTGGTCTATCAGAGATCGCAGCGATTGGCGTGTCAGAGCCCATTGCTCCAAGTGGTTCAGCCCCGTTTTTTGCCATTGGCATCAGTAGCACTCTGAGTTCCTCGTCAGTGAACCCAAAAGTTCTCTGACGACGGTTCACAGACGATGAGGTGTGTGCAATGTGCTCTCGTTCAGGCAGATCACGCAAGTTGATTCGGTTATCCGACAACCAACTATCCCAAGGCTCTGAAGACGCCACTTGGGACTTGATTTCCTCATCTTCAATGATTCGACCTTCAACGGTGTCGACTAAGAACATCTTCCCAGGCTGAAGCTTGCCCTTTCTGACAACCTTGGACGGATCGATGTCAACAACTCCCGCTTCGGATGCCAGAACAACCAATCCGTCTTCGGTGACCAGGTATCGACCTGGTCTAAGGCCGTTGCGATCGAGGGTCGCTCCAACCAGATCACCGTCAGTGAAGATAACTGCTGCTGGACCATCCCAAGGCTCCATCATCAATGAGTGATACTCGTAGAAACTCTTTCTAGCAGGATCAATTACCTGCTGAGACTCCCAAGCTTCAGGAATCATCATCATCATGGCGTGCGGTAGCGATCTTCCTGCCAAATACAAAAGTTCCAGAACCTCATCAAACGATGCGCTGTCGCTTGCTCCCTTGGTGATTACGGGCTTGAGTGATTCGATGTCACCGAGCACATCGGATTGCAATTGGGCTTCACGAGCCTTCATCCAATTGCGATTTCCCCGAATAGTGTTTATCTCACCATTGTGAGCAATCATTCGATATGGATGGGCAAGAGGCCAGGACGGAAAGGTGTTCGTCGAGAATCTGGAGTGAACAAGAGCGAGAGTAGAAACCATCCCTGGATCACTAAGCTCCGGAAAAAAGGGCTCTAGCTGAAGGGTTGTAACCATTCCTTTGTAAACAATTGTCTTACTCGAGAGCGAAGGGTGATAAACGCCAATGCTTTTCTCACTGGCTCTTCTCAGGCGATAGAGCTTTCGCTCTAGGTCCATGCCAGTAAGGCCCGAGACACTTTTTACAAACACTTGACCGATAAACGGCATTGCCTGCCTTGATAGCTCTCCTAGAACATCTGGATTTGTCGGAACATCGCGCCAGAACAAAACCTCTAGATCTTCTTGGTTAGCTAGCTCAGCAAACTTCTGACGTTCAGCGCTGCGTGTATCTACATCCTTGGACTCAAAAACAAGTCCAGCTCCATAGCTACCTGCTGGTGGCAGATTACTTCCAAGTTCCCGCCTAAAAAATGCATCAGGAATTTGAATTAGGATTCCAGCGCCATCACCTGTCCCAGCGTCGGAACCGATTGCACCCCGGTGGTCAAGGTTTCGAAGAGCACCGAGAGCTGTTTGAATAATGTCGTGGCCTGGAGTTCCCCTCAAGGTTGCAACAAGCGCAAGCCCGCAGGCATCCTTTTCGGATTCCTGCTGATACAAACCAGAGCTAGGCCAATTGGCAAAGCGCTCAAAGGGTGAAATGGGCATTGCGCGTTGTCTCCATTCGAAATATTGAAGGGACAACGCTGGCCCGCAAAACAGTTCTAAAACTGGAACCAGGCACTTGTGATGCCAAATTAGCCTTGTGGGGCTACTTCTCAGATACTAGCTTATCCTCTGGCTCTGCAGCAGAGTCATCTTTGCCTTTTGGCTCGCGACCTACAAGGTAGGAGGAGAGTTCAAGACCAGTGTGCTTACGATGAGAGATAACCATAACCGCAAGTCCCACGATGATCCCGACCATGGCTGACCAGATGTTGATTCGCAAACCCAGCACTATCTCGCTTGGGTCTATCCGGATGGCTTCGACCCAGACCCTGCCAACCGAGTAATAGATGAAGTAAAGACCAATCATTCGGCCCCAACGCAGGTTGAACCTCTTGTCAGCGGCGAGCAGGAGTGCCACTCCAATTAGCGACCAAATTGATTCGTATAAAAATGTTGGATGAAACAAGACACCCTCCGGCAAGCCAGCAGGGTATGCGGGGTTGCTGCTCGAAATCTCCAAGCCCCATGGAAGATCGGTCGGTAGCCCAAATAGCTCATTGTTAAAGTAGTTACCCCAGCGACCTATTGCTTGAGCAAGCAAAATGCCAGGAGCCACGGCGTCCAAATATGAAGTGAACTTGATTCCCGACTTTCTTGATCCAATATAGGCACCCACTGCACCAAACACTAAGGCCCCGTAGATTGCCAATCCGCCCTCCCAAATTCGAAATGGTGCAAGCAGGTCAGCGCCCTGATAAAAGTAGTCATTGGGATGAGTGATCACGTGGAAGAATCTTCCTCCCAGAATTCCAAATGGTATCGCCCAGAACGACACATCTAATGCAACTCCAGCCTCGACTCCCCTGGCCTTGAGTCTGGACTCAGTAAGCAAGAGAGCGATAATGATTCCAGTGAGGATAAAAAGTGCATAGAAATGAATCCTTAGAGGACCAAGCTCAATGTAGCTAATATCCGGTGATGCGATTGATGTCACAATGTGGAACAGATTCATCTCAGCTCTTTCCTTTTGCCAATTCTCTAACCTTAGCCGTTAGCCCAACAAGCCCCTTACTTGCGTAAGCGGCTATGAATGCGGAACCGACGATAGCTCCGTCCGCATAACTGTTCACTTGCCGAACCTGGTCCTCTGTTGAGATACCGATGCCAACGGCAGTGAGAGATTTTGGTGCGTTGCTGCGCACTCTAGAAACAACTTCCTTCGCCTTTGCGTCTAGATCCTCACGCGCACCAGTGATACCCATCGTAGAAACCGCATAGACAAAACCACGTGAGCTCTCGCTGGCATTGCCAACTCTCGAGTCGCTGGATGAGGGTGTGGCAAGAAAAACACGATCAAGATTTTGAGCATCGGTAGCGGAAATCCACTTGGTAGCCTCATCGGGTATCAAGTCAGGTGTGATTGCTCCAACCGCACCAGAATCGGCGAGATCGGAAGCAAACCGCTCCACTCCGTAAGCCAGCACTGGGTTCCAGTAGGTCATAACTAATACAGGGGCCTTGACCCTCGAAGTGATCTTTCTGATCGCTTCAAAGGCATTACTGAGTCGAAAACCATTCTCGAGCGCTTCTTCTGTTGCTTTTTGAATAACTATTCCATCCATAACTGGATCGCTATAGGGAATACCCAACTCAAGAACGTCTACCCCAGATTCACACATTGCAACCGCTGCCTCAATCGAGTCATCAAGTGTGGGGTAGCCCAGAGGGAAGTATCCAATCAAGGAGCCACCGCTTTGCTTGTTGGCCCGAAGAGTGTCCTCAGTTCTGCTCATCTAGACCAATCCGAAATACTTGGCCGCTGTTTCCATGTCCTTATCACCGCGGCCGCTGAGGTTCACAAGCACCTTGCTACCTGGTTTCAAAGTTGGCATCAATTGCGAAATACCGGCAAGCGCGTGGGCAGTTTCTATTGCGGGGATGATCCCCTCTGTTCGACTAAGAGTTCTAAGAGCCTCCATAGCCTCTGAATCGGTCACCGGAATATACTCAGCCCTGCCGATGTCCTTCAACCAAGAATGCTCTGGGCCAACGCCTGGATAGTCAAGACCCGCAGATATCGAATGTGATTCAAGAGTTTGACCATCTTCATCTTGCAGCAGGTAGCTCATTGCCCCGTGCAATACACCAGGTCGACCCGCACTTAGCGTAGCCGCATGCCTTCCGGTGGCAACCCCATCTCCAGCGGCTTCCATCCCAACAAGTCGAACGTCATCGTCTAAAAAGGCGTGGAAGATTCCAATTGCATTTGAGCCCCCGCCAACACAAGCAACAACTGCGTCCGGAAGCGAACCAGTTTCGTCAAGCATCTGCTGCCTAGCCTCGATGCCAATCACGGAATGGAAATCACGAACCATGGTTGGGAACGGATGGGGGCCAGCAACCGTACCAAGCAGGTAATGAGTGCCGTCTACGTTTGCCACCCAGTCACGCAAGGCTTCATTTATCGCATCTTTTAGAGTTCTACTACCAGTCTTGACTGCTATTACTTCTGCGCCAAGAAGTCGCATTCTGGCAACATTCAGGGATTGTCTAACAGTGTCGACCTCACCCATGTATACAACACACTCAAGGCCAAGTAATGCCGCCGCAGTTGCACTGGCCACACCGTGCTGGCCGGCTCCTGTTTCTGCAATGATCCTTCGTTTGCCCATTCTTTTTGCAAGCAAAGCTTGCCCAAGAACGTTATTGATCTTGTGTGAGCCGGTGTGGTTTAAATCTTCACGCTTGAGAAAAACTCGAATATCACCAAGGGTGGCAGCAAACTTTGGTGCCTCCGTAATTATCGAAGGACGGCCGGTATAGGTCTTGTGCAAGTGAGCCAACTCTTCGATAAACGAAGGATCCTTCTTGGCCTCTTGGTAGGTTCGGTCAAGCTCATCCAAGGCAGCAATAAGCGATTCAGGAACAAATCTCCCACCAAACTCACCAAAGTATGGTCCAACTTGATCCGCGAGTTTTTCTGACATCTATTAAGCCTACGACTTCTTCACTTCACTGAAAGAGCTAACGAGTTCCGAAGCGTTACCAGTTACTAAGGCCTCTCCCACCAATACGCAGTCCGCTCCATAGGAGGCATACTCTTGAACATCAGCTACGCTACGAACAGCCGATTCAGCAATCTTGATGGATCCATCGGGCACCAGCGAAGCCAATCGACCAAACAAGGATCGGTCGGTTTCAAAGGTGCCTAGATCCCTGGCATTGATTCCTATAAGTCTCGATTCAACTTCGCATGCACGCAGTACTTCTTGCTCTGAGTGAGTTTCAACAAGGGCGGCCATACCCAATTGCTCAGTAAAGACCTTGAGTCTAGACAATGTCTTTTGGTCCAGCCCGGCGACGATAAGCAGAACCATGTCCGCGCCATGAGCGCGAGCTTCGAGCACCTGGTACTCGTTTGCGATGAAATCCTTACGCAAAATAGGAACTCCAACTGCACCTCGAACCTCATCGAGGTCCTCCAGGCTTCCAAGAAAGCTCCTTGCCTCGGTCAAAACACTAACCGCAGCCGCTCCAGCTTCCTCATAAGACTTGGCAAGAGCTGCGGGGTCCTCAATCTTGGCAATGCTTCCGCGGGATGGACTAGCTCGCTTAATCTCTGCAATAACTCGGATGTTCGAAGGACTTAGCAGAAAAAGCTCGGCGTCGATTGCCTCTGGCGCCCTAAGGGCCAGCTTCTCAACTTGCTTAAGTGGAAAAAGTTCTTCGCGTTCAGCGGCGTCTCTAATTGCACCGGCGTAAAGATCAAAAAGCAATTAGTTCTTTGACTTCGATCCGCCAACACCAAAACCTGCACGCTTCAGATACCAACCAGCAATCGGTCCTAGGGCGGCCAGTCCGGCGCTAGCCCAAACTAGAAGAGCCTGGTCAAGCCAAAAAAAGAGCGTGCCGAGGGAAAACGCGACAATGACCACGGACACTGTTACCCACGCGGCAAGTGAATCCCCGTGACCTGGCTCGGCGCTATTTGCAGACATTATTTCTCCTCTTTGGCTCCAACTTTATCAGTTCAATTTTAGTTTTGGCTGCTCCAGAGGTCCTCGGGTAGCTGAGAATTTGACCTTGACGTCTTTGTCTTAAGACTCTTGTGAGGCAACAGAGCTAAAAATGCCAGAAGCACCGAGTTGAGAGCCGCGCATATAAGAAATAGCGTGGTGAAGACTCCTACCGTGCTTGAAACCACGAATTCAGAAGTCGAAAGCTCTTCCAACACACCGGTCTGAGATGCTAGCGCCCTCATAAGTGTCGCTTGGACCTGATCTTCCGAATTCAGCGCGATCTCAAAAATGGTCCAGATCATCAAAGGCAGTGAGGTTGCAGCAAGGACTCTGGTAACCATCGGTTTTACGAGCAGGCTAACCAGAGTTAACACAACTTGCAGCGCGATAAGTGTTCCAACAACTGGGAAAGCCATGAAGCCGTTGATGCTAATTACACCGCCACCAGCACTCTCCGAGACCTCGAAACTTTGCCAACTTTGGCCTGCTGTGATGGCTAGCAAAGCAAGGGAAACTAGCCAGCTAAGCAGAGCTTGCGTTTTTGTCACGAAAGCTTCCTCATAGTGTTTGCTATTGCAATTGCCTTGAGTGGTGCTGAGGCTTTGGAGATTGTCTCCTGGTTTTCAGATTCTGGAACGGAGTCTAGGACGATGCCTGCACCAGCTTGGACATAGCCCTTACCATCACGAAGGACAACAGTGCGAATAGCAATCGCCAAATCGGCATTACCGGAAAAGTCGAAGTAACCAACAACACCGCCAAAGAGTCCTCTATTGATTGGTTCTAGCTCATGGATAACGGAGAGAGCCATTGGTTTCGGGGCCCCTGATAAAGTTCCAGCTGGAAAAGTTGCCCTAACAACATCGACGGCAGAAGAGCCGGCCGAGATCTTTCCCTCAACTGTTGAAACCAAATGCATGATGTGGCTGTATCTTTCGACTGTCATGAACTCGGTGACAGAAACAGAATCTGGAGCACATACCTTCAATAGATCGTTGCGCGCAAGATCAACGAGCATAAGGTGCTCAGCTTGCTCCTTCTTGTCGGCTAGAAGGTCTTCTGCCAGTCTGCTGTCTTCCTCACCTGTTGCCCCTCTAGGTCTTGAGCCGGCAATGGGATGGAGTATGGCCAAATCCTGATTCACCTTCACCAAAGCCTCGGGTGATGATCCGACAACAGAAAAAACACCAATGGAGTCTTCAAGATTTAACAAGTACATGTATGGGCTTGGATTCAGTGCCCTCAAGCTCCTGTAGACATCAAGCGCTGTTGCAGCAACATCCATCTCAAAACGCTGTGAAACCACTACTTGGAAGACGTCACCTAATTCAACTCGAGCCTTTGCCCTTTCGACCATCGATATGAACTCTTGATCGCTACTGCTCCGCTTGTACTCAAGTGGCGCATTGGTGTCGATTTCAGCAATGAACGGTAGTTGTGTCGAGAGCAGATCAGACTTCAGTTTCTGAATTCGCGCCACTGACTTCTCGTACTCTTGCCCGATGTCGGTAGAGTCCGTCAAGTACAGGTTCGAAATTAGCTTCAAGGTTGAATCAGCGTGATCGACCACCACCAAATCCCTTAGTAATGAAAACGCCATTTCTGGAATCTGGTAGGACCCTGACTTTGGTGCTGGAAGAATCTCAATCTCATTGACAACACCCCAACTCAGAAAGCCCACCATTCCAGACACCAGTGGCGGTAGCCCTGGCGTCGGAGCTGCTCTAAAGAATTTCTGGATTGACTCGATTGCATCCAAGCCGCTGTTATCTGAAACCAAAGATGCAACCAAAGAGCTGATCTGACTTGGCTCTGCTTCAATCCAGCGAACAGCTGATCCTTCTTTTAGTAGCATCCCTAGATTTGAAACACCAATAAACGAATACCTTGACCAGACGCCTTGCTCCGCTGACTCAAGCAGAAATGTCCCGGTAGAGTCGCCAGCGAGTTTCTCGAAAATCGAAAGTGGGGTCTCACTGCCTGAAAACAGTGTGGTAACAAGTGGAATAACGCGGAATTGTTCCGAAAGCCTTTTTGCCTCTTCAAGCGAAATCATGCAATGTCTCCGATGGCGGCACCTAGGTAACTAGGTATAAAACTTGGCAACACTAGATCGACTCAGCAAGTAACCGGAGCGCACCAATACGGTCATTTCTTTCTAACTCGGAAAACACAGCACTGCCAGCAACGAAAGTGTCAGCACCGGCGCGTGCTAGATCGGCTATGTTAGCTAACCCAACTCCCCCGTCAATTTGTACTGATACCTCAAGGCTGTGAGCATCTATGAAATCGCGGGCTTGCGTGATCTTAGGTATTACCGAGGCAATCAAACCCTGTCCTCCAAAGCCTGGTTCAACGGTCATGATAAGCAACATGTCGGACAATTCAACTAGCCCAGATACATCCTCAAACGCGGTTCCAGGCTTGATAGCGATGCCAACTTTTGAGCCAGAGCTTCTGATTTGCGATATGGCTTCTTTAGGGTTCGTGGCAGCTTCGAGGTGAAAGGTAACTGAAGACGCTCCAGTTTCTGCATATTTTCCAGCCCAATTCTCCGGATTTTCAATCATGAGATGAACATCTAGCGGAACCGTTGTAATCTCCTGCAAGCGCGCGACCACGGGAACACCAATGGTTAGATTGGGTACGAAATGACCGTCCATCACATCGACGTGAATAAGGTCGGAGCCTGATATTGTCCTTAGCTCAGCTTCAAGGTTTGCAAAATCAGCACTCAAAATGCTGGGCGCGATTCTCATCTTCACCCTACGAGTTTACCTTTTTGCGAAACAAGGCAATGAACATGGCGTCAGTTCCATGGATGTGTGGCCACAGCTGTGCAGTCCTAAACGAGACATCAAGACCCAGAGTCTGATTGATTTCATTCAGAATCACGTTTGCGGGCAGCAACTCTATGTCGCCCCCATACGCTGACTCTGCCCAGGACACCAGGGCGGTGGTTTCAGAAAGGTGGGGCGAGCAGGTCACGTAACCGAGCACGCCACCGGGCAACAGTGCATCCCAAGAAGCTTTGAAGAGATCTCTTTGCAGCTTTGAAAGCTCTGGGATGTCAGTTGCCCTTTTGCGCCAACGCGATTCTGGCCTTCTTCTGAGAGCGCCTAGTCCCGTGCAGGGGGCATCAAGCAGAATTCTCGAAAACCTTGCTCCCTCTTGGGCTACGTTGCGACCGTCCCCAATAGTGACCTTTACGTCTGAAATTGGATCCAGTGCTTGCTGCACAAGCTTGGCTCGATGTGCCGATACTTCGTTTGCTTCAAAAGCAACTAATCTTTGTTTTGCAACAGCTAACATCAGCGCGGCTTTTCCGCCTGGACCTGCGCAAAGATCTAACCACCTCGAGTCCTCAACTTTTACCTCGGCTGCTAATAGTGCAAGAACTGCAAGCTGAGAACCTTGGTCTTGGACCCTTACGTAACCGTTTTGTAGTTGCGGAACTCTAGATGGCGGCACGTTCAGCTCCAACCCAATCGGGCTCGCGGTACCCAGAGTTCCGTAATCCAATAAATCAGCCACGTTAGCAAATCCTGGAAGCGCGGCGACCGATACCTTGGCCGGAGTGTTATCCGCTATTAAGAGATTCTCAAGTGAATCAGCCAATCCTCGACCCTCAAGAGCGGCCTTCAATGACTTCACAATCCAAAGAGGATGAGAATGTTCAAATGAGAGCCTCTCTTCGCCTGAATTAGCAAGATGGCAAACCTTAGAAATCCACTCATCGCGAGATCTCTCCGATATTCGACGAAGAACTGCGTTCACGAATCCAACTGAAGACTTTGACGCTTTCACCTTGGCGAGATTGACCGACTCATTAATGGCTGCGTGGACAGGAACACGCATTCCAAGAATCTGGTGAGCCCCTAAGAGCAAAACAATTAGCGCTTCTGCGTCGATGGTTCGGATTTCTCGGGAAGACGCTAACTCAATGATTTTTTCATAAAGCAACCTGTTTCTGAGTGTGCCAAAAGCTAGCTCTTGGATAAATCCTGCATCTCTTGAGTCCACTTTCGCATCGCCAAGTAACTTCGGTAACAAAAGGTTCGCATAAGAGTCATCTTCACTCACACGCCTTAGTAGCTCAAAAGCTATTGCACGCATTAGGGGAGTATCAGTTTCTCAACCCGCAAGCCTCTAAACCAATCTGCCCCTGACATCTGCTGCTTTCCCGCTGGTTGCACCAGCTCAAGAACCAACGATCCATGGTTGCAATCAACTAATAGCTCCTTTTCCACGATTCTCATTGTGGAAGGATCTGTGTTCGAATCTTGAAACTTCGCACGAATAATTCGGATTGTTGATCCGTTGAGCTCGAACCACGCCATCGGTTCTGGGTTCATGCCTCTAATCTTGTTCAGCTGCGTGAGTGCGTCACCGTTGAAATCTACTCTTGCAAGCTCTCGAGTAGGTTTTTTGGCAGTTGGATGCGATTCAGTAAAAATTTGTTGTTTCGCTTTCGACAGTTGGCTTTCATCGCCGAGAAGAACATCAGAGAGCAAATTGGAGCCGATTGCAGTTAGCTTGATAAGCAATGACCCCGCGGTATCAGCATCATCAATAACCTGTTCCACGCTTGTGAGAATCGGACCAGTGTCGATACCTGTGTCAAGACGAAACACGGTCACACCAGTTACCTTCTTTCCTTGCAGGATCGCGTGCTGAACCGGTGCCGGGCCAGGAAGTTCCGGAAGCAGTGAGTAATGAAGGTTCAACCATCCAAGCCTCGGAATCTCAAGTACGGGTTGCTGGAAAATCGCCCCATAGGCAACAACAACGCCAATGTCAGCGTTGAGACCACTTAGCCACTTAAGTGCATGCTCATCAATCGAGTTTGACTTTAAAGTTTCTAGTCCAAGCTCGCGCGCTTTCTGAGCAACGGCAGAAGGCGTAAGTTCACTGGATCGTCCAACGCGTGCATCTTTTCTGGTCAGGACGCCAATAATATGAACTCCCTCACTCACAAGGCGCTCTAATGTTTCAGCGGCATTTGGCGGGGTGCCTGCAAAAACCACTCTCGCTTTGGCAATCATGCTAAACAACATCTCCGTCACTCATCCGGACCTTCAAAGCCCTGACTGCTCTGCCCGAGGAGGCAACAACTGATTTACCGCGAGACAAACGAATTGCTTCGCCGCGAAGGTGCTTCGCTACCTCAACGGTATCCGAATAGTTGTACTTAACAATAAGACGCCACTCACTAGAATCATTTCCCTTAGCGTGTGGAGCTGGCCCCAGTACCTTAACTTTCCCAAAATCCGATAGGGATTCTGCCAGTTCAACAAGCATCGCCTGGGAGCCTGCGATACTGCCAAGTCGAAGAGCTGGAGGAAGCATAAGCTCCCTTCGCGATGCAAGCTCGTCTGACGAAATCTCAACCTGCTGCCACAGACAGAACTTCTGTGAAAGAGATCCAGAGACCCCAACAAGGACAGCTTCACCGTCGATGGCCAGTTTGGAAATCGCGTTTGACCAAAGTCTCACTGCATCTTCGGTTGCCCTTAGATTTTGTCTGGATAGGAGTGTTTGGGCATCAAGTAAGACAACGGCTTGATAACCATCGGAAACAAATGGTTCGGCGCCAGCCGTTGCGACAACGAGATTCTTGCCAGGGGAAATTCGCAGAAGTCTATTGTCGCCAGTTGACTCAACCACCTTCGAGTTTGGAAACGAGCGGCCTAGCTCGGCAGCTGTTCTCGAGGAACCAGCTCTTCCCTTGCTGATTTCGAAAGAACCACATTCACAGGCACCTGCAGGGGAAAAGGCATTGCACCAGCGGCACTTTCTCACTCCACCGCCGTCGACCCAAACCGGACCAGCACAAATATGGCACGAGAGTTTTTTGTCGCAGGCCGCACAGAATAGAGCCGTCGACTCTCCCCTAGACGCCACTTGCACTAAAACTGAACCCGTTTCCAAGCCCTTTTTGATTGCTTTGAAAGCATGGGAGTCGACCCTAAATCCGGGTTCTGAAACCGAGATCTTTGGCCGCGGAAATGATTCCGAAGCTTCATTCAGGTAACCGGTTTCTACAAGTCTTTGTATGTCCGTGGATCTCGCGTGCGACAGGAAAACAAGTGAGCACTCCTGAATGCTCTGTCTCAACAGGGCGCTATCGCGGGTGTTGAGATACGGTGCCGATTGATCAGTGAAGCTACGGTCGCCGTCATCAAAAATTACTATGGTTCCTAGGTGATGCGCTGGCGCGAGGATCACAGATCTAGAGCCTACGATCACACGGGGTGTTTCATCCAACGCTCGAAGGTAAGCTTCATAAATCTTGGACTTTGGTTGCTCTTGAGAGAAGTTCGCTATGAATTCGTTCAGTTCGCAACATCCAAGCGCTTCCAGGAGTACTTCCTGATCTCGAAAGTCCGGGACAGCAAGAATTGTAGATTTCCCTGCACGCAGATTTTGAGCCGCTATTGAACACATGGAAACTACCCAGCTTGGGAAGCTACGGTTATCGGGGCCCACTCCAAGTGATGAGATTACGGGCCTTGCAAGAACCGCATGCTTGGAGCCCTGCCGCACAAGCTCTTGAGCCTGAACTTGTTTTAGTAGTGCGGCCGATTGCTCAGGGAACGGTGGCGCCTCAGTGGGCACGATGTGGGCTTTGAAGGCTCTGGGCATGTGCGGCGGAACAGCAAGTTTTAACATCTCACCTATCGAAGATGCCGAACGCACCGCAAGCTCATGTAGAAAATCAAACAACTCTGGTGAAAGTGCGGGCTTTGAACCAATTACTTCATGGACGCTTGATAGCTGTCCAGGGAAATCTGACGAGGTTTCGATCTGGAAAACAAAACCTTCGTAAGCCTTCGCAGCCTTGCCAAATGGTACTTTCACTCTTGAGCCAACCTGCATTACAGATACAAACTGGTCTGGGACTAGGTAATCAAACAGTTTGTCCAGCTGCGGAAGATTCGAAACTACGGCAACCTTCGCAATTACTGGCATAGCTATAGCTTCAGTGCAGAACGAAGTTCCTCTACTCGATTCAACTTCTCCCAAGTGAATTCAGGCAGTT
>Ga0208720_1000145_pt1 | contig 18506 bp, 5 predicted proteins | sample LakMenEpi20Apr10_FD_150716 | JGI IMG/M metagenome (GOLD analysis project Ga0208720, IMG submission 150716) | Freshwater microbial communities from Lake Mendota, WI - 20APR2010 deep hole epilimnion (SPAdes) | ecosystem: Environmental > Aquatic > Freshwater > Lake > Epilimnion/Euphotic zone ...
GCTTGTGGAGATGCCTTTGAGATATAACCAGGGGATCATCTCGTTAACGGCCTTGCTGCGTCTCAGGTATCGAGGCAGCAGCTTTGGAGTGAAAACAACGCGATCTTCTCGATTCGGCGAGGTGTCGCGTACCCGAGGCTGACTGACCTGGACAGGGCCTGCGGCGACCAGAAACTGCCTTTCTGGGAGGTGTCTATTACGGATGACATAGCGACATCCCTGAGCATCGACACGTCCGGCGTGAGCGTGGAGGAGCTCCTGGACTTCGATATCAAATGGCCTGCTGGATCATATTTCTGGCGGCCTGGCGGACGTAGGCATCAAGCTCGCTGGCATCCTGAAACGGTTGCTGTAAGATGATGGTGGCGGATGGGTCTGGATTGACTGGCTGTTTCGATGTAACCAAAGTTCACGGCGTATCCTCATGCCCAGCGTTGGGCGGCTGAATTGTGAATTTGACCTTTCAGCAGGTTACGCAGTCAATTGACGCAGAACCTGGAGTGCCACGGATCGACCCAGCTTTAGGCCGTCCAGGTTGTCTGTCCGGAAGTGAATTCCGCCGTAGATGCGACTCATTCCAGCCTCTTGTGCTGCTTCAGCGAAGCTGGTGAATCGTCGAGTGTTCACTTTCTGCCCTGAGTCACCGGTGTCCTCGAAGCGGAATCTCGGGCCTATGAAGCGGCTTAAAACGGTCGAAGCCGCTCCACTAAAACTACTGTGTCCCGAGACATAGCTCGGAAATGGCGGGGTGATCAATAGCGGTGTCCAGTGTGGGTCCGCAATAGTTGCAGCGTTGCTGTCTGTATCAGCCTCGCGAATAGCTGTAACCGGTCTCCAGATGTCGGTGTCGTATTTAGAGGCCCAGCAGGCGATCCCGGCATCGCAAAGTGCGGCGTTGAGAAGTGCGAACATCCGTATTGTTCGTTGAAATCCCATACCGGTCGCCTTCGCGGCATTGCCTGCGATTTGATTCCAGTGTCCAGGCGGCGTGAATGTTCCTGAACCATCGGCCCAGAATCTGGCGATTGCTGTCTGATCTGAGGTACGAGTCGTACTGTCGGCCGACCCCAACATTTTGACTTCCTTCCAATCCTGAGCATATTGCTCGCTGGCCAAGCTCGGAAACCCATCCGGCATTAAGGCCCGCATCGGAAGTTTGACCATGGTTTTCACTTTGGGCCACTGCGGCAACAATGCAAGCGCAAAGCCTGGAGGGGTTGGCCGCCACTTGCCTGGCTGATCGGAGCCGGAGAATTCGACGAGTTGCTCGGAGCCATCGTTTATCCGGGCGGCCCAAACTTTTTCACCAACGATTCGGCCAACACGGATACCACGAATCCGAGCCTTGGGGTTTGTCTCGTGGGCCAGAGTGCGTGAGAGAAGTTCGCCGAATTGCGATTGCATTTCGGGATAGAGCCTGCGGGCGACTTCATAGCCAGCCTGTGCCGTTGCAGCCGAAGCGGAGGTTCCCACAGGCGCGACCACCATCGCCACCATTGGCTTGAACGAACGATTGACGGCCACCATGGCATCATGCATGGCGGCAGAAAACATAGCCAAATTCCTCGCAGCAAGTGGAGGAGCAGTTCGCGACACTCGAATCGAGTGAAGCATGGCCTGATTCCATTCGGCCACGATCGCTGAGCTTTGCCGAGCCACCGGCACAGCGGGCGAGAGTGACTTGACGGAAGATAGTTGTCTAGGCTGAGCCACGGGGGGAGCCTCAGTCTGCTTCGATTTTGAAACGATGGCATTGGCGACTAGAACCGGGCCTTGCATGAGCGCGTCATGCAAGCCCTGAGCCATGAGCTCCCGAGGTTCGAGTATGAGGAGATCGATGGGGGATGATTTTCGTCGAGTCATGGTGGTGGGCCTGGCATCAGCTATCTTGGTGTTTTTGGATTGTCACAACTTGGAATCGACTCAAGCGTTTGATGAGACTTGCCGAAATGGGTTTGTCATATTGGCTCAGATTAAAGCAACGTCCGATCCAAAATCGTATTTAATTGAATCAGGCAGACAAGGTAAAAGAGGAATTTCCATTAATTCCTCTTTTACATGATTTTGTTGTGCAATTCAAAACTTTTCCAGGTTGCCAATAGGTCGTCGACTTGTAGGAGTTTCTCTCTTAATTGGCTGCAACGCTGGGTGATTCAAGAGATTCTGAATCGCACCAGATGGATTATATGGTGTACTGGGACGTTGGTTTAAAGCAGGAAATGGCGTGATACGTGGGAATCTACTTGGGCGATACTCTGACGATGTAGCTAAATCTGATTCGCATGATTCTGATTCTTCTGACAATTCGTTTCTTAGCATATATAACTCCCAATTACATAATCCAGCTGTTACGAGAAACGGTAATAGCGAAGCTCCCTCTGTGAGAGGTGCAGTTGCTACGCCGTATTCCCACATAACCACAGCTGAACCGCAAGTTATGCCTGTTTGAACCCTTCCAATGCCATCAGCAACTTCGTTGTATCCGATTTCTTTTAGTATTACTTTGACTGGGATAAGCCCCCAGCTAACACCAGAGGAAAGACCTGGTGCATTAGGTGCAAATGCTTCTGACAAAATCTCTCCGGAGACTTCATTGGCTACATCCTTTAATTTCTCAGAATCTAATCCACTCGGATCCAAATTAAACACGACTTTGTTACCAACATACCTATTCAAACTATAATCTCCTCCTCCAAACCCTATCGGATCCTCCGAAATGAACTTGCCGATCGAAGCGTCATAATACCTCGCCCGGTAATAATGCAGCCCGGTGGCGTTATCATACTCCCGACCGGTATAGAGATACCGCGAGGATTGCCCTGCCCCCGTCTCGCTTGTCACGTTGCCGAATGTGTCATATTGCAAGTGGTTCACCACACTGCCAGAATTGTTCACGATGTCGCGGGTGGTGCCCAAATGGTCCGTCAGCAGCCACTGAGTCTCTCCTCCGGCATTCTCCTGAGCCAGGATCATATCGGCCCCTGGGCCATGCAAGTACCGCTTCGCTTCCGTCGGTAGGCCCGAACCTGCACCGTCAGCGTCGAGGAAGTCAAGAATGATGTCTTCCCTGTCGTACAGGTAATGCTCGATGGCAGCCGCCACAGCGTCGCCTGGGTTCGTGTCTACAGCCTTGGCGATCCGGCGGTTGAAGGCGTCGTAGGTAAACTCTGCCGTCAGAATGCTTTGCCCTGATGTGTTTTTGTCGGTGATGCCGACCAACCGATTGCGCTGATCCCAAGCAAATGTACGCACCGTGCCCGTGGCAATCTCCGTACGGCTGGCCATATTGCCTTCGAAGTCGTAGGTGTAATTGTATTTGCCGTCGGTACGCAGACGATTGGCCGAGTTGGCCGGTGTGTCGTAGCCGTTGCCGTGCTGGCTTGATGTGATCCGGTTGCCGTTGGCGTCAAAGGAGTAGGATTCGTCCTTGCGAGAGTCAGAATAATCGGCTGAGGTGACCTGGCTGGTCTTGTCGTAGCCGTAGGTGGAGGTGCCGTCGCGGTCGGCGATAGACGTGATGCGGCTCGATTTATCATACCCGAGGTCGAAAAACGCCAGTTGGCTGCCGGATCCGTTTGAATGGGTGATCTTGTCAAGCCGGCTGAGGCTATCGTAATCAAACACCGTATTTGCCACCGGGCTACTGTTTGTGAGGCCTGCGTATCGACTGATGGTGGCGAACTGTCCGAGAATGTTATAGGTGAAATCCACTCGTTTGTCGGAAGCACCACCGCCAGACTGGCGAATGGAGCTCAGCTGATTGCCTGGATTATAATCATAAGTCGAAGTGGCCCTAGTATTTCCATTGACGGCTTCGACAACCGATTTGACAAGCCCGAGGTCGTCGTAGGTATAGGCGAGCTTAAGCCTTGGGGCCTTGGGGGTCCCGGTATTATCAGCTGTGCTGACACGGTTGAGCGCATCATAGCCGTAAGTGTATTTGGAATAGCTGTCAGCGATCGAAACAAGATTACTGTTCTGATCGTAAGAATAATTGACAGTATTCGCTGGAGCGTTCGCAATGGCGGACCAGCTCTCCTTGGTCAGACGATAGGCGTCGTCATATGCGAAGCTGGTTGCAACTCCGTTACGGTCGGCTTTCCGCATGAGATTGTTGGATCCGTCATAGACGTATGTCGACACTTTACCGAGCGGGTCGGTCTCGCGGACAAGTCGGGAGCGGAAGTCATATTCAAAGCGAGTAACGTTACCGATAGGGTCGGTCAGGGCCGTCAGATTACCGTCGAGATCGTATTCGAACTTTGTGGAGCCATTGAGTGAGTCGATTGTTTCGACACGCCGGTTACGTTTGTCATAGTTATATGTGGTGACGTTACCCAATGGGTCTGTCACGGATTTGATATTTCCAACGTTATCGAATTTGTAAGATGTGGTCTGACCACTGGCGTCAATAATCTCAGAGACACGGCCGATCTTGTCGTACTTCGTCTGTGTGTTTCGGCTGGAGCCTTGCTGACCAGGATCAATTACGAATTCCAGATTTCCTGCCGGATCATAGCGATATTCGGTCACGGGGCGACCGAGCGGGCCACCAGAGCCATCTGGATCGGGGCCGGTGACAAACCGTGGACGGTTCATCGAATCGTACTCGTAGTCGGTGCGGTTGCCGTTGGCGTCGATCAGATACTGGACGGTGCCGTTGGCATAATAGTCCATCCGCTCAATGGCTTCGTCTGACGTGCCTTTGGCGTAGGTAACATTGATGAGACGGCCAAGAGCGTCATAATCGTAGTCTGTGATGAAACCACGTGGGTTGGCAAGGGTGTCAATCTGACCTTTTGCAGTGTAAGTGTAGCGAGAGACAAGGTCATCGTCACCGCCTGGAGCACCAACGACAATAGTAGAGCTGCGAAGATTTCCATTTGACGGGTCGATGTCAAAGAGGCTGACTTTACCGTTTTCGTCGGTGACTTTGGTGACTTTGTTAAACTTGGTGTCATATTCGTAATTGCGAACATAATAGCTCGGCTCGAATTTCGCACCGCCGTTGAAACCGTAGCCGTCAGTAGTGGCATATCCGTAGACGGAAAGTCCGAATTTAGCAGTTGCTGCAACAGTATGGGTACCAGAATTTATTTTAAATGTCCCTGCGGAGTAGAGGCTCCCGGGAATTTGCTTAAAGGCCAGCACAATATTCGCTGGCGGAGGTGCCATACCATCGATCGTGAAGTTGCTGGTATCACTGGTGGGAATGGTAATGTTGATATAATGGTCATTGAAATTATCCTGCGATGAATTTTGGTCGACTGGGGTCGAGAAAAGATAAGATTTACTATATTGCTCTGATGAGGCAAGAAGCAGCATGAACGGATCGCCTGTTGTATCGTCATACTCCTGCCCATTCGAGTACTGAGCAACCTGAATCGGCTGGCTTCCCGAAATCAACGACGAAGTCTTGATGAACATTTCATGAAACTGACCACGGTTTAGAGTGTTAACTAAAACACCATTGACGCGAATTTCGGTGTTATCTTGAGAGGCAAGTATTCTGTAAGTATCGCCCTCACCTTTTTTGATGTTACGGGTCGCAAGGGGGACTGTATAAAACTCGGTTTTCCAACCATTAACCGGCAGCATTTGTTCTACGAGGTGGTTGCAGGCTTCGAAATTCATGGGAACATAAGCGCAATCATTCCCACTGAATACACTGACAGGTGCTGTGGAAGAGATTGTTGTCCCCGTAAGATCAGCATTGGTTGTTCTATTTTCCAGAAAATAGGTTTGCCCTTGGTTCAAAGTAATTGAGAACGGAACACCCTTGGATCGCCCGGATGTAGTAGTTGTCGGTGTGATTGTGACCTGTGTATTGTCCTTCGTCGCCACGACTATAAATGAACTACCCCTATCGCCCGCTGAAAGAGCTGTATAAGACATAACAATGTAATCCGTTCCTATTACATTTACCGGAAATGCCAAAAAAGCATCAGACGCTTGAAAAGCTATAACCCCTGAAGTGACTGTAATGGGATCCTGAGACAGGATCTGAACTCCAAGATTCTCGATTTTGTCGGATTGGGTAGCTTGAATATGAGAATCATCTGAGGCATCAAACGTGTAGGGCGTAACAGTGTTCGCTTTCACAGTCAGTGGAATAGTTCTATTATTTGACTGAATGTGAATTGTTACTGTGGTATCTACCGCGCTACTGATATAAAGCCTGCGGCTGCTTGAAGTCGTAGTACGTAGATACCCGATCCAGAATTCTTTTCCGGTGGAATCCCCATCGAGCCCCTTGACAACTTCTCTGGTCTCTTTGATATTCCCACGCTGATCGTAGGTGTAATCAACAAGATTTCCCCTGGAATCAAAACTCTGGCTCACAAGATTCGACGAATTCCGGGTTACCTTGGGAAGATTTCCAACTTCATCGGTCATGCTGACAATTTGTGCACCGCGATCAAGCCGATAATTGAATTTATTCGAATTTCCGTCTTCCACGACTGCATTCAGTTTACTCACAGTCGAGGCCGGTTTCGCAGTCTTAGGATCTTTGAGATCCGAGATACCGTACACACCGATACCCTGAAGCGGGGTGACTTTCACAACGGATCCATCCAGTCGTTTGCCACCACTGACACGGCCAAACTGATCGTAATAAGTTTCTTCACGATTGTTCCGCTTATCGACTTCAGCGGTCATGAGATGATTGCGGTCATATTCCCAGGTGCGTGTGGTTCCGTCTGGGTCTGTCACTTTAGTGAGATTCCCAGCCGTATCGTAACTCAGTAAAGTTTTACCAGAAGGCCCTGTAATTTTTGTGATTCGACCGTCCAATTGTTCGAAGGTGGTGGCGATGCCCACAGGGTCTGTGATCTTGGAGATCAATCCATTGACGTACTCGAATCGCATTTCGTTGCCGTTGGTGTCAACGATCGATTCGAGGTTCCGAGTTGAGTCAAACAGGAACCGTGTTTGATCCTTCATGGTGCGTCGATACTTGCCGTCAACAAGTTCGAGCACGGAAAAATCACCAAGAGGAGAAATAAACTGGTTCTGACCAGGTTCATCGGTTGACTTTCGGAATTTAATTTCAGATCCGTTGCCATCAACGATGTAAACGGATCCGTCTGATGCTTCAACGATTGACTGCAGACCAGAGAGTCCCCAGCCATTCCCAAAAGAGCTGCCAATTCCATTGACGACGAACATTTTACCACTCGAATCGGAAGCCAGTCCGCGGAACGAAGAGCGGCTTGATTCGTAACGTGCAATCCCGGCATTCATGACGTAAGAATATTCACCGGTTGCGAATTTTGTTGCATCAAATGGGATACCGATCGCATAGTCATTTTTGCCACTTTCCACTTTCCAGAATCGCTCAGTTCCGGTCAAGCCGAGTTTATTTGAACCAATACCAGGTGCCTGAATCACCAGGTCGTCTTTAAGAACCTTAAGGCTGGCAATGATATTAATGTCAGAAAAATTTCGAGGATCGACATTTTTCAGTTCTGAATGGATAATTGTGACGGGATTTGCCCTCAGTGAATCATAAGTAAGACCGAAACCCCGAGAGATTCCCTGGGACATATATCCAACCAGCGAATGCGTTTCAATCAGAGCGCCCGAGTGAAGTTCCACTGAAGAGTTGATTTCAGTCATGGCTTTCTTGCCTGCCGACGTAGATCCACCGCCTGCAAGGCAGCTGAGTTCTTCATTCTGTGTCGCGTTAGTCGTATCGTTGGATTGCTGAGGCAGGAAATATTCGCATCTGCCACTGCGGATACCACCTGAAACGGTATCGATGGATTTCCCATCTTCGGAGACAAGACCTTCTCCTGTTTTCTCCATCTTTCCGGTATCAGGATTCATGGAGTAAAGATCCATGCGTGTGCCCGCTGGCAATCCCTGAGTATTAGGAAGCGTCAATTTCACCGGTTCGCTGAAAATCAGAGTATCAGGCTGACGAGTGACGACCAAATCCGGATAATGCCCATTCGGTAGAGGCATCGGAGTTTTGCCGGTGGGAACTGCTGTAATGGTTATATTTACTGGTGAGGTGACAACATTACCATTGATGTCTTTGATCTGAACGGGCTTATCAGATGTCAGTCTGGCACCTGTAAGCGATGCGTTGGAAGGAGAGGCATAATTGAGTGGCTTCGAGGGATCGATCAACTGGGATGAAGTCGCGTCTATCTTAGGAAGATAAATCGGTGAATAGATCTCGTTTAAATACGTCCGATACAACTCATGCCCAAGAATGTCACGAATCGGCACATCAAATAAATGCGAACCAGCAGAGGAAGCGTCTATGATTAATTTTTGACTTACGAGATTCTCAGATGGATTTGGGATGACGAGATTAAAACGACCACTTGCGTCTGTGCTGGTTGTCACATTCTCAATCGTTACCGGAACATTGGCAAATGGAGTTCCTTCCGTGTCAAGGACAACACCGTTGATACTGGTCTGATTCGAAGGGTTAGAAACCACTTCGACCTGAAAATTCTGGGTCTTGCGATTGACACCGTTATCAGCTGTCACGCTGATGACATATTTACCTAACTGTTTGTCGGTCGGGGTAACGATCAATTCCGACTCGCTTCTAAGAACGGATTGCGGCAACGGGCGATCACTTTCGATCGAATACACGATTCCGCCAGAAGAACTGCTGGTCGCGCCGAACGGAATGATGAGTCGAGAACCTGGTGACACACGCTGATCAGCGACTGCGGGGAAACTAATCGAATCGGGCGCAGCGATCGAAATTGAGAGCGTAGAACCAGGCGAGACCGCATTACCGGCAAGATCCGTGATAGTAGGTTGAACAGTAAAACTGTAGGAACCAGGACTTAGATTTTGGGGCAGTTCGATGGTCACGGTTTTGTCGTTCACAACTTGAATCTGTCCAACAGCCAGCTGGCTCCCTGACGAGCTTGTCAGAAGATAATTCTGGGCTCCCCCAATTTGTGCAGGGTTCATCGACTCGCTGAATGTGACCGTTATCGTGTTCGAATTCAGGCTCGAGGTTGAATTGGGTCCAACAGTATCCAAGGAAAAATAGCGTACGGCAATTGGACTTGGCAGGCCTTGACTGTCAATCGCGACAATCTGAACGTTATGCAGACCATCCTCTGAACCATCCTGTTTATAAGTTGTTAAAACGGAGAACTGTCCCTGTGCATCTTTGGTGATTTCGAAGAGAGAAACGCCGTCAAATTGACCATAGATTTTGGAAATCCGCTTATCATCTAGACCCTGCCCTGAGATGGTCACATTTTTGTTGGTCAGGAATCCTTCCTTGGGCGTATCGATTCTAACGCTCGGAGGAGAATTGGGAATCGAGTCTGAATGATACGAAACTTTAAGAATCGCATCATTATGATCCTTGTCCCCTCCACGCCATGTGTCTTCCCAAGCGTGGCGGCCATCCCGGGTCAATTTCAAATGGCTGTAACGATCAGGATTGGCTTTGGCGATCGAAAAGAATACGTTCGGAACCCGCCCGGAGAAGTTATCCGGATTCGTTCTTAAAATAGTTTTACGAGTTCCGTTCGAAATGAGATATGTAGCATAATAAATACCGCCCGGCAGAGTTACCGAACTTTCTCTACCCGATTGAGATCCTTTGGGGAATAGCGTATGGGCATGATCCATAGCCGCCTTGGCGTAGCCAGGATTTCCTGGAAGCAGATTTCCAATGCGTCCGTCTTCTCCATCAACCAGATAATAACCGATCTCACTTCGATAAGACGTCTTTCGTCTGTCAATCTGAAGGGAAAACTCCACATTCACTGATTGATTCCCAGGAACCTGAAATGCGGTATTGACCGCAGAAAGACGGACTGGGTTTCTTCGAGATAAATGGGTCTGTAAATCTGCGACTTGAGTCGTCACGAGATTAATATTTGAAGACAATGATGAATCCATCAACAATCGTTCTTCCAAGAACATATCAACGAAACATCCTTGTGCAGCAATCTTCTTATTGGATTTCGGGCTGCCATTATTATTATTTGATTTGGCGGTCCGGGCGAATGAAAACGAGTTCATGGTGTGGGTCCGATCTGGTGATCAATGGTGATAGAAGCAAGCTGAAACTGACAGAAAAGTGTGTACGTACCTTCGAAATCTTCCCAATTGCGTGGAAGTGCCTGTGGGGATATGTGTTGCGAAGCGTTGATGCCAAACTGGAATTCGTCATCTTTACTTCTACTTATATAGACAGTCATGGTGGACACTTTTTTCCTATTTACCCCGCACAGATTACGCGTAAACTCTTATGATTAATAGAGAAAAAACTTTTTTAGAAAAAGTGATTCAACCAAAGTGCCATGCTTCAAGATTATTGGTTATCGAGTCTCAGATTCCAACGGCCCCGATTCGGACGTGCGACTAGGATCATGTGAGAAAGTGTCCTGTTCACGAGGAGCGAATGATTGTGAAGAGTGATCAGGAGGTTTTACCACAACTTATATAGATCCGATTAATCAAATGATGGACGAACCAGGATTTGAAATGGTGCGATACAACGATGATTTATTTTTAAATTATAAATCGGTCAGCCGGAGAGATTGTACGTGGATTGGAACTGATACGATCGTGCTTACAAGAAAACGAAGCAGTGAACTACATGGGATTGTTGGCTTACTCTGGAATAGCCAAAGCTCGATGTGTCAATCATCAACAACGTAAGTCCACTAAATGGTGAGCCCTTCGTGGGATATCCATCAGTACTTTTTAGAACGAGGGGGAGGTGAAAGATTCCTACCCCTCTCTCGGCGATTATCAGTAAACATTATTTCTCCATCTGTTTTCGTACTGAGACCATATATTCATTGGCTCTTTTCGCAAAAGGCAATGCAATATCAGGTGTCGGATTCTCCTCATTCTTAAGAGGGATGAGAACGACAAAAATTTTTGCAACAAAAGTGCCCGACCTGAACACATAGATATATGCGTTCATATCAAATCCGACCACATCTTTAAGTTTAACTCGCGAGTTTCTTGGTCCGAATACATGACAATCAGATCCGACTTTGGTTGCTATATTGCATACGTCAGCACCTTCTGACAGAAAATCGAGTGAACGTGAAATATACTGCTTTGCAGCATCCTCCGAAGGAAATTGCATACGGATATCGGTAACATTAAAGACTTTTTTGTTGAAGTCAATCAGGTTGGGTTCAAGCTTAGAAAGGAATGGATTGGGGGCCCATTTCATGTAACCAGCTCGAACTCCGTCAAAATCTTTAAATGCGACATCATTCGGGTTCGGCGACGTGATACGGAAATCCTTGTCGAAGGTAAATCCATTTGGTAAATCTTCCTTCTTTAGAAAAAGATAGCGAAACAGATCGTCAGTGGTAAGGACACGATCTGCTTCCACCGGGTTTGGATTGACGGGATTGGTCACTAATAATTTTGTGCCTTCAAACATTTCAGTGACATTTAACCATGCAACCAGTGGATAAATAATGGGAGTAAAATAGCCCCAAATCGACCTTCTACATCCATCCAAATTCATAGTAACTCGAACCTCGCGAACGATTGGCCCGTATGAAAACAGATATACAAAAGTCAGTTGGCCAAAAATCAAGTCGCGTTTGATATTGTCTGTAAGCAGCCCGAACTCGGGGATTACGTCAGTGTTGGCGATGATCCCTGACGTAATTAAGTAAACAAAGCTGTTATCACCAAATCGGGGCACATCCGGATCCTCTGTATTCTTAGCTTTAGTAGCAGTCTTCTTTTCCGCAAAAAATTTCTTGGCCAGATCTTCAGAGGGAAACTCCCAGCAGAAGTCTGACACACATTGAATCAACTCCCGCCGTTTTGAATCCTGGCTCGTTGGTCTCTTATTATAAATGAACTCGCTGGATTTAAGACCTTGATACTTCTGAAATATTATACCATCTCGATAGCGGTAGAGTTCTTGATGATCGCCCTTTTTAGGATCAAATCTGAGATTAAGAGAGCTAAATTCATCAGCAGTTAAAGGTCGTTTCCTGGGCTCATATTGTAGCTTCCGTTTCATGACCGAAGAATAAATCTTTCGAGATATTTTATCCTCTGCAACTTCCTCATCGAATTCCGCCTTGTATTGTTGGCTTTCTCTTGCATTCAAAGCCTCGCTAAATCCCCCTGTCACTTTCTCGGTTTTTATCTCATCTTGATTGCTATTTGAATTCGCCTGCGGCGAAACCGTCGTTGTGAGGAGCTTAGGTTCGAAACTGCGACCATAGGCGGCGGGGTGGAGTGTGCCCGGGGTGAATTCATCATTCAGATAAATACGGCCGGACCACCCCGCATGTGTTGCCTCTTCTGGAGGACTGACTGGACCGACAAAGCCTCGCTGATATGCTTCAGGTACAACATAATAACTCTTAAATTTTACTACTTGACCTGCCTTGAACCCTGATTCCGATCGCTCGACCGAGTGAATGACAGCTTCAATACTAAGATCGACCTTGTCTTCGTCCGAAGTGGATTCGTTCTTTGTCACATCGGTTATAATGATATTTAAGACTTCTTTGGCACTGCTTAACAACTTTTCAAACTGGTCAGGTGGTAAATCCGCATGATTCTTCTGAAAAGGGATTAGTACAAACGAAAACATCATTATGATTCGGACCAGATTAGTCCTGGAGATACTTTCCTGAAACATCGAACTCATCCTTTCATCTCATCTTGGAAATTGAATACGAACTTCATCGAATATGCACCGTGTAGCTGCAGAAAGTCTCTACTTTCCAGACAATCAAAACACTTGGCTTGCATCATCTCTTCAACGGCCTTGTCGTTTCTCAGATATCAAAGCAGAGGTTTTAGATTTAAACCAAGCGAACAGGTCGATTAGGAGAGTTGCCATGGACCCGAGGAATTATGTTTCGGGTTGCCCGACGTTTTCGATCTGATCTTGTTGACATAGTATGTAAATGCCAAGCCTGGTAGGTCGGATTGTCAATAAAACCTCTCATAAGAGATAGGCCACCTTACTACAAGTTGGCAGTAAACATCACTTGAAGATATCAGATCTAATGACAGAGTCAATTTCACACTCCCGCCACATCTATAATGAAGCGGGAATGCGAAAATGCTTTTTAATCAGAACTTCCGGCGCTTCGTATGCCATGTCCCTGCCAGTGTTGTGATTGCAATCACTGCCAAAGCATAAGTCGAAGGTTCCGGAACGGCTGCAATCGACACTAACCCCTGGATCGAAGCATTACTCAACGTTGGGTTGAAACTGATATCATCGCCTGATAACGTTACAATCTCCGTGTTCGCTGCACCTTGTGTCGCCACAAAATTCAGGTAACCCGAAGATCCTGCTGTCGCTCCGGCCTTCACTTTGATTTCAAAAGTCATCAATGATCCGCTTGAAGAGGATGTCAGGCTGGCTGGATTCGATACATTCGTCCTCAAAATGTTCAGGCTCGATGCGCCTGAATCAATATTGTCGGTCCCGGAATAACTCAGGCCAGTTGTCAGAGAACCCAGCTTGAATCCTGATGTCACCGGGACATCAAAAAACGCGCTGTCATATGACACGATCAACTGGAACGAATCGAGCGTGAAACTCGACTGAATGTTCGACAGATTGATCGGCACAGTCACGGTCTGGCCTGCTGTTGCCGTTATGTTATTCGGCATCCACAACTTCGTGTCAATATTAGCAGCTTGAATCATTTGCGGTACGCAAATCAGGATCGCAACTGCCAGTAGATTTTGGATTTTCATCATCTTGATCTTTCTAGGCTCATCGGCCGATGAACCGATTTTTTCTATTCTTCAGTACTGAAAACGCTTCCAGACCTCCTCCTGAGACCTTCCGATTCGGACCATCCAAAATCCGAATTTTTCCATCGACACTGTCGTTGGATCCACTTGTGGGCGCTGGTATTAACACCAGATCTCCAGAGTTGACACTCGTCACATATCGCTCACGCCCAAATCGTGCTTCGTCCAGCAGGTTTAATGCAACATCGGTTGCGATTGCATTTACTGCTACTTTCAAATTCAATGTTGCAAGTATGTGGCTCTCGCCTGGCTGCAATGTCACCTCTGGCAAGATCCCTCCAATCACCGCAACGCCCCTCCGGGCATCATATCTCTGCGTGATCTGGCCTTCGGAATTCACCTTCAACATACGGAATGTCTTCGGATCCATCGCAATCGCGACCTCAAAGCTATTCACTTTGATGGCTTGCGAATCTGTGTTTACAATTTCAATCGGAACCTGCACCACCTGCCCGCGTTTGGCCGTTAAGTTTTTCGGCAACCGAATGATCGGATCAAGGCCCGGGGTTTGCGTGACGTTTGACACGGGCGGTGCCGTAATGAATGCTACGGCCATATTCACAAGATACCTCTGCATAAAAAGCGAGTCGAGCGCATTCACTTTAGCATCGCCATTCACATCGGCAATCACAACCGGATCGATTAATGGATACTGCGTAAACCAGCGATCCAGATTGACCAGATATCTCTGTATACGCAAAGAATCCAAGGAGTTGTATCGTCCATCGCCGGTAACATCTCCGATATATGAATTCAGCATCAGTCCACTGTCCACCGTACTGGTAAAATTGCTACCATCCAGCTTGAATAACTTTAAATCAGAAACTCCAAGATTACACTTGGTTCTGTATGACGCTGTCGAAGGAACTGTGCCACGCACAAAAAACAGCGTTTGAGCACCTGCAGGCAAGCCCGTGGGAGAAATCCCTACAATATCAATACGCCCTGGAATGGTCACGTTATAAGTGATATCAAGATTACCCCCAAGGGCACTTGAAACCACCAATTCCGAAACGTTAATTAAGTTCGGATCATAATTTATAGACATCTCGAACGTAAAGATGTTTTGCCCATCACTTATTTTCACTGGAATCCCATTATCGGTAGAATTCACTCGCAAATCCTGTCCCGGCCCTCTCACTACATCTGGAATTATCAGAGTACGATCCGTTGCGACAGCAGTAAAATTCGTTGTGAAGTCGCCGCCTGGCGTTCCATCGCCATTACCATCAAGAAGTTTACCATCCGATGCTCGAAATGATGTCGCCGCCGATCTTAGTTTGAGGCTGTATGTCCCCGGACTGAAACTTCCTCCAGTTTTTACAAACAGTAGAGATTTCAGATCACTTGCAACAATCAACGAGCCCCGAACCACTGCTCCGCCCGAATCTTTCACAACCAGATCGGCTTCATCTGTTACAACATTCCCTGTGTAAATATCGTTAATCTGAAGCCCACTGGCTGCAATTGCATCATTAAACCGTACCCTGAGACTTGATCCGTCTACAGGTTCCGCACTCACTACCGTAAATACGGTATTTATGAGTGAAAAGGTTTTACTTGCAAGTGACGGTGCCGCTACCGTAGCCACGTATCCTCCTGCGAGATTATTCGCTGTCAATACGACCGATGTGGCAATCCCATCAGCTCCAGAAACGGCTGTGTTTGCACCGCCCGCAAAAGTGGCCGAAGCCCCACTAGCTGGCAACGTAAAAGTCACTGTCGTTCCTGCCACTGGGTTTCCGTATATATCAGCCACCGAAACCTTCAACGGGTTCGCAAATGCAACCCCAAGTTTGGCACTTTGGCCTGAACCGCTCAGGACACCCAAAGCTGTGGCTGCGCCTGACGTATTCACCAAATTAAAATTCAACGAACCTAGCCCCGTCGCAGAAGCTGTCACAATATAGCTTCCCGCCATTGTATTGGCTGTAATCGCTGCCGAAGTTGCAATCCCATCCGCCCCGGTCACCGCCGTTTTCACATTCCCGGCAAATGTCGCTGATACCCCGGTTCCAGGCGACGCGAATGTCACTGTGACTCCAGCTACTGGGTTTCCAAAAGAATCGGTCGCCTTGACTTTTAAAGTTTGACCAAAACCATTGGCTACCGTTGCTGACTGGCCAGATCCGCTAGCAATTGCAATTGATGCAGCCGATGCAGCTGAATTTGTCATGCTGAATGCCGCCCCTGCCGCACCTGTTGCCGAAGCCGTGACTGAATATGTACCCGCCACGCTGTTGGCCGTCATTGTCGCAGAAGTCGCCACCCCATCTGCGCCTGTCACACCTGCATTCGACCCGCCCGCATATCGAAGTGATGCCCCAGATCCAGGTACAACAAATGACACGGATATGCCCGGCACCAAATTTCCATACGAATCTGTCACCTTGGCTTTGAATGTACTGGTAAATGCTGTTTCAATTGTTGCAGTCTGATTACCACCAGAAACTGCTGTGACAGTGGACGCTGCTCCAGGATTGTTTGTCAGATTTACAGCCACAGGTAGGGAGCCTGAAACTGAAGCTGTTACCGCAAAAGCTCCAGTCTTTGTGTTTGCTGTCAATACAGCCGATGTGGCCGTACCAGTACTGTCTGTCACAGCCGAAGTCACACCGCCTGCAAAGCTTGCAGATGAACCGCTCGTAGGAACCGCAAACGTCACCAAAACTCCTGGCACTGGGTTATTATTCAGATCAAGCGCTTTAATCTTTATTGTTTGGGCAAAAGCCGCGCCCACTGTGGCCGATTGTCCACTACCTTGCAAAACCACGAGCGGCTTTAAAGCATTTTGATTCGTCGCCTGCAATGTCGCACTGGAGTATCCTGTGGCCGAGGCTGTGATTTGATATGTTCCCGTTGTGCTGTTTGCCGTAAAGGCAGCCGATGTAGCGATACCATTAATATCAGTCACTGCCGTATTTGCACCGCCCGCAAAGCTGCCGGATGCCCCTGTGGTCGGGGCCTTAAAAGTAACCGTCACGCCTGCAATCCCAGCTCCAGCCGCGTTCACCACCTTGACCATAAAGGGCTTGGCAAATGTCGTGGATGACGGAGCTAGCTGAGCATTTCCAGAATAAACCAGCACCGTCGGGGATCCCACATTCCGCAAAGCCATCACGCTGTTAACTGACGTGGTACCATCCGGGTTTACTGCCCGGAAGGCCAGAGTGTAAGGCCCTCCAAGCAAGTTGTTGGCAGTCAGTGTTGGAGCTGAGGCCACACCACTGGCGTTACTCAAAACTGTGGCCGATGACACTCCACCTGCAAATGTCGCCGTCTGACCATCTCCTGCCGCAAAAACGGAAAATTGGACTGTGGCCCCTTCCACCACGTGGTTATTCTTATTCTTGATCGTGGCCGAAGGACTTGGGCTGAAGGCTGTATTCGTGTTGGCCGTCGCATAATCGGCTGCCAAAGTCATCGTTACAGGGGCGTCGTCATCATAGATCAACCCCTGGCCGGAATAAGGAGTCAGGCCTTCTGCTGTTGCTTGAAGATTAAAAAGTCGATCCTCCTGAATCCGCTGGTTGCCCAGAATCGGCACGTTTATCACCTGCGAATAAGATCCGGCGGCCGTGATGGTGAAGCTGCCGATCACCGGCGTGTAGTCCACGCCCGGCGAACCACCGTTGGTGGCGTAATTTACGGTAATTCCACCAAATGGCGCCACTCCACGAACAGTAAAGGACATGTTGTTCACTGGCCCGCCGGCCGAACTGGCATCGCCCTCAGCAGCATAAGCGTCATCTACAAAGACTGGAGGTGCGGGAATGGCTTTGATGGTAATGTCGTTGGTATTGGTTGTTTTGGTCAGTAAAACATTGTTCGCAGCACTTGGTAAAGATGTGATCCACGTTTCAGAGCCCAGTGTGCCAAAACTTACAACTCGATAAGTACTGTCAAGTACAGGTGCAACGTTTTGTCGATCAATAATCAGTCTACCACCCATTTTACTGGTTCCTGTGATGGATAACTGGTCATGACCGGTTCCAACACCTGTTCCAAAGATATCAATAACCGTTGTACCACCCGAATTTTGAGTGAAATCGCCCTGAATCGTAAACTTCGCTACGGAATTATCACTGAATCCCGGTTCAACAGTTCCGGAAACATTGATCACATTTCCAATGATTCTTGCCTCGTCACCGCCAAAAAGTCGTGCACCTTGCAACAGCGTTATACTTGCATTCAATGTCGTCTGTTTTAAGACCATAGTTGTATTTTCACGCATTTGGAATCCAGTAGCTGGTAAAAGGATTTTGCCGCTATTTTCAATTTTAATATCTGAAACATTCCCGCTTCCAATCGGCAAAGCCCAGAAAGAGACTAAGCTTGTTAAATCGACCACGCTATTAATATCAGTTACAGATATATCTACAAAAGGGCTCCAGCCCGAACCACAATATATAGAGTTCACCTTTGACAAATTAATGCTGCCTGATTCGAGAGCATTAATCACTATACTGTAACCATTTGATTTGTTGCTTATTGCAGTTAAACCTGACATCAGGATTTTGCTGTTGATTCCACGAGATTGAAAAACAGAAGATTTTGTTGAGGTTGTGTAGCTTGTAATCTGGGACAGATCGATCTGTTTTCCATTTGAAACATAAAGGCTTGTTCCATCTATATTATTAACAGCCGAAAGTCCAATGGTACCATCCGAGATGCTGATATCAGAATTTTTTATCGATACCAGACTGGAATAATTGATGGCCCCTGCACTGACATAAATTCCG
>Ga0208720_1000146_pt1 | contig 18496 bp, 12 predicted proteins | sample LakMenEpi20Apr10_FD_150716 | JGI IMG/M metagenome (GOLD analysis project Ga0208720, IMG submission 150716) | Freshwater microbial communities from Lake Mendota, WI - 20APR2010 deep hole epilimnion (SPAdes) | ecosystem: Environmental > Aquatic > Freshwater > Lake > Epilimnion/Euphotic zone ...
TGAAGGAGCCAAAATTTGATAACCAATGCGGCCTGAGTCAAATTGGCACGATTCGAGCGAGCGATATTTGGCGGGGCCGTTCACAAAACATTAGGTTGAATCGGATCAAAATAGAACGAACCCATTTAATCATGTGCAAGTCCTCATACGGCATAAATGACGGCATTCCAGATTTAATAAGGAATGCCCCAAATATTGTGACCCCATTGTTGCATTGAACTGGGACAAGGTTTTGTCCTGCGATAGCTGAGCCGCAGGCATTAGTGCTTTTTGGATTCGACATAGGCCGCGAAGTGGTTGAGGATACTTTGCCAGCCTTGCTTTTGTAGCTCGGCGGCGTTTACGTCTTCGGCCTGAAATGTTTCCACCACCTGAACGCCGGTTTCGGTCGGCTCGAAGCGGATGGTGACCGAGCGGTCGTCGCCCAGGACGTATTCAATCAGCTTCTGGGGAACCACTTGCGTGTAAGTACCTTCGAAGTCGAACCCAAAGCTGCCATCGCGGGCCTCCATGCGGTAGCTGAACCGCCCGCCGGGCCGCAGGTCGTTGCTGCTGCGTGGATTATGCCAGTCATCGCTGGCCGCGTTCCACTGGTTGATATCGTCCGGCGTTGTCCAGGCGGCCCAGACACTGTCGATATCAGCGTTGACCGTGGTTTGGATGGTGATTTGCATGGAAATTCCCGAATGCCCGCCGCCGGATATACTCAGCCCTTATTCATGGATTATCGGCCGGAGTTAGGCATAACGTCAATAGCCTAACCCGAAATATGCACACCCCTCCGATTTGATCCTCACTTGCTGCATTCAGTTCAGTCAATCAGCGAACTTCAAGTCGACCTATCCTCGACGCAGAATTTCCCCTAACCCAATAGGGATAAAAACTCCAAAAGAAAAAATCCATGATTTTGGATAATTGATGTTGACATTCAGAGTTGGTCACCATACTGTAGTTTAAAGAGAAGCTTTCACGAGTCACCAATTCGAGTAAAGATGCCCAACCGAGCAGTATCCGCACTTCTGGTTTTCTTGACCTTGCTGACAAGTATGGGCGAGTCGTTGCACGGCCTGCCGATATTTGATCATCATGGACGTGAACAGTGTCAGTCGGATGGTTTGCATTTCGATAACTCTATTGAAAGCAGTGAAGTCGAGTGTCCGATATGTGAGATTCTGACACAATTTCAGGCAACGTACGATTCTCAGTCTTCTCTTGTCTGCTATGAGAGCGGGGAGTATTTCAAAAGTTTGCTGATCATCAATTTTGATGCATCAGATTGTTTTAGATCACGTTCAAGAGCACCTCCGATAGAATTTATTGTTTAATGCATCTTTGAAGAGGTTTTAACCTCTCTGGATTGTTTTGATTCGGTATGAGGTTCTGACGCGGGGATGGGTTGCTCTGATTCTCAGAGTATATCAGATCCTGAATATATTGGCGTTTGAATCCGTGATCAAATTACGGCTAATCCCATTCCAGCGATCTGATTTTGCTGGGATTTCAGTCCTGATTGTGTCAATGAGCCATTGAACTCAGTCATGCCTGGAATTTGGGTACAGATAAAAACTGTACGGATACCGGATCGTATCGAGATTCACCAGATCTCGGATTGCGTGCGATACAAGTAAAAGAATTCCGTGTAAAGCTCTTGCAAAATGGTTGGATTCCATTTGTGTTCGAGTATGATTTGCCGGCTTTTTAAGCCATGGCTGGTCGGCATGGATCAAACACGTGTCTAAAACAGAGGGCCATATGAAAACTTTAGTGAACGCTCAGAGAGAAATGCAATCAGTTGCGGATTCTCGATTACCAGTCACAGTGTTGTCTGGATTCCTCGGTTCAGGCAAGACAACGCTTTTGAACCAGATCCTATCAAATACTCAAGGGCTGAAAATTGCAGTAATCGTCAATGATATGAGTGAGATCAATATTGATTCGAAGTTGATTTCCAGACCACCAGGGCCAGATTCATCAGTTGTTCGTCGCGATGAAAAACTCATTGAGATGACCAATGGTTGTATTTGCTGTACTCTGAGGGAAGATTTGCTTGAAGAGGTTTCAAAGCTTGCCCAGGATGGCCGCTTTGAGTATTTATTAATAGAATCCACAGGAATCTCTGAGCCGATGCCGGTGGCTGAAACATTTACATTTCAGGATGATGAAGGGCAAAGTCTCAAAAGTCTTGCTCGACTTGACACGATGGTTACAGTGATTGATGCCAGTTCATTTTTCAATGAATTTGGAACGACCGATGATCTCCGGGATCGTGGTTGGGCGGTGAACGAATCTGACGATCGGTCGATCGTGGATCTGTTGATTGATCAGGTCGAGTTTGCCAACGTCATTTTGATAAACAAAACGGATTTGGTGGACGAAGATCAACTGAGTCAGATTGAATCGTTTGTGAGAAAGCTGAATCCTTCGGCGAAGTACTTAAGGACCAGCTATGGTCGGATTGCATTCGAAGAGATCATGGGGACAGGTCTTTTTGAATTCCAGAATGCCGAGAAGTCAGAAGGCTGGCTAACAACACCGCGTGATATGGTAGCATCCGAGGCTGACGAATACGGTGTCACAAGTTTTGTTTATCGATCCACAAAGCCATTTCACCCTGCTCGATTATGGAGCTGGATCAATAAACCGCCGCACGGTTTATTGCGGGCGAAAGGATTTCTATGGCTCGCAAGTCGTAATGACGACGTGGGTTATTATTCAATGGCAGGTCATAATTGCCGTATTGAATATGCGGGGAAATGGCTGGCGATTACGCCGAAAGAGGAATGGCCTGACGACCCTACGGAATGTGAACGAGTGATGAATAATTGGCATCCCATATGGGGGGACCGGGCCCAGGAGTTGGTTTTTATTGGTATCGATATGGATCAGGATGCAATGATCGCCTCTTTGAACAACTGCTTGTTGAGTGAATCCGAGATAAGGAGCGGAGTCGAGTTCTGGCAGGAACTTGAAGATCCGTTTGAGCTTTGGGTTTTTGAAGAACCTGATTCGGAATCACAAATTCGATTTGATCGTGATACAGGAGGGAGTAATGGATAAGCTTGTAAAAAAACTTCCTGTCACGGTGCTCTCGGGTTTTCTTGGAGCTGGTAAAACCAGCCTTCTGAATCACGTTTTGAGTAATCGTGATGGTCTCAAAGTGGCTGTTATTGTGAATGACATGAGCGAGGTAAATATCGATGCTCAATTGATTGCCAATGGATCAGCAGCTTTGAGCCGCTCGGAAGAGAAATTGGTTGAAATGACCAATGGTTGCATTTGCTGCACTCTCCGGGAGGACCTTTTGATAGAGGTGAGCCAATTAGCCAGTGAAGGGCGATTTGACTATCTCCTTATCGAATCGACTGGCATTTCAGAGCCCGCTCCGGTGGCCGACACCTTTACTTTTGCGTTGGCCAACGGCCAGGCATTGTCTGATTTTGCGGAGTTGGACACGATGGTAACCGTGGTCGATGCAGTCAATTTTCTGAGCGACCTACGGATCGGCGAGGATTTACAGAATCGTGGCCAAGCGGCTTCTGATCAGGACATTCGGACTATGGCCGACTTATTGATCGATCAGGTTGAATTTGCGGACGTGATTGTGGTGAACAAATCCGATCTGGTTAGCAAAGGTGAGATTGCTGAGTTGCGATTATTCCTGGAAAAGCTAAATCCTTATGCTCTCCTTGTAGAATCGCAATTCGGCGAGGTACCACTAGAGAAGATTGTAGGCACAAAACGATTTGATTTCGAACGGGCGAAAATGTCGAAAGGCTGGCAAGTCGCTTTACGTGAGGAAGGTACAACGGAAACCGAAGAGTATGGCGTCAGCAGCTTTGTATATAGATCCAGGAGACCGTTTCATCCTCAACGGTTTTTTGAGATACTCAGGCAATCGTGGCAAGGCGTACTACGTTCAAAGGGGTTTTTCTGGCTCGCAACAAGGCTTGATAAAGTTGGAGTCTGGTCACAGGCTGGTCGTGTGGCGAGGCTCGATGTTGCCGGTTTCTGGTGGGCATCCGTGCCCATTGCTGAGTGGCCTGATGTACCTGGTTTTACGACATCCATTCAAAAGTACTGGGATCCACAAGTTGGTGACTGCCGACAGGAACTGGTCTTTATTGGAATCGGAATGGATGAGATTGCCATTTACGATGCACTTCAAGAATGCTTATTGACAGATGAAGAGATGAAAGCAGGGCCTGATTCCTGGGGCTTCTTCCAGGATCCCTTCCCAAAATGGGAGATACAGAGGGTCGAAGCCAACTCGGTTGAAAACAATTGATCCAGTTGCAATAGCAGTCAGATAAAAAGTGGGCCGAAGGGGTGGAATTGGTAGCCCGTCCCCTTCGAACCCTTGACCTCCCAACCGTCGTAACGGAGAGAAAGCCATGAAGTAGATTATCCTGATTTTAGTGAATTCTCACAAGTGCGAAACTGCGTAAATGGTCGTCTATTTCGCAAAATGCACCACTGCGCCAATCGATAAACCACCAAATAGCAATCACTTGCCGCTAGTCAGAATCGAGAAGCATGCACTCGCATGTAAGAAGAGAGGTTCTAATGAAGATTTCAGGGAAAGAGCAGCTGAAAGCATTCACACTCATTGAGTTACTGGTTGTGATTGCAATCATTTCGGTATTGATCTCATTGCTACTTCCGGCGGTTCAGTCTGCCAGGGAAGCAGCCCGTCGAATCCAATGCTCCAACAACATGAAGCAGTTTGGGCTGGCGATCCATAATTATGAAAATGCGATCGGTACATTTCCACCTGGTTATATTGCCCAATCTCGGTACACCCAGGTTCCATGCACATCGAGTTGGGGGCACACCTGGTCAAACTACATCATGCCATACCTGGATCAGGGCAATAAATACAATGCCTTGAACTTTAGTCATCCTGCAGGATTCCCACCAAATACATCTGTATGGGAAAATTCCGTGGCAACGTTTCTTTGCCCAACCGATACCAAGGCGGATCAGTCGCGAACCAGTTTTAAGATAACGCAGATCTCATATGCTGGAGTTTTTGGGCTAACAGAAAGTATCGCAAACAACTATGGAACCGGCACCAATGTCATGAATGCACATTTATGCGGTGCCATTATTTCAGAGGGTGTTTTTGGTAGAAACGTATCTTATTCCATTGCAAATATATCAGATGGTTTAAGCAACACTCTCATGGTGGGTGAAACATCGCGATTTCGTGAGGAATCGCCATACAGCCGATTCAACATTGCGAATGTGGGAGGAGCATGGGGAGGGGGCGATCTAGGAACTCCGCCAAGATATGAAAGCTGGAATGACATTCGTATCTCAGGTGGCTCCTATGTTGTACCGAAGCTAAATTCAAAACCCTATATTGGGAGACCGTCATGGGTTGTGGATCCTTCAAACGGTACAAATTCGAAGACTTGGGTGGATGATCCGAGGAGTTTGTTACTCGGTCAATTCGGGTTTCGGAGTTTGCATCCTGGCGGTGCAAACTTCTTGATGAGTGACGGATCAGTTCGATTTCTCAAGGAATCAATCGATCTCAAGACATATCGAGCTTTGGGAACAAGGTCTGGAGGAGAGGTTTTTAGTGGTGACACCTATTAATCAATCGATTTTCTCCCTGAATTTCAACGAAGAAAGTACAAGAGGGTTGAATCCTATGACAATTCGAAACTTGATGAAGCTTGCGTTCAATGTCTTACTGGTGACGCTTTACGCCATTGCAGCGAATGGCCAGGGTGTCAGCCGATACGACTGCTTTCCTGTCGAAAAATTGCCACCGGAATTACAAAAGCAAGCCGAGCAACTACTTTTGAAACTGATGGACAGTGAGGCACTGTACACAGTGGTTGGAAGTCTGAAACCGGTTTCAAGTTCGTTCTGGGCAGGTAGTTTTTCAGTAACACAGCCTGAATTATCCTCAATCCGTGAAACACGCAAGATTCTAAATGCATTTCAGTGTGGTGAAGCATTCGAAACCGAGGTTCTGGTTTTTCAGGCTGTTACAGGTGGTAAGCGACATGCACATGCATGGATTGCGAATCGTAAATCGCTCAAGACCATGGTTGAAAAGCACTCGTCATTCTATGATGCATATGGATTGACTCCCGAAACCAGAGCAACGACAATTATTGAGAAGATGGAACACGCTGATCGGCCCGACCGGTTGCGTGCATCGGGATATCAGTTTGGGTACCCTGACTATGCTGTTGATTTCTTTGTGGAAGCAGAGCGGACAAGACTGAGTTCAAAAGACGCGAAATTGATTCCTCGTGACTTTTTTTCAGTTGGAACGCATGTTTCACAAACCAACCGATTTGTCTGGGCGATTCCCAAAGGATCTTCTCCCAGGAGCGAAGACATTGAAATCCAGGCTCAGGCAGAACTCATTCTTTCGGAATATAAAAAACGCAGGGAATTGTATATAGGCGAAGGCAAACCAGGAATCGTTGCCCTGATTCGAGACTGGTTTGATAATGGTCAAGGCGAGTGCAGACCTGAGAATGCAATGCTTGGATTATTTCCAACTCAACTCGCGTCTCATTCGACAGGTTCGCATGTTATTGATCAATCGTCTTTGATTTCTGTCCATGATTTTAATCCGTTGGATCAGAGACCTTCTCTTTTGAACCGGAAGGTAACGGTCGCACCAAATCAATCGAGATTATTCAGGTGCGGCAAACAGATTCCCGGCTTTTCCAGTCAAAAGGTATTTAAAGGAAATACTCATAGAATGAAATCGTACTGAACCCAACCAAAGAATCTCTATTTTAGCGGTCCAGAGGGGTGGAACTGGTAGCCCGTCCCCTTTGAACCCTTGACCTCCCAACCGTCGTAACGGAGAAATCGCCGTGAAATAGATTATCCGATTCATATGGAATTCAATAAGTGCAATTCTGACGACTGTCGTCGTTCAGCGGGAATTGCCTGCACATAGATCAACAAGCAATTAAATACCAATGGCTTAGCCTTGGTTCCAAGTTCAGGTTTTCACAAATACGTCATAGATAGGGTCATTTCATGCGAACTACAAGAAGTCAGTCTGGAAAAGGTTTCACGCTCATCGAGCTACTGGTTGTGATTGCAATCATTTCGGTATTGATCTCATTGCTGCTTCCGGCGGTACAGTCTGCCAGAGAAGCAGCCCGTCGCATCAGCAGTACAAACAATCTCAAGCAGATTGGACTTGCGATGCACAATTACGAAAACACTGTGGGGTGCTTCCCGGGATTCGGCCATTCTACAGCATTTGCATTCTCACCCCTTGCACGAATCCTGCCTTATATGGAACAGGCATCACTTGTGAATCTCGTCAATTTCAATGTGCCTGTTTATACCGGCTCAGGACCAAACATTCGATTTAACCCTCCGCTGATCACTGCGGCAAATTATGTGGTTGGCAGCTTTCTCTGTCCATCGGATGGTGGAAATCCGCGATTTACTGCAAATCTTGGTGGAGATTCTGCTGGTACAAACTATGCAGTTTGTACTGGATCCGGAACCATGCTGAACTATCATATTGAAATTCCAACGGATGGAATGTTTTGGTACGGTTCAGCTGTCACGATTGCGAATGTCTCTGATGGCACATCAAATACCATGATGGCAAGCCAGATTCGGCTGGGAAACAATTTGACAAGCAGTGGTCCAAAACCAACTGATCTTAACCGGCAGTATGCATCGAATACATCACTTTCTCCAGGTTTGCCAGGTTTGTCACTTGGAGGAAAACAATTAGTAAACCCGGATTTGGCTGCTTTGACTACCAATATTAATAGCTGGAGAGGAGATCGTGGATATTCCTGGCTGGTCGGACGGCTGTCTAGTACAGGATACAGCGCATATCTCGCACCAAATTCAAAGACGCCTGATCTTAATGCACACGGACGAGGCTGGCATGCAGCGAGGAGTTTTCATCCAGGCGGGGTGATCACGTTAATGTCTGATGGTTCGGTTCGGTTCGTGAAAGATTCGATCCCAGTCGAAACCTGGCGATCGTTAGCTTCACGTAATGGTGGCGAAGTCATCTCGGCAGATACCTATTGATCCTTCAATTAAAAGTGAACGTGCGATTACAACGGACGGATGTCCATAAAAGTATCTGGGAGGCCTCCATTGAAGTCGGCTGTTTTACTGTGGCTTTCGCTATCATGTCTGATCACTGCCATGAAATGGGCTGCATCGGGTTATCGCAAAGCCACTTTTGCAATCGCATTGTTCACAATCTTCATCGCTTGGTATGCGGCAGACAGGATTGCTGACGTTCCAGAGCTTCGAATCAGGTCTTATCTAAACGACGATATCAATAGGGCATCCATACTGGCATTACTCACCATCGAGTCGATCGTAGTTTCGGTCGTTCTCTGGAAGTCGATGAAAGATGATGCCGGTGATAAGATTCGTATTCTTGGGGAAATGCTACTGACTTTGCCAGCGTTGTGTTGCGTGCCAACCTTACTGCTTGTCGAGCACGAGGTGTTTTCGAGATGGAATGCGATTGATTTCGAATTGGCTGCAATGGTCACAGGCGTTTTGATCGCTCTGGGAATGTGGTTTTCTTCGTTGATCATACGTGGCATTCCAGTATTGAAGCCGCATCGCACGGAACTTGCGGCAATGTCAAATCTACTGTTTCTACCATGGTCTGCGGTGGCATTTGTGCTTCTGAATCGCGAAAAATCAGGATTCGGAACATCAGGTGTCGTGATCGACCTTAAATCAGGCCCGGCCTGGATCTGGTTTTTCGTACTAGGGCTTCCATTCATGGGTTTTCTGGGCCGGACCCTGATTCATCGATTTCAAGAAAGGGGACTTGCTTGAACACGTTCAACAGTCTGCTGAATCTATTCTCAGATACGCTACTTGGACCCGTGATTGCGGGGGAAATCCTGCTGCTCGTTTGGGCTTTGATTCATGCCGGCGATTGTCATGCGGAGTGGTTGAGGCGACTACGGACACATCGTCAATGGAAACGATTTGAGGATTCGTTGATGTTGGGCCAGCCTGAAGACTTTTGCGGTACTGGTGCTAGCCTGCCGAAGGGGCGTCCACGAACGACTCTGGCATGGAACCGGGCCAATGATTCTCAGTGGCGCGAGGTGCACCTGCGAAAACTGCTTGATGATCTTGAAATCCAGGGACGTAAGTCATTGGAAACTTCAACGACACTCACTCGCCTGGGTCCGATGCTTGGTCTGATGGGCACTCTGATCCCGATGGGGCCAGCATTAAAAGGTTTGGCCTCAGGAGATCTGGACACGATGGCCACGAATCTTCAAGTTGCATTTTCCACAACTGTTGTCGGCGTGTTTATTGGAGGAATTGGCTTCTTGTGTCGTCAGGTTCGTCAGCGATGGGCTTTGGAAGATCTGCGAGTGACTGAGTGGCTGCTAAATTTGGGGATGGCAGACCAGCAGGGGAGGAATCACCATGGAAAATAAACTTCGTCGGTTGGATTCGACTTCTACTTTGGACGATAGCGACGATGATCCTTTATCGGGGATGGCAAACCTTTTCGATGTGGCGATGGTCTTTGCTCTGGCTTTGATGGTCGCCTTGGTTGCTCGCCTGAAAGTTGGAGATCTACTGACTCAGGATGAAGTCACAATGGTAAAGAATCCTGGCAAGCCTGATATGGAAATAATTGTCAAGAAGGGGCAGGAGATTTCCCGTTACAAGGCTTCGGAAAAAACACAAGGCTCAGGCAAAGGCCGGCGTGTCGGTACAGCCTTCGAGCTTGAAAACGGCCAGATCATTTACGTTCCCGAATAACTCGTACACTCATCGATTGACTCAATTGAAACCACAAAGTCCTGCATCAGGATGCAGGACAGAACCGGAGATAGATAAAATGCAACAGACATCACGATCATCCGAACCCGTCCTGGAACCACGCAAGCGTTTTACCCGAAATCGAATCGTCGTCGTAGCGATTCTGGGTCTGGCGATAGCATCATTCGCCTGGTTATGGGAGCATTACATCGCTCCAACTCGTATCGCGGTAGTCAATTTTCGAGACTTTCAATATAACGAAATGGTTGAAGCCAATACGAACCCGTGGGTGCAATTGGCAAAACTTGATGTGGGCGACCTGGATAAAGCGAGCTTGAATAAATATCACGCGATGTACGTATTTGGGCGTGGTCTGAATTTCACAGAAGCGCAAAGCGAGATTGTCAGAGAAGCCACGTCACGAGGGCTACTGGTTTATGTTGTTGGTGCCACGAATCCATCTATGGACGTGACGAACCTGAAGTCGGATTTGCTGGAGAAAGTCGCTGCATATTTTGAGAACGGTGGGCGGAGGAATTTACATGCTTTAATGGAATTCACACGTCGAATGATTGACGGAAAAACGATGTTTTCCAACGATCCGGAAACGCCGGTCATTATTCCTGCGGATGCGTTTTTCCATGTGGGGGACGAAGCTTATTTTTCCGATTTGGCCAGTTACGAAAAATTTCGCGATCAGAAAGGGCTCTCCAAGCCTGATAAACATCGTGTGGCACTGGTGACATCAATTTTCGGGCCGAGATCGGCAAACAGGTCGTATCTGGACGAACTTGTCAATCGACTTGAGGAACAGGGTGTTAACGTATACCCTATTGCAGGTTTTATGAAGCGACTGGACCACCTCAAAGCCGTTAAACCTGATTTGGTCATCTATATTCCGCACGGGCGTTTAGCTGCTGGGCGAGCTGACGAATGTGTAAAGTGGCTTCAGGAAAATGGCATACCGGTGATTTGCCCAATCGATGTGTTTGAGAACTATGACAAGTGGGTTTCCTCGCAAAAAGGAATGCAAGGCGGGATGATGACCCAGAACATCCTGATGCCAGAACTCGATGGTGGTATCGAGCCATTTGCGATCAGCGCCCAGTTCCCGAATGAACGAGGGTTGAACGTACCCAAGGCATTGCCTGAACGTATGGACAAGCTGGTCTCTCGCGTACAGCACTGGTTGAACCTTCGAGCCAAACCAAATTCGACAAAGAAAATCGCTGTGGTTTATTTCAAGGGGCCTGGCCAGAACGCAATGGTCGCCAGTGGGATGGAAGTTGGGGCATCGTTGCTGAACCTCTTGAAATCGCTGAAAGCGGCTGGTTACGAAACGGGGGAACTGCCTCCTGATGCCAAAGCCATGGAAGAAACCATTCGTAAGCGGGGCCCTGTATTAGGCCCTTATGCCAAGGGGGAAATAGACGAATTTGTAAAATCGGGTGATCCTGAATTTGTAGATGTCGAGAAGATCGAAGCATGGGCCAAAAAACAGCTTGATCCGACGATGTATGCTGAGGTCGTGAAACAATATGGCCCACCTCCGGGTGAGTATCTTGGCGTTGATCACAATGGGAAGAAGTGTATTGCATTGCCACGATTGCAATTCGGCAATGTGACCGTTCTACCTCAAACCCTGCCAGCCATAGGCGACGATACTGAGCGGCTTGTTCATGGTGCCAAACAGGCTCCGCCATACAGTTACATCACGACCTACTTATGGGCCAGACATGGTTTTCAGGCGGATGCCATCTTGCATTTCGGTACGCACGGGAGTCTGGAGTTCACTCCATGGAAGCAGAACGCACTTTCGGATTTGGACTGGCCAGATGCCTTGATAGGGGATCTGCCGCACCTTTATGTCTATGTCATTAATAACATTGGCGAAGCCGTAATCGCAAAGCGCCGCAGTTATGCGACCATTGTTTCGCACTTGACACCGCCCATGACTGAATCCGGGTTATATGGGCCTCTCAAGAACTTGCAGGACACAATTGGCCGATATGATGCGACAACGGACGAAGCGCTTCGAATTGAGCTCGAGATATCAATCAGAAAACTTGTGACGGAGCTGAATCTGCAAAAAGACCTTAAGCTCGCAATCGAAGCGTCAAACCCACTGACTGACGATCAGATTGAACAGGTTCACGACTATCTTCATGCCGTGGCAGATGAGAAAATCACACGAGGCCTCTATGTATTGGGGCGACCTTACTTGAAAGAGGAATCCGAGGAAACAGCCAGGCTCATGTCGCAGGATGCTGTAGCCGTCGGAGAGGCTCAGAAGAAAATTATTGCAGGAAAAGTGTCGAATAAGATACTTGACGACAGTTCCGCCTTCGAGAAGGCCTTTCGCCAGCCGGCTCGAGAGTCAATCATCAAGATTTTGGCCGGAACCGCCAAATCGGGCGACTTTGTGGATCCTGCCGACACAAAAAGAATTGCTGATTGGGATCGTGTCCATCCGACCATGAGCGACGATGCCCTGTTCGCCAGATTTGTTCAAATGGGTGAGCGGAACGGCAACGGGGGTGACCCTAAAAGTCGAAGTCCGAAAGGTGGTTCGGGAGAAACAAAACAGAGACCAGTCCAAAGTATCGCCACCCTTGAAATTCAATTTCTGAATGTGGCAGATGATCCAGAAAATCTCAAGTTTCTCGAGACTCTGCGTACTGATGCCAACTACGAACGAATTCTTCAATCACTTGATCCGGAATCCCTTCGCAAAGCACGCCGTATTGCCACATTTGTGCCAGCCATGCGTGAGGCGCTTGATCGGATGCAAAAACCGGGGATGACTGAGCTGATTAATACGATGAAATCAGCGGAGAATCGGAATAAAGTGCTTTCCTGGTTAACGGATACCTCGATGCAGTCTCAGATTCGCGAAAAAGCTGAGGCACGAAGATTGAAATTCGCTGCTGAACTGAGCAAACCTGAGTTTCAATCGGATATTCTTACAGCACTCTCACATGAAGACCTCGTTTCATATTTAAAAACCCTCAAGACTGACCAGTTGGATCAGCTTGGAGAGAGGTTGAAATTTGCCAGCGAAAACACCGCTCTTGCCGATCGGCTTTCGCATTCAGAATCCGTTGCCAAATTCCGCAATTTACTCGTCCAGGAATCCTCTAATAGTCAAATGACACAAGCCATGGGCATGCTGAGTCGTGAAAAACTCAGGCGTAATGAGGAGGAACGGCAAGTGGTCAATCAACTCCGTTCTCTCACAAATGCTTATCAGTCGGTTACAGAATATCAGGATCGGATTAAAGTGAGTACAGACTCCGAAATCCAGGCGATTCTGGCAGGGCTTAACGGACGCTACATTTCTCCATCATCAGGTGGAGATGCTGTAACGAACCCGGAATCGGTTCCAACAGGCCGTAACCTTTATCCGATTGACGCCGAGAAAACCCCATCGCCGGAAGCGTGGATCCTAGGCAAGAAACTGGCTGATAAGACGATTGAATCGAAGCGTCAGGAAACAGGCAAAGAGCCGGTGAAGGTGGCCGTCACGCTTTGGCCGGGTGAGTTTATCAATAGTCAGGGTGTTGACATTGCAATGATCTTTCATTTTCTGGGTGTGGAGCCGGTGCGCGATGCACGCGGAGTGGTTCACGACGTGCGATTAGTACCCGTGGAAGAGCTTGGCAGGCCACGAATTGATGTGGTTGTTCAAACTGCTGGTCAGTTTCGCGACATTGCCGCCACTCGAATGAGCCTGATCGACAGAGCGGTAAAGCTTGCCGGGCAAGCTGCCGATTCCGAAAAATTCGCTAACCACGTGAGTGAAGGTACAATCGCTGCCGAGTCAAAGCTAAAGCAATTGGGGCTTTCCCCAGCCGAGGCGAGAAAATTCTCGACTGCTCGAATTTTCGGTGGAGTGAACGGGAATTACGGAACCGGAATTATGGGCTTGGTGGAAGCAGGCGACCGTTGGGAGAATCGCAAAGAGATCGCCGAAACATACCAAAACAACATGGGAGCGATCTACACAGAAGATCACTGGGGAGAATTCGTGCCTGGTCTGTTTAACGCAGCGGTACAGAATACAGATACACTGGTGCATTCGCGGACTTCAAACGTGACCGGTCCACTCAAGCTAGACCATGTTTATGAGTTTATGGGAGGATTTTCAAATGCAATTGCGGATGCAACGGGAAAAGACCCGTCTGCATACTTCGTCGATATGCGCAACAAATATCAATCAAAAGTCCAGAATGCCGAAGAAGCAATCTGGCAGGAAGCACGATCCACGTTACTCAACCCCAAATATATCCAGGAGCTTCAGCAGGAAGGGGCATCAGCGGCTGAAGTCTTTGCCGAAAGCGTTCGAAACACCTATGGATGGAATGCCATGAGGCCTGATGCAATTGACGACGAGCTTTGGAACGAGCTTCACGAGGTCTATGTCAAGGATAAATATCAGATGGGAATGAAGGATTATTTCCGTAACAAGAATCCGTTCGCCTTGCAGGAAGTCACTGCCGTGATGCTGGAGACTGCGAGAAAAGGACTGTGGCAGGCGACTCCTGAGCAAATCGCCTTATTGACCACAACTCACTTCGAAATGATACGCGAATTCAACCCGGCCTGTAGTGGATTCGTTTGCAATAATGCAAAACTCCAGGAGTATATTGGCGAGAATCTCCCGGATTTAGACAGAAGCACTTATGTCTCTGCAATCGAAGGCGTTCGACAGTCCGCCGAATCGAATCAGGATGTCAGGAAAAGTATTGCTTTGGAGAAACAGGCCAATGACTCCACCGATCCAAAAGCGAAGGGGGCATCATCAAATCCGATAGCCAAAAAGTCAAAGGATCGCAATAAACCTGACACTGCGAATTCGAATCTCCCATTCGTATTACTATTCGTTTCCCTGTTCGGATTGACAGCGGTTTCGATACTTCTTGTTGCGAGATCCCGCATGGGCTGATTTGGGTCTCTGAACGACAAACCGCAGCTTCACTCCCGAATTTTGAAGCCTGACTTATCATAAGGCCCAGGTTTCAATGGTCGGGTTGACTCTGGCAGGACTTCTCTAAACCGTGCTTTTCAGCCATAAACCAAGATAACTCTATAATCCCATTGCCCTTACAAAACACGATTTCGTCATTCTGGCTACGTCGTTGTTTTGACCACCAGCAACTCAAACAAGCCGGTTGGACCCGGCTGGCACCACCTGGTGGCGGTGCGTGATCGCGCTTCGTTGAAACTCTTCCTGGATGGTCGTCTGGCCGGCGAGACGAAAAGCGAGTTGGCTGGGCAGATCAACCTGAAGCCAAATACAACCCTATTGCCGGAAAGAAGAACGGTTCACAGTGCAAAACAAGCTGACTGAGGCCAGCCCCATCAGAGAGCAGCCCCGACAAGCAAGACCTTCCAGTTCGACACAAGTCCCTATACTCCACAAAGAAAAAGCTGCTATGCAAAACAAGAAAACCGGCGGAGGTGCGACGACAGCCGGATCGCAACAAACGCTTCCTGTACAATCAGATACGTCAAGAATACGAAACGAGAACCCGGTTGAGTGAACAGCACAAGCCACACTTTTCGAACCGATCACATGATAGCCACCTGACGAGGACAGCAACCCATTCGACACAAGCCCTTATAACCAAAGAAGAACGACCCGAATTACAAAACAAGAAAACTGGCAGAGGCCCGTCAGGCTCTGCAGGTTGAGTGATCCCATGGAGGCTTTTCAATTAAGGGTGTTCGCCCCAGAGGTTCATCAACGATTCATCGCTTTGGTTGAATGCTTCCTTCGTGGGTGTCCGATTTCCTGGGCGTAACAGGCAAAGATTTCCGAGTCGAACCTTGACCAGTCGATTTCCTCAGCATGGATCAGAAGTGGGTTTTTCGAGTCCAGGATCTGAGAAAGTTGAGATCTGAAGAGATCGGCGTGCGATTGGGTCGATTTAGGCTGCATAAACCCCCGAGTTTTTCACGCCGCGATTGGGTTTACAATAGAGATTACACCATACAAAACCAGTTAACCACTCTAAAAACAAGGGCTTGCATTGTTTTTAAGAACATCTGTCTACACCCGGCCCGGAAAGTTGTACTACAAGCACCAACGTTCATGTTGTCGGTGCCGAACTGGCCGACTTGGAGATTTACTGAGTCGTGTCAGCCTCTTGCCTGAGCATTTCTTCCAGCGACTCCTGCCAGTCAAGTTTTGCTCTGCTCAGTCGTGCTCGAAGATTCGCCACAGCCTCACGATGCCGATTGGACAGCACCGGTTGATTCAAGGGCGGCTTGGCATAGATTCGACCCAGTGCTGCATGCGCCCTGATCAATGTCGGTGTCATCCCAAGTGCTGTTTCCAGCATCCTCACCGCTTTCGCAGGTTCGCCCAGTCGCTCCAGAGCCAACCCCACCAACATGTGCGTCGCAGGTTGATGCCAGACCAATGCAATCGAATCAAGCCCTGATTCCATCGTGGCCTGAGCATTGCCGCTGCTCCAGCCGATCTCTGCCTTGATCGAAAGTGCCCGCCAATCTTCCTGATCATGCCCCAGAAGCCGTTCGCACATCTCCAGCGCCGTATCGTATTCGCCCAGAGCAAGCCATAGCTGAGCCAACTCCACAAGCCCTCGTGGCTGCTCTCCCTGAGCTGAGTTCATAAACTCCAGAGCCGCTCTGGCTCGAGCTTTGTCCTCATCCGTTCGTGGAGAACTGGCATGCAACAAAACCCTCGCCTCCAAAAGGGCTATTGGCAATTGATACCCACTGGCCAGCTCTGCCAACTTCCGGTTCTCTTGCTGAATCTTGGCAATGGCTGATTCTTCATTGATTAAAAACAGAGCCTCTTCCTCGCTCTTGGCTGATCGCAAAACGCTTAAAAACAACCGCCGTGTCCATTCTTGTTTCTGTTCGTCCGTCAGCTCCACCCCCGGCTTAATGTCCAAAGGCGCTTCCAGTGCGGTGGATTCAGGGTCCGCCTGATGCTGCTTCCATTGCTCCAGATAGCCGTCCCGAAGCGTTTTTAATTGCTCCTGCTGCTCCTTCACCTTTTCTGTAGCTTTGGGCACTTCCCGTTCAAGGGTTTTGGTAAAGTCTTCAAGCAATCGACGGGCCTTCTTGTGGCTGTCCTGCACCAGAAACCCTTCCACCAGGTGCTGCACAAATCTTAATTCTACTGGGTTGGCGAGATGCAACTCTTCAAAAATCTCCACGGCCTTTTCGATATTCTGGGCCTCCATCTGGGCCCTGGCCTCATTGTATTTCAATTCCTCAAGTGTCTTTGCAATCGCTAATTCCATGTTGTCGCCAACATGGTCCACATAGCCCAGATCTTCCAGACGCTTCCTCAGCTCGACGGCTTCATAGGTGTCAAATTGTTTGTCCTCTGCATGTCGTCCATCAGAGTGCGGCCCTTCCACCAAATCCCACGATGCTATGGGCTTCAACGGTTCAAGCTCCTGATCAAGAGCAGCCAATAGCACCTTGCCGTCCATATCTTCACCGGCTGGAAGATCAAAGAGTCGAAGAATGGTCGGGCAAAGGTCGGTCAGAACGGCTCCATAAATACTGCCTCCGCTCTTTTTAATCCCAGGCCCACACATCGCCACCATCCCATAATGCCTGTGCTCAATGGCCGGGCCGGCGGCTTCGGCTGGAATGTAATCGGGCCGCAGGTGGTCGCTATGAAAGCCGTGGTCGCTGGTCAGAATGACGGTTGTATCAGGGCCGGCTATGGCCATCAGCTCGCCAAGCATGGAATCGTGCCAGGCATAGGCATTGCTGACACAGTTCCGGTAAAGCTCGGCAATTTTGTCGTCTGCCCTCGAGGTGTGCGGCGGGTGATAAGCCATAAAGCTGTGCCCGAAGTGGTCGGGCGTGTCGAAATAAACCGCCCCAAAATCCCATTCCTGCGTTTCAAGCAGTTCTGTGGCCACGGCGTTGGTGGTCATCCCCTCGCAAATCAGCTTCGCAAGCGAGTGCAGGTTCTTGTCGCTTGTTTGATCAACCGATTCAAAATCAGGTACAAACACCCGCAGCATTTCGCCTGTAATTTCATAAGGGCTCACACGCAGGTCGCGGAGCAGGGGGGCCAGCTCGGGCGGATGCACGCTGCCGGGCGTCACTGGCTTTTGCTCGAGATTCTCGCTCTCCACATCGCGGAACCAGTCCGACACAATCGCTCCGTTGATCGGCTCGGCCGGATGGCTCGGCCACCAGCCCACCACCACGGAACGCTTGCCCTGCTGATTCAGAATGTTCCAGATCGCTTTTGTCTTGCGGCCTTCAATGGTGATCGGGCGAACGGACTTGCCATCGGGCGTGACCTCAGAAAATCCAAATATCCCGTGTTTTGGCGGACGCTTGCCGGTGGCAATGCTTGTCCAGAGCATGGGCGAAAGCGGCGGATGAAGGGTGGCCATGTTTCCAGACACCCCCTCGCGCATCATTCTGGCCAGGTTTGGCATCACACCAGCTTCCACCAGGGGCAGGGCCACTTTCCAATCCGCAGCATCCCAACCCACCAGCAAGACTTTGCGAGCCATGATCAAGCCTTATTCAAGAAGTCCTGGAGCATTCATCCAGTCAAGACAAAAAAGCTCAGGAGGTTGATCCTGAGCTTGTCATCAACGCCTCTGAAAACGACCCTGTCAGGCCACCAGGGCCGTCTTGCGTTCTTTCCGCCAGCGGCGCAGGGCCATGGCCCCACCGGCCAGGGCTGCAATGCCTGAGGTGACTATGGTTGATGGCT
>Ga0208720_1000147_pt1 | contig 18495 bp, 17 predicted proteins | sample LakMenEpi20Apr10_FD_150716 | JGI IMG/M metagenome (GOLD analysis project Ga0208720, IMG submission 150716) | Freshwater microbial communities from Lake Mendota, WI - 20APR2010 deep hole epilimnion (SPAdes) | ecosystem: Environmental > Aquatic > Freshwater > Lake > Epilimnion/Euphotic zone ...
CGTCGGTGTTCGTGTTGGTTGCGTCGGCTGCGGTGGTGGTTGCGTCGGCTGCGGTGTTGTTTGCGTCGGCTGCGGTGTTGGTTGCGTCGGTGTTCGTGTTGGTTGCGTCCCCCAGCTATTTGGTTTCCGCATTTCGCGCACCGTTGACATGTTGAAAGTATCAGCTTCACGCACCACTGACACACGTGGTGTTGGCACCTGTGGAGTAGGCCGGGGATGTGCAGTTTTTGTAAAAAAAGATCGTATGTCAATTTGTTTCATTTCATACAATTTGTAAATCAATCAAAAGTGTGATGTTTACTTGTTGTCACTAGCATTTTTTTTGTTTAATGCTCGAGCGCTTAGCCGAGCAAACACGCAAGCGAGAGTTGGAGCGTAGGGAAGACACAACAATCCTATAAAATTAAATTATGCAATCCTTTTACTGCCTTAATTTGTGTTCCCGCGCTTTTTAAACGCTTGATACAAATAAAACACAAGTATCAATATCATGGTATTAGACAACCTACCCAGCGAGCTGATGCTTAACATTCTGAAATACTTTTACACTAGCGACGGGTACAACCACGTGTCGCACGCCTACGCACTTGGCGTCGTCCGCCAAGTCGGCCGAAAATACAAGAACCTCGTTGACGACGATTTCAGCAAGTCACAACACACCACATTTAACTTAACGGGAAGACTCGCGTTACGCTTTGCCATGGATCCCGTTATACGCTACGGTGCGATCGCTCGGTTTTACAAATACAGGCAGCAACAACATCTTCCTTTGCACCTTGATTTTTATGGTGTAACCGTAAATAAGGTGGACCTGCTCCAGGTTCCGGTGGTGCGTGTCCAGAGTGTAAGTCTTGTTGGTGCGTTTCAGTCTACTAATCACAACAACAACTTAGACGGGTTGTGGGAGGCAATCCATACGATTCGGGTTCTCGAGCAACTGACTGTAGAGCAGTCGATGGCGTTGATTTCCGGAAACATGGCACCAGTATCACACATCCACAACCCTCATCCCTACTGGCCGATTCGCGTCAATTTTATCGGTTGTTGTTTGCATGGCGCCGACTTTTCCGTGTTGCGACATGTGCACACAGTAATCATGGCGTACACTGTTGGCGTGACGCCACACCAAGTGTCCCAACTCAAGAGTGTTCGAACTCTCAGTTTAGGCTCAGGCTTCACGGATCTGGAGTGCGTTCGATCACTTGTTCATATTCGCTTCCTGTTTTTTCGCAATAATCCAGAGATCACATCACTAGAGCCACTACATGCACTCGAACATTTGTCTTATGTGGATGGCACGAACACAAATGTTCCGCTGAGTGCATGGCATGCGCTTAAACAATTACCTCGTAATCAAAGACTATGCATCGTTAACAATAGTTCCTCTATTTTAAATTTCTAAATTATCGCTCTGGGACAATCGCGATGCGATAGAAACATCAATCATCACGGCGAGAAACCGTTACAATGAGATAACAATACAATAATACTATATTCAATTTGTCATGAACACCTAAGCCTTACAACAAACAAACACGCTAAACTTTTCGATCCGTTCCTCCATGATCTTAAATCTACACGTCTCGAGTAGCGCACGCAAACGGTGTGTTGGCACGCCACCACCATCACCACCACTCTCGTCCAGCCATCGACGCGTCGGCTCCACCACGTACAACAACCCGTGCGTCTCCAGCACGCGGTACGCCTCCTCCACGTACGACGCGCAGTTGGAGCCCCACATCGCCAAACACAAAATCGCAATCTCCGTCGAGTCGTCCTCCAGCGGGAGCAACGAGATGTCGCACTTTGTCACCAGCGCGTTGCCCGCTACGTGGTCAAAATTGGTAAACGCAAAACGCGGGTCGTCCAAAAAGTGACGCGCGATCCACGCCTTGCCGCACCCCAGGTCCACGACACTTTTCGCACGCCGCGTTCGCAACTCGGCCAATTTCCGAATCACCACGTTGCGCGGGATCTCGTCGGTCGGAAAACTCTCCTCGTTCTTCTCGGAAAGAGCGTGGTACGCGTGCCACGCCGCTGGGTGTGCGGCAAACTCGGCGGCAAGGTTTTCGGACGTAAGCGACTTGTAGCGCTGGTGAAGCACAGACAACTCCGACTTGGGCGACGGTGCGACGGCGGATCGAGCCGGGCGTTTGGCGTCTCCCTCTTCAAGCGCGGGTAAAGCAGCAACACCTGAAACTGCGAGAAGCATCGTCTTCTTACGCTTTTTCGTGACGATTTTTGTAGGTACGACAACCGGAGCAGCCGGTTCGACAACCGACGCAGACGGTTCGACAACCGGCGCAGACGGTTCGACAACGACAACCATTGCCAACGACGGAGGAGGCACCGGATCGGACGCGGCAACTTGAGCAACTGGAAGTAGTCTTACTTTTGTTTTTCTTCGACCACCGTCGCGCCACCCCGAAAGCTCGATGTCAAGAAAATCGCGAACCGCGTCCGGGCACCTCCATTTGCCCGTGCCTTTTAACCCTTGTTTCCAGCAACTAAGTTTTAATGCGTCCTTGCCTTCCTTTTTATCCACCTCGTTTTTTGGATTGTCACGCCTGCACGGTAAGGGTGCACCGCCTGCCACTACGCGTTCTTTTGCTCGTTCAACAATAGCACGAGCTTCTTGAATCGAGTTCTCGTCTAAATCGTTGCGCCACCCCAAAAGCTGTGAATCCAATAAATCGCGAACCGTATCCGAACACCTTCCCTTGCCCTTTCCGTTTAAAGCTAATTTCCATGTCATAATTTTAGATGCATCCCTTTTCTCTTGTTTTTCCGTATCGTTTTTAGATTTTAATCCTCCACGTGGGAGTAGTCGACCACTACCATTGGCCAATCGTTCCATAGCTCGTTCGACAATACCTCGAGCTTCTTTTATCGAATTCTCGTCTAAATCACGAAACTCGCTCCACCCCGGAAGTTGTACATCCAAAAAATCACGAACAGTGTCCCAACACCTTGAGGAGCCTTTCCCATTTAACGCCTGTTTCCACATACTAAGTTTAATTGCGTCCTTGGCTTCATGTTTTTCAGCCTCGTTTTTTGGTTCCTTAATGTCGCGTGGCAATTGTACACAACCCTTTGCTACGCGTTCGCATGCTCGTATGACAATGGCTCGAGCTTCTTTCATAGCGGTCTCTTCGAAATTGTCGCGCCATCCCGCAAGCTGTTCGTCCAAATAATCACAAACTACATCCGAACACCTCGCGTCTCCCTTACCGTTTAACGCTTTTCTCCAATGCATAAGTTTTTGTGCGTCTTTTTTTTCTTGTTTTTCCATCTCGCCTTCAGGCTTAGAAAAAAAACGTGGTAATTGAGCTGCACCTTGCACAACGCGTTTGGTTGCTCGTCCAACAATAACGTGAGCTTCTTGAATCGCAATCTCGTCTAAATCACGAACGTCGCGCCACCCTGGAAGCTGTGCATCAAGAAAATCACGAACTGCGTCTGAACACCTCAAATTGCCCTTCCCCGTTAACGCTGCTTTCCATCTATCAAGTTTTTGTTTGTCCTTTGTTTGTTGTGTTTCCGTGTCGGTTTTGGGGTTAGAAATGTGGCGAGGTAATTGAGCACCACCTCCTGCTACGCGTTCGCATGCTCGTCCGACAATGGCTCGAGCTTCTTGAATGGCCATCTCGTCCAAATCACGACCGTCGCGCCATCCCGGAAGCTCAATGTCAAGAAATTCGCGGACCGCATCCGAACACTTGGAGCTGCGCTTACCGTTCAACGCTTTTTTCCAATGACGAAGTTTTAATATGTCCTTGTACTCTTGTTTCTCCGCCTCGTTTTTTGGTTTTACCAAACGGTGAGGTAATTGTGCCCCACCTCCCGCAACGCGTTCGCTGGCGCGTTCAACAATTGCGAGAGCATCTTGCATCGCGATCTCATCAAAATCGGCGCGCCATCCAGTAAGGTGTGAATCCAAAAAATCACGAACCGCGTCCGGGCACTTCTTGTCGCCCTTCTTTTTTAACCCTTGTTTCCAAGTCCCAAGTGTTAGTGCGTCTTTACGCTCTTGAATTTCTTCCTTGTTTTTTGGTCCGTGAATTTGGCGAGGTAATTGGGAAACACCTCGCGACAAGCGACTCGATCGTCCAGCACCATTTGCAACGCGTTCGTTTGCTCGAGCAACAATTTCATGTGCCCTCTCCATCGAATCGTACTTCACAACCTCACAGTCTATCACCGCACTAGCAACGGTTTTGGATAAATCCACATCTAACAATCGCCACAACACTTTAACATCCGGATCAGTATGAACTGAAAAAATACACGATGACGATTCGGGTGAGCGACCACGATCACTCACCCCACTAGATTTAGCACCACCACTTTCGTCGGTGTCAGAACCACTGTCATCATCATCGTCATAACCCGAGTCATCACTCACACGCACAGACCCACCATCACCACCGCTGCGTAGACACGCGTTGTAAAGCTCGTCGTCTTCTTGGCGCAGCGCGCACAACACACTCAAAATCCCGTTAAAGTTACCCGTCGGTAACGAAAGATCAGAACGGATCGCCTCGTCGCGCTTCTCATCGGTGTCACACGCTGTGTACTTTTCGCGGTCGACCGCACACGGAATCAAGATCGTCGACCGCGGCTTGATCACATCCGGGAGTTTGCGCACGATGCGACCGATATTCTGGATGATCGATAGCGGCGACGACTTTGGATCAACGAACACACACATGTTGGCGTTCTTGGTGTCGATCCCTTCGCCGATGGTGCGACACGAGGACACAATGTAAACACAATTATCGGGTGTTGCGTCGAACTCGGCAAGGATCGTGGCACGGTCGCGCGGGGACGTGGACGCCGAGAGTGCAACCATTCGCAAGTTCCCGTCAACTCGGTCGGCGACCAAAATCTCAGGAAACTCGGTACGATACACGTGGTCGAACGCCCGCTTCACCAACTCTTCGTTAACAAAGTTGGACACCGACAAGTCGCGATCGGCGTTGACGTCGGCGTGGAACGTGAGCACGCGGGTGTTTCCGGACGTGATGACGGCGCGAGCGATGGACTTATATATTTTTCCAGCCAACGTTGACGACGCCATGGTTTCTGTTGTAAAAAAAGACTCGTTGTCAATTGCAGACGCCATAAAAAAGTCGACGCGAACATCAAACGGATTAAGGTAGCCCTCGTCGACGCCACGCAAGTAGTTGTACTCGTAGACGAGCGGACCACACGTCAACTTTTCGGAACTTCCCGGAAAATCGGAATCTCGCGAAAAGTCGGGGTCGTACATCACCACTCCGTTGTCGTTGACGGGCGTTGCGGTGAAAAACACTTGCTTGCGGATCGCGGCGTTGGAAAAGACGTGCGACTGGTACGAGGGCGCAACAACGTGGTGCGCCTCGTCGTAGCAACAAACATCGACGACGGTCTCGCCCATGTTTTCGAACAAGGTGTGCATGCTCTGGTAGGTGACACACACGATCCGTCGCGTGTTTCCGGTGCCGTCGTCGCGCGTAAACTCGTCCCACCTAAAGAAGCGTTGGATCGTTTCGGGCGCGGTGGTGGCGCCGGCCTCCGAAGAAACACAGAGTAGGTGCGCGGCGTCGACGTCCCCAAGGTACTGACGCGTGAACTGGTCGATGAGCGCGAGCGACGGGAACACGTAGACGACAAGTTTCGCATCCACCAGAAAATTACCCTCGCTCATGATTTTGGACTTGCCGGTGCCGCAGAACATCTTGACGACACAACGGTTGTCTGTGCACTCCGCAATCGCAGCGTCACATTCTTGTTGGTAGTACCGCATCATCTTAAAGTTTTAAAGTTGTGAGACGAATATATGAAGTCTTTTTTTTATTCGTTTAAAAAAATACGCATATTTTATGTTTTTATGCTTTTTCAGTCGCGTCCTTACTTTACCAATAAACAACGCAATACTACTACTATTCAGATGCGTTCTTCTATGATCTTAAAAAGTAAAATTACAGCACTTGACGCGGTAATTGTGCGCCACCACTTGCAACGCGTATGTTTGCTCTTGCGACGATCGCGCGCGCCATCTCGACGTTTGGACTGTTCATGTCCATCGTGTCTTTATCTTGACGTGACACCTGACGCGGTAATCGTGCACTTGCAACGCGTATGTTTGCTCTCGCGACGATTGCGCGCGCCATTTCCATTTCCTGACTGGTCATGTCCATCGGGTCGTGACGTGGCCCTAGACTCGGTAAGACCGCACCACAACTTGCCATGCGTACATTTGCTCGCACACCCATTGCACATGCCATAATCATCGCAATTTTGAGTTATAAGAAATCACAATAAGTAGTTTATTTTGTTGTCCGCTGTTAAACCGTTGATGGAACCCGAAAAGTTTTATTGTCATTGTGTGTGCGCGTCAATAAATCGCTCCTAGTCACCACCCACAACGTCATCATCTTTCGGAGAGGTCGCGGTGTTTATTAACGTTTGCTCCTACTCGTGTTGCGACGGGATACAGTGCTTCGTAATTTGCGGACGGTGGTACGCGTCTTGTTCTTGTGATTCTTGTGACTTTTCTTTGTTTTACTAGCTGTCTTGGACGATTTCTTTTGCATAGTCGGTTTGTGGTGGGGGGGCACATGTAAACACTTTGACATGTAAAATCCGTCGTCTTGGGCGTCGCGCATCTTAACCTCTGGCTGGTTCTCATCGCATGCATTTTTGGTATATTTAAAGCCCAGCTTCGTGTAAAACCCCTCGGCATCCGGCAACGCCACTAACTGTAGCATCCCCTTACCGGCAGTTCGTGCAAGCTCTTCCACCATGACCATTATTGACTTCCCAATACCATGTAGACCTTTACGACTACACACAATCTCGATGTAGTACTCGTTCGTTGTTATCTCCACCCATGCAAAGCCGCATATTTGCGTGCGCGTGCCCTCTCCCCGCAACGTTTTAGTTTCTGTACTTACCACAAACAAGTCCACATCTTTTATTATGTTCGACGCGTGTGACGATTTGACGTCGTTGCGACACGTGGTTTTAAACTGACGAAGCATGATTTTTGAAAGGCTTTCCGGTAGCGTCGATTGAGTGTATATGTGGATACTACACATTTTGGTCGTTTTACTATATCACCTCACAAAAAAAAGGAAAGAGTGTGTAATCATTTAGCGTTTATAGATGAGCTTGGTCACGACGTGTCCGTGGAGCTCCGGGCATATGTTGTCTTCTTCAATGGTGCGCGTGTCCAGACAAACGCATGTTTTCCATTTGAAATTAAGCAGGATTTGATTGAGCATCTCCAGGTTGAACGGCCGGGAGAACGTCGCCCGGTACGACCACCCGTTTTCCCAGAAAATCTCCTCGATCGCCAGCGTGTCGTTGAGCAGCCACTCGGGGTACGCCAAGTCAATCCGTTTGTGCTTCGGTTTAAAATACAGCCGTGTTTTGTTAACGTGCGCATCCAAATTGATAATCGTCGGACCCACTGTCTGCATCATCTATCTCAGTATGAATTTTGTGCTATGACAAACACCCGCGGGCTTTTGTTTTTATTTAATAACAAATATCACCACATGACTCAAGTATTTTGTGAGTAGTAATATAAAAGTTGCTCCAATGCCGCAAATCCACGTGGATTTTATTCGCCACGGACACTCGTGCTCCAACCTTGCGCAAGATCTCAGGGGCTTTGGATTGTATTACAAGTTTGTGGAAAATGACCCCGAACTTAGTTCCCTCGGCCAGGAAATGGCGGTGGTTGTCGAACAAAACATCCGTGACAACAATCCGCAACGGTTGGTAAGGCCGTGCCCGAACGAGCCCGGCGAAAGAAACGAACCGGTTAAAATGTGCCCGGACTACTTGTATTCCTCGCCGCTCCGGCGCGCCATTGAAACAGCGCACACTATGTGGCCCACTCAACAAATTGTCATCGCGCCGCACTTGTTAGAACACGGCATCGGTCACGAAAATGTGCCGCTGCCTCGACTAAAACAAGAACAGCTTTTGGTGCAACGCTACCCCGATCTACAAGGCAAGTTAGTACAACACACCATCGATTCCAAAATCGCCAGTCCCAAATCGCCCAAGGCGGCACGAAGCGTCGATGCCTATAAAACACACGGCAACCTTGAAAAATTTATAGAGTGGTTGCATGGTGACCTTGGAGAACTGCCCAGTACTGATGGTGACATTTTCGTATCGGTCGTGACGCACTCCATACTCATGAAAGGCAGTTTGGGGTTATCCGCTAAACCGAATAACCAGTCCATCTTCAGGGTAAGCTGGGACATTGACCGATGGAACAACACGCCAAAGGGTCTGAAGCTCAAAGGTCACGCTATTAAAATGTACAATGGACTGCATGTCGACCGATCACAGCTAATGCGCGGCAAGCAACAAAGCACCCAGTGCGAGTGGTACGGCAAATTTTAAACATTTATTGTTTATACAGATTGTACATACACGCAGCACGTGCGCGATGCCGGTGAAAAACAAAGCATACGTTAAAGCCTATTTAACGCGTAATTAAATAGCCTACAGAACCGAAGGCGATGCCGGTGAGCATCATCATCCAAAAAATTAAGAAACACGAAAAGAATGTGAAGAGCAGTAGGCCGATCATGAAATGGAGGTGGTCTTGCTTCGAGGAATTCTTGAGCTCCAGAATCAGGTTGTCGTCAAAGGGGCGCACCACTACACGTTCGGGCACTGCTGCTGCGATTTCGGCGGGTCTTGCAGCGCGCGGTTGTTCCATTCTTGACTGAATGCTATATAGATGTTATGAGCGGATGAAATGTAGAATGCTACCCTAACAAATAAAAAGAAAAATAAATATTGCCGGTAAAAAATGTGCTCAGATAAGGAAAAATGAAAAGCAGTAACAACAACAGCTACCGGTCGAAATTGCGTAGTTACACCCAAAGTCGACAGGCAACAACACACCATGCTAGGGTAAAAATCGGCAAGTGGCTTGCATCGCGCATCCGCTGCGTGTGCAGGAACACGACGGATCCAATAACGCTGGAAGACTTAAAACCGCCGCTGTTCAAACAAGTCAGTCCAACCACGGGGTACGTCTACGGCTTTGACCCCGAGGCGCTGAGCGACTACTTCATCGTGTCCAAGAAATGCATCCACCCGATCACACGCGAACTGTTGAGCGCCGTGGAGATTCGGCGGCTGTCCAAACTGGTGGCTACCGAAAAACGAACAGCGCTGATGGACATGTTCGTGCACCCGCCCCACGCGGCAGAGGCCACCTTGAACGACCAAATTTTCAACGACATTGTGCTGGTGGCGGTGAGCGCCATGCTGGACGCCGCGCGACGAGTGCCGGAAGGAGGAGGAGGGGGCGCGCTCCCCGCAGACATTAACGCAAACGCGCGATCCACCATCATCCAAAGTTATTCCTTTATTTTCGCACCACTGCTCCACGACGCCATGCACGACCAACAAGCCTTTTTCGGCGACACCAGTCAGTTTAGAGGCCGTGTACATGATGCCATTTACGACATCGAGGCACTGCAAATGATTGATTTCGCGACACACCACTTCGAACACACGCTTCTGCGCGTAATAGTGTTTCAGCTTCAACAGTTGTTAAACACGTAAACATTGAATAAAAAGAAAAAAAGGTGTTATCATAACATTTTGTTTTATTGGTATTGCGCGCACCAATCAAATAAGATATGATGTGTGTTGTGTGAGGGCGGTGGTGGGTAAGTTAGTTCGTACTAGCTAGGCGGTGACGCTCTCGCTGGTGAGCGTGACAGGCGCTTTCTTGGACGTGGAGCTTCTCTTGGGCTTCTTGCTGGTTGTTGCCGCATCGGCCGAGGCTTCAGAACTTGCAGATGATGCCTTCTTACTGGAAGTGGACGCGGACGGTGCAATGGACGCATCAGTTGCCGCGGCGGGGTCGGCGGACGGGCGCTTCTTGGCGGAGACGACACGCCTCTTGTTGGGGTCAACGGTCCAGTGGATGCTGTTGGTCTGTGTGGGCGACTCGATGCTGGCGAACTGGATCTGGATAAAGTACACACACCCCTTGACAACGGGGAAGAGGAAGCTGACCGAGTTGTTGTACGCGGTGCCCGTGCTGGGCGCAGCAGCCGCGTCCGTGGCCTCTGGCGCTGGCGCTGCGGGGGCGCTGGTGGCAACGTTGGCCCACTGGTACAACCCCTGAGGCTTCTCCACCCGGCCGGCGAAGCTGCGGAAGCCGATGGAGCTTGAACTGGGTCGCTCGGACACGGTGTAGCTGGCGAGCGCGACGCTCTCGTCTCCCTGGACGATGGCGTAGTTGTTGTTTCCGTCGCGAACAAAGTGCGTGTTAAACATCGGGCAGGACATGTTGAGAAGGGGTGAGAAGTAAGATAATGAGAGTCTGGAGCGGCGCGCGCAAATGCAATTTAGAAAATTTTTTTTATAAACTTTTATGAGAAGGGGCGAGGGGAACACCCAGAAGATGCAACGAAATCGTTGCGAAAGATGCAACGAAATCGTTGCGACGAGTGCGCAAAACATGCAACAAGCATGCAACACATGCATGCAAACAGGCGACGGAAAGGCGGTGAGTAGGTACGTTTTTGAAACTTTATTTACAATGGTTTAGTTGTATGCGAAATCGCTGGTGTTGAAGAGGATGGGGTCGGCGTCGGGGTGTTCGAGGCGGGCGGCGTTGAGCTGTTTGCGTCGCACCTCCACGTCTCGTCGCGCCTGTTGCACGCCGCACAGGTTTTTGCCGACGGACTTGCGGTAGCCGCTGAGCGGGTCCTGCACCTGGCGCAGGAAGGAGCTAGCGCCGTGACCGCCGAGCAGCTGGGAGCGGATGAGTTTGCCGGTGGTGAACAGCGGCAGCCCCGTGTTGGGGTCGACGGGTCCGCCGATTTCGCCGTTGTTCTGGTTGTCGTTGTCGCCGACGCCGCCGCCCATGTAGGGCATGAAGGTCTGCAGCCCCATGATGTCGCTCGCGCCGCCGGGAGTCATCATGGCGGGGTCCATCAGGTAGTTGTTGTCGGAAAAGGAGTCGATGCTCGTGCCCTGGTTCTCCGTCGTCATGATGTCCATCTGCGCTTCTCCGATGATGGTGGAGCTGCTGGGCACCCCGGGCAAGTACACATCCTCGATCGGCATGCTGGGCTGCTGCATAAGCTGCGACTGCGGCATGGGCGCCGGCGCGTCGTAGATGGGCTGCTGGTACTGCGTCGGCGGGTACACGTACGGCCCCGTGACAATCTCGACCATTTCGTCGAACCGATTGGGGTGCTTATTGTAGATCGAGCGATTGGCGGGCTGCATCGAGTTGTCGTGGGCAGGCGTGCCGTAGCGATGAGCCTGTTGAGGGCTGTGGTGTTGAGGGCTGTTGTGAGGGACAGCAGGGGCGTTGTGGCGCGGCGGACTTGGGTGCGGCCGGGTGTTTTGGTGCTGCATCCTCGAGCGTTGCGCTCGCGCCATCATCGGCTGCTGCGGCTGGGTTTTCAATATATTGATGTTACACGAATCGGAATTGTTGCTCGATTTTTTGGTGCACTGGTAAATCAACAGCGCGACAATAGCTAAAATCATGACAATCACGATACCCATTAAGACCTTGAACGCCATGGGACACCCAGCGCTTTTCTGTTCAACAGCGTTCGAGGCCAGTCCTGGCCTACCGCTTACGTCCACCATTTGAATACCAGAAAGGTCAGGATTAGACATATTTTCGTTTTATTATTACGCAATATAAAAAAGTAATGAGTGAAAATGCTCGGTTTTATTGTTGGGATACGTAGCTCGCCGACGGATGGCAAAGCTGTGGTTTAAAATATAGACGACTAATTCAATTTGCAGTCATCTCGGCATCTTCGCTCGGCGCTCGGCTTGGGTCCGATGGAGAGGAGGGGAGCAGGGAGACGGCGGAACCGATCATGCTGGGGTCGGGCATGTTGCACTCAATGTCCTCCTCGATGTTCTCGCACTGCACGACGCCCGACGCGAAGGGGATGTTGAAGTCGAAGCCACGGGCGCGCTTCGGGAACACGAGCAAGTCGGTAGCCACCAGCGTCATGCCGCAGCCCTTGCTCACGAACCACAGCCCCGTAATCTCGACGATGGGGATAACCTCCGCGTGTCTCTCAATGTCCGCCAGCGTTCCGTGCCTCCACTTGAGCGGCGCGGTGGCGTTGCCCTCGCTCATCACGATCATCACGCGCGTCGCCTGGCCGCCCTCGCTGTTAATTTTAAGGCGCAGCAGCGGGTTGTAAGCGGCGTTTGACGGCGTCGTCAGCAGCGGGCGGTATAGAGCTTCCACGGTGGCCCTCTTCATCTCCTTCTTGAACAACATCACGCTGTTCTCCACGATCCAGTTCAGGTTCTGTTCGTCCAGTCTCTGCGCCCACTCGCGCAACGACTGCGCGGACACATCGATCTCCAAGTTCTTGCGCGAGCTGGCCTCCAGGCCGTCCTGGATGCCGAACGGGCACCGCAGTCTCTCCAGCTGCACCTTGGGCGTAGACAGCTGCGTCGACGACAACTGCATGTTCACGCTCATACCACCGTTCTTGTTCTTGCGCGGCTGCTGGTACACCCAGCCGGAGCTGTTCGCCGTGTTGTAATCGGGGCAGGACATGGTGCAAGGAAGACTGGAAATTGGATAATGAGGGTTTAGACAAACGCCCAGCGGTAAAAGTTCAAAATTAATTTTATTTCAAGTTTTTTTTTCTGTTCTTGTTGTTAAATCTAGCAACGTAAACAGGTGCGTTTCTTGTCACCGAATGCAGTCGGACGCGCCCCCAACAACTTCGATGACACAAACCGAGACTAAATCACTGATCGATTTCTGCGACGCCCAGCTGCTGCTGCGAACGTCCAAGGAGGAGAACAGCGCGGCGCTGAAGCGGCTACGCCAAGACAAGTCGGAGCACATGTCGGAGCTGTTGAACCTGATGACGAGTAAGCAGCTGGAGTGCGTCTCGCTGCCGGCAGAAGATGATGCGGGGTCGCAGTACGTGCGCATCGCCAAGGCGTACAACACACGGAACTTGACACCGTCGTTTATTCGGTGCACCATCCACGAGAACTACGACGCCATTCTGGAGCTAGTGGCGGCGAGCAGCGGGGAGGATGACAGTACGGTAATAGCTGCGGTGGTTGATTTGGTGCTTAAGATTCTAAAAACGAGCCGGACGAAGGCGCACCCCGTTGTTGTGTTTTCAGATAAGAAGCCGCGGCACATCAAGGCGGAGGCCATTACCGCCATCTCGGGGGAGCTGGAGGCGGCGACGGAAAAGTACCGCGAGTCCAAGAGCAGCTACGAGTCCATGGTGGCGGAGCAGAAAGTGGCCAGCGCCGAGATCCAGAGCCGCGTGAACAGGGCGCTGCCGGCGGTGGAGCAGTACATGGAGAAGAACGACCAGAAGTCGCAGGCGATCGTGCTCTCCAAAAACAACAACATGAAAATGTTCCTGCGCCGCAAAGTGGTGCTGCAGCGGCAGCCCATCAAGGTGGACACGCTGCGGCAAGTTGCCCTGTCGGTCATCGGGCGCTTCCGGCCGGACGAGCTGCAGAGCCGCAAAGATGAGCTGATTGAGGAGCTCATCGCGCAGCTCGCCGAGCAGCGGCAAGTAGTGAAGCGCGACGTCATCAAACTGGACAGGTCGCGCAGAGGCAAAGAAGCCCTGGGTTCAGCCGATTAAAAAAAAAATAAACGTCCTATATTTTATTTTATCATCAATGAACAAACCAAACACAGCGCGGTTTCGGCGTCGTCCTCCTCCCCCCACATCCATTACCATGAATGCATCGTCTTCCGAGTTCGAACTTTTTAAAAAACTAGCCAACCCGATGAAAACCGACTTTTCGTCCGGCAGACGGCCCAAGAAGTCGGCGATGAAACAGTCGTCAGCGGTGAACAACAACCAGAGCATCTTCAAACAGGCTGTCAGCCAGAAGAACGAGGAAACCAAGGAGGAGCCAAAGGACGATCGATCCAGAGCTCGCGCCCCGTCGACTTTCAACGACACCTTTTCCGCCGTCAAAAGCAAGTTGCTGTTCGACCCACCGAAAGCTGCCAGCTTCATCGACGCCCCCTCGATCGCGCGTAGCCCACCCGCGGGCGAACACAGCACCTTTGCGCCACCGGAGCGCGCACCTAGCACCTTTGCGCCGTTCTCCGTCGTGGGGGCTGCACCGGCCAGTGGTGGCGGTGATGGCCGTGGTGGCGGTGATGGCCGTGGTGGCGGTGATGGCCGTGATGGCGGTGACGGTGATCGCGGTGGCGGTGATCGCGGTGGCGGTGACGGCCGCGGTGGCGGTGACGGCCGCGGTGGCGGTGATGGCCGCGGTGGCGGTGACGGCCGCGGTGGCGGTGATGGCCGCGGTGGCGGTGATGGCGACGCGGACTACGGCGCGCGGTCGGAAAGTGCGGGCGGTGGTGGCGGTAGTTACGATAAGTTTAACACCCAAAAGGCGGAAGTGGATGCATCGTTGAAGGTGGAGATCGCGAGCGAAAAACAGGGGTTTTTATTGGAATTGTTGAAGTTCAAGAATCAAGGGATCGATATGACGCGAACATACACCATGGACGACGAGTTGACCGATATACAGTTCGAGTGTGATCGCATCCGGACGCACCTTGAGACGGTGAACAACGTCAACATGATTCGTGACGGGCTGATGTTTGTGTTTCAGGGCATTGAGTTCGCGAACAAACAGTTCGGACCCGTGCTGCAGCTAGACGGCTGGTCGGCCAACGCTCGCAAAGACAAACAAAAGTACAACCATGTCATTGAACGGCTGTACAAAAAGCACTGGCGGTACGGCAACATGACACCCGAAGTCGAGTTTGGGTGGCTCATCGCCAGTTCCATGTTGATGCATCACTTTAAAAGCAAATTCTTGGGCGGGGCCCTGAAAAGCAGTTCGACAGCCGACGACGACGACGAAGACACCAAAAAACCCGCAAAATCAGCCTTTGACTTATCTTCCATCATCGGTGGAATGTTACCAAAGTTCCCAGGCTTGTCGCAACCCAAAGCGCCGCTTCCGACATCTTTCACGCCCGCTGCATCCGGCCCTAACAACAACAGACCCGTCATGCGTGGCCCCACCAGTAGTTCACCCGTGCCCACCACCTCCCAGACACCATACGCCATCCCACAACAACAACAGCAACAACAGCAACAAATGCAACAGCAGTACCAGCAGCAACAGCAACAGCAACAGCAACAGCAGCAACAGCAACAGCAACAGCAACAGCAACAGTACCAGTACCAGCAGCAGCAACAACAGCAACAAATGCAGCAGCAGATGCAACAACAAATGCAGCAGCAGCAGCAGCAGATGCAACAAATGATGGCGTACAATCGTGATATGCAAAATCAGTTGGCGTCGTACAAAGAGGAGTTATCACGAATAAACAAGCCAGCGGCGGTGAGTTTGCCGGTTCGCGTTGCAAGTGTGCCTGTGGGGTTGCCGCGCGCGAGTGTTTCTCGATTTGAACCGGTGGACAGCAGCGAAGAAGACATTACCCATATACCAGAAGGAGATGAGGAGCAAGACGAAGAAAACGCCGAGCAGGATGACGAGACGGACACTGGCAAACAGATCAGCATACTGGGCACGGTCAAGTCAAAAGCTAAAGCGTCGTCGTCTTCACAGAGTAAGCGTAGTAGTGGTAGTTTAAAGCCGTTGAAGTTGGCTTTGAAGCTGTGATGTGTCGGTGAATAAAAAAACCAATAAAAGTTTGCTCTGTATAATATAAACAGTAGTAGAGAAGACGCGCCATGACTAAAAAGTTCAAACACAAGTTGCAGCCGCTCGACGTGGAAGAGCTGTCGATTCTGCCACGGTGGTACCGTAAAACGTTTTTTGGCTCTTTAAAAGATAGTGTGTTTGGCAGGCGTGGCGTTCACGGCGACGGCTCGTGTTTTTTCCACGCGATTTGTGCGGCGCAGAACACACACAACTACCTGTATGTGAGCACTCGCAAACAGCAACTCATAGGGCACAAGTTCAGATGCGCCTTTAACAGTCACGTGACGCAGGAGCGGTGGGTAAGGTTCCTGGCGCACCACAAAATCAAAACGAAGTTAACGCTACACGAACTGGAGAAGCAGTTTTGCAAAAATTCGCACTGGGCTGACGAAATCATGATTAAACTGGTTAGTGACGTGCTGCAGCTGAACCTTATTTTTATAGACACACAGCGAGGGGAAATTTATTGCGGCGTCCATGGCAGGGACACCGAACCACTGATTCTGATTTTGTGGGTGGGGCATAAACACTTTGAGCCCGTGTTTCGCGTCAAGGACACCAACAGTGGCAACCAGACAGTAGCCGCACAATTTGTGTTCAGCAAAGAAAACCACGACGACGATGTTATTAATGAAGTTTTTCGTAACTACGACATGCAGTGTCGCGACGACGACTAATAACACAACATAATGCCACGGTAATGCCACGGTAATGCCACGGACGTGTCGGCTACACGCTGTCGTCAATCGCAACAAACTGTCCCCAGTCGTCGTCATTGTCCGAGTCGTGGTCCCTCTCTGGGTGCACACTGCTTTGTCGTGGTGGTGCACTGCTTTGTCGTGGCGGTGCCTCCTGTGTCTCCTTTTTTGTTTTCAACGTTGTAAGTCGTTTATACAACCGGTAAATCGCGGCGAACACACGCATCATGAGCCACCACGGGTATAAAATGTCGGGATTGCACATTTCGGTGAGCAGTGGAGTGCAGAAATGACCACCATTAAATTCGATGAGATTGATAACATTACTAAAAACATGGATATTTATTTGATTTTTGGTCGGAACTCAATGTGAGCTACTTGCGCGGTGTTGACTGTAAATAAGCAGCAAGTGTTCCTGTACCGGACTGAAACGTTGCGAGGGCGGACTGCATCGGCAGCACGGCGACAACACTTTGTTTCGCGTGTTTACGGCCATTTTTTTTAGGTAACGTCTGTACGCTTTTAGCTGCTTTCGGCTCGCTCACTGTGTCAACACTCTCCACTTTGCTCGCAACAAACTTGTCGAACAGTGTGTTGGTCGTATTGTTTTCGGTGGGGCCCACTGGCCTTGTTCCCGTCGTTGCACCCGCTGACCCCGTTGCACCTTTTGCCGCCGTTGCATCTTTTGCCGGCGGTGCAGTCCCGGCTGCATCCGTTGCCGCCCCCTCGGTTGCGGAATGCTCGGCCAGTAGTGGTTTGCGGAGGCCGCGAATGGCGTGGGACGTGATGGGTAAGAACAGTTCCGACTCGGTCCGTGTTTTATTCTCGGTTGTTGAATTTTGGCGTGTGTTTTCCTCCAGCACCATCGAGTAGGAGATGAATGGCGGGTTGAGCAGTGTGTTGCGCGACACCAGCGACGACTTCCTAAACTGGGCAAGGGTGAGATGGCCGCCAAACAGGTCCAGAAAGATACGCGGCGGCGCGGGTTCAAAGGTGAACACGTCGCGGGTATCGAGCTGGAACACGTCAATAACCATTTGTTTGAAGAGCAGGAGCATCTGCTGCTGGTCGTACGTGTTGCGCTCCAGGATGTATGCCACCGCACAGTTGCATGAACAGAACACACCAAATATAGTGTAGATCATGTTTTGATTGTTGTTCGTGTGACGAGACACCTTGGGGATCGGAATGGGCACCGTGTCGAAGTGGTGGCAGTCGTGCCAACATACAATAGATGTTGACTGGGGCCAAGTCGCGTCATTTCCTTGGGCGTCACTTCCTCGAACTCCACTGACGTACTCGGGGAACAACGCCAGCGTTTCACAAAACAGTTTGTACGGGGTGTGGTTTGCGTGCCTATCCATGTCGCGGCGCGCGGAGGAGCACACCACCTCGATCGTTTTTGTGCGGTCCGGGAACTCGCGCTCCAGAAAGATGTTCACATCGGAAAGGGTGTCGTGCCTGTTGTTCTTCGATGTGCGAGTCGCCATATTTTATAACTACCAAACGTTTTCACGCCACGTTCAAGTTGCCAATGAATTCAACAAAGGATACACAAAACTATGTGTCGATTAACATCAAATAAATTTATTTATTTTTTTTAACTACCACACACACAATCCTGCACACACAATGCTGCACACACAATGCTGTATGCAAACTCTACGATCTACGTCACAGCTAGTTAAATCTAGCCAAAAGGTCATGAACTGTCGTCAAATGTCGTCAAATGTCGTCAAATGTAGTCACACGCAACGGCTACATTGTTACTGTCCACCCTGAACGGTTTGCCGCACCCGTAAATCAAGTCCTCGCTTATCGTCTTTGTACATTCCTCCTCGCTGGCGTGTGGATTCATCTGCGTGCCAGTCGACTTGAACGTCGCATGGCGGAAAATACGACAGTTCAAGGCTTCAATGATTACACTGGCGCTACAGTGCGGACATTCCACGATTAGTTGTTCCATTTACACCTTTGTCCACATTTTAAACGCATGCCACAGGCATTGGACCTGCCACAGGCATTGGACCTGCCACAGGCATTGGACCTGCCACAGGCATTGGACCTGCCACAGGCATTGGACCTGCCACAG
>Ga0208720_1000148_pt1 | contig 18440 bp, 9 predicted proteins | sample LakMenEpi20Apr10_FD_150716 | JGI IMG/M metagenome (GOLD analysis project Ga0208720, IMG submission 150716) | Freshwater microbial communities from Lake Mendota, WI - 20APR2010 deep hole epilimnion (SPAdes) | ecosystem: Environmental > Aquatic > Freshwater > Lake > Epilimnion/Euphotic zone ...
GGTTCTAAAACAAGGATCCGATTCCGAAGGACCAATCGCCAAGGCCAAAGAAAGAGACCCGGCGATTCTTGGCTGCTTCCTTCAGAACAACCAGCATCAAAAAGACCATTTGAGTTTGCTGCTGCTGCTGCTGCTGCTGCTGCTGCTGCTGTTTCCAAGGGCGGCGACCAAATCAACCCTATTTCAAAAGAAGACGATCGATCGGGTGAGGCCAACAGATCCTCCGCAACTAGCGTTCATCTCGTTGGTCTCACGCTAGCCCTCAAGCTGGGAATGCTGTCGGTGTTCAAAGGAGAGACTGGAGAAGAAACTTTTTTTAGACTCTGCTTCCAGATGAGACGAGCTTTTGGTTACATTTGGTTGCAGCGAGACCCACTCGGAAGAGTTTGCTTCATCACCTACCTCGACGGTTACATGGACTCGCCGCTCTCGTTTGAGATTGCCTCGGGATCACTGGACCCCTCTGAATTTGGGAGATTGGGCAAAGATCGCATATATGAGATTAACGAGGCTCGAGAAGAAAACTGCTGGCAATCCTGGAAGAAATTCTTTGACTTTCTTTGGACAACGAGGGACTTTAACCTGTCGCGGAAAAATAAAGCTGCTCTTCCTCTGTTTGACAAGTGGGGTCCTGCAAAAGAAAATTCAGGTGGAACTCACGGCAGATGTTACTCTTCTGTTTGCGCCAGCCTTTCAAAGGTACGGGTTTTTTGCTTCTCAAGAGATGACTCGAGCATTCACTCTCTCAAACTCTTCTTTGCTCGTTACTGCGAAGAAGTGAGACATCTCAAAAGGGGAGTGCAATTGAGAACAGTCACCGGCACTAAAATTATCTGTCTGCAGACTTCAGAAATTGAGGTGGAAAATGTCTCACAGTTTCTGGACTTTTCGGGTAACTCTCCTAATCCGAAAGGGGCTGAAGGAGATCCCGATGCTGACTCAATTCTCCGGGCTTGCAAAGACTGGTGCCCTGACTTGGTTGAAACAGCAGCAGCAGACACCTGTTTTGAAACTGCGAGGGTGCAGGAAGAAGACTTTGCCCATCGAGGAGGAGGGAGGCTCCAAGCTATCTGCGAGGACAAACTCGAAAAGAGAGGAAACTTTTTTGTGAAGCGGCTCTCAGCCACCCACCTTGCCTTCTGCGACTACCTGTGTCAACGTTTTTTGCTGGACCTGTCCACGTCTCCCTTTTTGACACTTTCTTCGGTGTCCTTTCGAGTTGCGATGCTGGATTTTTGGAGGCTGGCAGGTCCCACAGCTCAATCTCTGGAGAAGACTAAGCCTCACTGGGAAGACAAGCTCAGAAACCTTTGCAGGGGCGGCTTCAGTTATTCGTGTCGCGATTCTGTTTCGTCCGGAATCAGCTTGCTACCTGAAAAAGACAGCGAAAAGGCTTTCTCCGTTGCCGAGTTTGACCTCAAATCTTGCTACGGTTACAGCCTCCAGAACATGCAGGTTCCCGGTGCCTTTGCAGTAGGCTACACCTTTTATCCTGCCGCTTCAGCAGCCAGCCAGCCAGATCCTGCCCCTGCTGGTTCAGATTCAGTGGCAAAGTCAGCGATGCAGCAGAAGCAGCAGCAGCACTCTTCCAAAAGATTGAAGGACAGCCTGAAGCACCTCTTCAGCTTGAAGAGAACAGATGTGTGCAACCGAGCGAAAAGCTTTGAATATCTAGCAGTCCAGGCAGTCGTCAGAAGTTCGGTGGCAAGCTTTGGGTCAAACATTTTAGGAGTGTGGTCTAATTTCTCGCCTCTAGGGATTCTCTATTTTGGCAAGTACCCTGTGGATCTGGCTCTGATCTTTGAAGGAAGAGGACTTTTTTTGTTCAATTTTGATGGGCAATTTGCTCATTCGTGTCCGACTGGAAATTGTCCTTCCCTTCCTAACTACGTGGGTGGAGCAACTGAAGAAAGCGTTCTGGAGGCCACCAGAGAGAGAGACGCCTTCTTTAACAATTGGATCAAGGACAACAACTACAGAGAACGCAAGCTTCAAGCATACTATCATGTAATCAACGATTGCCACCATCCCCAGTTTGGCTACCGAAACCTCCTGAAGATTGAAGAGCTGTGGGAGCTCAGAAAATCGTACGAGTCACTTCCGAAAAAGAATCTCTCTTTTCCTTCTGACCTTTTGTTGGCCGATCCCGATCTCACTTTTCTCTTGATCGGCAGAGGCGCTGTTCCGACAGATCGGAGGGAGGGTCAGATGCCGCTTTTCGTGTGGAATAACAACAGCGAGAATAATGCAACTGTTGCGAAAGGTGGGGGTCGCCAAAGTCAAAATTTCGGATGGAAACTTGAGGGACGAGATTATCTTTTCACCAGAGATTCCTTCGAACACCTGGTGAATGTCAAGGGCTTTGAGTTTTCGTCCGTCTCCGATGTCTACTTTTACAAAAAGTGCAAGGTTCTTCCTCTCGTTTTTGGAGGTCTGGTTAGCGAAAGGGAAATCGCAGAGCTAGCTGGAAATGAGACGAGGGCAAACTTTCTCAAGGCCGCGGTCAATTTTACCACCGGGATGTTTGGAATGAAGGCGGGATATTTCAAGGGAGGAGGAAATTCAAAGGCCAGACTGGTGTCAAAGTTCTCTATAAAAGCGTGCGAGTGCACCGACAGAATTGACATCAAGGTTGCAGGTTCAGTGTCGGGAAAAACGTTTTACGTTTTTCAGCGAACGGCACCTGCTAGAAAGACTGGAAAGAGAGCAGAAGAGTGGAAGAAGAAAGCAGCACAGAAGAGGCGAAAAGCAACGGACGCTTCCCTTCCAATTTACGCTTCAGTGGTTGAATTCGGAAAACTCAGACTTTTAAATTGCCTTGAATTTTTACGCGCTCACATTAGAATTGCAGCCGTTCGAATTCTGTACTCTCAAGTTGACAATCTGGTGTTGGCAATGTCGGGGGAACGTTTGGAGGAAGCAGTCCTTTCCGAAAAGAGGGAGATATTTGAGTGCAAAAAGGACCAATTTTTTGGAAGAGAGCCTGGAAAGCTTGTCGAAAAGTGGAAGGTCAGTGCCGAAGGAGGTGCATCTTGGAGTTTCGCGAGTGCTAGGATCTGCTCTTACGGCTTGATCTCCAAAGACAAAGAGGGAACCCTCTTGAAGGATGGCGAAAGTGGAGGAGGACAGACAAAGATGTCGGGACTGACTGGAATTTCATCGCTCGCAGCGTTCAAATCAAACTGTAGGCTTCTGGCAGGTCTTTCTGGTTTGCAATTTCCCCAAGAGAGGAGAGTCAACCGCCTTCTGAACCAAGACACAGTCACCAAAGTCATTTCGAATCACCCCCTTTCTCATTCTCTTCTCCCTTCAGCTGCTGTTGCTGCTGCTGCTGCTGCTGACGTGTCGGCTGCTCCTGCAAAACACGACAACAAATTTTTGTAATAATAATCTTGCACATTTTGAAAAAGTATTGAAAGTGTTTTTTTTGTATTGTACCTTGTGTTTGAAAATAAATTGAATGTGAAATGCCCACCACAATTATTTTTTACTGTTACATTTTAAGTTTTAATATGCAAATTTATAGTTTTTGGTCAGCAGTTTATTTAAGCTTTAATACAACTATAAAAGGGAGAGGATCTGTCTCTAGCTTTCACAGTCAAGCATGGACCTCCAAAGGGAAGAGACCGAATTAGAAATTGAACAGCAGCAGCAGCAAGGCAACGAGGATCGCTGGAAACTGTTTCGGCCTTTTCCGCGACAGACCACTACTCTTCTCGCGGGACCCAGTTTTTTGGGAAAGTCCACGTACGTAAGAAAGATTGTCGAACATCAGCACTTGTTTTTTCAGGATCCCGTTGTTCGACTCTGGGTTGTAAATTGCAACAAGTCTGTGACGTTTGTGCCTCTGGAGGAACCCAAGGACGACAGCAAGTTCAGACGGCCTTTGGCGCAGCTGCTGCAGCGAACTTGGGAAGACTTTGACATCGAGGAGTTGAACGAAGGAGATGTCCTTTTGATAGACGACCTTCAAAAAGTGACTCAGCATATTCGTGAAATTGTGAATGCAGCAACACACCACTTGGCGCTCGGTCACTGTTTTGTAATTACCCACTCGATCCTGGGAAGCAGACAGTACGAGCTGCTCAACCTGGTTCACAGGATCGCCCTATTTTGTTCGAGCGCTTCTGTCACCAACTTGGCCAGCTACATACTCTCGACCAGAATTTTTGACCCAGATTTAAAGACTAGACTCAAAGAGGCTGTGGGAGCGGCACAGCGAAGCAGGGAAGTGTTGGTTCTCGAACTAAGTGCCTTGCCAGAATCTGTCCAGCCCTACCAGGTGGCCTGTTCTCACCTTCTCCGTCTGATCGACCCAAAGAGTGGTTTTGCGGTCGTTTATCCGTACCCTTCGAGAGTTGAAATGTATGAGGAAGAGGCAGACAACCTCTTGGACGTGGAGGTAAAAAATCAATCAGATGCTTCGAGAAATTTGCCGGGCGCGGGAGAATTTGTCAGGGGAAGTTTTCTGATTCTCAGGCCAGAACTGGTTGCCTCAGTCAAGACAAAGAAAACTGAAGATCAAATTGTCAAAAGATCTGCTTCTGCTTCCAAAAGAAAAAGAAAAAGGGAGGACGGCAACGAGGGAGGTTCGAATAACGGAGACAGTTCAGAGGACGAGGACAATGATGACGACGATGCCTGCTGCATAGACAAGGACGAAGCAGTGTGGAACAAGACGGTTCTTCAGATGGAGTCTGACGTGGAAAATTTCTTGCCTGCTAAACAGTGGAGGTCTTGCAAATCACTGCTGTATGAAATTCTACACAATCCTGCAATTTGCCTGCTCAACGATGGGCGACGCATCAAACTGCACGATCGACCTGTGGTGGTCATTCTCGTTGACTATCTTTCGGCGGCCACCAGGAGGGACGCACCCACCGAAAGAAAGTCAAAAGCAAACACCCCAGAGTTTAAAGGATTTCGACACGTCACTGCTGCCCTCTTGTCTTATTTTGCTCCAAAGACTCTTTTCAAAAACAGACTTGTTCTTCCGGGAAAGTCAGAGACTAGGATGTCGCCCCCTTATAATTCGGCGGGAAAAGTGTCGCATGTTGAAAAGCGTAAAGACAATGTCAAGAAGAAGCAGAAGAAGATGAAGAAGAAAAAGAATGTTTCATCGAGGAATCGCAGCAGAATCAAAGGAAGCAAGAGAGATGGACGACGAAGAAAATTTAAAACACAGAGAGACAGAAAAGACAGAAAGAGAGCCTACTCTGGAGAAGAAGAAGAAGAAGAAGAAGAAGAAGAAAACCAAAAAGAAGATAGTGCCTTTTCAACTTTGTCAGCAGACGACATTGATTTTGGCGACTTGGATTTTTCTGCACTACACTAACACTTTTTCTTATTTATTATTCTTTCAGAAGGCGAAGCCGCAGCAACTCGGAAAGTTAACCAACCTTTGACAAGAGCAATGGCCGCAGCAGCAGTAGCAAAAAAACGTCAGAGAGCAGACGACGTTGCAACGCCAAAATCTGCTGCTGAATCTGCAGATTCAGCAGCAGCAACAACGCTCCTCAAAGATCTTCAGGATTTTGATTTCGAAGAAGGAGAGAGGCAGAGGTCCATCAGAATGATTGTGGAGGGATTGTTGACCCAAAAAGAAAAGCTGACAGATGGTCTCTTGATGCTCCTGACGGAGCAGCAGCAGCAAGCGTTTGAGGATAAAAGTAACGGGAGCAGCAGCAGCAGCAGCAGCAGCAACAGCAGCAGCCACAACCGCAACCGCAACCGCGAAGAAGAAGACAAAGACAAGTTTTTTTTTTACGACGGAGTGTCTGAAGACGACAAGCAATTTTTGATTGACGCGGCCAAGGAAAAGCTGAGCGCTTTGAGTCCGGTGGCTTGCAGCAAACTTTTGCCGCTGGTTGTAAAGCAACTGGTGGACGAACACGAAAAACGAGTTTCAAGATCTTTCGGTCACATCAGACTGCGAAAAACTGCAATCAATTCGATGGCAAAAATGTACCGAACAGCCTTTGCGCAGTGGATCGACTCGCCGTACGTCAGTTTTGTTGCTGGAAATCCAACGCAACTCGGAAAATTGACTGCCAAAGAGTGCTTTGTTCTGCACGTCTATTCGTTTGTGGGCTGTTTTCGTGCAAAACCTGACGACCTCTATTGCATTGCCCTGACGGGAGAAACCTCTGTAGGCAAGAGTCTGATTTTTGAAAACCCGTTTTCGTCAAACTGTCACCAGTACATCTCGTCTGAAGGCTGCGGACGATGGCACACCGGAAAACACTCCATGGTGATGTACCACGACATCAACTTGTCTGTCCTGCTGAAACCTTCAGAGTGCGAAATGTTTAAAACTTTGGCGAGAACAGAAATGTCAGCTGCCAAAGTTCACTCTGGAGCTGCCTACGTTCCCACCCTCTTTGTTTTTGTAACGTCCAATCAACGAGTGCACTCCCACACTGTGTCGGAACCCACCAGGGAACTCAGAGAGAGGATCAAGCAAGAATCGGAACACGTTTCTGTTGCAAAAGCATCGAAAAAGAAGGAAAACAAGCCGCCGGCTGCCGATTACAAGTCGAGACAGCTTTTGCTTTCGTGGCGAGGAGCAGCAGCAACAACGTCAAACCACAAGTTCACGTTTGAAGAGCAAAACCAAACCACAGCTCGCTCTCCTCTAAATAGAAATAAAAAACCGGGCTCGAGTAGAAACGCTGTTCATCTAGAAAGCAACCTTCGACCCTCTAGCCAACACGATTGTCCCAACATTAGGGCTGTCCAGAGCAGAATTTTGGAAGCGCACTGTCACCAAAGGCCGGAGCTCGATCCTGCGTGCATTCCCAGGGGCGAAACTTTTACCAGAGCTCACGTCCTCTTGGGAGTTTACCAATCTGTGCTCGACATATTGGAAAGCCACGAGAGAGAAGACTTTTACAGTCCGCCAATCATTTCGTACGCGCTGACAACTCTTTGCATGGTCAGCAAATTCTTTTCGAGGAACATGGAGGGAGAAGACGGAGAAGGAGTTGAGAGGCGTCTCAGAGTGCTAATTGAGAGATTGGAACCTGACCTGAAGGAGAGACAGCTATATTTCAACCTCATTTAAACGTTTTGGAAACTAGACTTGAAAGAGAAGACACCTGCTGCTGAACTCAAACTAATTTGTTTTTGTTTATGTTTCTGCTGCTGCTGAAAGTTGTTGTTTTGAATGTTGAAATGTTAAAAATTGTTGTTAATTGTTACAGAGTTGAAACACGGGAAAATAAAACTGAGGAAAATAAAAAAAGTGTCGTTGCTGAGCAGCAAGTTAGTTGGCCGTGTGCAATCCTCCTCCTTCTTCTTCTTATTCTTTAAAAAGGAGGAGGGAGAATAATAATGTGTAGCAGTGGGCAATTGAGTAAATAAATTAAATAAAGCTTGTCATTATTCTCGCGCGGGGAGCAGCAGCACGAGGAGGTATGTAAAAAGATTGGCAGCTTAGCAGCAGCAGCCAGATATCGTAAAGAGAGAGAGCTATGTTTGACATAATTTAAATGTAAGGAAGGCTAGCTAGATTTGAAAAGGTGTGTAATATAATTTGAACCTTGTCCTAGGCTGCTCGAACTCGCTTTTGTTTTCTGCTGTTTTCAACAACATTCGTCTTTTCTCGTTTCGAAGCGTAATAAAAAGTACTTTTTTTTAAGCAGCCTTTAAAAACCGTCCCTTCCCCCACCCCCTTGATTCCATTCCAAAACCATCCTCCCCCCTCCCCTCCAACCACGCGCACGCGCAGGGGAGTTGCGGCGCTTCTTTCATCTGCGGGAACCTCTTGGACGCTGTGCGACGCTGGCGGAGCCTCTGCTGCGTCGCGCGCGCGCGTGCGGAGCCGCGAACCCCGCGGGGGGCCCCCCTTCCCCTCCTCCTCCTCCTTCAAAAAGGGGCACCCCTTCTTGTCTCACCCGCAGCAGATGCTGCTGCTGCTCTTACTTTCTAGTCCTTGTTTAAATTTAAATGATAAAACTAAAATAAAATAAACAAAATAATTTTAAATTAAATGTGTTTGTGTTTTAATAATTTTATATTTATTTTTGGTGAAGGTGATGTTTGCTGCAAGAGTTGTTTCATTGTATATTAGGAAACGTTTAAATAATTGTTTGAATTGCACGGATGAAATTAAATGAGAGGCCTTCTTCCTCCTCCAGCAGCAGCAGCAGCAGCGTAGTCCTCGGTTGTCCTGCTTCACCTCCTCTGCTGCGTGTATATTGATTGGTCCACCTGAGGTGAAAAAAAACAAAACATTTAACACGTGGTTGTAGGAAAATTCAGCAGGAGCAAAAAAATAGAAAGATGTATGTTTTATCAGAATTGCTGCTGCTGCTGCTGCTGCTGCTGCTGCTGCTGCTGCAGCAGCATCGAAGCAGCCAAATTATTTTCAAGCAGCCAATTGTTTTCATCATTTATTATTTAGCTTTTTCAGCAGCAAGACATTTAGTAGGTAGTGAGTTAATAATTTTCAGTTCAGCAGACAGACACGGACAAGGTTGCAGCAGCAGCAGCAGCAGCAGCAGCAGCAGCAGCAGCAGCAGCAGCAGCAGCACAAAATGGAATGACAAAACAAAATCAGTTTAGAAGACAGAAAATGGTATAGCGTTAGTAGCCTATATTCGAATAAACATCAAACAATTATAAACACAACAGCAACAACATTTGACGTCACAAAGGTTCACCGTGGGATTTAGTTTGCTGCAGTCTAGCAACCCACAAATTAGTTTGGCCTGTAGTTGGTTGTCAGCTGCTGCTGCTGCTGCTGCCGCTGCCCAAATAAACATTTGACACAATAAAAAGTGTACTGTGGTCTCTTGAGTTAGCAGTCAACAAACATTAAACGTTTAAAAATACTACAAATCAGCTTTGCTGCTGCTGCAGCAGCCCGCAGCAGGAGTTAGTTGTCTGCTGCAGCAGCAGCAGAAGCAGCAGCAAAAACAAACACTCGACATAATAAAAAGTACAAACATTGAACATTCAAAAACACACAAGTTAGTTGGGTAAACACAAATTAGTTTGGTCTGGATTTAGTTGTCAAACATTTATTTGACATGATGCGTGCATCGTGCAAAGCACAATTAAAAATCTTGATAGTTGGAAATTAATATTTGAGAGACAAAACGTTAAAGATACCCGGCTGAAAAATTCAACAAGATTATAAGAATACTCCGATGCTGGCCAAGAACTGTTTAACCTCGCAGACGGTAAAGGTGAATGGAACATCATCGTCAAACGTTGTGTTTGCATCATATTCGTAAATATGCAAGTTAGTTGTTGTTTTTGAGGGAGAGATTAATCTGAAGTCTGCTGTTGGTCTAACAGACATTTTAAATGGCGATACAATTTTAAAATCTTCTTTTTTGATGTAGCGTGGAACAGGAATGTCAAGGAGGGGTTGGTTGAGAGTAGCTAAATAGCGTGGCGCTGGGGGTTGATTCTTCATCAAAGTAGATGACAAACAGCTTTTTAAGGGAAGAGTTAAATTTACTTTATCATAAACTGTTTGCTGCTGCTGCTGCTGCATCGAAATCGAGGAAGGGAGAGAAGGATTAAATGCAGGAAGGTCATTGTCAATTGTTTGCTGCTGCTGCTGCTGCTGTTGAAGCAGCAATGAAGGAAGAGATGGAGAAGAAAAGGAAGCCAAGTCAGATTGTTCGCCGCCGAGAGGAATAACATTTTGATCACCAAGAAACGAAGGACTTTTGGTTTTATCTTTTAGGTAGTTTTGGTATTGTTGAATTCTTACTCTGCTTGCAATTTGTTCAATCATAAATCTTTGTGCCCTCTTTTTTTTCTCTCTTTCTTTTTTATTTGTTGTCATGTTTTTCACAAGTGTTTGTTTTTTGCTGTAACAAAATGGAAAAATATAATTTTATACAAAATTCACAACTTCAGTTTATAAAAAAATTAAAACTATTGTTTTGTTTTCTCTTCACAATGTCATCTTTGTGAAATGTCACAGGATACAACTGAAGTATCCTTTTTAAATATTTTGACAATTAAAAAAACAACTTTGCTGCTGCAAGACCAAAAATAGGACTACACGAAAACCAAAAAAAGTAAAAATGAAATTAGTTAGACTTTGTTAGACTTTGTACTTTGAATGAAAAAGAAGATGAAGTGTTGTGAAATCGAATATTTTTCTGATTTTGCAACAAAAATAAAACAGTTGACTGAATTAGGAAAAAAAACAAATGTGAAAAAACAATGAACCATGATAAGCAGCTATTTGTAAAACTTTCACAACCCAAACAAATGTGAAAAAAATAATTATTCACTGGAAGAACAGTTTTGTTTGGACAATACGTAACGGCCGGAACTGACTGTTGGAATAATTCTCCAATGCAGTTCAGAGTGCTGGGTCAGAAGAAATGTCAACCCCATCCAAAAGAACTGCTGCAAAAAAAAGTAGCACATTTTTAATTTGTTTGCTTGAATGAAATTTGTTGTTAAAAACTTGGAATTCCAAAATCAAAAAACAGGGTTTAACAATGTGGCTGTATTGGAGAAAGAAGAGAAAGAAAATCATTCAAAAAGACAAAGAGAACAAACTCGTGACCAGAAAATGGCAAACAAAAATTGGAAGCAATGATGACATTCCTATTTGAAAATGGGGTTTCTAGCTGTCTCGAAGGTTGAAACCCACCCGCCGCAACAACAAAAGACCCAGCAGAAATTGCGTCTTTTTGTATTATTTTATCACCTAGCAAGAGTGAAAAACGCCTAACATGGCTGATATTCCATGAACAAAATTAAAGGATCTAAATTGCAAATTTTGTAATGAAAAACGAATTTATAAAAATTATTTTTTATTTTTTGAAAATGATGTCTCGGCTTTTTATTTTTATTTTTTATTTAATTTAATTGTTCTGAAGAATTTAATTTTTGAAAATGACAAATTTTAATCGGAATTTATTTCGGGCCGGGGTCAAATCCGGGAAACCGCATAACTGTGAGAACGCTCCAACTGAGTGAGTCGCGTTCATTTGAGCTCTTAACAAAAGTGGAATAAAAATTAATCGGAGTTGATTTTGTTGATACACATCGCCTGACAAGAGTGCAGAGACCATCATGGAAAACGTGGATCAGAACAATTCGTCTTCAGGATCAGCTGGTGGGTCTGAAGAATCACATCACTCGCCAGACAAATCAAAGGGAAAGAAGACTAAACGTCGGCCTAAAACTCCTGTCAAGTCAGCTCAGCCCAACCCGTCACCATCTGAGACAGAGGAAGAACATGAAGAGAGCGTGTTAAATAGAGGATTTTTGCTTGGTCGTGATTTTGACATTGTGATTACTCCTGACCCGCCCCGATTGGGTGCAGATCCTGGACCAGCATCGTCAGACACTGAAGACATCGATGCGACACAGGGCCCTTACAGAATCACAGGTATGCGCTGGGGGGTAGGGGTAGACAATTCCTGCCCTGTTGATCCCCTGCTCACATCATTGAAGTTGTGGTTCTTGCGTACCAAGTACTCATTCGAGGGCAACTTTCACCACACAGAGGGCGATGGACTCGCTCTGGAGAATGTACTTCGGTACATGATGACACAGCTATCAGTCACCCGTGAGGGAGAGACACCAAGTCAAACATGGAGAAACAGTCGTGACATGCACATTGGTTGGGCCAGACTTCTGCATGGAGCCCCACTACCACCGAGGTTTTCCATGACCGGCACCGTCGAGGATAGAGCATATGAAGCAATGCATTTTGTGTCCTGCTTCGAATACCAGTACCACTGCAGGTGCCGTGAGTACGAGAGAAGGAAAAAGTCCTCCATCTGGATTGGATCTCGACAGCAGTTTGAGAATTGGATTGACCTGCGTCATATCCCCGACAAGGAAATCAAGGATGTCACCTGTAACGGATGCAACACTTTCTTTGAGTGCAAAATGTACATCCCTTTGACAACATGGGTTCTGATTGTCAGATTCGGTGCTCAGTATCGATTCAAAGATTTAAATCCGATTCACCTGATTCCCGACCAAGTGCCTTTCAGGTTGGCTCAATCTGTCTACAACACAAACTTGAATCCAGGGCCTGGTGTTTTTGTTGGACCTGAGGATGCGATCGTGATTGACTCCGATCCCGTGGATTCTGCTCAAGAGGCTGGCGATCCCGTTGCTGGCCCATCAAGACCTCCTTCTCCACCAATTGGATCAGCTTCTGCGCCCCATGGTCCAGTGACAGGTCATATCACCGCCCGAATCTTTCAAAAGGGGGAGGTGTACGACTATGACTCTATGCTGAGTGGAGGTGCCATCAAGGCAATTGCAAATGAGGAGCGACTGATCGACCGAGCTGATACCTATCTGGAGAGTGCAGTGTATGTTCGTGTGCCACCAATTCGTCTTGCAGGGTCGCCAAAGATTGTCCCAGGAAGTTCAACGACGATGCCTCCGCCGAGGACACCGAAACTGCGAACTCCGAGGAAGAGGAACGCCTCCGGGAGCAAGAAGACAGCCAAATAGCCGGAACAATCAAGCCAACCCAATGTCAGCTGAAGAAACTTGCCAGATTGATGTTATTTATTCTCACATTTAAAATGAAACCCGAAACCTTCCAGATTTTATAAATACGTGTTGTACATATTTTTGAGGTTTAATAAATGTTAAAAAATGCCAGATGAAGAGATTACCTAATTGATGCCATTTATTTTTCACATTTTAACCAAACCCCGTTTTAGCCGAGACATTTTTTGATTCTTTGAGCTTGTACGTGAAATAAATGTTATTTTTGTAAATAGATGGAAGAAAACCCATTTTGTAGAAAGTACATCAAGAAAGAGACTCTGAAACGTTCAAAGTGTTAGGGAGCTAGACTTTTGGATTTAGACGCCAGACACAGAAAGACACTGGAAAGTAACAACTAAAAATTAACAATGGTTTGTTTTCTGAACATGACTCTAATTTATTGTCTGATTCATGTGGCCCACCTATGAGAATTAAAAGAGAAAAGATCTCAGGTGTCTAAGCATCTAAGTATTTATTGAGACATAGAAAACACTAGTAGACAAATGAAATGATTCTGCTTTCGAGATAAGGCCATGAAAATACATAGATTGGACAATATTTAAAAGAAACAAGTTAAAAAATTAGAAATATTTTACACTCTATGAACTCTCTGAAAACCCCAGGGGAAGGGAGTCAGTCAATACTCAGAAAAGAAATAAGACTCCAAAGGAAAATGAAGTCGTTTTATTGTTTGTTGATCTTGCTGATCTTTTTTTGAACCTAACATTTCCTCAAGAAAAGAATACAAGAGATAGGCACTTAACAACAAGATCAGAACACAAGTGCGACCAAAATTCAGTAGTTCAATTTGATTATTGGGGTCCTTTGACCAATAAAAACTGTGTACAGCTCAGAAAAAGAAAAGCTAGGCAATACAATCCATCTGACGTGCCGCATTTGAAACCTATTTACATCTTCAACTAAAAGAAATATCATTAACATTTATGGTAAGTTTGCCAAGGCAGTAGCTTAGACATCTATCGAAAAAGCAAAATAATCGATTGTTGTGCTTCATTATCACACTTAAAAGTAACAACATTGAAGAACTTTTAACACAGTCACCTTCATTTGTCAGGACGTTTGTCGCGACGACGACGTTTTCTGTCTCTCGATTCCCTTTGCTCCAATGACAAATCTCTTTGGCGACGTTCTCTGGAACGTTCTCTCAATTCTTGGGTTTCGTGATCCTTCCTATAACGACTTTCCCTTGAACGATCCTTTCTAGAATGATGACTTTTGGAACTTTCCCTAGAACGATCCCTCCTGGAGTGACGACTTTTAGAACTGTTCCTCTGTCCACTTTCATTGCTCCTCCTTGAACGGTCGCTCTTGCAACTCTCGCTTCTCCTTCTTGAGCGGTGACTTTGTTGACTCTTGCTGCTCCTCCTGGAACGGTCGCTCTTGCAACTCTCGCTTCTCCTTCTTGAACGGTGACTTTGTTGACTCTCGCTTCTCCTTCTTGAACGGTGACTTTGTTGACTCTTGCTGCTCCTCCTGGAATGGTGACTTTGTCGACTCTCGCTCCTCCTCAGACGGTGATTTTTCAATGACTTTCCTATTGAATCTTTGCTGCTGTCTCTCGATTGATTGCTTGCCTTTGAATGATTCAGACTGTCAACCGAACGATCGCCACTTTCTCTCGAAACAGACTTTCTGTAACGGCCTGCTAAAACAGACCTTGCCATTGGAGGAGTTTTTTGAATCTCGCCATCGTCTATGTCGCCATCATAAGAAGTGCGAGTTTGAACAACTGGTTTTGCTACAACAGCCCTATCAGTTTTGTCTTCAATACTCCTTTCCCCAGAAACCACCCCACCTTTATTCCTACTTGGTGTTGTTGCCACAGCTGATTTCCCTGCTGTTGCTACTTCTTCTGCTGCTGCTAAAAGCAATCTAGCTTTTTCGTCGTCGTCATCCTCCTCCTCCTCCTCCTCCTCATTGTTCTCAAAAGAACTTGGGGAGAAAAGGAGGCCAGCGTCAATGTAACCTTCGAGAGGAAGTCCAGGGTAAGGGGAAAAGAGAGAGTCATACATGTCTTCGTCGAACTTGCCTGCATCCCTGTTTGTTCGTACCAAGAAAAATCTCTCGAGGGACATTTCGTAAGTGTTTTTTTGCATTTGCAGCAAACTGTTCACTGGCAAGTGCATAAAGTCCGTGCCTGGTGGAATAGAATCTCTATCCCAAGAACTTTTAAAATACCCTAACAAATTCACCAGTCTGTGTTTTCTTTCCCCTTTACCGCCATAGTTGTAAAGAACAGTTTTGACAGCTAGCGTCATGTCGGAGGCTGGATAATGTGTAATGATATTTACAAAATTCTTCTGATCAAAGTTTTTTGCCAGAGGCCCACCTTGCTGACAAACAAACTGCTGAATCCTCGATCTGATGTCAACATATTTGGGAGACGCCAGATATTCAAGAAGATAATTGTAGCTTACGGGGCTGACAGCCAAGATCATGTTTACCGAAAGTGAAGACACAAATGACGGTTGGATGTTTGTTTTGCCGAAATCAAAGTTGGATTTATGACACGACGAAGGCAACGCTATTTTTTCTACCATCTGAATCAGAACAGCACTGTCGTTCCTGCCTTCAGCATTTTCCATGTCCGTGAAGCGTCTCATGATCGTGGTGTCGAAAGGAGCCAACCCGAGACATGGAATAAATCCAGTTTCAGAATCAACTTGAAAAACATTGACTCCTCGCAGAGATCTGGTGGGAAGATGACGGCACACGTTTAGATCTGGCAAACATGCCGGTTCGACAATGCCAAAATTTGGAGCAGGAAATAAGGGGACATTTGAAATCACTGCAGGTGTCTCATCAATTGCAACAGAAGAAACTGAAGCAGTAAACACAGCTGCAGATTTGCTGTCTTTGCTGGCGGCGATATCTGAGTTTGATAAAGTTGTTGGAGAAACATTAACTGCCGGGACGGCTACGGGAAGAACAACCTTTGGAACGGTAGTAGAAGAGGTTGTTGACAAAACATCTGAAACATTTTCTGCTGCTGCAGCAGCAGCAGCAGCCCTGGTGTCTGCTTGTTGGTTCACAACAGACATCGGAAGCACTTCAGTTGGAGCAACCATAAAAGTAGTTACAAAATCTGGCATTCCCTTTAATGTTGATCGTGCATTTGCCATTTCTGAAAAATGAATGGTGACTTTTATCACATTAATGTGTTCCCAATTTTATTTAGAATTATATCACTTCTAGTGTCAGTCTCAAACCTCTCGCACTACAAAAATATGTTTTTGGGAATTCTAATACGTTCAAACTAACGAAGCTCAGATTTCCAATGTTTAACAACTTGAAGAGTTAAAATAAACTGAAACGTTTAAATAACCACAACTTATAAATTGCACAATACAACGTTACAGGAAAAGAATCAATTCAGGCTTTGAACGTCTGTAAATAAAATAAAAAACAGGAGAGACACAGGAATAAAAATCACGAAGACAATTTAAAAAACAATCAAAACTAAAAACATTCTTACATTGTTTTTGTCACTCTGCTTTTAACTTTTAACGTAAGCCAGCTGACAAGTTGATTGAAGGAAATTTACTGCAATCATAAATACATGAATTAAGAAGTAATTATTTACAAGGCCACCAGTATTTCTTGGTGAGGTTGAATCGGGTCTTAGCTACTCCTTCATGTCCATCTAAATTTTGTACAAAAATGCAAATCTTCCGTTTTAAACTATATCAGCAATAATTAAACATGATTTAGCAATTGACGAACTATATTTATTAAGAGGCAATACTATACAAGGACGTAACTTTATCTGAATAATGCAAAATGCAACTCTTCCGTTTTAAACTATATCAGCAATAATTTAACATGATTTAGCAATTGACGAACTATATTTATGAAGAGGCAATAATATACAAGGACGTAACTTTATCTGAATAATGCAAAATGCAACTCTTCCGTTTTAAACTATATCAGCAATAATTAAACATGATCAGACAATTAACTAACGGTAATATCTCAGTCCAAAAGTTGAATCAAAGTTGCAAGGTTTATTATTCAACGAACAAATGTGTGTTTTATAGTGTTAAAATGTGCAAAATAAGAAATGTTCCAGTTAAGTTGATAAAATGGAAAAAAATTGGTGTTGTACTGCCTTCCATGCATCCGCATGACATGTTATTTTTAATTCCAATAACGTTCACGAATACGGACATCATTGAGCATGAAGTTAGGTACATGTTAAGCCTTATTCCAGAGCAAATGAATGCAGAAAACAAAAGAGTGATTATTCAGAACCACGTACAAGCCATCATCAATCGCATGTTTAATGTTTAAGTGATGAATTTTTTTTAGCAAAAAACTGAATAGTTTTAAGTCATTAATAACCAAAACAAAATTTCATTTAACAAATATAGGAGCTTTCTAAACAAATACAACAGCAAACACCTTTAACAAAATTTCATTTGACAAATATAGGAGCTTTCTAAACAAATACAACAGCAAACACCTTTTTCTTCCCCAAAAATATTTACATTCCAATTCTGAAGGCTAAAAGGTTTTAAAATATTGTTGCAATACATTAACGATTTTTAATATGAAAGCTTTTGAAAGTTGTTTTTGAAATAGGGAAAAAATATGCACAACGGTGAAACTAAATCTTTGTTTATATTATTCAGTTTTTTCACGTGAAATTTTGATAGTGAAAAATAATAAACTCCTAAAAACAATCAATGATTAGGGAGTTATAACCATGCAACTTTAAAAAATGGCATGTCTTTGTTTGGGTTTTTTTGAATTTTACATGCACACTTTTCATCCTGTTTTAGTTCCAGACATCCAACAAGGACATCTTCTTATTCTAGCCAATGCAAGTGCAAATTACTTGCAAACTGTTCGAACTCAATTAAGAATGATTGAAGCACAACCGCATGTTGTTTTTATGAACATAAGAGAATTTCACTACAACCAAGACCATATTTTTGAAGTGTTGGTTGTGTTGGCCCTGCCATAATGTTACAGAAAGTAATCTAAAATACAGAACTAATGGTTTGTTCAAACACTGTGACTGCACCAAGACCATATTTTTGAAGTGTTGGCTAAACCATAACGTAACAGCGATTATACTAAAATCACAACATCATTGTTCAAGTGATATACAAAATCCAAAGTCTGCAAAATGAAAGACTAAAATGTATTAATCAAAATCTTCCATTTTGAGTTCTAATTTAAATCGATAAATTTGAAACTTAAATACGTCGATATGGTGGTGTGTTGAAATTAACAACATTATATTTGTCACATCGAAATGGCCTGTTTTTGTGTAAGTTTTCTTCAGTTCTACATACATACTTTCACTCCTGTATTACTTCCAGGGGTTCAACAGGCACATCTTCTAAGATTAGTGAATAGCAATCCTCCTTTCTTAGAAAGTGTCAAACATCAATTGAGAATCCTCAACGACAAACCTCAGGTTGTTTACATGAACCGTCAAGAATTTGATGACGAGGATGGGGATCATATTTTTGAGGCTTTAGTGGTGTTGGCCCAACCGGAACATTAGGTAAATAATAAAATAGTATATGTGTATCCAAGAGATAAGTACATTTTGTATTTTATGTTAAATGATAAGTAAACTAAAATAATAGTAATTTCAAAAAAATTCCGTAATTTGATTTTGTCTTTTTTAGAAGCAAACTTCTAAGAATAATGTACGGTATATACTTAGGCTCTTAAGGGTGATCATTGGCAATGTTAGTGATAACACTGTGTGTGATTCTAAATAATCAAAGTGTTTGACAAAGTTTAAATAATAATATTTAGAAGCGGTCTCAATATTTTTGGACTTTGACACGTGTGTCATATCAAACTCGTGGAATTTTACACTGTCAGTTACAATTTTATATTTTGTTGTCTTACAGCTAGTGCCATTCATCCTTTCTAAAATCTCTAACGTTTACAGCTAGTGC
>Ga0208720_1000150_pt1 | contig 18315 bp, 7 predicted proteins | sample LakMenEpi20Apr10_FD_150716 | JGI IMG/M metagenome (GOLD analysis project Ga0208720, IMG submission 150716) | Freshwater microbial communities from Lake Mendota, WI - 20APR2010 deep hole epilimnion (SPAdes) | ecosystem: Environmental > Aquatic > Freshwater > Lake > Epilimnion/Euphotic zone ...
TTCACAGGCTGGAACTGCGACAACTCAATCGGTGCCAAAGCCGCAGGAACAACAGCAACACAACCAGCAGCAAACGTTGTATGCACAGCCCAATGGACTGCAGTTACCACAACAACTATTGCGGTCACTACACCAACCATCGCCACTCCTACTTATCAGTTCTCCTATGACCTTGGTGGAGGAACAGGAACAACCCCAACAACAGTCACTGGCCTCAATAAAGGCGATGCAACAACCATCGCAAACGGAACCGGAATCACAAAAACCGGATTCACATTCACAGGCTGGAACTGCGACAACTCAATCGGCAATAAAGCCGCAGGAACAACAGCAACACAACCAGCAGCAAACGTTGTATGCACAGCCCAATGGACCGCAGTAACTGCCACTCTCAGTCCCCTACCAACGACCGGGATCAATGCCAATCTTGGTCTCCAAATCGCAATATTGGTGCTAATGGTCGGATTTGTATTGCTCCTCTTGAGTCACCGTTTTCAACGACGCTGGCTCTGAGGAAAGAGTATTTTTCTAACGCATTATCCGGCGTTCCAAAAAATGGTGTTTGGCGTTCCAAACGTTTACTGAAACCACAGCCACTGCCCCATCAACATTGGGGTTCGGAATTACGCACCAGCCTCACGAAGGCGGGGAAGGTGCGAAATGTGGTGCGAAATGTGGTGCGAAATTCGCCGCCAGACCTCACGTCATCTAAATAGAGGTTACTAGTGCCAGCCAGACGCCGACAACGTTCCCAGTCTGGGGTGTGGAATTACGCGATCGAGGCGATGAACAACAACGTGAGAACCACGAACGCAGGAGCGTTTAACTTTGCGCCGGGAGGAGTTCTTGTGGAGGTCACACTCAAGACTCGGCTGGCGACAAAACGCGTTACTGGGTCGAACGCGAGGGTGAGCACGATCAAGGGTGTAAAGCCTGGATAGCGAAAGAACAGCACTATAAGAAGTGCGCCAAGAATTAGCTGAATAGCTCCCCATTGATGAAACATCGCAATGATGTTCTTTCCACCTTCAACAGAAGTGTCTATGCCTGCGATGCGCTCAGCTCCGCCATCAGCTGCAAACAAGTGGATACAACTTCGCACTACCACCACGAATAAAAGCAGCGCTGCGATTATCCGAACGAATTGAGAACCTTCGAAAATTGAAGGGTCCGTTGGAAATACTTTATTGAAATCTAAATTCATCATTTTCTCCTTGTCCTACGGTAGGTCAAACTCACAATCCAGCCTTGAAATGAGCCCTATTCCCCTACCCCAAAAATTCGTCCTATTGATTGGGAGTAGTCTGCCATTTGATACTGACGTCACATATAAGAGGTAGTCATGAACATGAAACAAAGACTTGATGATCTGCTTGCTGCAGGTGTGAAGAATGGCCACGTGCCCGGAGTGGTTGCTGCGTTGGTAGACAAAAATGGAGTGACCTACCTCGGTTCAGCCGGTGAACGAACAATCGGTACTGGTGACGTCATGACTACTGACACTGTGGGCGCCATAGCTTCAATGACGAAGGCGATAACCGGCGCAGCGGTGATGCAATTGGTTGAGCAGGGTCGTCTTGATCTAGATGCTCCGGCAGAAACATATTGCGCAGAGCTTGCATCTCCACAAGTACTTGAAGGTTTCGATGATGCCGGTCAGCCAATCTTGCGTGATGCTCGTTCACAGGTCACGCTTCGCAATCTGTTAACGCACACTTCTGGCTATGCATATGACTTCACGGACCCAAGCCTTGACAAGTGGTTTCAAGCAACAGATGCGCCGCGAATGTCCACAGGCCGTGTTGCATCTCTCAACACTCCCCTTATGTTTGACCCAGGCGCGAAATGGCTTTACGGAATCGGCATTGATTGGGCTGGAATTATTCTCGAGCGTGTTACAAAATCAAAACTTGGTGATTACTTCGCCGAGCATCTCTTTGAGCCTTTGGGAATGAATGACACTGGATTCACCTGTACTCCAAACATGTTGGAGCGAAAAGCAGCTTTGCACCTCCGCACACCAGATTCTTCTTTCATGTCATTTCAAATGCCACTAGCGGAGAATCATGAGTTCGAAAGTGGTGGCGGTGGATTGTTCTCAACAATGAGCGACTACACCCGATTCATGCGCATGATTCTCAATGATGGAGAGTTCGAAGGCAATCGAGTACTCGGTGCTGAAACTGTTGCTCAAATGGCCACAAACAATATGGGTGATATTCGGGTGACCGGATTGAAGTCAGCGAACCCTGCATTTTTCAGTGATGCAGACTTTTACCCAGGCATTCCCAAGACGTGGGGCTTGTCGTTCTTAATCAACGAAGAACCACTACCTAACGGTTGTCCTGCTGGTGCACTCACTTGGGCGGGTGCGTTCAACAGTTACTTCTGGATCGATAGGACAACCGGCATTGCAGGTTGCTACATGAGCCAAGTACTTCCGTTCTTTGACGCAGGAACATCTGGCCATTTCTTTGACTTCCAAAATGCGGTGTACACCTCGTAGCTTTTCGCGCTGTAGTTAACTGAAAGTGCCATACTTTGGTATGAGTCGTAATGTCGTAGGAATTCTCGGGACAGCCGTTGTCGCAATCTATGCAATTGTCTCGGGTCGTTGGGTCGCAACAGATGCGGGGTGGTATCAATCACTTCCTCGCCCAGCGTGGCAGCCTCCCAGCTTCGTGTTCGGCATAATTTGGCCCTACAACTTTGCGACGCTCATTGTTGCAACATGGCTCGTGGCAAGTCGTTTGTCAAGCACCAACCAACTGATTTGGTTGTCATCGCTCACGCTTAGTGTCGTGGCCGCGCTTTCGTGGGCTCATTTGTTTTACGTTCCGCACTCACTTCTCGCATCAGCCTTTGCACTCGTGCTCGCAACATTGTTTACGATCCCGCTTCTCGTCATTGCGTTTCGTGTGTCTCCAGCCCTTGGCATTGCATTCGTGCCGTACCAAATATGGTTAGCAATCGCCACGTCGCTTGCCTTTGGTTACGCCTCGCAATAGACCATCGCTTTTCTACGTGAGTAGTGCTTTGTCAATCGTTATTGATCTGCAAGGTTTGGCGTAAGGCGGCACGGTCAATAAAGACACTTAGCCACAATGGGCGCTCTTCGTGCGCGGTTTCGGTATCTGTTGTCGCGAATACAAGGGTGCCAGCATCAGCCACTTCATTCAGGAAATCTCTGTGTAACTCGTAGCTAAAGGCCACCGCAAATGTTGCCTGTACTGGACTAGTTAATTGCACTCCAAGTAACACGGTGTCATCTTCGCGAATTGCATGAGTGGTGACGTTTCCAATTCCCTCCACCGCATGCACACGAGCAAGGTCAGCGACTTCGGGAGACTGCGAGACGTCAATGGTGACTGTGGGCATCCACGTGTCTTCATCGAGCAGTGTGTGGCCAATTTCTTGGGCTACAAACAATGGCACGCTCATGAAGTCTCCTATGACTCGTCCCTATTGTAGGCAACTGCAAAACATTGTTACCCTTTACATCGTCATGATTTTTCAGTATTGGGGTGCGACTCCTGAAGAAATTCAGAGTCCTGTTGTCGGAGATCATCTGTGCGCAAACGCGACGCTGATTGCCACACGCTCCATAACAATCAGTGCTCCACCACAGGAAGTATTTCCGTGGATTCGCCAAATGGGTTTTGGTCGAGCTGGTTGGTACAGCTACGACTGGCTTGACAACCTTGGTCGAAAGAGCGCAACCACCATTCATGATGAATGGCAGACAGTTGAAGCGGGAGACAAAGTCCCTTCTGGTCCAATTTCATTCACCGCTGCCATTGTGGAGGCACCGAGACACTTTGTTCTTGAAATCAAATCACGCGGCAAGAAGTTGCCGAAACTTCACTTCACTCTTGCGTATGAATTGCGTGATGATCCAAAAGGAACCCGTCTCGTGACTCGTATGCGTTCTCACGCCAACTTTCCTCTTGGCTCCCTTTTCGAAAAGCTTGTCCTCGGCCCCGGTGATGGCTTCATGCTTCGTCGTCAGTTACTCACTATCAGTAAGAACGCTTCACTGGCTGCTTAGAAATCACGCTGAGATTTACTCACTGTGACAATAGGGACAGGGCCCAAGTTCCTCAGTTCAGGAGGCAGCGGATAATGTCTAAAGGAATGAATTTAAGCACTATTCGCGTCGGACTCCTTGCTTATGGTGCAATCGGACATGAGCACAACTTGGCAGTCCAGAACACAAATGGTCTCGAACTATTGGCTGTATGTGACATCAATCCAGAACGTGTCGAAGCAGCTTTGCAACTTGCCCCCAAGGCAACGGCATTTGGTGATGCAACTGAAATGCTGGATTCTGGCCTTCTTGATCTTGTCGTTATTTCAACGCCACCGAATAGTCATTTCCAATGGGCGAAGGAATCACTGTCACGTGGCATTCATGTAGTCCTTGAAAAGCCAATGGCCCTTACTGCCGATCAATGCGATGAGTTGATTGCGCTTGCATCAGCAAAGAATCTCATGCTTGTGGTGTACCAGAACCGCAGATTTGATGATGACTTTGTAACGATGCGAGAAATCATTCGCTCAGGTGAGATTGGCGACGTGTATCACTACGACAGTTTTGTCGGTGGGTACTCACGCCCATGCGATTACTGGCATTCGAATGCTGAAGTATCTGGCGGTGCGATTTTCGACTGGGGAAGCCATTTCCTTGATCAGATTCTGAACATCATTCCTGACGACGTTGCACATGTGAGTGGACAAAACCACAAGCGCGTATGGACCCATGCAACAAACGCAGACCACGCGCATGTCACAGTGACATTCACAAATGGCAAGCAAGCAACGTTTGTTCATTCAGATCTTGCCGCTGCTCGTAAGCCGAAGTTCTATGTGCTTGGTACTGAGGGCGCAATCATTGGCGATTGGGACCCAGCAGGCGAACCAGCCGTAGCCGACTTGCCTGCAATCTTGACCGTGCACCACATTGACGGAACATCACGTATTGCTCCATTGCAACCGCTTCAGCCACACGAGTTTCATCGTTCTATAGTTGAATTCATCAACAACGGAACACCAATGGAAGTAAACGCAATTCAGTCGCGCAATGTTGTTGCAATTATGCAGGCTGCTGAAGAATCTGCCGTTCAGAACGCATTCCCTGTAGCACCAGTTCTTCGTCGGTCATAGCAAGTGACCGTTAACTGGGGCTTTCTAGGCGCTGGCTTTGTAGCTAGTCGAGGCCTAGCCCCAGCTGTACACGCGTCGCGTGGAGCACACCTATACGCAGTCGCCAGCCGTGATGAGCAACGTTCTGCCACTCTGGAACCAGAACTGGTTCATGCAACATATGACGACCTGTTGGCTGACGAACGCGTTGATGCGGTGTACATCAGTTTGTCGAACAGCCAACATATTGAGTGGGTGACCAAGTCACTTGAGGCAGGCAAGCACGTTCTCTGTGAGAAGCCACTTGGGCTGAACGCTGTTGAAACGGCAGCCATGTTTGACGTTGCTGCGCGCAATGGTCGATTACTGATTGAAGCAGTATGGGGCAGATGGCATCCACGGTTTGCTCGCATGGTTGACCTTGTTTCATCAGGGGCAATCGGAGATATTCAGCACATTGAGACAGCGTTCACTTTTACTTCTGAAATGACCGACAACTATCGCCTCAGCCCGTCGATGGGTGGCGGAGCATTGCTTGATGTGGGCTGCTACCAGGCACATGCATGGGTAGCTCTTACTAATGGCGCCACTGAGTTTTCAATCAGTGACCTTGCGCGCACAGTTGGCCCAACCGGTATTGATCTCACTACTGATGTGAATGTGCGAATCAATAAGAACATCACTGCACACGCTGTGAGTTCGTTTGCGTTGCCAAGTAATCAGCAATTCATTGTTCGAGGCACTCAGGGACAGATAAGCACTGCTGCTGGCGAGTCATTCACAACATGGAACGAACCCAGTTCCCTACTGGTCAATGAAGTCCTTGAAGAGTTCCCGATTACAAACGCTTTTGTTGAAATGGTCGAGAACGTCAGTCGAGTGATTGACGGTGGCGACGGCTGGATTGTGTCTTCGGCAGATTCGATTCGCGTTGCTCAGATACTTGACACCATCGCAATGCACTCGTAAATCAAGAAAACCGCTCTTTCGGTTTCTTAGCCCAATAGAACGCCACGGACTATTAAGAAGCCAACAATGAGCAGGACCAACCCACTGATTCGGGTAAACCAGTTCTGTTCCCAGTCGCGACTACTTGACCGACCAAACCAACCCATCACAGTTGTGATAAATCCGGGCATTCCAAGGAAGACAAAGCCGAATGTGATCATCTTTTCTGCATCATCAATGTTGTTTGCCAAGAGCTGACCCCACCAGCGAGCAACAAACATCATGAAAGTCAGCTTCAGAATTCCTCGCGGCATGTAGCGATGCAAAGCGTCAACGTTAGGAAACTTATCGTCAACCATCGCAACCAATTTTGGCAAGAGATAGAGCACTGCCCCGGTCCACAAGGCCCAGTTGTTGCCGATGAAGACGATTGCAACAAAGACATACGAGGCCGTTCTGGTTAAGGACGAGATAATGACCTGCATGTTGCTCGGCGATGGAAGAGACGTTGTAGAAAGTTCACGCAACCTTGCCGGAGTAAGAGTCGTGGTTATGTTCTCTAAGACGTAGCGAAGAATAAGAACCGATAACACAACCAATTGGATTCGTGAAACGTCGCCTGCGTACGACGGACGGAATCCTGTTAGTCCCGGTAGCGAAGAGAACATTGACCCAGCACCCCATGCACCGAATAAGACAATCATGACGAAGTCGGCGGTGCGATCCCATGCGCCAACAATGCCGTGTGCGTCTTGACGACGGAACGGACGTGCTGCACTGGCCAACATAGGCACAGCAAAGCTGAAGACCCAAATTCCGAGCAGTCCTCGTATCGAATCGGTCGACTGAATGCCGCCACCAACCACAACAAGTACTCCGAATACTGATGCGGCCATGAATCCTGCAAGGGCGTCAAAAGTTCCGATGATTACAACTGCGATTAGCCACACCAAGGACGGCATCACGGCGTTGAAATCTGTACTCAAAGCCGAGCCCACTCCAACTACAACTCCAAGCAGAGGCATCAGCAACCATGCGACGCCGAATAATGATCGTAGATACGTTCCATCTATAAGAACACGACCAACCAATGGCGATACTCGAGACAATTTGAGTGGGAGCAGTGTGACCAATCGGTCGATGCGGGTGCTTCGCGGCGGACGCAGGATGTCCGCCTTCTCTTCTATTTCGGTTTCATGTTGTCCCGCAGAGACTTCAGCTACTTCTCCTGAACCGCGATCTTCGTCGTCGTCATTGTCATTGTCATCTGGGGTTGCACCGTCGTCGTCTTTTTCTTCACGGCGACCAGCAACAGCCAACCCTGCCAAAGCCATGAGACCCACCATGTCACCCAACAAACTCACCACTGATTTGGGTTCTGATTGAGGGTTGTACGGCACGCCACCCTTATTTGCCTGCACAGATTCTGAATCAACTGAGTTGGTGTTTTCAGAATCAACAACCGTCTCTGGACTATCAATAACAATGGCCCCGATTGAAGTCTTGCCCATGGTTCCATCTGCCAATTCACCGCTCACTGTCAAGGTGTGTTCGCCCACTTCAATACCCTCAGGCAGCGGTAAAGTTTCGTTGAACGTCCCATCTGCATCGGTCTTGGTGGTCCCAATCATTATTGGTGTTGAGTTAATCCACACCTCAACTACTGCGTCTTTCGCAAAACCTTTTCCTTGAAATGTGACCGTTTGATTGCGATAGATGCGAAGAAGTGTTTCCCCCGCTACAACAACCGTGTTTTCGGGGCGTGCTGGGGTAATTCTCAATACGAACTTGTCCGATAACTCGATAGTTGCTGAATTGTCTTCATTGATAACTACAGAGAGGTCAACCAATTTTCCATTGATGAATACTCCGGCTTTCCCGGGCGCCATCTGTACGCCACCACTCCCCGGCAGAATTTCAATTGTCGGCACCGTGGTTGTTACAGGCACCACTGTTGTTGGAGTTGGCACCGTAGTTGCAGCAGGTTTCGAAGGCGGCACTACAGGTGGGAGGGTTGTTGTGGTCGTCGAAGGCGGAACTGTTGTTGTTGTTGTCGAAGGTGGAACTGTCGTCGTTGTAGGCGCCGAGACCTCGGGGACAACTGGCGTCACCGGCGTCTCCGGGGTAACTGGCGTCACCGGCGTCACTGGCGTCACCGGTGTCACTGGCCTTACCGGTGTCACCGGAACTGGCTTGAATCGATTGATCACAGATGTCACGGCTTCGCTTGTGGCAATAGATTCCTGTGTTGGAGTTAGATCGAGAGTATCTAGGTCAACATTCAAGGCATCGATTTCCTCTTGGGTATCGATATCCAGGTACCCCATTGCGTGGAATTCTGCGGCAGTAAAAGTGCAGTTATTGTTTGCTGTTCCATCTGCACAAATCAACAACTTTGACAATGCATTAACAAGCGCTTGTACCTCTGCAACCGAGTCAGTTAACTCAGCAGACATAGTCGCCAAATACTGATTGATAATCCCGATATTCAAAGAATCAACCCCGGTAATTCCCGCGGACTGAAGCGTGTTTACAGTTGGCACTGTATTTGTTCTGTCATATGCACTTATCACTGCGAGAGCGCCAGCCTGAGAAGCCCGCACTTGATTGACGATTGCTTCAACTTCAACGAAAGAATCAACGCCAAGAGTGTCATCTGATGTGTTGGCGATAGCTACTACAAGTAACGCAATATTGTCACTAGTAATACCGCTCAATCCAATGGCCTCAAGACGCGCAACTGTTAATTCTGACTGCGGTTGAGCACCAGTTGATGTTAGGAAAATGTCTGCGACCACATCAGATGCCGCCTGTAGTTCGCTGTATTCATCGACCTTGGCAATCAATAATCCATCAAATATTTGATTCAGCAAAGCAGCTTTGCCTGATGTATCGACACGCGTGAGACTCATCGCTACGTAGTCCGAAGACGTGACAGAGACGTCATTGTCTCTCTGGCCATCTGCCCCCAACAAGATGGTGACATAACCAGAAACTAAACCTTGTATGTCTTCAGTCGCGTCAGAGTCTGCTATTCCAATAACAGCAAAAGCTGAATTAACAGACAGCAAATTGCCATTCGTTACTCCGGTTACGCCGGCATTAGCGAAATCGGCCAGGGCCGGAGTGGTCGTTGCACTTGTACCGTCGTATCTGCTGATTGTGTCGATTGCGTTTTGACGTGAGAGAGCAACTGCGGCATCAACGAGAGTGCGAAGTTTGGTCAATGTGTCAATCTCTGAACCGTCATCTGCACTTGCACGAATAGCACCAAGGACTTCTGCAATGTTGTCAGCCGTAACCCCGCTGATACCAAGTGCCGCGAAATCAGCAGGAGTTAAGGCAGGCGAAGACGTAACTCCAGCTGCTTCGCCAATGAATCGGGTAACAATCGACGCTAACGCAGCAACCTCTGCATAACTATCGACTGCCGTGCCCGATTGAACATCAATGAGGTCATTAAGCAAACTCACCTCTGCTGAGGAATCTACGGAGGATAATCCGAGCACAGCAAATTCAATCGCTGATAAAGGAACGCCGCCATCAGCTAATCCATTCGCAGACGAGACCAACTTTGCGTAAGCATCAATAATGGATTGCACTTCAACTTGTGAGTCTGTATCAACCGCAGGCTTAACAGCGATAAATGTGTTGACAGCAGTTGTTTGACCTGAGATAACTCCGGTCACCCCGACGTTCACAAAATCAACCAACGTTGGAACGGTATTCGTACCGTCATAGTTCGCAATAATTGCCTGAGAGGCAGCACGTGCATTTGCTATTCCGGTATCCACCACGGCTTGCAATTTGGCTAGATCATCGATTCCTGAACCATTATCTAATGTTGCAGCGATGGTCGATAGTACGGATGAAAGATTTGTAGATGTCACCCCATCAATACCAATAAGTGCCAACTCGGCGGCCGTTATCGGCGGTGTTGGATTTCCTCCAGCAGCAGTTATAAACAGTCGCGCGACAATGTTTGCCAAGATCTGAAGTTCAGAATATGTATCGACAGCACTATCAATGTTTGAATCGAGAATTGAACTGAACAGATTGGCTTGAGACGAACTAGCTATATCCGTCAGGCCAATGTTCTGATAGTTGGCAGTGGTGAGGGCAAGACCACCGTTGGTTGTTCCATCCGCTGCGTTCAGAATTGCAACATACGTGTCAACAATTGCTTGAACTTCCACCCGCGAATTAGTTGCAGACACTGAAAGAACAGCCAATACAGAGTTGACTGAAGAAATGTTTGAAGCACTTACTCCAGTTACTGAGATGGCGGTGAAATCAGCCTCGCCAGGAATGGTGTTTGAACCGTCATAGCCTGAAATTACTGCAATCGCTGCGAGTGAAGTAGCAAGAGTTGTATTCACGAGAGTTGTTAATTCATCCAATGAATCAACCCCAGAACCGTTGTCCGCCGTACCAGCGATAGCTGCTATCACAGAGTCGATATTCTCAGCATCAACTCCCGTGATTCCCAATGCGGCAAGATCTTGCGGAGTCAACGCAGGGACTACAACCTCGCCAGCAGCTGTTGCAAATATTGACTTCACAATTGCAGCAAGCGCAACAATCTCCGCGTTTGTATCTACGGCCGTTGTAGGCAACTTGTCAATAACGTCATTCAAGAGCGATGCTTTAGCAGCGGTATTGATATCAGTAATTCCATCTGCCCCATACTGTGATGCTGATGTCACCATGCCGTTGTCGTCAATGCCATTCGCACCGTGCAATGCAGCCATTTGTAGAGAAGAGATTGTTCTGGCTGGAGCAGACACTGGGCTCGTGTTGCCAACGGCATCCGTTTGCGTTGCCGTGAACGAATGTGGGGAATTCGCTAGTGAAGCAGTCGTAAAACTCCATGTTCCGTCGGTACTTACCGTCACTGACCCAATGGCACTTGATCCGTCAGAGATTGTGAGCGTGGCACCAGGCTCACCGGTACCGCTCAGACTTTGAGTCACCGAATATGTGGAGATTGGGGCAACTGTCGGCGCACTCGGCGTGATGGTATCCACGAGCAGACTGACACTTGCAGAGTCGGCACTGGTATTGCCGGCGAAATCAGTTGCAGATGCTTTCAGTGAATAGCTCTGGTCGATCAATGATGAAGCGGTGAGCGTCCAATTCCCTAAACCATCTGCTGTAGCTATCCCGATGAGGTGCAATCCCTCGTACACGTTCACAATTGCGAATGCTTCAGCCGTTCCAGAAACCACAGGTGTAGCTGTCTTGCTCAATAATGGCGACCCAGTGATAACCGGAGCAACTGGCCGCAATGTATCAACAGTGATTCCCAGGCCTGAACTGAAACTGCTTTCGTTGCCGGCATTATCAATCACTAGCGCACGCAACGTATAGGACCCATCAGATAACGCGGGCACTGTGATTGACCAAGATCCACTCACAACCTGCGTAGTTCCTAGTACTTGACTGCCATTAAACAACTTGATTGTGTCGCCACTGGTTCCAATGCCCGTAAAGGTTGGGGTCGTGCGTTGAGTGATGCGGTCAGTCGACGATCTTCCCGTATCGGACGCAGTCTGAAGCATAGGTGTCGTTGCATTCGGAATACTTGTAGAGACCGAAATAGTGATGCTTGGCGATACTGCACCGATATTGCCCGCTCTGTCAACAACGCGGACTTTGAGTACTTGAGATCCATCGGTGAATGAAACAAGTGGGGTGACGAGCACGTTTCCATTGACCACATCAATACTGGAAACTGTTGCCGTACCAATTACTTGCCCCCCGTCATTCAGTAATTGGACTCGATCATTTGCAACTACATCAAGTCCGGATAACGCAATCGAGAAATTCGGTTGTGTGACGGACGTGCTGTTATCACTCGAAGATGCACCCGTATCGTCTGCCGTAATGAGATCAGGAGCCGTCGGGCTGCTCTGGGATGTTGAGTCCACCACAATGGAAAGCGACACGGAAGAACCTCCGATGGTTCCCGCCACAGATTGTGCCTTGGCAGTGAGAACATTTTGTCCCTCTACAAGATCGCTAGCCGGCTGCAACGCCACGAATCCGGCAGCAATGTCAGCCGTTGTAAGAACTCGTGAACGCACACTTGTAGATCCGTTGTACAGAATGATGCTGTCCCCTGCTACCAATGCGTTTCCTGAAATCGCTATGCCATCGATAGCCACGTTGAATGTTGGACGAAGCTCCGAAGTCACATTGTCTCGTGCAGAAATTCCCGTATCCGTCGCGTCGGTCATGTTTGGTGCACCTGGCGTTCCGGGAACTCTGTTATCAACTTGAATACTCAAGGCACTAGCTGAAGTTGCTGAGTTACCCATATTGGAAACACGACTTTGCAGGACATACGTATCATCGTTGAGATCTTGCAGAGTGAACTGGTAAACACCTGCCGTGATGTCAGCAGCAACGAGCACGTGGGAAGTAATGACAACTCCCGTGTCATCAATAAGCTGCAGTAATTGACCCATCTCATGTGATGGAGTAGCCGAATTCACTAACGGCACATCAATTCGAATTGTTCTCGTGGTCGTCACATTGTCTGTGAAATCACCAGTGTCATCTGCGAAAATCAAGTCTGGGTTTCCAGGCACGGCGATATTTGCCAAGTTCATCGTGACGTTTCGCGTGCGGCTTGCAGTGTTAGCAGCTGAGTCGGTAGCCGTGACCACGAATACAACTGGCGAAGACGACCCAATGACTGTCCAGTCTGATGTTGTGAGTGAATAGGTCCATGTTCCGCTGGTGGGAGTGATGGTCTTGCTCAGGCCTGCAAATTGCAGAACTACAGATGCGCCAGACTCCACCGAGCCAGAGACAGTTACGCCAGCATCTTTCTCAGCACGAGTAACGGTGTCATTTCCAGCAATTGTGGAAAGAGAAACAGTTGGTGGTGTTGTATCAATCTGCCAAGTTTTTGCTGTCGACGACGCCGACGAGTTTCCGGCTGCATCAGTAGCAACTGCCGAAATGAGGTGACTGCCTTCAGAAAGAGTTGATGCATCAAATGACCACGTGCCACCTGATGCAATCACGGTCGCAAGCACAGTTGACGGAGTTGTAGAACTATCGCTGATCACGACTGTGGCCCCGGATTCGGCCGAACCAGACAAAGTTGGAGTTGCATCATTCGTCATTACTGGCGATGTCCCATCCACCACAGGTACTGATGGTGCCGATGTGTCATAGCTTATGGACAGTGTTGTAGATGCAGTGTTTGTGTTGCCAGCAGCATCAGTAAATGCTCCACCTGCTACTGACAATGCGGCAGTTCCACCGTTTACGCCAGAAGTCGGAGTGAAGACAAATGAATACGAACTGCCTGATCCAGTAAACCCACTGACTGCTCCTCCAGTTGCTGAAACATCACTTGAGATGAATGTCGAAGAGGCTTCAGACAGCTGAACTGTAATGGTCGCTGTCTCACCGATCTTCATGGTCGACCGCGATGAACTCAGTGTCGCTGACGGCTTGACATAGTCAACAATCAGATTGATTACTTGACTAGACGAAGAGATGTTGCCGGCTGCATCAAGAACGCGTACGGCCAACTGCCCTCCAGCCGCAATCGCTGCTTGCAAATCTGCGGCTGCTGAGAAACCGAGATCGAAGGTCACAGAAGTTTCGCCAGATGCAATTGATACGTCAGTGGCAATCGTTGTTGAACCGAGAATAAGTTCAGCCCAACCTCCCGTTGCTTGACCAGCAACAATGGTTGCACTAGCAGTCATGTTTGTATTGTTTGCCAACAAGGTATTGGCCACCACAGTTCCTCCTACGGGAGTCACTACCAGAGCTGTTGGTGCACTTGGGGCAACAGTGTCGATCACAATTGCTTTTGCAGAACCAAGAGATCCACTGGCTGCAGGGTTAGCCAGAGTCAGCACTGCAGCGTTGCCCGCTGCATCTCTTATGAAGCCGCCATTAAGAGCTAACGCGCTACTTGATTGAACGTCCAAGTCACTACTTATGTCACCGGCTTGGACAACATACCTAAACGTGATTACTGAAGTACCTGAACCACTCACATAGGAAGCAAGACGATCTGTTGCACCCGTCTCCATCAGCACTGTTGGTGTGCCAGCAGCTGTAGTAATCACAACATTCTTAGTAAATGACACCGTTACATCAATCGCCGTGCCTGCTCGGTATGACCCATTAGCGATAACCGAACTAGTGCCAGAAACCGTTGGGAGAACTGTGTCCACTGTCGCGGTTATATCTGAGCTTGCCGCATTCACATTGCCAACTGCATCACTGAATACTCCGGCCAACACTTGCACCGACATTGGTGCTGTGGAACTGCTGGTCGGAGTGAAGACAAATGAATACGAAGTACCAGACCCAGTAAACCCACTGACTGCTCCGCCAGTTACTGAAACATCAGTACTCGTGAAGTTGATTGAAGATTCACTTAACGTTGCAGTAACGGTCGCGGTTTGACCAGCAATGAGAGTTGACCGTGAACTCGACAATTGAATTGTCGGTACTACGTAGTCACATGACAAAGTCACATTTGTGCTCGCACTAGAAACATTGCCAGCAGCATCGGTCAGTTTGGCTGTAAGAATTCCACCTGCAGATACTGCTGCTTGCAATTGTGATGCCGTTGTCTTTCCTAAGGCAAAAGAGACTGTTGTGTCAGACACCAGAATCGCGTTGTCGGTGGCAAAGAAAACTCCATCGAGATACAACGTGGCAGAACCCCCCGTTGCGTCTCCGGCAACAATTGTTGCGGTTGCAGTGAGGTCAGTATTTGTTGCAGTCAGTTTGTTGCTTGCCGTGATTCCACCGACACCAATAGATGTCAAAAATGTCGGTGCTGCGGGCGCAACGGTGTCAACAACAATGGCGGCATTAGCACCGAGTGAGCCAGTTGATCCTGGTGCTATGACCGCGAGATTGGCCGCATTTCCAGCAGCGTCTCTTATGATTCCACCGTTGAGAACCAGCGCTCCCGATGATTGAACATCAAGGTCGCTATTTACATCGCCTGCCTGAACCACATATCTAAATGTGGCAACTGGTCCAGAGCTACTGACAAAGGTTGCCGCTCTGTCCACTGTTCCGGTTTCAAGCAAGAGTGTCGGCACTCCAGCACCAGTCGCAACAACAATTGATTCATCGAAGGTGACCGTGACGTTGATAGTTGCTGCGGTCTTGTAAATGCCATTCGCCGTTGTGGATTGAACAGAAAGGATGCTTGGAGAGGTGGTATCGACGGTGAGATTCACGCTTCCTGCCGAGTTATAAATGCCACTCGCATTGGAGAATGAACCTGCATCAACAGAGACAGTTGCAGTACCCGAGAAACCAGAGCGCGGAGTAAAAGTTGCGGTATACGTTGTTCCCGAGCCCGTGAATGCACTTAATGTTCCGCCAGCAACATCAATATCTGCCAACTCAAAGTCGGTACTTGATTGACCAAGCGTAAATGTGAGAGTCGCAGTAGATGCACCACCAAGCGTTGACGCAGAACTAGTGATTGTTACCGGCGGGAAACTGTTATCCATTGAGTAGGTCTGCGCTGGCGACCCTGGGTTTATTCCTGCCAGCGCGTTACCCGCAATATCGGTAACCGTTGGCGAACTAACGAACCCGATACCAAGAACACCGTTGTAGCCAGCAAGGTTGCCGCCTGAGACTGTGATGTCATAGACGCCAGTTAAGCCACTGACCATTGAGACACTAGACGCAGTTCCAGTTGGGCCGGACACTGCGATATCTGAACTATCAAGTCCGCTAAGTGCTTCGCTAAATGTCCACCTAAACGTAATGACGTCGAGTCCAGTTGTTTGAGTCGTTGGGTACGAGCGGTTATTGCTTGTAAATGTGGGCGCGGTGGTGTCAATGACAACTATTTGCTCATTTGAAAAACCAGAAGACCCAGTTTTCAGACCCGAAACAATTGCTCGCGCCCTGAATGTATGGGTGCCTGCCGAGATATTTGATGGCGGGGAGAATGAATACTCCCCAGTATTTGTTGCGGTTACTGAACCGAGTGGTGTGGTACTTCCGTCCATGTACAGGTAAACCGTTGCATTTGCATTAGTGACTCCAGTGATTTCCGGAGTGAGATCGTTTGTGGGCGTGACTGCAATTACTGATGGCGTCATTACAAACTCTGGGACGGGTAAGAACCATGAAACAACATCTGAAGCTGGACCTTCATTGCCTCGTATATCGACAGCAGTGACGTAGTAGTAATACGTAATTCCACGGCCCACAGCAATATGGTCAAACGTGCTTGTGCCAGCCGCAACACTGCTCAAAACACTAAAGGAAGATGGTGATGAACAACTGGAAGCGACAAGACCAGAACATGAATAGATGCGGTATTCCTGCAAATCAGTTTCTGAGTTGTCGGCCCAGTCAAGACTGATTCCGTCCACTCCGGATGCTGACAACACTGTTGGTTTCGCGGGTGGAATTCCGTCGATGGCAAGCAGTTTGCTTCCAACAAGCGATGTTGCACTTCCCGGCTCTGGAAGCGTGTTAACTGACGCATTCCCCGCTCGGTCAGTTATCAGCCCGCTAGCAACGTCAAGAGAGTTGTTCGCCTTGATATCAAGTTGTGTTGTGAGATCGCCTTGGGCCACGACATAGGTGAACAGCAATGACGATGACCCACTACCCGACACATAGTTGAGTACAACATCGCGGGTTCCTGCATTGAGTGTCAACGTTGGAGTACCCGACACAACTACTGCTTTTGAATATGCAACGTTGATAGAAATCTCTTTGCCAAGTGTGTAATTCCCGGTTGGGTTCGGCGAAGAAATACCCGTCACAACTGGCGCTGTCGTATCTACCGAATAGGACAACGAAAGTGAACCAGCACCTGTTTGGTAACCCTGCGTGTGCACAGGAACTGCAACTTCAGTCGCCGTGTAGCTGGAACCACCGCCACCACCTGAATAACCACCATTACCTGTACGAGCAAGTTGCGGAGTATTACCAGCAGCCCAACCACCCCAATAGCCGCCACCGCCACCACCGGAATACGCAACGGTGCCAACACCACCACGACCCAATGAACTGCCGTAGGTTTGTGAACCGCCCAAACCAGAACAGTTACCCGTGCCACCAGCATCACACGAGTTACTGTCGCCTTCGCCAGCTGTTAAACCGCCACCAACACCACCAACCATGTTGTTGCCGCCGCCACCGCCACCACCAGCAACAACAACGCGAGTAGCCAACGACGCTGCTGTAGCAAACGTGCTCGGCCCGGTAACAGTTCCACTTGCAGTCGCAAATGCAAAGGTTGACGTTGATACTGCATACGAGAAAGTTTTGTTGACGGCATTAACCGCAGACACGGTGAATGTGCCATCAAACTCTGCACCCACACCAGCCACAATCACAGTGTCGCCAATACTGAAACCGTGAGTTTCAGCCGTCGTCAATGTTGCAAGACTTGCCTGAACAATTTTGTTTGTGACCACAAGATTGTTGCGTCGAATATCGGTAGCTCCGCCGCCGCCACCACCAACGCCAGCACCACTACCGTTGCCGCCACCATTCCAACCACCTGTATTGCTCGATCCATTTCCGCCTACATAGAGATAGAGAGTTTCACCAGGAGTAACCGGAATGGCCCCTTGAACACGACCGCCCTTACCGCCAACTCCAGTTGCACCAGTGCCGCCTTGTGCGCCAATTGCATCTACTTGCAACCACAAGACTCCTGCTGGCACAAGAAAAGAACGGACAGTGCCGTTAGCTGAATACGTGTTTGTAGTCAGAGTTGTCGGAGTGGCAGACACATCACCAGACATTGGCGTTTCATTGCTTCTTCCATTGGCCGTAACAATTGCAGTTATGCGGTAGTAATACGTCGTGTTATTAGTTAACCCAGTGTGCGTGTAACCAGGAGTTGTTGCACTCACGGTGCTCACCACTGTCGTCGGGTTCGGTGAAGTGCCTCCGTACACGCGGTATCCGGAAAGTCCGCTGAGTGATGATTCATTCCAGCTCAGTGTTACTGCAGAATTCAGCGGAGTTGCTTGAACCCCGGTCACAATGGGTGAAGCAGCCCATGAAATAACCATTTGGCCATCTCCCGAATTCACTCCTTGAGCGTGAAGCACAGCAGACACTTCTGATGCGGTGTAACTAGAACCACCACCACCACCGGAATAACCGCCAGTACCAGTGCGATCAAGTTGCGGAGTATTACCAGCAGCCCAACCACCCCAATAGCCGCCACCGCCACCTCCTGAA
>Ga0208720_1000151_pt1 | contig 18314 bp, 14 predicted proteins | sample LakMenEpi20Apr10_FD_150716 | JGI IMG/M metagenome (GOLD analysis project Ga0208720, IMG submission 150716) | Freshwater microbial communities from Lake Mendota, WI - 20APR2010 deep hole epilimnion (SPAdes) | ecosystem: Environmental > Aquatic > Freshwater > Lake > Epilimnion/Euphotic zone ...
CCCACTTCGTATCCAGCGATATCTGGTCAATCTGGATCGCTGGTACGCCCAATTTCCACTGGTGGACCCGGTCATGGTGGCGGATATCACCGGCGATGGGCGGGTGAATGCTCTGGATTCATTATATTTGCAACGTTATCTGGTCAATATGCCTGTTACATTTTTATCGGCCCCGCCAGTGACCAGCGTGACGCAGACGACGGGGCTTGATCCAGTGATCCGGTTGCCGAAAAATCTAAAAGCCTATCGCGGGCAGAATATTCAAGTACCCGTGGAGTTGAAAAACACCGATCCGCAAGCGATCAACGTGAATAGCTTTGAAGTGGCCATTGCGATGGATCCGAAATCGTTCCGATTCCTGAATATCCGTTCCGATGCCACCCTCAGGACTCGTTATGATGCCCGAAAAGGGATTCTGGTGATTGGCGGGATTCTGCCAGAAGTGACATTAAAGCCAGGAGCAAGCCTGATCATCGCCAGGTTGAATCTGAAAGTTGCAGGTCACGCGGTGGCCACAGATTATGCCTTGAATCTGCTGGATCAGGCCAGAGTTGGTAAGGAGCAATATGCTACGTCGGTGAACGGAGGCACCCTGGTGCTGATTCCTGCCCCAACCAGTGGAGCGAACGATTCAGTGGATGGAGTGGTGAAGGTGATCGAGCGGACGAAGGCTCAAGCGATGGCAGTTCGGCACCGAAAGCCACGGTTTATTGGTCGTTGAGTTTGCGGAGGATCCTAAAAACAATGGACGTTCTGGCAGGAGATGGTCTGTAGGTATCCGGCCAGCGCGTTCATTGTGCTTGAAGATTTCCGGTCGATCTCAACCTCGAACTCCAGATTTCGGAATTCGAGGGAGTAAGATCCGCTTCAAAAAATCTTCCGACAGCCAAACAAACTCAACTTGACAAAATCTTGCAAAACTTTACAAAGATCAACAAATACCGATGGAGCAAACGCAAAACATTTGGGGACGGTCGTTCGACTGAATCCCCCAGATACAGGAAAACAGGATGTTTCCCTGACATGCGTTCTGAATGGGTTGGTCAAGCATGGAGGCTGGTCACTTGCGACAAATCGAACCAAATCGGCGTGAAGCCTTGGCCGCAATGGCCGGAGTGGCTTTATTGGCAGGGGCAGATAAAGAACCACCCAAAATGGTCAGTGCACCTCCCAAGCACACCGACATGATTGGCGACTGGGCTGTGATCGTCGCCCAACGCACCCAGAAGGTCGAAGGAGTCGGCCTCGTTGTTGGACTCAATGGAACCGGTTCCGACCCGGAGACTGGCCCATTTCGAGAAAATCTGCTGGATCAGATGCGTAAGGCCGGTGTCGACACCCCTTCCAAAATTCTGGCCTCGCCCAATACCTCGCTCGTGATTGTGAGAGCCACCATTCCGGCTGGTATCGCGCCCAGCGATCCGCTCGACGTTGTCATCGAACTGACTCCAAACAGTGGAACCACAAGTCTTCAAGGCGGGTACCTGATGCGTACCACCCTGCGTGAAGTGCTGGTTACGGATAAAGACATCAAAGAAGGTTCGCCACTGGCTTATGCCTTTGGGCCGATCATGACCGGGAACGAGAAGAATCCGGATAATGCCCGTACTGGTCGGGTTTTAGGTGGCGCCAAGGTCAAAAAAGAAGTGCCTTATCGGCTGGCTTTGATGGAAAAGCACCGAAGCATTCGATCATCGGCGATGATTCAGGAAGTGATCAACCGTCGTTTTGCGGTGAAAATTGGTCCTGAATCGCGTGGAGTGGCGACAGCCAAAACGGACGAGTATCTGGATCTGAAAGTTCCTCACGTTTATCACCAGAATCAGACCCGATTTTTTCAGGTCGTGAAACTGCTCCCAATCATTGATCGTGAAGCTCTGAGAGCCGAGCGGATTGCCCAATGGGCCAACGAGCTGAAAGATCCCAAAACGGCTGGAGTGGCTGCCCTTCGACTCGAAGGTATGGGCCCGGCGGGGGTTCTTGCGCTGGAATCAGGATTGACCAGCAAGGATCATCAAAGCCGTTTCTTTGCCGCTGAGGCATTGGCCTATCTCCAGAAAGAGTCAGGAATTGAGACCTTGAAGCAGGTCGCTCTGAAGACTCCTGAATTCCGCGCTTTCGCCCTGGCTGCACTGGCTGCGGCTGACCAGCCTGCTGCGATGGTGGCGCTGAGGGGCCTGATGGGATCAGATGATCCTGTGATTCGTTATGGCTCGTTCTCTGCCCTGAGAACTGCGGATCCTGACAATCCCTATCTGGGCAGAACCCAGGTGATGAAGGATCGAAAATCGGACGAGGCCCCTGAGAACATGGCGGCTGCGATCGTGGATGTCCAAGCTCGCAGACGGCGTGGCGCGCAGATGGAAGACCCGTTCCAACTCTTTGTGGTCGATTGCGATGGCCCTCCTCTGGTGCACTACACTCGGGCCAACAGGGCTGAGATCGTACTCTTTGGAGCTGGCCAGAAGCTCGAAACACCGATCGTTCTGGGCGGTGGTGGGACGATTATTCTGAACGCCTCTGAGAACGACGAGAAGCTCGAGATTTCGCGGATCACCCGCAACTCGCTCGACAAGGATACCAAAGTGGTTTCGTCTCTTGAGATGAAGGACATCGTTCGCGAGATGGCCAATCTGGGTGCGACGTATCCGGAGATTGTCGGACTTCTGGAAAGCGCCAGGAAGCAGCATAACCTGCAAGGCCAGCTGGTGGCCGATGCCCGACCTGGAACGATGCCAAGCTATTCTCAGGCCCAGATCGCAGGTCGGAAGATCAGCGACAAGCCGAAGAAGGACAGCGCTGTCGGACAGGCGTCGGCTGAGGAGGTCGAAGAGGCTGTGGAAAAAGGCCCTCGACGGGTCATGAAACTTCCCAAGCTCCGAATTTTTGGAAAACCTGAAGAATCGACACCTGACCCGAATTCGGATCAGAAAGCGAACGCTTCGAAAACTATTCCAGAAAAACCTCCGTACAAGCAACTTCGCCCATATATCCCATTTTTAAACCGAACGCCCTCTCCTCCACGCGTTCCATCGCCTGAGAAATAAGCACTTAATCGCTTTTAGATTAAGGCATTACAACACTCTGACGGCTCGTCTTCAATCGAAGGCGGCCGTTTTTTGTTGTGTATATCTGAGAATCGTCACAGCCTCAATCAGAACCCCTATTTTACCAAATCATCCCAATTACCAATTTTCGCCTATTCGGTATTAAAGTTGTGAGGCGTCCTGATCGAAAATTAGTTGTGAAGGTTAGGTTCACTACGACAAGGATGAATGCCAGAACCCTTGGAGTAGTCGGAACCGGCCAAACCCGTCCCTTGAGCAAGGACATCTCCCGAATCGGTTTTGACTTTCGGGTCAGGACTGATTCTCGCAGTCAGGAACGTTCGAAAGATCATTCTTGAATGTTGAAAAAAAAGGGAGGAATTGGGACAGGTCGTCGCCGAAGGTGCCAGGGATTGGATTCCCGAAGCCCGGCTGGTGGAGGCTTGTTTAAGACACGTCGGGCCATAACGGATGGTTGGTGACTCAACCTCCGAGGTCTCGCACAACCAAGGAAGCGAGTGGAGTCCTCGATATGAAAAAGGTTTACACCACCGGCCAAGTCGCCAAGATTTGCAAGGTGGCTCCTAGAACTGTCAGTAAGTGGTTTGATTCAGGACGTTTACGTGGATACAGAATTCCTGGTTCCCAAGACCGGCGAATTCCTCGCGAGCATCTCCTCCGGTTCCTCAAGGAACACGGGATGCCTCTCGGTGATCTTGAAGCTGAGGTTTACAACAAGATTCTCGTCGTGGGTGCTGATGCCCCTCTGATGGATCAGTTGAAATCTAATCTCCGCGAACAAGATGACTTTCGCCTCGAAACCGCCTCTTCGGGATTCGAAGCGGGTATCAGAGCCGAGAGCTTTCACCCTGACTGTATCATTATTGATATGGCCATTGGGCGAATTGAAGCGGGTCAAATCGCACAAAACCTGCGCCGAAGCCAAGATCACGTCAATACGGTTTTGATTGCTCTGACAAGCGAAACCCCTGGACCTGAAATTTTAACACTTGGTTTTAACGACGCTTTCAAGAAGCCATTCGATGGCTCTTTGCTCAGCGAACGCATCAAACGACTGATCTCACAGAAAAAATCCGACGAAATCTGATCACTCAGATTCTCGATCCGAGTTCTTTCAAATGGCCGTGTTTGATCCCTTGCGAAATCAAGAGATCAAACCACGGCCTTTTTCGTTATCATGAACCATCTGAGGAATCACCCACATGCATCCCACCAGATCGACGACCACCACTCGTATCCTGAATCGTCCGGAACTGGCCGCAATCATCGCCCTGGTTCTGGTGATCGGCGGACTCTCCAAACCCGGAATCACTACCGACGAGCCTCTCGACGTCGGTCCCGGTCGTCACTATTGGGACGTTCTTGCCAGACAGGGCCTGAACTTCTTCGCAGAAGCCTCTGTGAATGATGCATTCGGAGGGAATCCGGACCACCCTCCACTCGCCCGCTGGATGCTCGGCGCAGCTTCCCATGGATTCCAGATCTTCCAGGTCTTATTTACGGGAAACGCTGATCCAACAAGCCTTTACATCCTCTCAGGACGTGTCGCCCCTGCTCTAGCGTTTGCTCTCACAATCGCTTTGATCGCCCGATTTGTGACCACTCGAACTGGGCCACTTGCTGGCTGGACGGCCGCACTGTCCTATCTGTTTCTACCGCATGTCTTTGCCCATGCTCACCTGGCAGCTTTAGAAACCATCCTCAATCTCTGCTGGTTCGCTGCCGTTGTTGGCTGGCTCAGGTGGACCGAAAAACCGTCCATGAAACGGGCCATTTTCGCCACCATCCTCACCGCCCTGACCATGCTCACCAAAATCCACGGATGGCTCCTCCTGCCCTGGGCTATACTGCTTATCCTTATACATGGAAATGGTTTAAAGCAACAAGTCTCGGGGGCAGCCGCAGTGGCAGTTGCGCCCCTGCTTTGGATCGCAGGTTGGCCGTGGATGTGGTACGACACGTCCTCCAGGCTATCAGCCTACTTTGGCGGAACCGTGGACCGTCTCCATTTGAAAGTGCTTTACTTCGGCCAGGTCTATCAGGACAACCAGCTTCCCTGGCATAGCTCACTGGTCCAGTTTCTCGCGGCTATCACTCCGTTTACGTTGATCCTGTTTGGGGCAGGCCTGTTTGCCGCAATCCGTGGGAGAGGCATCAAAGGTGGCCACCCAATCGCGTTTCTGATCCTCCAGATGATGCTCTTATTCACTTTACCCATAACACGTTACGACATGGATCGCCTCTTTTTGGTGATCTGGCCACTGGTGGCTGTCCTGGCAGGCTCAGGGGCCCAATGGGTCCGCCAGATGATAAGTGACAAGGGCTTTTCAATCAGAATTTCGACAACCGTTTTAGGGGTTGGCCTGGCCTCGTCTGCATGGCCTTGCATGGTGGGGGTCTCTCCGCTCAGTTATGTCAGTCCATTGGCAGGCGGATTGCGCTTTTTTGAGTCACAGGGAATGGATCTGAATTTTTGGGGCGATGCCGTGGATCAAACGTTATTAAGAAAACTTCAGAACGTCCGTTCCAAGGGAGAGATGGTGGCTGTGGTGCCAACGCTTCATTCCACTCAATCATTATTCTTCATGCCTTTGGAATCGATGAAGCAGGGTGACCTGTTTCGCGATCAGTCGGCCTGGAGAGACGCACAGTTCCTGGTCGTCTACCGGCGCCAATCCTATTGGCCAGATGAGTTTGCGGAATGGATAAAAACGCATGAGCCAATTTCTCTGAGGAGCCGAAACGGTGTTTGGCTGGCGGGAATCTGGCCAGGACCGAAATTATTGAGGCCGATTTCGCAGGTCAAGTCGGATTGAATTACGACCAAATCGAAAAAAAGACCTACCAGATGATTCGCTAGTTTCTATAATTCTTTCATAACGAATTGGATCTGCGTGTGAGAAAAAGGTCGTGATCATGTCGGGCTGGACTCATTTGGATGAACATGGCCAAGCACGCATGGTGGATGTGACCGATAAGGCCACAACTCAGCGAACCGCTTCGGCCTCAGGTCAGATCCGAATGAAGCCCGCCACATTGGAGGCGATCGAATCGTCGCACTCCAAAAAAGGCGACGTCCTTGCTGTGGCCAGAGTGGCCGGCATTCAGGCTGCGAAGCGAACGGACATGCTCATCCCGTTGTGTCACAGCCTTGGCCTTGATAGCGTTGAGGTAAGATTTACGCACTTGCCTCCTGATCTGCTTCGGATTGATTCCACCGTTCGGACCACCGGCCGCACTGGTGTCGAGATGGAAGCGTTGGTTGCGGTATCCACTTCTGCCCTCACAGTGTATGACATGTGCAAGGCAATGGATCGCGACATGACCATTGAGCAAATCCGTTTGGAATCGAAGTCGGGTGGTCGTTCCGGAGATTTTCTCCGCGATTCGTGAAGCCCTTCCCGTTCGAGTTTCCCCACGACGGGTCAGCCAATTTTTCGGAGAGATTGTCAGATGTCCTCAGCAACAGACGACCTGCGCAGTATGGATCAAACCCGACTTCGCCTCGCTGCGTTGTATCTTCCGATTGCTCAGGATCTGGAAGCCTCTGAAGTGATCTACCGTGAGGAGCTTAAGAGTCGAATTCCATTCGTCCAGCAACTCGTAGACCACGCAGCCAGATTCCAGGGCAAACGCCTCAGACCAACTCTGCTCCTGCTCTCAGCCCAAGCCTGCGGCGGTGTTCGGCCAATCCACCATCAGCTTGCCGCCGTGGTTGAGATGATCCACACCGCAAGTCTTGTGCACGACGACATTTTAGACGACGCCATGGTCCGCCGCCATGCCGCCACCATCAACGTGGAATGGGGCAACGAGCCGGCCGTCCTGCTGGGCGATTACCTCTTCACACATGCCTTCCACCTGGCGGCCGCTACCGGATCGACCGTAGCCTGTCAATGGATCGCTCGCGCCACAAACCGTGTGTGGGAAGGGGAAATGACACAGACCCACCACCGTGGAAACCTCGAGCTGGATGAACCCACCTATTTTGATATTATCCGTGGGAAGACCGCCGAACTGACGGCCGTCTCGGCAGCTCTTGGTGCTTACTTCGCAGATTCTGACCCACTTGTGGTCGAAGCGTTGGAAGCGTATGGTACGAATCTTGGAATCGCCTTTCAGATAGTTGACGACTTGCTCGATATCCTTGGCGACGAACGCAATACAGGCAAAAGTCTCGGCACCGATCTCGACAAAACCAAGCTCACTCTGCCCATCATCCGGTTTCTGGCATCAGCCCCTGTGGAAGATGCCGATAACCTGCGACGTTTGATTTTGGATCAGTCCTTCTCATCCAACCGCCGCAAACTTCTGAGGGATATGATCGGAACCACCGACATATTCGAAAACTGCTGGCAGTGTGCATTCGATTATGCCAATCAGGCCCGCGACAATCTCGCGATCCTTGAAGACAGTCAAGCCAAGGCCATTTTGGTCGCCGTGGCTGAAGGGGCTGTCAGACGAGCTTATTAGCCTGAATGGCCGGCCCGATCATCGAATTCCATCTCGGATCGTATGGAAAATATTGCAAACCTGCACTTTGGACTTCCTGTTTCGGGATGAATTCCATATCATACGGGTATGAAATACGCTGAAAAACTCTACCGACAATTGGTCCGTCTCGGCTGGAATCAGCAGAAACTTTCCCGTACTTCGGGTGTGAGCGACTCGGAAGTGTCGCGAATTCTGGCTGGTAAATCCAACCCTGGCCTTGAAAATGCATTCCGGCTCTCTTCGGCCGTTGGTCTTTCTCTTGACTACATGGCCAACGAAAATCAAACGGATGATCCGGTCCTGGAAGCCGCTGGACTGACCGAAGCCCAACGCGAACTCCTGACACTGGCAAACGTTATGGGCGTACGTCAAGTCACCCAGTTGCTCGACATTGCCCAGCATTTAGGTTACGACACGGCATTGAGACGCCTGATCGACGCCCGGCCTACCATTCAAGCCGTTGCTGCAGAGTCCACAGTTTCCACCAAGGCAGCAAACGCTGCGCTGAAAAAATCCGGAAGCTGACATCCAAACGCCATAGCTTTAAAAAACGAAACCGCACAGCCGAATCGAAATTTCGCTTCGGCTTTTTTTATTTTGGACTTGAGCCTTTTTTAAATTTAGGTTACTTCAACCATATCGACAGACAAACATCGGCCAAGGATTGAGTCGAAGTCTGAATTTTCAAGCAACAAGACTTGCCAAGCAGGGAGGCCCTGACCATGAACCGCAGACGAGCTTTGATCGGGTCTTTGTGGGCGAGTTGCGCCGGATTGGTTGCCCCGAGGCTGGCCGCCCAGAATCCCCAAAAAAACACCGATAATGACCTGGAACCTGTTGGCAAATTAAAGGCTGTTCCCACCCAGGAGAAGCGTCCCGTCCGGCCAAAAGCCGATGGGGACACCGCCGAGTCTTCCGAAGGTGCTGCTGTAGCAGGCTTTGACGAAGCTGGCCATAAGTGGATGAATTACGATATCGCCCGCTACATGGAACTGCCTCACGACCAGTCGAACCCGCCTCAGAATGCGATCATTGACTGGATCCTCCGCCGTTATGGCACGAGCATTTGGCACAGCGATAAAGTGACCTCTCTGGTGGCCAATAAGACACAGGTCAAAGCCTATCACAATCCGAAAGTGCTGAAGCAGGTCGGTGAGATTGTGGAACGGTTTACCGAATCCACTGCCGACATTCTCAAAGTGCATATCAAGTTCGTGGCCGCTGCCGACCCTCGATGGCGTTATATGGTTCTTTCCCGGATGAACCTGCTGGGCGGTGGCCCTCAGGGTCAGCAAATCTGGACCATGAGCCTCACAGATGCCACCATGGCTATGACTCAAATGCAGGTTTACCAAGGCTTTGAGTTGCTCGCAGATCAACAGGTGGAGATGATCAACGGCCAGACCCTTTCGATGATCACCACGGAAAAGAAGCCTTACAACCCTGGCCTTCAGCGTCAGGCCACGGCCAACACCCAATCCACCGAGCCTTCGTTCAATCAACTGATTGAAGGCGTGATGCTGAAATTCAGCCCACTTCTGACCTACACCGGCGATGCTGTGGACGGTGCTGTGGAGCTGACCTGCAACACCGTTAAAAGCACGATTAAGACCCGAGTTCTGGCCGGGCGGGAACAAGGCGCCAATGAAGCCACGATTGATGTTCCTGAAGTGATTTCGAGCCGGCTTGTGCAGACTGTTCGCTGGACCATTGGCCAGACACTGGTGATCTCAGGCGGGATCCACCCGGGCATGTTGCTGAAGAACAAGAACGGATTCTTGAATCTGAGGATTCCAGGAACAGTTCCGACACAGACAGAAACCCTGATTTTCATTGATGTTGAGACACCAAACTCGCCAAATCGGGCCGCCAACGGAGCCGCTGGATCGACCACCCTGCGAAGCGGTGGCCGAGGAGCCGTGGAAGCCATCGACGACCCGGAAAAGAACGGCGAGGGTAAGTAAGACAAGTCATTACAAACACAGGATCAACCGATGGTTCTGTTGAAATTTACGAGAGGAACGACGGGTGATCATTCACCTGTCGTTCATGCTTGTCTTAATTCCCTAAAAATCCAAAACCATTTGACCAACCGCCACCTGACCTGCTAGCATTTTTGCTTCTGTCTGATGATCTCCGGCTGATATATGAGATTCGTCCGTTTGGGCGGCTGAAGGGTTGAAGGCGTGTCGAACACTTGTGTGGTGGGCTTGCAGTGGGGTGACGAAGCTAAGGGCAAAATTGTGGACTTGCTCTGCGATGTTCACGATGTGGTTGTCCGTTATCAAGGCGGTGCCAATGCTGGCCATACCGTCATGGTCGGCGAGAATACGTACAAGCTCTCACTCGTTCCGACAGGCGCTGTCAGGCCTGATGTGGACTGCGTCATCGGCAACGGAGTGGTCATCCACCCGCCCATGCTCTTGGCTGAAATGGATCGCCTGCAGACTCAAGGCCTGAATTTCCAGGGCCGCATGCATATCAGCGACCGCGCCCACGTCATCTTCCCCTATCACCTCGAAGAAGAACGATGGTCCGAAGAATCGACCACCGAAGGCGAACGCCTCGGTACCACCCGTCGCGGTATCGGCCCCTGCTATAAAGATAAAGTGGGCCGTGTGCACGGGATACGGATCGGTGAACTGTTCCGCCCCGATCACTTGCGCCAGCGTCTGCGACGGATCGTGGAATTCAAGAACCAGATCTTCAGCGCCACCCTGAACCCATTCACCCCACTCGATGCAGACGCCATTGCCGACGATTATCTCGGCTATGCCGAACGCCTTCGACCATTCGTCACAGACACCACAGCCTGGCTGGCCAGTGCCGTAAAGGCAAACAGGAACATCCTTTTCGAAGGTGCCCAGGGTTCGCTTCTGGACATTGATTACGGCACCTTCCCGTTCGTCACCTCGTCAAACTCGTCGGCAGCTGGACTGGGCACAGGCTCAGGCGTCCACGCCCGTCAGGTTCAGAACTGGGTCGGGATCGTCAAAGCCTATACCACTCGGGTCGGCGGTGGCCCATTCCCAACTGAGCTTGATAATGAAATTGGCCAGCGGATTCGTGAACGAGGCCGCGAGTACGGCACCGTTACAGGCCGTCCACGCCGCTGCGGATGGTTCGACGCCGTAGCCGTTCGCCATTCAGCCTGGGTCAGCGGAGCCACTGAGCTTTCCGTGATGCTGCTGGACGTGCTCTCAGGGTTTGATGAAATCAAGGTGGCTGTGGCCTATGAGCGGCCCGATGGGTCGCGTCTGGAATGGTTCCCCGGTTGCCTGGAGGAATTAGGTCAGGTCAAGCCGATCTACGAAACCTTCCCGGGTTGGGCTGAAGACGTGACTGGCGTGAAGGATTGGTCGGATTTCCCTGAGAATTTCAAGAAGTACGTTCAGGTTCTGGCTGACCAGGTGGGTGTGCCCGTACGTCGGGTGAGTGTTGGGCCAGAGCGGACCCAGACTGTCGCGGTTCCTGTCTGATTCTGCTAGAATCCAGAGAACGATTCACGACCCCAAAAAATGGCGACCAGCAGATTGTCGACAAAGCGGGCCTGGTACCACATTCCAAGCCCACTTTTCGATCCGTTTCGGAGGCTTTCGTAATTCCATGAGCAGTGCCACTCTGGCTCCGAGCAACTTGACTGAAGAAGGTCGCAATCGTCTTGCTGCAATTGGGCTCAATCAAGACCAGTTGCCCCGTCATGTGGCCATTATCATGGACGGCAACGGCCGATGGGCTCAGGAACGCGGCCTCCCCCGGGTATTCGGGCACCGTCGTGGAATCCAGAGCGTACGAGCCGTTTCTGAAGAGTGTCGCCGACTGGGCTTGAAACAGCTCACTCTTTATTGCCTGTCGGTCGAGAACTGGAAGCGTCCGCCCCGCGAGCTCAAGTTTCTGATGCGTTTGCTGCGCCATTTTCTGGTCGTGGAACGCGATGAACTGGCCTCTGAAAACATCCGGCTGGTCATGATCGGCGAACGTGAAGGCCTACCACCCGACGTTCTGGCCGAGATGGACCGAACCGTTGAGATGACTCGCAACAACACCGGTATGACACTCGCTTTAGCTGTGAATTACGGTGGCCGGACCGAGATCGCCAAAGCCGCTCGCAGGATCGCCGAAAAAGTTGCCAGAGGTGAACTCCTGCCCTCAGACATCAACGAATCCCTGTTCGACCAGCATCTGGACACGGCCGGAATGCCCGACCCGGACCTGTTGATCCGGACGGCAGGAGAAATGCGAGTCTCAAACTATCTGCTCTGGCAAATTTCTTACTCAGAGCTTTGGGTGACTGAAACCAATTGGCCCGACTTCCGGGAAGATCACCTGGCCGAAAGTTTCCACGCCTATGCCGGTCGCAAGCGAAAATTTGGCGGACTGATCAAAGGCTGATCCAACATCCCATCAGGGAGAGAATGCAATACTTTGCTTCGCCAACGCTTACCCATCGGAATTGCCCTGATCCTGATCTTTGTCTCCATTCTCTGGGTGGATGGCAAAACCGCGCCTTATCACCCGATCTGGATCGGACTTGTGACACTTCTCAGTATCCTTGCCAGCCTTGAGCTTCAGCATTTACTCGCAAAATCAATCGCCACACCGTACGCCTATTTGATGACAGCCTGCTCGGCTGCATGTCTCTTCTCGAATATTTTTTCAGCAGCCTCAGGCTTGAACGGGCCTCTCTCATTTAGCCCAGTCGCCATCACATTCTGCTTCAGCCTGGCAGCCATTCTGGTCACGGGTGTCCAGGAATTTGACGATTTGCAACCGATCATGCCACGACTGGCATCTACGGTTTTTGGAGTGGCTTATGTGGGAATCCTCGGCTCGTTTCTGGCCCAGATCCGGTTCCTGAATGGCCCTGAACAAGGCGCATTCGCACTGGCCCTGCTGATCGGGGTCACCAAAGGCACAGACACCGGGGCTTATACTTTCGGGAAAATATTTGGTCGTCATTTAATGACCCCAAAACTCTCTCCGAAAAAGACCTGGGAAGGCGCGATCGGTGGACTGATTTTTGCCGTTTTGATGGCACAGATCATCACCTCACTCGAAATTGCGATCCGTGGCCAAGCCACTCTGGAGTCGCTCCCAGCGCGACTTATATTCGCCATAACTGTATCTATAGCAGGTCAGTTAGGCGATTTGGCCGAATCTCTGATCAAGCGTGAGGCACACTTAAAAGATGCTTCTACAGTGATCCCGGGATTTGGAGGAGTGCTGGACCTTCTCGATTCGCTGTTTTTAGCGGCTCCGGTGGGTTGGGCGATTTTGACGATCTTGCGCTGAGCTGTTTTGTCACACTCCGCCTTATCTCGTTGTGTTTTATAACAAATTTCGTGATAATTGATAAAGCTGAGCCAAGCCAATGAGCCACACAGGATCTCAATCGTAACTGTTTTGCAAGGAATGGTCATGCCCGACTCGCCGATCTCGGTGACAATCGCTCTGGATAGCCACGACGAAGAAATTGCCGTTCTGGGAAGCCGAGACCAGTTTCTCCGGCAAATTCGCGATTCGTTGGGCATTAAGATCTTAGCCAGACACGGCGAACTTCGAATCGACGGCGATGCCGATCGTGTCGAACGAGCGCAGTTGGTTTTCTCGGAACTGCGTCAGCTTTACGCCACCAAAGTCACGATCAGTTCCACGGAAGTGAACCGGATCCTCGACGAAACCAACCCGTCAGCCTCAAAACTGGCGGAACTTTCGCCTGCCCCAACGCCTCTCGAAATTCGCGAAGGCAGCAAGGTCGTCAGAGCCCGAACCGAAGGCCAGGCGGCTTACCTCAAAGCCCTCAAAGATAACGAGCTCGTTTTTGCCCTTGGCCCAGCCGGTACCGGAAAAACATTTCTGGCCGTGGCGGTGGCTGTGGGCGCTCTGCGATCCGGCAGCATCAAGAAAATCGTTCTGGTCAGGCCCGCCGTCGAAGCTGGCGAGCATCTGGGATTCCTCCCAGGCGATCTCGAAGCCAAAATCAATCCATACCTCAGGCCTCTGCTGGACGCCCTCAATGATCTGATGGACTTCGAACAAGTTCGCAGATACATGACAAGCGACCTGATTGAGATCGCCCCTCTCGCCTACATGAGAGGCCGAACACTGAACGACGCCATGATCATTCTGGATGAAGGCCAAAACGCCACCATCTCCCAAATGAAAATGTTCCTCACCCGGATGGGCAGCAATGCCCGCATCGTGGTCACCGGCGACCCTTCTCAAAACGACCTCCCACCCGGCATCCCCAGCGGCTTGGACGACGCCGTCGATCGGATCCGTGGAATCAAAAGTGTTGGCGTGATCACTCTGACCAAGTCCGATATCGTCCGCCACCCACTGGTTCAAGCCATTGTGGAAGCCTACGAGAAACCGAAAAAAGACCAGTATTAAACGCCTCTTTTCGGTCAGACTCTAGCCGGAACTTTGCCATCATGACGGCACACCTCACATGAGTTCGGTACGGCGACGCTGGAAATTTCTGCGGAATCCTCGTAGCACAGATTTTGATCTGGGTAGCGACCGCCGTATCGTCCAAACCCGTGGTCGCCGGCTTCGCTTCGCCATCATGATCGCCTCATGCCTCGTCTCAGCCGCATTGGTGCACGGCCTTGGCCCACCTTTCGGCTTCAGGCTTGGCCAAAGACCACATCGCGAAATCCGTCTGAATGTGGATCAGATTTCGCGGCGAAATGCACTTCGGTCCAACGCACAGCGACAGATCCGCGAGGATGCCGTTGCACCCCGAATGCTCCATAATCCTGGCCCGATCGAGGATCGGATCAAGTCCATTGAAGACTTGGGAACAGCCGCCGGGCGAGCCAATCGGGTGGACGAACTCCCTGCCTCCATCACTCAGACCTGGGGCATGATTTCTCCGGAATTGTTCGAAGATCTCAGAGAAGCCAACGACGTTCCGGAACGTCGCGATCAATTCTCCCGAGAGCTTCGCGAAGCCTTCAGCCCAGTCCTCAAGGAAGGCATTCTGAGCCCGACGCCCCTGCCCCGGATTGATCAAAACGCGACTCAGTTTGCGATCAGGCTTGAGGGACAGAACGATTCGCAATCCAGGATGGTCACGCGCGACCACGTTTCACCTGAGCGTCTGGGCCGGCCCGACAGCGACTTTGGCAAGCACTTTGTCTCCAGCTTCAGGCCACCGGAACTCGGTCGACGGCTGTTCGAACTGATCGACGACAAACTTGCCGCCTCGCCCACCCTGACCTACGACGAACGCGAAACAACGGCTGCCCGTGAACAGGCCAGAAGCGAAGTTCCTGATATTTTCGATCAGTTCAAACGCGGCGACCTGCTCGTGGAACAAGGTCAGCCCATCGACGCTGAAACCCTTGACCTGCTTCGACTTGAACACGATCGATCGGCCGCACTTTTCACGCACCGGGATGTCGCCCTGCGATGGGTCGCCTCTGTGGGCCTGTGCGCAGCCCTTTACGGCCTATTAAGTATCTATCTGATTCGTAACGAGCCCCGACTGGCAGCCGATACCGCCAAAATCGTCCTTCTGTGCAGCCTGATCAATATTGGCCTGGCCACCATGCGCGTGCTGTCGGTCCAAAGCTGGGACGCTGAAGCCTTGCCAGTGGCCGTCGGCGGAATGGTGGTCACCATCGCTTTCGGCATGGACGTGGCCATCCTCTTCACACTTGGCCTTTCCCTTCTGACATGCCTCACGCTCGGAGTCGGTATCGACGAGCTGATCGTTCTGGCTGGTGGGACCACAGCCGGTATTGTGACTCTGGGCGATGTGCGGTCCCGTACAAAGCTCATTAAAGTCGGTCTGACGATCGGTTTAGCCTATTTTTTAATGACGTGGTCAGCCGGCCTCTGGCAACGCGATCCCATCGAGCTGATCCTTTCCATCAGCCTCTGGAGGATGGTCTGGGGCCTGATGGCAGGCTTCTTTCTGGGCGGAATTCTGCCGTTTCTGGAGTCGTATCTGGGCCTGGTCACAGGCATTAGCCTGCTCGAACTGGGCGACGTGCGCCACCCCCTGCTCCAGGAACTGGTCCGCCGCGCTCCGGGAACTTACAACCACTCGGTCACGGTCGGTGCGCTCGCGGAATCGGCTGCCGAACAAATCGGGGCGAATGCTTTGCTGGTTCGGGTTGGGGCTTATTTTCACGATATTGGCAAGATGATCAAACCGGAATATTTTGTCGAGAATCAAGTCCGTGGTCAAACCAGTCGCCATGCTGGCCTGAACCCTTCGATCAGCACCATGATTATCATCGGACACGTGAAGGACGGTTATGAACTGGGCCTGGAATACAACCTGCCGGAACCGATCATGGATCTGATCCAGCAGCACCACGGGACCAGTCTGGTCGAATATTTTTATCGCGAAGCCACCAAACGCGAGGCCAGTTCCGCTGACCCTGTCGGGATCCACGAGAGTGCTTTTCGATATCCTGGCCCTGCTCCCCAAAGCCGTGAAGCCGCGATCCTCATGATCAGCGATGCCGTGGAATCCGCCAGCCGGACACTTTCCGAACCGACTCCAGCCCGTCTTGAAGCATTGGTCGATGAACTCGTCGCCAAACGTCTGGACGACGGCCAATTCGATGAATGTGGCGTGACTCTCAAAGAACTCGCCCAAATCAAGAAAAGCCTGACCAAATCCCTGATCGGGCTATATCATGCACGCATCAAATATCCGGAAACCCGGACGGCCTGACCGAATCACCACTCACACGCTTGAAGGAGTCGGCCTGTGATCATCGAAATCTCGAACCGGCAATCCGAAGTGCCTATCAAGATAGCCCACTTTGAAAAACTGATCCAGCGCATGCTGGCATATCTGAACATGACGGAAGGCGAAATTTCGGTCGCTTTTGTCGATAATCAGGCCATCGCCGAACTCAACTGGGAGTTCCTGGAACATGAAGGCCCGACAGACATTATCACGTTTCCACTATCTGATCCGGGAGTACAGATTTTAGAAGCTGAGCTGGTCATCTCAGCCCCTTGGGCCGCCGAGGTTGCAGCCCGGAATGGCGATCAGGTGGACGATGAACTGGCACTTTATCTGGCTCATGGCCTGCTGCATCTCAGAGGTCAGGACGACATTCAGCCCGAAGATGCCCTGGAAATGCGCCGTCAGGAGCTCGAGTTACTCAAGGCTCTGGAACTGGCCATACCTCGCAACCGATTTGAATCCGTTGAGGGCTGAATTGAATCATGCCGGCTCATCGGTGCATGGGATTGGTGATTCGCGGCGCCGACGTGTTTAACACAAGTCGCGTGTTCACAGTGTTTACGCGCGATCTGGGCCGGGTGGAAGGGATCGCAAAAGGGTCGCGCCGGCTGAAGAGTCCGTTTGAAAATGGGCTTGACCTTTTATCCATCTGCGATATTGTCATTCTGCATAAAGGCAACGAGACACTTGACCTCATCACCGAGGCGTGCCTGGTTGAGCGTTTTGGGGCCTTGCGATCCGACCTTCCGGCGATGTATGCCGGGTGCTATGTGGCTGAACTGCTGAACGACCTGACGCACCTCCATGATCCGCACCCGAGGTTGTTTGACGCGGCTGTCATCACCCTGCGTAACTTGTCGGATCAGAAGCTCATGTGGCGTCGACTGATGCGATTTGAGCTGGCCCTGCTGAAGGAGCTGGGGTTAATGCCAAGCCTGGAACTGTGTGTCCACTGCGGCAACGACTTACAGCGAGAAGCCAGTCAGAGCCGGATCGCCTTCGGGCTCTCCATGGGCGGTGTCCTCTGTATGCAGTGCCGACACGGTCAGCCGCATGTCGCCACACTTTCGGTGACCACCCTCTGGCTACTCCGGTCTTTGGCAAACCCAGGCCGGGAATGGCGGGAAGTCGGTGATTATCGAGATGAATCGGCGGCTCGCGAAGTGATCTCGTCTGTCATCTGTCACTTGATGGGCCGTCGCCCCAGACTCCATCGTTACCTGCTCTCAGGATCTGTTGGATAAGTGGACCAGTCGTGCCGAAACGAATCTCTCCAGGATTCGGCGTTGTAACCCCCAAAGTCTCGTTTCAGGCCGATGGTGGCGAAGGATCGCTCCCATGAATCCCGATAGCGCAAGGACGCGCGACATTTTGTACCAGACAAAAGCCAAGAATCTCTGTGTCGGACTCGCCCTGATCGCCCTCACAGGCTGCGCCAGTGGCTCCACGACCACACTCTCACGCTGGAATATGCTGCGTGATGAGGGGATCGCCAAAGGTATTTCCAAAGAAGAATATCAAGGCAACTCTGAATCCACGGCCGGCAACCGATTCGGCCCAGCAGGCGTGATCGACTACCTGCGCGGCAAAGATCGCTCCCAGCAGCGCACGAACGCCGCCGAAGTTGCCGCCGATGCCCTCAAAAAATCCAGTGGGCGCGACAACTGGAACATCCAGCAGGTCAAAGCTGATCCTGAAACCGAGGCTGAATTCCAAGTCGCCGAGGCAGCCTTTCAGCAAGGCAAACTCCCCGAAGCTCGCAAGGCTTTTGCCCGACTGGCCAAACGCCGTAAAGGTACCCCGTTTGGTGAATCTGCCCAGTTTTATGTCGCAGAATGCGAATTTCAGGACGGCGATTTCGTCTCCGCACACACGGCTTACGAACAACTCGTGGCCGATTATCCAGGCAGCCGCTATCTCGACAGAGTGGTCGTACGTGAATACGCCATCTCGCGTCAATGGCTGGCCGCCTCAGGCATGACCGTGCCCAACCTTCGCGAAGAAACCTCTGTCAGCATGACTCCCGGTGGATATCG
>Ga0208720_1000152_pt1 | contig 18309 bp, 14 predicted proteins | sample LakMenEpi20Apr10_FD_150716 | JGI IMG/M metagenome (GOLD analysis project Ga0208720, IMG submission 150716) | Freshwater microbial communities from Lake Mendota, WI - 20APR2010 deep hole epilimnion (SPAdes) | ecosystem: Environmental > Aquatic > Freshwater > Lake > Epilimnion/Euphotic zone ...
TTATTGGGATGCATTTGAAAACACTCCAGGTTTGCAAGGTGGCTTTGTGTGGGAATGGAAAGATCACGGGCTTACCCAGTGCTTGCCGAACGGAACAACTCGTCTTGCATACGGCGGACAATTCGGTGACACCCCGAACGATGGAAACTTTGTGGCTGACGGCCTCATTCATGCAGACATGACACCGCACCCCGTGATGCGCGAGTTGGCGTGGGTACATCGCCCAATTTCTGTGGAACTCAAAAGCAAGAACAAAGACCCTCACTTGGTTGTTCGCAACCGCCAGTGGTTTTCAGACTTGTCTGCTTATAAGGGAGCATGGGAATTGCTTGTTGATGGCGTTGTTACGAAGTCAGGCAAACTCACGGTGCCAAAGGTTGCACCTGACTCATCTGAGAAAGTTGATATTCCGGTCATCATTCCGCACGAAGCGAACGAAGTGTTCTTCTCTGTGACATGGACATTGGCTCGCGACACGCCATGGGCACCGAAAGGTCATGTGGTGTCGTGGGATCAAGTGACACTGCGTAAGTCGGCCCCGGTTGAAGCAGCAATTCCCGATACCTCAATTTTGCCAATTGATATTTCTCCGCAAGTCACCTTGTGGCGTGCACCAGTTGACAACGACGGCTTCAAACTGATGGACCAGCATCATGGCGGCGGTAAGTCACTTGCTAGATGGTCTGAACAGGGCATCACTACAGACGATGCCGACATGGTGGAAAGCACAACGACCATTACTGAACTCAGCGGTGGTGCTGTCAGATACGAACACACCGTTGTGATTCCGAAAGAAATGGCAGATGTGCCACGAGTAGGTGCCATGTTCAGTATTCCTGCACGTTTCACCACAGTGCGTTGGTACGGCAATGGCCCGCATGAGTGTTACCCAGATCGTGAATCATCAGCAATGGTGGGCATATACGAAGGTAAGCCAGACGAATTGCCATACCTGGTTCCACAAGAGTTCGGATTACGCACTGATTGTCGATGGATGGAATTCATAGACGCAAAGAAGGGCCATGTGCTTCGCGTTGAAGCTGACGGATGCTTATTGCATATGTCAGCTGTGCATCATTCGGCGCATGATTTGTTTGCCGCTAGTGAACATGCCGAATTAGTTCGTCAACCAGCGTTGAATGTGCATCTCGATATCGCACATCGCGGTGTAGGAACAGCTAGTTGTGGGCCAGACACTTTGGCGAAATATCTCATCGCACCAGGCGAATACACATTCGCCTATGTGGTGTCGTACCGCTAGACCACGTGGTGTGCTGCTGAAACTGGCTTCACGTGCCAGCCATCAACAACAGCATCTGGTTCACATAGTGCAACGATGCAACCACCGAAGCCGCCACCAGTCATACGCGCACCAAATACCCCAGGTGTTGCACACATGTCTTCAACTGCTGCATTCATTTGGTCGTTCGATATTGCAAAGTCTTCTGCCAAACTGCGGTGACAATCAGACATGATTTCACCGGCAGTCGAATAGTCGCCACTAGCCAGAGCTGATGCAAAAGAAACAACGCGTGCATTGTCTGTAATCACATGACGAGCTCGTGATGCAATGGTTGCATCTGTAATGGCCGCAATATCAGTCAACGATGCGTCTCGTAATGGGCCAATGATTGATTCTGCTGCGGCGCATTGGGCAACCCTGTCTGCGTAGGCGGAACCAACCAAGGTTCGGTGTGCAATAAACCGAACCACAATCTTCACATCAGTAGGAATTGGAACGTGCTGCACTTCCAATGTGCGGCAATCAATCATTGTTCCGTGACCATCTCGGGCACTAGCAATACACAACTGGTCCATAATGCCGGTTGGAACACCTGTGGCTACGTGTTCTGCGCGTCGTGTCAGTTGCGCCAACTCTGAAGAAGGCAATTCGCAGCCAAGCGCTAACGCCACTGCAATTTCAAGAGCAGCGCTAGATGACAACCCAGCGCCAACAGGAATCGTGGTGCTGACATGGCCGGAAATTCCACGTGGTGAATCCAACAGTGATGCAACAGCACCTACGTACTTGCCCCATGACGGTGTCATTGCAGCGTCAAACGATTTGCCCAGTGCAATGGAAACAGTGCCGTCTTCATCAGCAGAGTCAAGAACAATTCCAGAACCAGCAACGTCGTAATCAATAGTTGTCCACCGGTCAATTGCCATCGGGAACACAAGCCCACCTGTGTAGTCGGTGTGTTCACCAATCAGGTTCACGCGCCCAGGCGCAACTACTCGCATCACAGCAGAGCGCGTAGACGTGCCGCAACATCGGCAGGGTCGACAGGGTTAAAGAACTCGCCGCTTGCTACTTCTACGCCTGCAATAAATCGCGGAAGGCCTTGCGCGCGCCACGGAGACACAATTTCAATATTGAACCAGGCATCTGGCCAGTCATCACGAGTACGTGGCGCCTGATTAATCCACATCATGTAGGGAAGTGGCGCATCAAACAATGCATCAAGAGCCGCAAACAATCGCACCAACGTTGCAGCAAGAACTGCACGGTCGACTGCATTCATATCAGCAAGGTCTGCGATGCGATGTATGGGCGCAATGCGAATTGATACCGGGTACACCGCTGCATATTCGCTAAACACGCGCCACCCATCAACCTCAAGAATCACATGTTCTGCTGAAGCAACAACAGGTTCCCACCCAGCAGCAATCATGCGTGCAGGGCGAGGCGGAACATGGTCAAACGCGTAGATCTGTCCGTGAGGGTGCGAAATAGTTGCACCAATCTCGGCACCACGGTTTTCAAACACAATCACGTATTCACCGTTGGGCAGTTCGCGCAGTGCTTGCGTGCGTTGCGCCCATAGGTTCACAACAGATAACGCCTCGTCGGTAGTCAACGTGCCAAACGTTGCTTCGTGGTTAGGGGAGTACAGCACCACTTCGCAGTAGCCCTCTTCCAATGCTGGCCAACGGTTCGGAAACGAACGAACTGAGTATTGTTCTGGAGCCTCTAACCCGCCAACGCAAAACGGGCAACCAGCAATAGGCAGGTTCGGTCTGTTCTGGCGGTCTGCCACCACATGCACAACTGTGCCTAGGTATGTATCGGTGCGAATGTCTCGAGCCATCGCACCATTCTGTCAGTTTGTTACTGAATCAGACTGCGCATTCCGAATCGCCGACTTCGCCAGAGAATGGGCCGGTCTCGTCATAGTCAACAAAGAACTCAGGTGACACGTCTGGCATTGGAATCTCATCAAGATCACGCAAGCCGTCAGCTACTGCAACTGCTCCACCAGAACGGGCAAGCCAGCCCTGGAAGGTTTCAGCAGCCGAGCGTTCCGCAGCAAAGCGACGAACCACGCGAGCAACAGCCTCTGGTGCTGCCTTTGCAGGTACACGCAATGCCTTTTCACCGAAGTGAATTTGCTCTTCACCGACATAGCCGCCAAGAAGCATTTGATAGCCGGGCAATGACTTGCCGTGCGCGCGACGCTCGACACCAAAGAAACCAATGTCGCTTGCATGGTGTTGACCACAGCTATTGGTGCAACCAGAAATGTTGATGCGAACTCCACCAATTTCAGCAAGTCCTTCTTCTTCAAGTTTGTCACCAATTGATTTTGCAAGTCCGCGTGATTGTGTCACTGCAATGTTGCACGTGTCTGCACCAGGGCACGCAACAACGTCACGAGCAAGCTCGGCGCCTGGGCGTGCCATACCAATTTCATCGAGCATGTCGTACAGCTCGCGCATTTGGCTTGGCTGCAAGCTGCGGAACACTACGTTCTGGCGGTTCGACAAACGAACATCAGACTTGAAGTGACGCTGAATTCTTGCAAGCGCACGGAACTGGTCTGCAGTGATGTCACCAAGTGGTGCGTATGCAATTGCAGAAACGGTGCCGTTAGCTGCACCGCGAATAACACTTGCGTTTTCCCAACGACGGAACGGATCTGACGATGTGAAGTTGATGATGGTGCTCTGACCAACTTGTGACACTTCGCCTTCTGCAATACGACCTGCTGGTGCATCACCTGCTGTACGTACTTCAGCTGGAATTCCGCCTGGCCATGAAGATGATGCAGGAAGAGTGTGGCGAATCTTGATAACGCGACGACGTACTTCTTCGATTCCCAACTGGTCAACAACCCACTTCATACGGGCGCGCAGCTTGTTGTCGCGGTTACCAGTTTGGTCGAACACGCGCAATGCAGCTTCCACTGTTGGCAACAAGTCTTCGCGAGACGTGAAGTCTTCCAAAGCAAGTGCTGGGTGTGGGTTCGCACCAAGTCCGCCAGCAATGTACACACGGAATCCTGATTCGATGGAACCATCTTCGAGTGTGCGAGTAGCCGCAACAACACCAACGTCGTTGAACATTGCCTGACCGCAGTCAGTTGAGCAACCAGAGAAGTTCACCTTGAATTTGCGAGGCAAACGCTGGCCGAGTGGGTTGCGCACGAAATGGCGGTACACCGCTTCGGCCCATGGTGTGACATCAAGTTTTTCGTAAGGGCAAGCACCAGCCAAGTGGCACGCCATTACGTTGCGCACTGTGTCGCCACATGCTTCACGTGATGTGAGTTGCACATCGGCAAGACGGCGCAACAAGTCTGGAATACGGCGAAGGTCTACGAAGTGGAACTGAATGTTCTGGCGAGTGGTGATGTGTCCCCAGCCGCGTGAGAATTCAGATGACAAGTCAGCCATTACGTCGAATTGTTCCGGAGTAATGGAACCGGCTGGCAACTTCACGCGCACCATTTGTGCGGTGCCACCTTGGCGCTGACCGTAGATGCCGTTGTTCAATCGCATCACGCGAAAGACGTCATCTGAGATTTCGCCTTTCAAGAATTGATCGATGGCGATCTCGAATCGTTCGATATCGCGCAGTTGCTCTGCATCAAGATCGCGTGGCATTGGTGCTTCTGCAATTGTCATGGCTATTCCTTCTCGCCCACCTCACGGAGGGCATCTGCTAGTGCTTTTCGTAATCTGCGCGCGTTATCTGGTGCAAGATGTGCAACCAAACCTTCACCGTTGGCACCGAGTGGTTCAACGGTCAACACCACGCGTGGTGTTGCATCGTCATAGTCGTCGCTTACCGCAACGGTCCACATGATGGGCGTCGTGTCATCAAGTCCATCGGGAAGATCTGTGGCGTCAATCTGAACAACATCAATCGAGCGGCGCATCTCATGCACCTGCCACTAAATGATCAGTGATTGAACTATCCAAGAATTCGTATGCGGCAACCGCACCAATGACAATGGTGCTCGGGGCCTTCAGTGCGGCTGTTCCCAGTTCGCCCAAGGTGGTGCGTACAACTACTTGTTCTGCGCGCGTTCCCCAACGAATCGCAGCAACAGGGGTGGTGGCCAATAAGCCACCAGCCATGAGGCGTTCAGCAATCAGGGCACGTTCTGAAACGCCCATCAGAACAACAATCGTTCCGCCTACTTGTGCAAGTGCTTCCCACGCGATGTTTGTTGAACCACCATTTTCGCGGTGTCCTGTAACAACCGTGAAGGCCGGCGACACATTGCGGTGCGTTACTGGAATACCAGCAGCTGCTGGCACGCCAATGGCAGATGTAATGCCAGGAACCACAGTGAACGGAATGCGCGCTTCCATCAGGGCTTGAGCTTCTTCGCCGCCACGACCAAATACAAACGGGTCGCCACCTTTCAACCGCACAATGTTTTTTCCTTGTGCGCCAAGGTGAACCAACAATGCGTTAATCAATTCCTGTGGTGTTGGGTTGCCAGGCTTCTTGCCCACGTCAATGAATTCGGTGCCGGGTTTCGCTAATTCAAGAATCGAATCATTCGACAAGTAGTCGTGAACAATCACATCTGCTTCACCAATCAGCCGTACGGCCTTCACGGTAAGAAGTTCTGGGTCGCCTGGACCTGCACCAACAAGATGAACGGTCATTGCGCTGTTTCCACTTCGCGAACTACTGGGCATGTCATACCAAGGTCTGCCATTACACCCGCAATGATTGGTTGCCACTGCACATTTTCGGTTGATTCACCTTCAGCATGAATACGTGCTCGCTCAACAGCAAGACGCGACACAACTTCTTCAAACTCAGGAACAATCGAGAGTTCAAGGTGGGAACGCAACCACGAGGCAAGAGCGGGGCTTGCGCCACCAGTAGACACAGTGACCATCAGATCACCGCGACGCAATGCTGCAGGCAATGTAAAGGCACAACGGTCTGGGTCGTCTGCTGAGTTGATCCAAATACCTTTGGCTTCACACTCATCAAAAATTTGCTGGTTAACCGGCATGTTGCCGGTAGCGGTAATCACCAAACGAAATGCGTCGATATCACCGCTCGCATATTCGCGCTGCACCAATGTCACGGGAAGGGAATGGAACTCGTCGACGAACATCGGCGACAGCACTGTCACTTCAGCGTCAGCCATCAGAAGTTGTTCCACTTTGCGATATGCAATGCGACCGCCGCCGACCACCAAGACGGGTCGACCGTGAAGGTTGAGGTTCACCGGAAACTGCATCAGGGCAGGCTATCTAATACCCGACTAAACCAGTCATAATTAAGGGATATGACCCCCTTAGGTCGGCTTACCCCAGTGGGGTAAGGGTTGCAGCGTCTGCCCAATAGGCATGGGTGCCACTGCAAATGCGCTCTGGCAGCCGAATTCGGGCCACCGGCCCATCGCTGAGGCGTAGGGCGTCAAAGATCTCGCAGTGGCTCACGTCGTTCACCACATCCATGGTGAATGTAATGAGGTAGCCGTCGTCTTCACTGCGTGAATTCGGCCGTGGGGCAAACACGGATTCGCTTGCATACGACCCAGAAGGCAAACGGAATGTTTCTTCTTCGCCTGTAGTCACATTGTGTTTGATGAGACCTTCGAATGTGAACCAACCCTCGGTCGGCACGACGGAATATACGTAGTCGTATTTCTTGCCAACAATCTGCGGGTTGATCATGCCGAATTCGGTGATTGTGTCAGACAACAAGCCTTCACGTACCGCACCGGTCTTCATGTTCAAACGCCAGCGGTATGGCTTTGACTGCATTGCATACAAATCAAGGAAACGAAACATGCGCTGATCAACTGTTGCTTCTGGTCCCATAGTGGGCGAGGGGTCAAACTGGAAGTAACCATCAACAATGATTTCATCGCCTTCTTCGTACGCATTAATCCAATGCAATACATACGTCGCTTCGCAATCAAACCACTTAATGTCTTTCTCGGTTCCATGACGTGGGATCACACCAAGACGTGTTGGCATGTCGGGGTGAAACTTCGTTGCATAAATGCCGCGCTGAATCAGATCCTCTTTCCAGAACAACGGGCAGTCATTCAAGATTGAGTAGTTGTCAGTGAAACACATGTCGTGTGGCAAACGTGGTCCAGGCAACGGCACTGGTGTGTAGTGCGTCAACACTCCTTCACGAGATACAACGCCGTAATGCATGTACGGGTATGTGGTCTGGTAGTTAAAGAACAACAATTCGCCGGTCTTTTCATCAACCTTGGTGTGTGCTGAAACACCAGCGTCAGGAAACGCTCCGCTCCATGAAGCACGACCTTTGTCTTCCAACGTCACAGGGTCAAGCTGATACAAATCACCACACTGGTAAAAACTTGAAAGCGCTACGCCGCCATGCACCACAACGTCTGTGCTGCTTGCATCTTTCATGCGTGTACGTGCACCCCAACCATCAGTACGCACTGCAGTTAACGGAGATTCAGCTAAGCCAGACCATTGTGGCCCGCCAGCTTCAAGGTCAGTTGCAAGACCTTCTGTACGGACCATACGGTTGCGATATTCAGCGTGACCTTCACGAAACGAAATGGAATGAATCATTCCGTCGCCATCAAACGGGTGATAGCGGTCTGCATTAGGTACTAATGGGTTTTCTGTATTGCGTAAGTACACGCCATTCAAATCAGTAGGAATTTCACCTTCAACATGCATGTCACGCGCGGTCCATTCGCGTGTTTGCGGACGCCATGCGCCAGTGCGATACGGATGCGTGTCGCCCGCTGGCAACAATGATTCCCATTCATGATCCAAATTGATTGTCACGGCGAGCCCCCTCGTGTATTGGGATGACTATATGTCATAGGGGGGACTATATAGATAGGCAGATACGATAAATTGCGTGACACAACGCATCCCCCTAGCGGAGTTACCTGAATCTGTCGCCTGGGCAGCCAGAGAACTCGAACTTCTTGATGACAACAACACCCTGAGCCGCAGTCATATGCGCACCTTGGGCGAATTCCTCTTGCGCTTCGGCGGCGGCAACACGTCAGTTGCCCCAGCAAAGGCAACGCGTACACGCACCAAACCCACAAAGGCTGAAGTGCGCTCTGAACTCACAGAACGCATCAGTGAATATCTATCCACGCATCCCGGCGCAACACTGAACGAAGTATCTACAGCACTTGCTGCACCACTTCCCGCAATCACAACATCTGCACGACCTGTTGAATGGTTGATTCTTGGTGATGATGAACTAACCGCGCCAACAGAGCGTGTTGAGTCACAAACTATTTCGGTAACACGTGATCGTGCACGTGGTGCATTGCAAGCAGCAAACCTCATGGCGTCTCCGCTTACGCACAATGCATACACAGCACTTTTGCGCAGTGGCCGCATTCAAGGGCCAAGCGTTGCGCGCATTGTGCAGTTGTTCGGCTCATGGTCTGCAGCTTGTTCGTCGGTTGGCGTATCCAGTGGTGAAGCATTGCGTTCCAATTACGAACGTACGTGGGATGAAGAACAACTATTCGGTTTCGTTGAGCGTTTCCTGCGCGAACCAGCGCATCATGGTGCAAGCCACCAGTTCGATCTGTGGCGTTCCACAGTGAATGGCACCCAAAAAGTGCCGTCGCTTGGCACCGTGCGAAACATTCTTGGTGGAACCTGGGGCGATATTCGCACTGCCACCTTGCGCCGCATGCGCGCAACCTGGGCTAACTAATTCGTGTAATCGCCATGTGTCGCACAAGCGGCTTACCTGGCATCACAACATACGGTTCGGTGTTGATGCCGTTCGGCGGTCCCGACTGCGGTTCAAAACAAATACCCGCTGGGTTTGCGTTGTAGATAACCCAATGTGAACAGTCGCTTGAAATCTCTACTTTCACTTCACCAATTGTGAGCCATGGCATCGTGATTGGTTTTACAAAACAATCATCGTATTTGCGATGCGGCACTGGCACGCGTTGATTTGTAGTGATGCCGCTGACGTCTTTTTGCAACATGGCAGTGAAGTTGTGGTGCGAATGGCGTGGTGGCAAAAACCACGGATGCCAACCCACTTGCGCAGGCTGTGGTTCTAAGGCGTCAAGTGTGAGAGTGAACAACACATCACCATCAACAACATCAATCACATGAGTCACTGTTCCTGCAAATGGCCAATCAGATCCGAGGTCGCATTTCAGGGTCACTTTTGCTGGTAATTGTTCAACAACAGTCCACTCAACATCAAGCACAGTGCCATGCAATGCATTCGGCACTAATCGCAATGGCAATTCATATTGCAGCCCGCGAAACATCAAAACGCCATCACGCACTCGGCCAGCAAACGGAACCATGGGGTAGAGGCCCCAGCCCAATGTGTCTTCTGCTGCGGTCACCAATAACTCTGTGCCGTCCATAATCAGAGACGACACACGTCCACCAGCTGATGTATCGATAGAAACAGCGGTTGAACCCGCGGATAATTGCACAATTGGCACCTAACCACGATAACCACGGCACATAGATTCCGTGTCGGTAGCGTAAGAACTTGTGCGCGGCTTAGGAACTCTCATCAATACCTCCACGGTGATTGTGGGAAGTTCAATCGGTTATTTCATCGGTCATCGCATTCGCGAGTCCATTCGCACCATCGTTGTGCAGGTCATTGGCCTTGCAACAGTCATCATGGGTATCAGCAACGCCATGGATACTCACAACTTGGTGTTTCCACTTGTCGGCATGGTCATCGGTGCCGTTATCGGTGAGTTGCTACACATCGAAGAACGTCTCGAAGGACTGGGGGAGCGCCTCAAGAAACGCTTCGCCAAAAAGTCAGATGACACCAGCACCTTTGTTGAAGGCTTTGTCACTGCAACCTTGTTGTTCTGTATTGGCCCCATGACAATTCTTGGCGCAATTGAAGACGCCAGTGGCCGCACGCCGCAGTTGTACATCATCAAGGGAACTCTCGACGGCTTCATGTCAATCATCTTTGTATCCATCTATGGCATTGGTGCAGCGTTCAGCGCCATCGGTGTTTTCGTGGTCCAGGGCCTTCTCACTCTCGGCGGAACAGGCATCGATTCGCTTCTTGATGACCGCATGCGAACAGAGCTGTTTGCCGCCGGTGGTTTCACCGTTCTCGCAATTGGATTAAACCTCCTGGAAATCAAGAAAATCAAGCTGGGCTCTTTGCTTCCCGGACTCATTGTGACGCCCATTTTGGTAGCAATCTTCGCTCGTTAACCCTGAATTCGGCCCCTGCGGGCTGGCAGAGTTTTCGCCCGCCCTAGAATTACAAGGTGACGATTTCCCGCATGTTTCGAGCCCTCTGTGCTGGGGCAGTCGTCATTTCTTCAGTCGCTATTAGTCCGCTTTCCGCAGCAGCTACCAGCACCACCGAGTACGTCATCGTGGAACGCGACGGAAGTGTTGACGTTCGCACTCTTACGCAGGCACAAGCAGTCAAGGCTTCTATTGATCCGGCAGTACGAATTGTGCAGCCAAACAATTCGTTCCAAATCGACGATGTCTCAACTGACATTGTCACCGGATTATCCGTGCCACCGAATGCAGAAGCTGGTGACATTATTCCTGGTCGATACATCGTGCAGTTCGCAAGTAACACGGCAAGCGCTGTTGCCGCTACATCATTGGCCGCCAACGTCATCGCCACATACTCAAATGCAATAAATGGTTTTGTTGCAGACCTCACTGTGTCAGAGGTTGCAGCACTGCAATCGAATCCGAATGTTGTCAACATTGAAGCCGACCGAGTTGTGTCGACATCTGCTGAACAGTCATGGCCTGGCTGGGGTCTTGACCGCATCGACCAGCGCCTACTTCCACTTGATCAGAAGTATTCCTACACAGATACTGGTGTCGGTGTCACCGCCTACGTTGTCGACTCGGGCATTAACAGCACGCATGCAGATTTCGAAGGCCGCATTCAGTCTGGCTTCACTGCTGTCTCTGATGGCAGGGGTGTTGAAGACTGCCATGGTCACGGAACTCACGTTGCCGGAATCATGGCGGGCACAAGGTATGGAGTTGCTAAATCTGCATCCATCGTGCCTATTCGAGTTCTTGCATGTAATGGTTCGGGATCTGTTGCCGGTCTTATCTCTGGTTTGAACTGGGCAATCACAAACCATGCAGCTGGTATTCCAGCAGTGGCAAACCTCAGCGTCGGCGCTGCAGCCAGTGCATCACTGAACAGTGCAGTCGCTAGCGCAGTAGCCGATGGCATCACAGTTGTTGTTGCCGCAGGAAATGACAATGCCAATGCGTGTAATTACTCTCCGGCTAGCGCACCATCTGCAATAACAGTCGGTGCCACCGCATTCAACGATTCACGTGCTTCATATTCAAACATCGGAAAATGTCTTGACATATTTGCTCCAGGTTCAAGCATCACATCTGCATACATCGGCTCTTCTACTGCTGTTGCTGGCATGTCCGGAACTTCAATGGCCTCGCCATTCGTTGCAGGTATCGCCGCGGTCTACTTAGAAACTCGTCCATCAGCCACGCCGGCCGCTGTTACCAAGGCAATTACCGATGCCGCATCGCCCAACGTGGTTGGCAGCGCGGGCGTTGACTCACCAAACAAATTGGCTCATTCAGCATCGTTTGCAGCAGCACCTGTCACCGTTCCTTCGGTTCCTCTTTCTCCAACCGCCACACCTTCTTCGCAATCAGTTGCACTTGCATGGGCACTTCCTGCATCTAACGGCGGATCAGCAATCACTGATTACAAAATTGAATACAAACCAAGCAATGTCACTGCATGGACTGTTTTTGCACACCCCGCATCTACGGCACGAACTGCGAACATCACTGGCCTAACAAACGGAACTCGATACTCATTCCGTGTTTCAGCGGTGAACGCGGTGGGAACTGGAACTGCAACAACACCGGTTCTTTCAACTCCGGTAGCCCCCATAATCCTGACAGCGCCAACTTCTCCGCGTTCACTAGCGGTGTATGTCACGTTCAACGGCGCAACGCTGTATTGGTCAACGCCATCTTCAGACGGTGGAAGCCGAGTTACTGGTTATCGCGCTGAGTATTCAACTGATGGTGGCACCACATGGACAACATCAGATGTCACCGCTGCTACTCGGCGCTCAACGTCATTTACGAATCTTGTTGGCGGTGTACTGCACAAGTTCCGTGTGTATGCAATCAATGCAATCGGCACCAGCGAAGCGTCAACCGCTGTTGAAGGAACGCCTGTCGCAGCAACCGTGTCATCTCAACCGCGCTTCTTCGGCGGGTTTTTATCTGGCACTACTGCTTACTTGTCGTGGACACGTCCCGCAACTACCGGTGGTTCAGCCATCACGTCGTACAACACATGGATGTCAACTGATAGTGGGGCAACGTGGACAAGCATTGCAGTGACGCAGGCCAATGTTCGTAACGTTCGAGTAGCTGGCCTCGCTCCCGGTGTGCAGTATCAATTCCGCGCAACTGCGGTTAACTCTGTTGGTAATAGCGCTCCATCTTCCACACTTTCACTGCAAGTGCGCGTTGCCGGTACGCCGAACCCACCATCGTCTGTACGTGCCACTGTCAGCACCACGTCAATCACACTGTCATGGTCGGCAGTTGTAGCAAAAGCAGCGCCAGTAACTGACTATGTCATTGAGTACCGCGCCGATACTGCCACTGCATGGTCAACGTGGAACGACGAAGTCTCTACCGCAGTAACAGCGACTCTTACCAATATGACTCCTGATGTTCCAGTGTCTTTGCGAGTGAAAGCAGTGAATCGATTCGGCGAGAGCCCAGCATCAGCCATCGTTACCGTGACACCTCGTTCTGCCGCCACTGCACCGACTGCGCCGTTGTCCGTGACTGCCACGGCCGGTGACACACGAGTAGCTGTTCGTTGGCTCACGCCAGCAAGTACTGGTGGTTCAGTAATTACTGCATACAGAGCCACCTCTACACCTGGTGGATTTACGTGCACTACTTCTACCAACGCTTGTGTTGTCACTGAACTCACCAATGGCACGTCGTACACATTTACTGTGACAGCTACGAACGCTTTCGGAACCAGCGTCGCATCTGCACCAAGTGCTGAAGTAACTCCGATAGCTAGTGATTCGGTAGCGATGCCCGCAGCATCGTGGGGTCTTGACCGCACCGATCAGCGTTCATTGCCACTTGACAGAAAGATAACGCGCGGCGGTACCGGTGCCGGAGTATCTGCCTATGTGATTGACACGGGTGTGTACACCGCAAGTGCGGAGTTTGGTAACAGAGTTGCCAGTGGGTTCACAGCATTTAGCGACGGTAATGGTGCGAATGATTGTCATGGTCACGGAACGCACGTAGCGGGAACCGTTGGTGGAAGTACATACGGGTTTGCAACTCAAGCAACAATCATCCCTGTGCGAGTTCTTGACTGCAATGGTTCTGGTTCTACAGCTGGCATTGTGGCCGGAATCAACTGGATGATTCAACATCACGTCGCTGGCGTTCCAGCTGTTGCCAACATGAGTCTTGGCACCATCTCTGGTATTGATGTCGCTATCAATGATGCCGTTGCGCGTGGCGTTGCAGACGGAATTACTTTTGTTGTGGCGGCCGGTAACTCGTATTCCGATGCGTGTAACTATTCGCCATCTAGCGCAGCCTCAGCAATCACGGTTGGTGCTACTGATTCAAGTGACTTTTTCGCGGAATTCTCTAATCGTGGTTCCTGCGTTGACATTCTTGCACCGGGCGCACAAATTATTTCAGCGGCAATTACAAGCCCAACTTCTTCCTCCATCATGTCCGGCACATCAATGGCAGCGCCACATGTTGCGGGCGTCGTTGCAAACATGCTGGGTAGTGCACCAACAATGACCCCAGCCCAAGTCGCAGCGCAATTGGCCGCCACAGCCACTAAAACAACTATCTCTCGTCTTCCGTCGGGCACCACCAATGCATTGCTGTACCAGCAGCCAGCTTCGTCTAACTCGTTCTCACTTTCCGCGGAAGCAGAAGCAGATAGTTCTGCAATTGATTCAGATATCACCGCAAATGATTCGTCTGTTGTTGCATATGAAGAAGATCCAGGCGTTCCTGAACCACCTACAACAACAGCGCCTCCAACAATCACTGCACCGGCTGAACCAACCGCACCAGCAGCACCAACCGCACCGGCAGTTCCTGCCGTAAGTCCGGCACAGCCAACTAGCGAAGTTCCTGTCGAAGCCGTGGCAATACCGACACCGACACCAACAACGTCAAGCCCAGTGACTTCAGTGTCATCTGCACCACAGTTCACCAGTGCAATGACAAAAATCTCGATTGGCAAGATCACCAAAGTTGGCAAGCATCTGCGCGTCACTGTCAAAGCGCCAAAGGGCTCGAAGGTTTCGCTCTACCGCAACGGAAAGCTTGTCGGTAAAGGCGCAAAGAAAGTCTTCCTGGTTCCCGTATCAAAAGTCAAGAAGCAAAACTTCACTGCAGTGATTTCAGTCGCCGGAGCTTTTGTTTCCTCAGCTTCTGTGTCGCTGCCAGTCCGCTCTACATCAGTGCGTTAACAAATGACTGTCCGTCGTTCTGCGTTCGCTCTCCTATGTGCCGCAGCTGTAGTAGTCACAGTTTTTCCAACGTCACCCGCACGGGCAGAAATAACCACTAACGAAATCACCTGGCTTCCATGTGGCCCAATTGAATGCGGAAAGATTCTTGTGCCCATCACTAAAGGACTCAACGGCAGCAAAACATTCTCGCTGTCCTTGTACCGCCGTAAAGCCACATCGGGTCCATCGCCTCGCACATTGCTGTTGTTGCCAGACCGTGAATACGGCCCAGACGCGCGCACGTTATCTGAAAAGGCGCCACTCACATTTGGAACCGCCATTACAAAGTTCAATGTCATCTCTATTGCACCACGTGGTGCAATAGACGCTGTCATGCCCGTTGGTAATGAAACCAACATCGGCACGCTCGATATGGCCGACGATGTGGAAGCAGTGCGCACTTCATTGGATACGAAGAAAGTGTCCATCATCGGGTGGGGTAGTGGTGCCACTACCGCTGCAGCATTAATCATGCAGAACCCCACCAAAGTTCAAGCAGCAGTACTTGATACTCCAATTGACCCGTCAACTTCATTGGTCAAGCAGGCCTCGCAACACATCGCCGCAACAACACTTGGTGTCAGAACCGCAATGCGGTGGTGTGCATCGCATCTTGCGTGCACCATGAATGCCAATGTGGCAAAAGAGCTTGACCTTTTGAAGACAAACATCAGACTGGAACGCGTTGACCCCAGCATCACCTTCCAAGCAGTTGCCCGTGCTGCTACACGCACCATTGTCGATGGCCACACCCAAGAACTATTCGCTTCAATTACAGCCGCCAACAGTGGCGACTCGAAGCCGCTGCTCACCCTCGCGGGCACAGCTCCAATTGCTGTGAATGCATATGGCCGTTGCGCTGATGTTTCACGTGCAGACGCCAAAAGAATTGCCACGGCACATGCTGCAGTAAAGCCATACAAATTCACCATCGGCTCCGAAGCTGCGCTATATGCATTCTGTGCAGAGTTAACTGAATCTGCACGACCAATCGGCTCACTCAAACCAGCAGCACTCGCCACAGGTGCACGAGTACTTGTCAACATCGCTCGTGGTGATCAAGTAACAGCACCATCAGTTGCTCGGGCAATGGCAAAGAAAATGAAGTGGACCTACAAGTCTGTCTATGCAAACCGTCATTTAGTGGTTGGCCACGACAACGCCACCACAGTTGCTGCCATGAAGTTCCTCGCCGCCAAATAGGCAACGAGCAAGTAAAGCTCTACAGCCCGGCGAAATCCCGAATTAGTGCGGCCAATTCCAATGGCGTATCGCCCTGCACGCTGTGGCCGGCTTCCAATACATGTTCAACCCGTGCATGAGGCGCACGCTTCACCAATTCTGCTTCGTCTTCATCAGTCACTACTGATTGCTTGCGCATTCCACGTACAAACATGATCGGCTTTCCGTAACCAGACACCACATCCCACAACGGCGCAGTAGACGGACGCTTGTCACCATCTTCCACAGCAGCTTTCATCTCTGGCAGTGGTGGTGCGTCAGCACGGCGGTAACGCCACACCCATGAACCGTCGTCTTCCTGCAATGCGTTATGCAAAATGCCACGGCGCAAACTTTCCACTGTACGAGTCGGGTTGAACTCAATCGTTCGCTTCAACAAATCCTCGAACGAAGGAAACGTTGCAGGACCATTCACAAAATCAGTGATCTGCTTTGTCTTTTCTTGGTTCACACCTGGCGTGATATCTACCAACACCATCTTGCGCACCAAGTCGCCATGGTCGCGTGTCAACGCCAACGTTGTAAGACCACCCAATGACATTCCAACTACTGCCAATGCATCAGGCGCCAACGCACGAATCACAGCAGCAATGTCGGCAGCATTCTGTTGCATCGGTAATGCATCTGCACTGAACCCTGCAGCAGAATCTGAATGACCATGACCTGGCAAGTCAATGCACAACAACGGCACATCAAGCGCCAACGCCACTGTGTCCCATGTATGAGCATTCTGTGCGCCACCATGCAAGAACACAAGGCGCGGTGAACCCGTGCCCCACTTCAACGCTGACAGCTTCCTGGTGCCATCTACAGAAATGAATTCTCGGGAAACTACTGGGGGGCCTGCATATGCAATGCCATATTCCGATGCATTTTCATGAAACATCGAGAACTCGTCGTATGAGACCTTTTCAACCATGCATCGAGCGTAGTGAAAAGGGGGGTCATGCAGATAGACAGAGGTATGGCACGTGACCATATCTATATCAATGGGCTCCGGCTCATGGCTCTTGTTGGTGTGTTGCCGCACGAACGCGAGGCTCTGCAGCCTCTCCAGGTAGACGTTGACCTTGAAGTTGATCTGTCAGAAGCTGGCATCACCGACAATCTTGATGACACTGCCAACTACGGCGCTATCTCTCAGGCCATCGCCGAAGTAGTGCGCGATTCAACAGACACATTGCTCGAGCGTCTCGCTGCTCGCATCGCAGACCGTGTTTTGCATTTTGATCATGTGGAAGTCGCAAACGTCACTCTCACCAAACTTCGCCCACCAATTCCCGAAGACCTCGTGTCATCAGCCGTGCGCATTGTGCGCAGCCGTGTTGACATGCGCGTCCCTGCTCGCCACCGCGCCATCGTTGCGCTTGGTTCAAACCTCGGAGACCGCGTTGCCTACTTGCGTTTCGGTCTCGAGAGCCTGTCGAACGTCATCGCGCAATCCCAAGTATTCGAAACAGACCCGGTAGGCGGCCCTGACAACCAAGGCGCATACCTCAACATGGTTGCCATTGTCGATACAGACCTTGACCCATTTGCTCTACTGCGCCGCTTGCTACAAATCGAAGCCGATGCTCACCGAGTACGCGTTGAACGCTGGGGCCCTCGCACCCTTGACCTCGACATTCTCTTTTACGACGACTACGCCATCAACAGCGAAGAACTCACCATCCCGCACCCACGTTTCTCAGAGCGTCGCTTTGTTCTTGAGCCACTTGCAGAAGTTGCGGGCGAACATTGCCCATCACATTGGCGTGATCGTTTACCGCAATACGGCGTCTACCCACGCGGTCCTATCGACTCACTTGTCGCACACGTCACCACTTCGTGACATCCATTGCACTTCTCGTGCCTGCCTTCAATGAGGCACAGGCCATGGCGCGCACCGCCCTTGTTATGCGCGAAGCCCTCGACGCTGGCGTTGTCACTTCTGCCACCGTTCTCGACGGTGGCTCTACAGACGGCACCGCAGAAGAAGCATTGCAATACGGCATTCGTTCTCTTCACATCCCAAGCCTGCAACCAGAACTGGGCCCTGTCTTAGGTAAAGGCGATTCGCTCTATCGCGGCGTTCATGCAGTCCCTGCTGACTGGTATGTCTTTCTTGATGCTGACCTTGGCAACATCTGTATTGATCACATCACTGCACTCACGCAACACATCGGCGAACCCAATGTCTCGTTCATCAAAGGCGGCTTTGTTCGCATCGATGAACACGGCGAACCACGCGACATTCCCGCTGGCCGCGTCACCGAACTTGTTGGCCGCCCACTTCTTC
>Ga0208720_1000153_pt1 | contig 18300 bp, 9 predicted proteins | sample LakMenEpi20Apr10_FD_150716 | JGI IMG/M metagenome (GOLD analysis project Ga0208720, IMG submission 150716) | Freshwater microbial communities from Lake Mendota, WI - 20APR2010 deep hole epilimnion (SPAdes) | ecosystem: Environmental > Aquatic > Freshwater > Lake > Epilimnion/Euphotic zone ...
CATATCACGATGAGAAACCGACATTTCGTGCATGTGACGGACGACCTTAGCAGTGGATTCCACGGAGTTTAAAAGTACTTTTATTTGCAAATGCAATGGCATGTGAACCAGCGTTTTTTCCATGTGCTGTGACAGGCAGACCATACCTGGAGGACGCTCCAGAATGGTGAAAGTGGCGGCAGGGCTGATCTTTGCAAGTCCGCTTGATGTCCCGGGGCTGCCCTTTGCAATGTAAGCCAGTGGCAAGGGAGTGGGAATGCCTCGGGCCACCAGGTGCCCAGCCGCATTCCAGGCCCTCCAGGCTCGTGGGCTTCTGGCCCAGCCGAACCAGAATTCCGCAGGTTTCAAGGTGGGAATTTTCTTGATGACAACTCGTTTATCACCCTCGGTGGTCCGGATTGTCACTTCTGCAACAGTGGATGAGCGAGAATGTTTGAGTATGACAGCATCAGGTGCATAAATCAGCCGTTCAGGATCTTCGACTATGGATTTAATGTGGTCACGATCAATCTTTCTGCTCAGTACAGCCCAAGTGCTAGGCGCAGTCACCGTTTTATAATATTTGTTCGTGCTTTGACCTCGCTTGGCCCATCGTCTCCAAAGTCGTTCAGCCCAGGTTCGTGTCGCTGTCTCAATATCACGGGCAAATCGAGCCACATTGACGGGAGCCAGTGGATTATTGCGACGCCTGTATTTCAGGTAACTCTCCAAAAACCGAAGTCGCTCAGCCCTGCTTGATCGGGACCAGAAATAATTGTTTAACTGAGCCAGATTGTCACGAATCTCTGTCTGCCTCAATGGAACTCCACGGTGTCGCAACGCATCCAGATCAATCAAGACCAATAATGGATGATCGTTTTCGTCAAGTTTAATCAAGAGGTTTCCAGGATGAAAATCGCCATGAATCAGACTTGATTTATGAAGTCTTGCGCAGAGTCTTGCCAACTCTTCATTAATGAGACGACGGATTTTGTGAACTCTTGTGGCTTCAAAAGTGCAAAGCGTGTGTTCAAGAAATTTGTCGAGCGGTTCCACACCCTCAATTTCTTCGGTCACAAGATAGTTTTCATAAATCAATCCGAATTTTCGCTCTTCACCCAACGCAATCGGATTGATGGTCGGGATTCCGATAGCAGCCAGTTGAAGAGCCTTATCACCCTCGTTGCGTGCTTTTCCTCCTCTGATCCATTGCCGTGCCTTTGATCGCAAACCAGGCACTCGATAATGCTTAATATAAATTCCGGAATCACCGATTGGAACGTGGTAAACGGTTCGTAATGGACCGTCTTTAATCACCTTTAATACGCCAGAATGGCTCCAGTCTTTCCATTTCAGTCCATGAGGTCCAGCGATTCGCTCAAACCATTCTTCGCGTATCCACCACCCGACATTTTCAATCTGGATCCATGACCATCCGAGCATCCCAAACAGCTGCTTGCGGCTGTAATATCGACGACTCGGGCGCGATGTCTCCAATTTTGTGGCATTCATGAATTCACGCCCCTACCCGCCTTGATTTCGCAATGATGACCGTTTGTTTGACTATGCTTATGCATTTCGCGGTCAATCATCCATTCGCGGCCAGGCTTTGACGAAGTTTGTAAATGAAGATTCGCTTGAATCTCTTCCATGGAAATGGGGGCAACGGCGCCCGGCATGACGCGATCCACAAAATGCAATCCCCAATCCGCAACGTCATACCCATTCCTAATCGTATCTGTGGAATTCAGGCCCATTTCAGTACTAGAATCGCGATTCTTGCTGAGCCAGTGGATCGCCTCCAGCCATTCTCGTGGCTTATCAACCAAAAAACCGTTTGTACCAGACTTTACCATCTCTTGATGAACACCCACTGGATTTGTTAAAACAGGCAAGCCTCCAGCAAGATATTGCAATACTTTCAGGCCACATTTGCCGCGGCTCCAAAGGTCGTCAGGTACGTGGCTGATCCCAATATCGGCGGATACGATCTGAGAAATCTCATTGCCCTGTGTCCATTGGACTTTCTCAGTGTTGAGCTTCCTGAAATCTGGGAAACGATCGCAAACCACTCGCAATAAGGCGTTTGGGATAAGTTCGCCAATCGCTTCCCAAAGCTTTTGAGTGGCTTCTAGACCTTTTAATGTGCTTGATGATCCGATCCAAACCATCACGAATCGGTCGTCTTGCCGGAGTTGAGTGCGTGTACGAGCATAGTCATATGCTGCCAGATCGATACAAGTGGGCATAAAATGCACGTTGGAAGCCTTGGCTCCAAAATTCTCAGCCCGATTGGCGAGAAACGAATTTCCAGCAAGGACGGTGTCCACCTGACTCACAATTCGCTCAAATCGGCGCAGGCGTTTGACGCAGTGCAGGCCTTTCGAGGAATAACTGTCGCGATACAAAACGGCATCGTCGAAGTCGAAAATCAGATTCTTGGAGGCCGCTCGAAGTGCTTGGAAACTGAGTCCATCGAGAAGTTTACGTTGAAGAATAACAGAGTCGTACTGGCTTGTTCTGAGCATCTGAGCGAGACGCTTTACGGGGTTCGACTCGATGGATTCATACGTTAAACGAATCCCGAAACGCGAGAGGAACGGCTCAAAAGCCTTGATTCTGTATCGGCAGCAGACGTGGTCGGGTGATTCAACGAGTGCCAGAAGTTCCATTGCGTGCCGTCCTCCCTGACGGGCTTCGAACCGAGCCAATACGTTTGTCTGATTGGCTTTAGATGTAGAGGCAGACGACGGGTTCAGGGACGTCTAAACTACATTCACACCTACAACTTAACGCATCCAGGAGGTTTCGCCAAGATCAAAAGTCGTGACAATCCAAGAATTTGACAAAAAAATCTGGAACTTGCTTGAGTTCACGACAGATGCCTGTTATTTCTAACTTAACAAATTCATAAAACTGATGAGCATTTTATGAACGATACGCCCCTCCCTCCCCCTTCTCATATGGACTGGAATTCGCCAAAATGACGATTTCGCAAAAGATTCAAAGAATCTTCCTGTGCCTGATTATGATTCAGGTTGCTTCATTCATGACCTTCGCGCAGTTTCAGGAAACAAACTTGTCGCCATTGCCAGGTACAAAAGCCTGGAATGTACCCGCAGATCCAGCTAAGGAAATGGTCGAAGGAATTCACAAACATTTGGATTACATGTTGGAAAACTCGTTCCAGACGCGTGACAGAGCCTGGGTTAAAAGTGTTTCGAGCCCTGAAGAAAAACGTGCCCGCTTTTTACGACTTACGAAAACAATTGGAGCAGTGGAACCACCTGCTGCTCATGCAGAGCTTCAAAGGCTTGGTACATTATCTTCTGAACAGACGTCCCATTCTGGATCAGTTGCATTGTCATCTAAAGTTCGGGTCGATCGTGTTCGCTGGCCTGTGTTTGAAGATACCTGGATGGAAGGCCTGATGGTCGAGCCGATCGATAGCTCAGTGGAAATTAAATTTTCAGGAATCGTGATGGGCGATGCAGATGAGGCTCCTGAAATTCTGGCAGGATTAGAATCTTTTGATCATCCAAGATGCGGCCTGGCAGCTCGATTGGCTGAAGCGGGTGGAAGAATCCTGATCCCGACCCTGCTGAACCGAGACGATAAGTTTTCAGGCGATTCCAAGGTCCGATTTACCAACCTGTCGCATCGCGAATGGATTTGGAGGATGGGTTGGGAGACAGGCAGGACACCTGTAGGATATGAAGTGGATGCTGTGGTTCATGGGTTGCATTTGTTGGACAGCCTTCAAAATCAGAAAATGGTCAAAGATCAACCACGAAAGCCGCTTGTTGTGGTTGGGCATGGTGAAGGTGGGCTGATTGCATTAATCACTTCTGCTGTTGACTCACGAGTGAAAGCGGCATGGGTCAGTGGATATTTCCAGAAACGCGACCAGACTGGCTGGTTGGAACCGATTGACAGGACCGTATGGCGTCAGGCACTTGAGTTTCAGGATGCTGAATTGGCAGCCATGGCGGCCACAAAATCAGGGGATGGAATTCTTGTCATAGATCGCACAGATGGGCCTGTCGTGAGTGGGCCAAAGCCTCCAAAGAATGGCAGGGACGATGCATCCGATGGGTCTTTGAGGCCTGCGACGACTCAAGAAATTGATTCTGAATTGCAACGGGCTCGTAAAATTGCAGGTGAACAGAGTGGCAGGATTATTGATGTTGCGGATCAAAAAGCTGCGGTGGTGCAGATGGAGCAGAAGCTGGGTGTGAAAATTCCATTAAGTTATGAAAGATTAAAGATCAACGGCGGTTTGCCAGACTCTGACAAACGCATGAAAACGATGGTCATGGCATGGGCAGATCATACGCAAAAACTCTTGAAAACATCGGAGCTGAGAAGGTTTGAGCATTGGAAGTCTGCAGATCCATTAAAGCCTCTGGATTGGACAAAGAAAACAGAGCCGTTACGCAACGAATTCTGGGAAGATCAAATTGGTAAATTACCAGAAGCGACGGAGCCTTTGCAGGCCGAGTCGAAACTGGTATACGATCAGCTGAATTTTAGGGGATATGCTGTTAAAATACCATTATATAAAGAGGTATATGCGTATGGGGTATTGCTACTGCCAAAGGATTTAAAGAAGGGGGAAAAACGACCTGTCGTAGTTTGTCAGCATGGGCTTGAGGGGCGGCCTAAGGATGTGGTCGATCCAGCCAAAAAATCCGTCTATCATGCTTACGGTGCGGAACTTGCTGACCGCGGTTACATCGTGTTTGCTCCTCAGAATCCTTATATCGGCCACGAGCGGTTTCGCACCATTCAACGCAAGGCTTGGCCACTGGGACAATCGCTCTTTTCGGTGATTTTCCGGCAACATGAGCGGATTATTGAATGGCTGGAAACTCAGGATTATGTTGATCCGTCAAGAATAGCATTTTATGGTCTTTCCTATGGAGGAAAATCGGCCATGCGGATTCCTGCCGCACTCCCGAAATATTGTCTATCAATCTGCTCAGCCGACTTTAATGAATGGGTTGTCAAGTGTACGAATACAGATCGGCAATATTCGTATATGTTTACAGTGGAATATGATATGTATGAGTGGGACCTTGCGTCCAGATTCAATTATGCCGAAATGGCGGGGTTGATCGCTCCAAGGCCGTTCCTCATAGAGCGAGGTCACTTTGATGGAGTCGGCCCTGATGATTGGATCGGATACGAATTTGGCAAGGTCAAACGCACTTATGACCTGCTTGGAGTGGGTGACAAAACAGATATTGCGTATTTTAATCGCGGTCATGAGATCGATGGAGTCGCAACTTTTGCATTCCTGGCCAAACATCTGGATTGGCCAAGAGGGGCGAAACCACTCGTGATTAAAAAGTAATCGGAAGTTGAGCCATTAAAGTGGTCCGGCAAAATCGTCGGGCCACTTTTCAGTTATTGGCATAACATCAAACCTCCTATTCTACTTAATCGGTAAATTTGAAAAACATGAAAGAATCGTTAGATTCAAGCCGATGAATGATGAGTAGAGGGTTTGGAAATTCCATGCCTATAGTCGATTCCAAGTCATGAGATACAGGTCGAAACCACGATGAGTTCGCTGATTCGTATGCGATTTTCGGCTCATCAGATGGTATATGCCCGATATTTGTCTGTTATCGTAATTCTCTGTTATTACGGTTGTTATGTGAGCACTTCGCGGTCATTTGGAGAAACGCCTGTTGAGAAATCTGCTAGTCAGACAAGTTCTGAAATCGACAGCTTGATTCAGGTGGTGAAGTCGCAGATTCAGGTTGTGGAGGAGTTGAAAAAGCAGAATCAGGAATTGGCAAGAAAGAATGAAGACTTACAGGGGCGTGTGAAGAGCCTTGAAACCAAGAGTGAGCAGCGGATTACAGCGGATCCAAAAATCTCAAAAGCAACGATTGATCCACTAGAATTGAACTCAAGTCCACAGCCGCCAACTGCGACGCCTCCCGTTCCGTTGCCTAATCTGCCTGAATTGCCACAAGTGGATCAGCCAGAAAACAGTTCATTGGTGTTGCCCGATCCTCTGCCGGTGCCAGAGGCTAATCCTCTGCCCGAGTTAGTGATAACGACGAATGCTCCATCGGATTTGACGCCACCATCGGGTGTAGGGTTGCAGAAAGCGCCCGAATTTTTGCTGGGTAGATATGATAATGGTTATATTCTTGTGGCTCCAAAAAATCCTAAAGAGCATCCGTTTGCATTAAAGGCCAATATTGTCACTCAGGATCGATATACCGGTTTTTTCAGGAATGTAGAGCAATGGCAGCCCCGAAATACGAGACCTGCTGTACCAGTCAATAATCGAAGTACCTTTGACATCACGCGTGCCTACCTAGGTTTTAGTGGATTTGCACTCGATCCGAAATTGCAATACAGCTTTATGCTGGCGACAACATCCACAGTGAATGTCTCATATATTCTTGCGGTTCTAGGATACCAGTTCAACAAAGAGTTAGGTCTTTATTTTGGTTACAATAAGGTTCCAGGCACGCGTGAATGGTTTGAGTCGTTCAAGAATACGATGGGGGCTGACAGGTCGATGGCGACCACGTTCTTTCGCCCCAGCATGAGTCCTGGCGTTTGGATTACCGGCGAACCCCTGCCCGACTTTCATTATTACGGAATGATTTCGAATTCCGTCAATTCGCTTGCTCAACTTGGTGATCGGCAGACGACCCAGATGTCTTATGCCGGAAATGTATGGTGGGAGCCGCTTGGAAGTTTTGGGCCGGGATTTACAGATGCCGAGTTTCATGATAAACCAGCTGTTAGATTAGGCTCCACTGCTGTTTATGATCGGTTAATGCGAGAGTATGTGATAGGCAGTATAATGGAGAACCCGGAGAATACCGTGACTCGGTTATCGAACGGGAACCCGATTTTTACTCCAGGTGCGATTGCTCCGGGTGTGAATCTGCTTACGGCCAGTGATTTTCTTTGGACATTGGATGCAGGTTTAAAGTATCGTGGTCTTGGATTATCAGGGGAATACTATTTCCGTTGGCTGAATAATTTTCAAACCGACCGCCCGATGCCTGGAATCAAGCAGATTTATGATCAAGGTGGTTATGTTCAATTGTCCTATGCGATTGTACCGAAAAAACTCGAGCTTTATACAAAAACATCTTTGATTGCAGGTCCATACGGCAGCGGGAACGACTACGGTGGAGGTGTGAACTGGTATGTTAACGGGACACGCAAGTGGAGAGCCACTGCTGAGGTGCTTCAGATCAATCGTTCCCCTGCCAATAATATTCTCACTGGATATAGGACCGGTGAATCTGGAACGTTACTACAACTCCAGATGCTTACCGATTTCTAAATCCTATTCTGAGTTTTTTTAAGGTTAGTATTGACCAGCTGTCCGCCCGTGTGATATCACTATGCTATCTGAGCGTCTTGCAATAAACCATCGGTAGCATTCATGAGAGGAAGATTCTTGCGATGAGTATACAACGAGTGGTTGTCATCTGTGTGTTGATCTCGACTTTGATGGCGAGTTCCCATGGACAACTTAAAAATCCTGAGGGAGTCAAGACGCCAGAGCGTTCTGCAACAAAAGCGTTGTCGAAAGAGACGGATTGGGCTGGAACCTGGAAGGGCAAGATTGCAGGGCAGATCGAAATTATATTTCACTTGCAAGCACCTGTAAAAGCAGGTGACAAATGGACTGGAAATTTTGATGTTCCGATGCAAAAGGTCAAAGGTTTTGTTTTAGATCATATTGAAATCAAAGGCGATGAGATCAAGTTCGAGTTGGGCGGAGTGCCGGGGAATGCGAAATATGAAGGCCGAATTACGGGAAATCTCCAAGAGATTGAAGGCCGGTTTCGCCAGTTTGTGATTAATCAGCCGATGAAGTTGGCTAAAGATTCAGTCAAGCCAATTGCATTTGATGCCAACCAAATCAACATACTGGCAGAGAAGTTATTAAAAGACTGGAATGCACCCGGTCTGGCGATTGGAATTGTCAAGGGTGGAAAACTGATTCATGCTGCCGGTTACGGTTATAAGAATGTTGAAAAGAAGGAGAAAATGACTGCGGATACGCTTCTGGCGATTGGGAGTTGCACAAAGGCTTTTACTACGGCAACAATTGCAAAGCTGGTGGAAGAGGGTAAGCTCGATTGGGATCGGCCAGTGAATCAGTATTGGCCGGGGTTCCGCATTGCAGACCCATTCACAACCCAGATTATTACATTAAGAGATATGGTAACGCATCGCACAGGTCTACCAAGGCACGACCTTATCTGGTTTGCTGGAGAACTTTCGCGAGCCGATATTTTAAGTCGCGTTCCGTATCTTGCAGCGTCCGCTTCATTACGCCAGAAATGGATTTATAATAACATTATGTATACGACCGCCGGAGCAGTGGCTGAATTTGCCGGCGGCAAGCCTTGGGAGCAGCAGGTGCGTGAGGCGTTTTTAAATCCTCTGGAAATGAAGAGAACCAATTTTCATATCAATGAATTGCAGGCGGACCCTGATCACTCCACAGGTTATCATAAACCAGGAGTAGCGAAAGAGACTTGGCTGGTAAAACCTTATCGGGAAATTGCCGGAATGGCGCCGGCAGGTTCCATCAATTCCAGCGTCAAAGAAATGTCTGCTTGGATGAATTTTCAACTTGGCCACGGCCCCAAGAATTCAGAGGGCAAGCCATTATTGAAAGAGACTTCGATTCGCGAATTGCAATCACCGCAAATGATTATCGCTGGGGGGCTCCCACCTGCTGAGAGAACGGATGTGCACAGTATGGGCTATGCCATGGGCTGGAGCGTGGAAAGCTATCGAGGTCACAGGCATGTTCAGCACGGTGGAGCGATCGACGGATTTGTTGCTCAGGTGGATCTCTTTCCGGACGATGATCTTGGAATTGTGGCCCTCGTCAATCAATCTGGCTCAGCCTTGCCAGGTGTGATTTGTCCGACCATTGCCGATATGATGTTGAAACTTGATCCAGTGGATTGGTCGGGCCAGGTTCTGGCGAAGGTGGAAGCTGGTAAAAAGATTGAAGCGTCCATTAAAACCGAGGCCGGAAAGAGCCGTGTGGCTGGCACAAAGCCATCGCATGAATTGAAAGATTATGTTGGAATATATCAGAATGCAGCATTTGGTCGGCTTGAAATCAAGCTCGATGGTGATCGCTTGGGATTGCAGTACGGTAATGTGAAATTTGATCTTGGGCATTGGCATTACGATGTTTTCAATGCCATAAAAACCAAGCCTGAGGATGATGCGTTTGAAGATAAGAAATTTCAGTTTCATATGGATTCTAAGGGCCTGATCTCTTCTGTTTCAGCCGACATGGAGCCGATGGTCCCCCCTGTCGTCTTTAATCGTATTGCTGAGGAACGCTTGCGTGATCCGAAATTCCTGGCCAGTCTCACAGGTGAATATGAATTGGCGAATCAGGTGATGAAAATTGAGCTGGAGGGCAATACGCTTAAAGCTGTTTTGCCTGGTCAGCCGGTTTATAAACTTGTGCCAGAACGCGGACTGACATTTCTGTTCGATGGTTTGAACGGATTTAAAATGGAATTTGAGATGGATGCCAACGGGAAGCCGATTGGAGTCAGTATCGAGCAGCCTAATGGAACTTTCAAGGCTAAGAAAAAGCTGAAATGATAGTGAGATAGTACTTCAAAAATGATTAAACGGGCTCAGTGGTGAACTCCCATTGAGCCCGTCATCATTATCAGCTCATTGTCGAATCAGACTTTTTCAATACCTTTCAGATGCAGCCTTACCCAATTCAGGGCGTGCTTGGCGGCACGTTCCTGAATCACGACTCTGGGCTGTTCCTGCCCAAGTTGCAGGGCCTTCGTTTTGACTCCATCCGCAGTGGCCAAGCCAAGCCAGACCAATCCGACGGGTTTTTCAGATGTGCCGCCAGTGGGGCCTGCGACACCTGTCGTGCTGATTGCAATATCGACTCCGAATTTCTGACGGGCCCCTTCAGCCATAGCGGCTGCAACTTCAGAACTGACGGCTCCATGCTTTGCCAGTAGCTCTTGGGGTACTCCGAGAAAGTCCGTTTTTGCCTGGTTGGAATAGGTCACCACACCGCCCATGAAGGATTGGCTTACGCCGGAGAGTTGGGTGATTTTATGAGCGATCAAGCCGCCGGTACAGCTTTCAGCGCAGGCCAGAGATTTCTTCTGACTGAGGAGTTCTGCAAAAACGGCATGTTCGATCTCTTGATCATTTTCGCCGATAATCAGGTCTGCAAATCGGGTGTAGATGCTGTCAACTGTTGGTTGGGCGATAGAATCGGCAATTTCAGGCGTTTCACCGCGGGCAAAAATGCGGAATGAGATGGTGGCCTCGTGGGCAGTAATCCCGACCTCGGGAATTCGGCCTCTGGCGGTCAGGTCGAGAGCATCGGCTTCGATCTCGGATTCACCACGTCCGAACATATTGATTTTGCGAATCCGAGTGACTTGCTGGGCTAAGCCCATTGCGGCCAATCTGGGCAGGACCTGTTCACGAAACATGATTTTCATCTCGGAAGGAACGCCGGGCATGCAGGCGATCACTGCCCTGCCGACTTTCATCCAGATTCCAGGTGCTGACCCGACCCGGTTTGGCAAAACTTCGGCACCAGTTGGGAACATGGCTTGGATTTTGTTGCGGGCAACGAGGTCTGGAAATTTCTCTTGAAGGGCTTCGACAACGTTTTCTGGATCTGTTTCGATGGCCCTTCGTTTGGCGAAAAGCTGGCAGATGGAGACGAGGCTTGGTTGGTCGAGAACGAGTTTCGATCCTGAGACGGCGGTAAGTGCATCGCGGGTGATGTCGTCCTGGGTTGGGCCGAGTCCGCCAGTCATGAGGATCAGATCGACACGTTGGCAGGCCGATGCGAGGGCAGCCACATTGTCAGGCATTTCGTCGCTAATAGTTGTATGAAAAGCACTTATGATCCCCAGTTCGCCAAGTGCAGAGGCTAGCCAGGCGCTGTTGGTGTCCACTCTTTGGCCACTGGTCAGTTCGGCTCCGGCGGCGATGATTTCAGCTCTCATGATCTGGGGGGCTTTCTGGGTAGGTAGGGGGAAAAGTGACATGCACGAATGTCGCTTCCTGACCACATTAAAACCTTTGGTGTGACTTCAGTACAACATTTTAAGCGCAGAGGCTTGTGAATTCATCGGATTTTTCTTACTTTAGAGGTTCAATTTGATCCGATGATAAATATATGGATCGAATACCCTTCCGGCAATTTATTGGGTGGTTTCAAGATGAAGTATCTAGTCACAGGCGGTTCGGGATTTGTAGGCAGCCACTTGTGCGAAACACTTTTGGGCGCAGGTCATCAGGTTCTAGTCCTCGACAATCTGAGCACAGGAAGTTATGCCAATATTGAGCATCTCGAAGGCAAGCCAGGCTTTGAGCTTCGGGTGGGGTCGGTCAACGATTACGACCTTGTGGAAGAATGCGTTCGGGAATGCTTGGCTGTATTCCACCTGGCGAGCGCCGTCGGTGTGCGTTTGATCGTGGATCAGCCAGTACTTACGATCGAAAGTATCGTGAACGGTACGGACAATGTCCTGAAAGCCAGCTCACGATATCGCCGAAAGGTATTAATCACTTCCACAAGTGAGGTTTACGGCAAGAGCGACAAGCTCCCGTTCCGCGAGGATGGAGATAGCGTGATTGGCGCAACCACCACTCGCCGCTGGGCTTACGCCTGTGCCAAAGCCTTGGACGAATTCCTCGGCCTGGCACACTGGCACGAAACCCGCCTCCCAGTGGTGATTGTAAGGCTTTTCAACACCGTTGGCCCACGTCAGACCGGCCAGTATGGCATGGTGATTCCCCGATTCGTTCGACAAGCGTTAAGCAATGAACCTATCACGGTTTATGGTGATGGGCTACAAGCTCGCTGCTTTGGTCACGTCCAGGATATCATCACCGGTATTGCGGGATTGATGGAGCACCCCGGAGCTGCTGGTCAGGTCTTCAACATCGGAAACGATGAAGAGACGACGATTTTAGAACTTGCCAATCGGGTGATAGCCTTGACAGGTTCTGCTAGCAAGATTCAGATCATCCCATTCAGCGAAGCTTATCCTGCCGGTTTCGAGGATATGCATCGCCGGATTCCTGACCTCAACAAAGTTAAGGCAGCGATCGGTTACGCTCCAAAACGAAACTTGGATGCAATCCTAACGGACGTGATCAATCAGTTCAGAGCTGGTCAGAAAGTCTGACCACTCATCGCTTTAGTGGGCCACTCTCTCCGGCTTTCAAGGCTGGCCCAGTGGAAATCGGAATGGTCGTGTCGGTTTGAGGTATGCCATTGACTCTGCCTGAAATCACTCGGATTTCAGAGTCAGGGTTTGGCGACTTGTTGCCGGCAACGATCACAGATAAACTGTTTGGGTCTTTGGTACCGGGGTCGCCAATTTGTAAGGCAGGTCCGGAAACCGATGACCCAAAAGAGTTTCCACTGATATCCGCAGAGTAATAAACCCGGCCTTTACTGGTCTTGATTTTTGAACTTTGATCCACGGCCAATCGAGCAGGTTTATCGGAACCTTGCACGGTATTACCGGTTACTGATAGGCTGAACATGGGGGCATGGCTCCACCCCCAAATGTTCGGAAACTCTGTAGGGAACGACGTTAATCGCAGGCTCTCGCCGCCTCCGATCAGAGTGTTGTTTGTAATGGCTGAACCAAAGTGATTGCCTGCAAGTACGATATTAAAGGCTGTCTTGGAGCCAGTGGAGTCAATCGTATTGCGATCCATCTGAAAGTCTCGAAACCCTTGTGCCAGGCTCATGGATGGTGGGTTGATGGAGCGATCCTTGGGATCAATGGGGGGTTCCACAATGATGGAGCCGTCACCCATCGACTGACTGACCAAGTGATATCTGCCTGCATTAGGGCCGCTTAATATAGCCAGACAATCACCAGCCCGAGGCATTTCAGCCAATGTCCCAGGAAGAATCACGAGGGATCCATCCTCAGAAATCTGGGCTGGCTCGCCTTCAAATTTGATCCGATAGGATTCTGTCAGAAAAATCTCGTTCGCGTTCATGTCGGCAATACTGTCGTCGTCTCGAGGACCAACATTTTTTACAAGGTTACCAGCCACCCTGATATGTGAGCCATATTGGGTTAAGTTGGCAAATCTCCAGAGTTTACCTGATCCTGGAAGTGGTTCGATCCGATTCGATTCCAGCGCAAGACCCAGTGGTTTTGTGATGGCGAATGCGTCATAAGCAAAACTTCCAGGCAAAGGACCGTCATGACGATTCTGACGGATAGCCCATGGCCCGCCCTGAAGGTGGATGGTCCCTCCTTTGAACACACAGCGTTCGATTCTCCCGAAATGCCCATTAAGAATTCTAACCAGCTTAATCGCTTCCGGAGGCTGTTTAGGATCTGCCTTACGTGGGACAGGTGGGCCGTAAACAGTCACCTTGTCGAGAGTTATTCCCCATATGGGGGCGTCGTGATTAAACCCGCTGTCGCGATTGTCAGTCGTGGCAATCACGGCTGGCCCGTAGGCAACATCCAAGCTCCAAGGGATTGGTCCAGCGAATCTTAGGATGAGTCCCGAGAGTGTTGTGCCGCCAGAACGAATCTTAATCGCAGATGTCCAGTCGCCAGTTCCACCGGGCCTGAAGGTCAAAATCGGCTTGGCATTGGGAGCGGCTTCGATTCGAGTCGGCTTATCAATAATCAAAGGGCGATCGAGCTTGTAATCTCCGTTATTGAGAATCACGGTACCACCACGATTGACCAAGGCTTGTAAGTCGTCTCCCGGCTTGGCATTGGATTTCTCAGAACGGAGTGTTGGGACTCGTTTGGAGAGATCCGTTTTGCCTGCCGTCACCGGGATCAGAATATTCGAACCGTCGATTCCGACAAGTCTGAGACTGAGGGGCTGGTTTTCCAGATCTGCAATTGGCAGAAATTCGACTCTGGCTTTATTCAGGCTCAATCGTTCAAAAATCATCGGCAAAGCATTTGGCGCAGCTGGTTTATCCGGAGTGCTGGACGTTCCGTAAGTAGTTCCATAGTTGTCTGTTAAGATAGCAGCAGATGAACGAAAATCGGCTGTGATTTGATTGATTTCGAATTGAACAGCCCCTTGCCCCAGCTTTGATTTTGTCACGGATCCCAACCACTTTGTCGACCATTTTGAGGCGGACATTTTTGGCAATTTGCTAAGCGGCATAGCGCGATCGCCATCGGCTTTGCCTGCCACCAGGGTCGTATTGGAAACTGCATTCGACGCATATCGCACACTGATTTTCAAGGACTTCCCTTCCAGGCTTCCTTCTTTAATAAAAGGAACACTTAAGATAAGTCGTGCTGTCGGAGCCTTTTCAGGAGTTCGAATGAGTTCAGCCGACCAGACGGCTTCTAAATTCTGGCCAAACGACCATTTGTATAATCCGTCGGAAGTCTCTACATCAACACTATTAACAGCGTCTCGATCAGAAAGTTTAGAGAGTTCGATCACGGTGTCTTCAAAGCTGTCAGGTCCCACAGCTGCTGATCGGTTGGTCAAATCCACAGGCTTATCCAAGTCCTGGCCGATCCACTTTGCCGCAATTTCTGCAGAGGCAATTGGCTTTGTTGGATCTGCCTGGCCACCCGCAAAGTATATCGTCTGCTCTGGCTGATCTTTGACGGTCCATTTCAGCTCAAACTCTCGCCCAGTCTCGACCTGATCGCTTTCAAAAAATAACTCCACATGACCAGGTCGCGAATCTGGGATCAAATGCATCGCCCATCCACCTGGCGGTTTCTTGCCACCTGGTGCCCACTGCCATTCTCCTCCACCTTTGCCTTTTAAAGTGATGTTTGTGAGACGGGCGGTCTGCATTCCAGAAACGTGAATCTGGATATCCTGGATATTGTCGGATCCTGCAGTGGTTGACTTTCCAACATAATCTTTCCCACTTTGCCCAACCCACTTTGCGGACGGACCTGGGTTTGGCGATTTTCGTTTCGTCTGACCTTCTGCCGATTCAATCCCGAACAGGAAGATCAGTAAGAGTAGTTTGCATAGAGGCTTAAAGCGAATCGATTTAGAGTGCATCAAGCTTCTCCGGGACTGGTAGTTTGTGATTCTGGGTCTGTATGGTCGATCAAGCCGCAACATGATCTTGATATAATTGACGCCTAAAACGATGGCGTAAGGGGCTTGATTCTGGCATATTAATGTGAAACGAGGATTTATCCCATATCAATCTTGAAGAACTGTAAGCTACTCAAGCTGATACCCCTGTTTTCCCGATGAATTCTCGACCAAGTGGGCGTTGTCAATCTCTGAAAACCCCGCAACCATCATCCACCCAAATCTCAGGATTCGTTTCCCAATGAGCTCAAAAATTGCAGTTTTCTGGCCAGGTGATTATCGTGCCAAGCCAAATGAATGGGCGCTTGATCAATCTCAAGAAGCCACAACACAAATTTTCGCAGCTCTGAAGAAACTTGGTAAAAGTCCTTATCTGGTCGAGGGTTATCTCACAAGGCCAGGTGAGGCTATCAAGAAGCTTGGACCGATTCAGGACCCTGCTGTGGGCTTGTTTGTGCATTGGACCTATGCGCCTCATACGGTGGATGGGGTGGTTGGGAAGGATACGCCTCTGCTGCTCGCTTCGAATTTCTCTGGTACGTGGCCAGGCCTGGTTGCACTCCTGAACACGGCAGCCAGTCTGGAAGTGGTCGGACGTTCCGCAAGTCGTGTCTGGACAAGAGCGAAGGACTGGACCAGCGACGAATTCTTCATGGAACACCTTCGTGAATGGACGGAGACCGGTGTCACAAGTTATTCTGAAGACGATCTTTACAGCACAGCACCCGTTTCAGCTCAGGCTCGAACCACGGCCCAGGGCGTGCTGGACCAGATCCATGCGAAACGTATTCTGGCCCTGATGCTTGGCGATACGTCCATGGGTATGATCAATGGCTATTTCGGGCCTCGTGTGCTGACCAAGATTGGATTCACAGAACACAAAGTGGATCAGGCCTGGATCCTCGAACGCCGCGGTTCTGTCTCACAAAGCCGTGTGGATGATGCTTTTAAGTATGTTGTTGATAAAGGCGTAACTTTCCACTGGGGTGAGGAAGGAGCCGAGGATTTTACTCCAGAATCCACAAAAGAACAGCTTCGCGACTATCTGACCGTTCTGGATATGATCCACGAGTTTGAAGCAGATTGTCTGGGATGGCAGTACCAGCTTGGCTTACTTAAGCTCACTCCACCGAGTGACTTCGCGGAGGGATTGTTCAACTCGCATGCACGGCCCGAGGGCAATGGTCACCCGATAATCACTTCTACTGAGGCGGATCAAGGTAATCTGGTACCGATGGAGTTGATGAAGCGAATTCTCGAAGCCAAGGGCCAGCCGGGAGCCGTGATGTTCCACGACGTCCGCTGGGGGGCTGAACACGACGGGCGATTCCTGTGGGTGCTGTTAAACAGTGGTTCCTGTGGGGCTTATGCCTTTAATCACGATGTGGATTCACTCAAAGGGGCTCATAGTTATCGACAGCCATCAGGATATTTCCCGGTTCCTGGAGGTACTTTTGCTGGCGTGAGCTTGCCTGGAGCCATGACATGGGCTCGCGCCTGGCTCGACCGCAATGGCCAGCTTGTTATGGATATGGGCCGAGGCGAATCTGTAGACCTTCCGGAATCGGTTCGGGAAGAATGGTGGCAGGGAACCACGCGTCAGTGGCCATTCATGGCCGCAGATCTTGGCTGTGACTGGGGCTCTCTGATGGCCCACTACATGTCAAATCACGTGGCCGTGGCCTATGGCGATATCCTTGGTGAACTCGTGGCCGTGTGTCAGGGGCTTGGGATTCGTACTCGGCTTTGGGGCAAAGGGACTCAGTCCTGATTTGATCCAGGTTAGTCACAGTTTTAACATAAAGAGGTGGGCTGGTACTTCAAATGGAAGTACCAGCCCAATCTTCTTCGATGTCCTGACTCAGTCAGCGTTTAAGTGAAATCACCAATAGGCCCAGTGATAGGCAGGATCCATCAGGCGGATCTCGTCTTCGTGCAGTTCAATGTGGTCACCGAAGATCTGAAAGTCAATCTGTAACGACTTGTAAGTCTTTTTGGCTGCAGTCGTTTCAGTTGCTTTGACAGCTTTGTAACCATCGGACAGGCCACGAACATAGATTGAAAATCGGCTTGCTTTGGGATCCATATTGTCCCAAATGGCTACGCCGAATACAGCATCATCGACACCTTCTTTTTTACTTGGAGGGATCACTCCAACAAGGTCGACTGAGCCTAAAAGTGGTGTGGATGGGTCTTCCCGGGCTTGAATCAGTTTAACGGCTTGCGGCAACGGAACGTCGTCGTAGCGTTTATTCGTGTTCGTGACAATCGAGAATTGGGGGACGAAAAGCCTGGGTTCACCGGTCCGATTGACGACACGATAGTACATATAGTAGATCGTTCGTCGACCTTTACCGGGGATTTCCACGGTTCGCATACGCAGGGGTTTGAATGCCAGGTCGAGCACCCACAAGCTTTTGCGATCAGCTGGCTGGAGCGATGTGTCGACCATCTGGAAATTGAATGAGGGGGAACCGGCTCTGACGGGCACGGTTGGAAGTGGTTTTGACAGGACGGCTGGAGGGATTGGATCCGGGCCAGCTAATTCTTCAGCAGCGGGTGGTTCAACCGCTTTTTTTTGCGTATTCTGAGCGATCGCCCCATTGGGCAAGGTCAAACCAGCAGCGACGCTCAAAGCCCATTCTCGACGGGACCAGACTGGCATTGCGACCTCGAATCCATCATGTATCTGATCGGAAGGCGGAAGTCAGAACCTCTATTCACGCAAGTGGTTCTGTGACTGACGACTGGTTTGGGAAGAATCCTGCCAGAAGTCCGCGACTGACTCTTTATCCATAAACTTAGCCCATCTTGGAAATTCGGTCAAGAAAAGCCTGTCGAGTAATTTCATATTCTTTGTTCAGAATTGGTCTAATCCCCGTTTCCGTCATTCCGGCACGTTTTAGGAACTGGTTCGAGACGAGGTGCAAGGCAATGACTTCCGGAATGGGTTAGGTTCTGTCAAGAGTTGGATTTATGGGATGTATAACGTTGTTGCAAAGTGTTAATTGGCACAGATCTTTGGTGATAAAACGATGGTTAAAGAGGAAAATCCTTGACTTTGAAGTCTTTTCTGTTAAATTAACCGGTGTGGACCCAACTCGTTTTTGAATCGTTGCGGATTCACAAATGCCGGAGTGGCGGAATTGGCAGACGCGCTAGGTTCAGGTCCTAGTGGGAGTTAATCCCGTGGAGGTTCGAGTCCTCTCTTCGGTACTT
>Ga0208720_1000154_pt1 | contig 18285 bp, 10 predicted proteins | sample LakMenEpi20Apr10_FD_150716 | JGI IMG/M metagenome (GOLD analysis project Ga0208720, IMG submission 150716) | Freshwater microbial communities from Lake Mendota, WI - 20APR2010 deep hole epilimnion (SPAdes) | ecosystem: Environmental > Aquatic > Freshwater > Lake > Epilimnion/Euphotic zone ...
ACGACACAACCCATGAAAAATCAGATGAACTGGAATCGATTCGCTCTATCTATCGTCTTAATATGCAACACTTTGGCACTTGCAAAGGCACAGGAAGGCTTGCCGAAGCCTCTGCGAGATTCGCTGAGCTTTGCAGCGACTTTTGATCAGAACCTCAGCGCCGATATTTCGAGGGGCGATGCCAGGCTTTATTCCAGCAAGACGATTGACCGTAAGGTGTTGGATGAGAAGTTGATGACTCCTGGAGTGACTCGCGTGAGTGCTGGGGCGAGGTCTGGAGAGGCTTTGAAATTCACCAAGGCCGACGCCCGTTTTTTGTTCTACAAGGTTAGCAAAAACGTTGCTTACACGCCTGACAAGGCCTGGTCAGGGAGTATTTCGTACTTTCTGAAGCTTGATCCAGAGCAGGATCTGCCGGCAAATTTCGTCGATCCGCTTCAGATGACGGAGAAGGGCTGGAACGACGCCGCGTTTTGGAACGACTTCACGAAGGACGATCGGCCCCGCAAATTTCGTCTGGGTGTGCTGGCTGACCTGAAGGTGTGGAACCCGGACAACAAAGATTTTGACAAAATGCCCGACTCTGAGAAACCGGCAGTGGTGGTGCTGAATCCACCGTTCCGGAGCGAGGAATGGACCCACATTCTGATCAGTTTCGAGAATTTCAATACTGGCGTGAAGAATGGCACAGCAAGGCTTTACATCAACGGCAAACTTCAGGGCGAGGTTGTTGGGAGGAATCAGAAGTTCAGTTGGGATCCGGAAAAGGCGGTGATTTTTCTGGGGATCAACTATGTCGGTTTGATGGACGATGTGATGGTGTTTGACCGCTGTTTGACGGCTGATGAAGCGTCGATTCTGGCAGGATTCAGGCATCACAATCAGCCGATGATCAAGCCATAAGCCTATTCTATTCAGTGCTTTATCGGGGTTTGAAATTGTGCTGGAAGGTGCGATCAAACCGTATCTGGGCGGTGGGTCGTCTGATGATTTTGGATGGGCGACGGTGGTTTTTGGAAACGGCAAGGAAAACGGAATGGCTTTCATAAGCCGATCTTGCCCAAAATCCAAAGGTCACATAAGATGGAGAGAACGGAACGATTGTGTGAGAAATTCGCCCGCCGGAAAGTGTGAAATGCACGAGGTGCGATGAGTTTGATGATCGGAAAGCCGATGATCGAAGACCGGGCGTGAAAAGAACCCACTGCGAATTCCGGATTCGCGGAGCCGCAAAAGAAGTCGGTAAGTTCCTGTAAGGGTATGATTACAAAGCCTTTGGGAACGGAAAGGATGAGGGCATGCTGAAAGGTGAGGATGTCACCGGTGGCCAAGGATCTGGGTCAGGCAAGCGAGGCGGTTCCGGCTCGTCCGGAGGCGGTTCGGGCAATGGTCCCAGTGGTGGTAGCGGTGGTCAGAAGAAAAACGCCACATGTTCCTTCTGTCGCAAAAGCTTTCGCGATGTAGGGCCATTGGTCGAAGGACCAAGCGACGTCTACATTTGCGGCGAATGCATTGAGCTTTGCCAATCGATTCTTGATCAGGAAAAGAAGCGTCGTGGTGTTCCAAAAACACTCTTCACGGACATTCCAACCCCGCGTGAAATCAAAGAGCATCTTGATTCGTATGTGATCGGCCAGGAACGAGCCAAAAAGGTTCTATCTGTCGCTGTTCACAACCATTACAAGAGGCTGATGCACGGCGAGGAAGGGGCGGATAACGATGTGGAACTGGATAAGTCCAACATCCTCCTGATCGGCCCGACCGGATCAGGTAAAACCCTTCTGGCCAAGACTTTGGCACGTATCCTGAACGTCCCGTTCGCCATTGGCGACGCCACCACTCTGACCGAAGCCGGTTATGTGGGTGAAGACGTTGAGAATATCCTGCTGAAACTGCTTCACGCAGCGGACTTTGATGTGGAAGCCGCCCAGCGCGGGATTGTCTACATCGACGAAATCGACAAGATTGGCAAGACCAACCACAACGTTTCGATCACTCGCGACGTTTCCGGCGAAGGTGTTCAGCAGGCATTGCTTAAAATGCTTGAAGGAACCACGGCGAACGTGCCTCCGCAAGGTGGACGTAAGCACCCTGAACAGCAGTACATACAGATGGATACATCGAATGTCCTGTTCATTTGTGGTGGAACATTTGTGGGCCTGGACAAGATGATCAGCAAGCGGATTGGCCGCAAGTCGATCGGATTTGGATCAGGAGCCGCCCAAGCGGACGATTCAGTCGAAGTGGCCGACCTGCTGGACCGTGTTACGACGGACGACATCCTCGAGTTCGGGCTGATCCCTGAATTCATTGGCCGTCTGCCTGTGATCTGCCCACTGATGCCTCTGACGGAAGAGGCGCTGGTCAAGATCATGAAAGAGCCGAAAAACGCCTTGGTCAAGCAGTATCAAAAACTGTTCGACATGGAAGGTGCCACCTTGGAATTCACCGAAGAAGCACTTCGGGAGATCGCCAAGAAGGCTAAGGCTAAAGACACTGGTGCACGGGGCTTGCGCTCGATCGTTGAAGAGATCATGCTCGAGCCGATGTACGACCTTCCTGAACGTGTTGAAAAGTTCAAGGGGCCATATATTGTCACTCCTGAAGTGATCCGCAAAGAGATCGGCTTGCTGGAAGCATCCGAAACTCCACCGGCCACGAAGCCAACCAAAGAGTCCCGCAAGAAAGAATCTGCCTGATTTTTTCTCTTGATGCATAGGACTCTATGACGTGCGAAATCTCCGGCTCGCGATTTTGGTCGGTCTGGCCTCACTGGTCCTTCTGATCGTAACCGAGCCGGGAATGTCGATCGTCTGGGACGAAGGTTACACACTGGGCAGAGTCGAACGTGTTCGGCTCTGGTTCCAGGCCATTTACGATCCACCCAAATTTTCTGCAAACTGGTCACCTCCAGAATTGGAACTGGTTCAGGCACAAGGGCTACCAGCCCCAAACGCCCGACAGGTTTCCACTCGCTGGAGTTTATTTTTTGAGCCCAGAGTGATTGGCTGGTTCTGGCCTTTCGCCCGTGAGGAACCACACGGTCACCCACCGTTTTATGCCTTGGTGGCCCTGATTGGAGATCTGGTCACTCCGTGGCGTGAACCCCTTGCCAGAGCAAGGTTTGGAACCATTCTGTTTCACTCCGTCGCATGTGCATCCCTGTTTCATGTCCTCAAAAAACGGTTCGGCATCCTCGCGGCAATCAGCTCGTCAGTTTGTTGGACTGCCAGCCCTCAACTCTTTGGCCTGGCTCATTATGCAACATATGACGGGCTCCTCAGTTCGCTCTGGCTGATGGGACTTTTGGCAACAGCCGAGGCCAACGATGCCGATGGACGCAAACAGGCCATTCGCCGATTCGCACTCTCAGGCCTGATCTTCGGCGCAGCCATGTCCACAAAGTTGAGCGGCTGGTTCCTGATCGGTCCCATGGTTTTTGGAGCCATGATCGGAGGGCCCTGGAAGCGACAGTTCAAGGGTCTTCTATTAAGTCTTTCAATCGCAGCAGTTGCGCTCTATCTGTTCAACCCGTCGTGGTGGTGCGAGCCCGTGGGCGGCCCTCTGCGATTTTTCAAGTCGAACCTGACCCGTGGTCGCACCATCCCCATTGAGACTCTCTACTTAGGGCAAGTTTACAAAACGCCTTTAGAGTCTCTACCGTGGTCCAATACCTTGGTCTGGACCATCCTCACCACGCCCGTCATCGCTCTTATCGTATCACTGGTTGGACTGATTCCCTCCAGCCGTCGCGGGCCTCAGCGAACATTTGCACAAATCCTTGCTGTAGGGTGGCTTATCCCACTCGCCTTGCGTGCTTTACCACACACGCCCGGGCATGACGGCGTCCGTCAGTTTATCGCCGGTCTGGGCGTTGGAACCGCCATGACGGGCCTTGGAATCGGCTGGATTTATCTACGTAAACCACTATTGGCTAAGGGTCTAACTGGGTTCATCGTCGCAGAGGTTTTGATCTCACTGGCGCTTTATTATCCTGTGCCTCTCTCGTATTTCTCGCCGGTGGTGGGTGGCCTTTCTGGAGCTGCCAAACTTGGTATGGAACCGACTTACTATTGGGATGGCCTCACGCCTGATGCTCTGGATTGGCTGAATGCCAATACGGATCCATCCGAAAGACTGGCGTTTCGTGGCTTCCCCACGTCGTTCTTTTACCTCCATCAGGTTGGCAGACTCAAGCCTTTGGTTGACCCACGCACGGCTGGCCCTTTTCGCTGGCTGGTGATGCAGAATCGGCCCGGCAATTTTGAGGAACGCGATCACGAGGTGGTGCGCAAGCTCAAGCCTGCCTATACTTACACCAAGTTAGGCGTCTGGCTCGTATCGGTTTACGACATGAACGAAGTGCAGACGGTCTGGACCGAAACGCTCAGCAAGCCGAATCGTAAAAAACCATGACAAACACCACTGAAACCATTGTTTCAAAAGATCTTACGAACCCAAAGGGTCGATCCTGGCTGGGCTCTTGCCTGTGGGTCGCGTTTCTATCCTTACTGGCCCTACTACCGACCGCGGGCGACATTGGTCTGACTTGGGACGAACCGGCTTACCGATACAGTCAACTGATGTCCGCCCAGTGGTGGGAACGCCTGTTTCAAGTCCGGTCATGGTCGGGCCTAACCGAGCTTCTCACACCCGATACCCTTCACTACTACTGGCCTTATGGCCATTATGGTGTCAATTTTCACCCGCCCTTATCCGGCCAGCTCAGCCTTTTGACCAACGGTCTTTTTGGATGGCTGACCAACGACATCGTTGGTCGTCGCCTGGCCTCAATCTTTGAGTTTACCGCCTGTGTGGCCATGCTTTATGGCTTCCTCTCGTCACGGTATTCGCGACTCGCCGGGGCTATCGCAGCCGGTGCCCTGCTCTTCATGCCAAGGCCTTTCGGCGATGCCCACGTCGCCGGCACCGACATGCCCGGCATGATGCTTTATGCACTGACTGCAATCGCTTTCTGGAAAGGTCTTTACGACACCAGTGGACGGCCGTGGAGACTACTGGTCGGGGTCCTGCTCGGCCTGGCGTTTGTCCAAAAAATGGCCGCCATTTTCGTGATCGGCCCGCTGGCAATCTGGGTCGTTCTGGCACGACTCCGCAGCTTGGACAAAAGAAGCTTCATCGACGGCCTCATCACACTCGGCCCACAGCTTGCCGTTTTAGCTCTGACTTTTGTAGAGATCCGCCGGATGGCTCGCGAATTTCCCCCAGCTGGTCGGGTTGATCTGTTTATTCACAAGCCTTTACAGCAATTTCCGGACTGGATTCTAGCCGTCCCACTGGTCATCTGGGCCGTTCGCCAGATCGTTGGTAAAGTCCTTAAAAATCGCTGGTCGTTCTGGTCGGTGGATCGGCCCACTCTGGAAACCATCTCCGCCTCAGCCGCGTTTGCTCCCGTCGTCAGTTGGCTGGGAAACCCCGGCTGGTGGGTGGAAACCTTGCCCCGACTGGCTCACTATTATCAGATCAACACCGACCGGCAAGGGGCCTTGCCTGATATCCAGATCCTTTATCTGGGCACGATTTATGAATATAGCCTGCCCTGGCGCAACGGGTTCGTTCTGGTCGCTGTGACGGTACCAATCCTGACACTGATTGCAGCCATGATCGGACTCCTTTGGGGCCTTTCACGCATCAAATCCGACCGCCTGCCAGTCTACCTGGCCCTCCACATGCTCATCCCAATCTTCGCCCGCATGTTCCGCGTGCCCGCCCACGACGGAGTCCGGCTCATGCTGCCCGTCTTCTTCTTTCTGGCCGCTTTCGCAGGTCTCGGATCGGATTGGATCGGGAGGCTCATCAGCAAGCTCTCATTACGTCTCAAAGCCTTACCCGGATTAATTGTTGTGGCCTCCAGCCTGATCCAGCTCGTTCTGATTCATCCTTATGAACTTTCGTATTACAACGAAGTGATTGGTGGGTCTGAATCGGCCTGGAAACGTGGCTTTGAGCTGACATACTGGTACGACGCATTTACTCCACAAGTCCTGAAAGAGCTAAAGGATAAGTTCCCAGAAGGGGCTGAAGTACAATTTGCGAGCGAGTTTTCCACGCCGACCATGGTCATGCAGCAGCATCTGGATGAAGGCCGAATTCGAGAGGACATTTCGCTGGGTGGTCGCCGGCCCGATCAATTCCCCTACATGTGGCTACTTTCACACGATAGCAAAACGTTAGCCTTTACCAGAGCACTGTTTGTGATGACTCCGTGGTATGAAAGCCGCCCCGGTCAATTGGGTGGAGCACGGGTTCTGGCCGTGATGGATCCCTCGTCAGTGAGCCGTGCCTGGGCCATTCAGCTCATGTGCGATGCCCCCGACCGATCGCCTGCCCCGAAGCCAAATGCGCCGGAATGGGTCAGAAAAACGTCGAAAACCCTCGCCCGATTTTGGGGCGATGGGCTGGATAAAGCGCCTCGACTGTCCGTGAATGAGCCGATGTTCCAATGGGCAGCAACGGATCCGGAAACTTTGCGAAAAGCCGCCGGTGAGCTGGTTGCCAAGGCCAAGGCTGGTCAATTGCCAGTCATGACAGACGAAACGCTCAGCGATTCTGCTCGCAGGCTGCTCTCTGTGGTGAATCGCTATGAAAAGCCGGAGCAGGGGCGAAATTTCTTCCGGATACTCATGCAATCCCGGCCAGAAGGGTTGGCTGAGGCGGTGGAGATCTTAATTAAGCGTGGCCCGGTGATGCATGATGTGATGCTCAGAAGTGGATATACGGACCCTCGCTGGATCGGTGGGCCGCTGGATCAGAATTGAGCGATGTGACATTGCACTTTCCAAACTGGACTTAAACGGTGGAGGTGTTTTTGATTTGCCGCATTGCATTTGATGGGGTCCGTTTTAATCTGAGCTTACCCAAATTCGATGCCGCTTCTTAGGAACAGGCAGAAAATAACTTCCGCGTTTTAGGCCAATCGTAGCCAAGCACAACCTGGCTTTTATCTAGCTAGCCGGTCTTGGCTCTAGCCCCGGTTATTTATCTTACGCGAACCGGGGGCTAGCGCCCGGCGGCTAGATTCAAACCAAGAAACCGGAGGCTAGCGCCTCTTACCTAGCCGGTCTTGGCGCTAGCCCCGGTTAATTGGTTTTAAAAAAGGGAAGTTATTTTCGGCCTGATCCTTAATCTGTATTTCAGGAACATTTGTTTATTGGATGCAATTTGGGCCGGTTTTTTGTATGTTCATATCATCATCATGGCGATGCTCAAAAAAACGACCATTGGTCGTGCCTGCCGCAACTTTCTCAACGAAATGGTCGCGATTTCCATGCCTGTCTCCACCACGCTCGATACCAAACGCTGGCAGAATGTCTTGCAACTCGTGCATCGACTGGTCGAGACTGCTGAACTTCCTGCCGTGAGCCTGTGTGTGGGCGTTGCCGATCGACTCGAGCGGCGCCATGCCGAGGGCCGGTTTGACTCCATGAACGCGTCTGATAGTGCGACTGTCACACCTGATACGCCGTTTCTGGTGGCCTCTCTGACCAAGCCTGTCACGGTCATGGCAGTGATGATGCTGGTCGAGCGCGGCTTAATCAGGCTCAACGATCGCATTTCCGATACCATTTCCAGCATGAACCAGCCTGACAAGAATTCGATTCGAATCCGGCATCTGATGAGCCACACCTCCGGCCTTCCAGACATGCTGCCTGATAACGATCAATTGCGTGCTGCACATGCTCCACTTTCGAAATTCATTGAAAGAATTGGAACTTGCGAATTACTTTTCGAGCCCGGTACCGGTGTGAGCTATCAAAGCATGGGTACAGCACTTCTGGCTGAACTGGTGCAGCAGGTGAGCGGTCAGAAAATTGGTGATTTCCTGAAATCGGAAATCTTCGAACCGCTTGGGATGAATGCAACTCATCTGGGCGTGACAGGCGAGGACGCTCGAAAAGTGGCCAGAATCAGGATCAACAAGGAACAGGCGGCCACGAATTGGAACTGGAACAGCCCTTACTGGCTCGGCCTGGGTGCTCCGTGGGGCGGAATGACGAGCACGGCGAGCGATTTGGGGCGACTGGCCCGGCTGTTTCTGGGCGGTGGAGTGGTGGGCAGAACCCGGCTTTTGAGTGATCAGAGTGTGGCCCTGATGAGCACCAGCCAGATGGGCGGTTATACTCGACTGGCAGAGGATGATCGCCGCCTGAACACCTGGGGCCTGGGCTGGCGTATTTTTGGTGCCGGTGTCGGGACGAATCTGGGCGAACTGCTTTCACCTGAAGCGTTTGGGCATCATGGGGCAACGGGTACACTGATGTGGATGGACCCAGCTCGTGGGGCTTATGCCGTGATTCTGACCACTCGGCCTTACGACCAGTCAGGGCCGATTCTGATGAAACTTTCGAACGCGATTTCCGCAGCTTTCGTCAGCGAATGAGCGTGAAAATATCATCAAATCTTCATCCTTTTGATTGTATTTCAATCATCGGATTCTGCTAAGATCTCATCTCTGATCTGAAAAAGGCTCGAAAACCTTACCTTTCGAAGGAAAGCATCCAAAATGGTTCGCAAGATTCTCGCCATCATTGGGATCGCCTGCTTAGCAAGCGGTCATGCTCAAGAACCGGCTCCTGAAAAAGCTCTTCGGCCCACCTGGCCGGGCTTGAAACTTGATGGGCGCGTGCTGCTGCCCAACGGATGGTCGCTGAAACCGGCTGGCCGTCAATTGAAACTTGGCGATTTGCCTGTCCAGATCACCCAGCATCCAACCGAGCCGATTTTAGCCATCCTTCATGCAGGATATGGCGACCACGAGGTGGTGACTGTTGACCAGAAAACATCCAGAATTATCGGCCGGGTGAATGTACCTTACAGCTTTTCAGGGCTGATTTTCTCAGAAGATGGCAAGCAGTTATATGTTGGTGGAGGTTTTGACGACCTGGTTCACATTTTCGATTACAGCCAGGGATTGCTGAATAATCGTCGTCAATTACAATTTCCTGATCGCAAAGAATTTCTTGCAGAAGCAGCTCCAGGTTTTGGCGAGACTCGTAAGAAGATGCGGGCCGTGGGTGGACTGGCAATTTCTGGCGACGGCAAGACGCTTTATACCAGCCACGTTTTCGGCCACAGCATTGGCCGGTTTGACCTCACAACAGGCCAGTTTATCGACGAACTGAAGCTCGAAGCAGGCAGTCACCCATATTCCATTCTGCTGGATAAAATTTCGAATCGGCTTTATGTCTCACTTTGGGGTGCTTCCAAAGTGGCTGTGGTGGATGCTTCGACATTCAAATTGGGTGGAAGCCTTGAGACTCAAGAGCATCCCAATGAGCTTTTGATCAATAAAAGCGGCAGCACCCTGTTTGTGGCCAATGCGAATCGCAATACAGTGAGTGTTTTTGATACAATCACCGGAAAGCCTCTGGCAACGATTGGAACGTCGATCGCTCCCAATGCTCCCGCTGGTTCCACTCCGAATTCGCTGGCACTTTCGCCTGACGAATCGCTTTTATTTGTGACCAATGCAAATACAAACGATGTTGCCGTGGTGAATGTGACGAACCCTGCCCGCAGTCAGGCGCTTGGATTTATTCCAGTCGGCTGGTATCCGACCAGCGTTCGCATTTCAAAAGATGGTAAAACGCTTTATGTGACCAACGGTAAGGGAAATACCAGTCGTCCGAATCGCGAAGGACCGAATCCACTGGCCTCAAACGATTCTTACGAAGGCAAGTCGCGTGATTACATTGGTCAGTTGTTTCAAGGCACTTTGTCAACGATTCCAGTGCCGACCCCTAAACAGCTTGCTGATATGACCCGGACGGTGCTTTCCAACAGCCCTGTGAATCCGAAGAATCCGCTGGCAGTGCGTGGCTCGGAAGCGGCTCTGGCGGAGAAGAATCCGATCCCTGCGCGTCAGGGCGATCCATCTCCAATCACCCATTGCATTTACATCATCAAAGAGAACCGGACTTATGACCAGGTTTTTGGCGATGTGAAGAAGGGCAACGGCGACCCTGATCTGTGCCTTTTCCCTGAAAAAGTCACGCCCAATATGCACGCATTGGCCGAAGAGTTTGTGCTGTTCGACAATTTTTATGTCGAGAGCGAAGTCTCTGCGGATGGTCATGAATGGACCATGGGGGCGTATGCGACGGACTTTGTGGAGCGTCTGTGGCCCGTCAATTATCGAGGAGACCGTCGGGTTCCTTATCCGGCTGAAGGCAAGTTCCCGATTGCAACTCCGGCTGGTGGATATTTGTTCGACAGGGCGGCGGCTAAAAACGTGAGCTTCCGGAGCTATGGCGAATTTGTCGATAACGGAGCCACACCAGCCGACCCTGGCACGACGAAATACAAACCTCTGGAAGGCCACTTCGACCCGAAATATCGAAGCTACGACCTTTCCTATCCAGATACAAAGCGTGCAGACCGGTTTCTCGAAGAGCTTTCCGAATTTGAAACCAAGGGTGAAATGCCCAAGTTGATTGTATTAAGACTTGGAAACGACCACACCTCAGGCACTCGGCCAGGCGCACCGACCCCGACCGCCATGGTGGCTGAAAACGACCTGGCAGTGGGCATGGTGGTGGAAGGGTTGTCGAAATCGAAGTTCTGGAAGAACCTGGCAATTTTTGTCGTGGAAGATGACGCCCAGAATGGTTCTGACCATGTGGATGCTCACCGGTCAACCGCTTTGGTGGTCAGCCCTTACACGAAGCGTAATATTGTCGATTCCACGATGTATACCACCAGCTCGATGTTGCGGACCATGGAATTGATCCTCGGATTGGATCCCATGAGCCAGTTCGACGCATCGGCCAGACCCATGTTCAACAGCTTCACGGCCACGCCTGACTTCAAAACCTATACGAAGCGTGCCCCAAAAGTGGATATTAAAGCGAGGAATCTCTCGACGGCCTGGGGCGCTGAAAAATCGTTAAAATTGAATCTCGATAAAGAAGATCAGGCTGATGATCTGGTCTTTAATGAGATTATCTGGAAGTCTGTCAAAGGTGCAGCCTCGCCGATGCCGGCCCCTGTGAGAGCCGCGTTTGTCGTTCCAGTCGACCTGGACGATGACGAAGAAGAAGAGCGTGAGGAACGCGAAAAGGCTGCGGCTTCGAAGTGATTGCTTGAAGCTCTTCTGAGCGAAGATTTTAACCATGAAAACGGATCACGAATTGCGTGGTCCGTTTTTTATTTACCTGAAATCGCACATGGTACTCCACATAAGCTCTCGGGCTTATACCAATTAATCATGCAGGGCGAGAATAAATCCCCTTCGTTTTTTTGACGTCCCAAGGTTTATGATGGAATATTAGGGATGAGGTGTAATACCTTCCGGATGGTTGTGTCGGGTCATGGATGCCTTTGGATTTCTCCGGAAATCTGAACTCGAACCGGTCAAGGACTTTAAAGTGATCAAAAAGAAGTCTCGCTCAATCCCCGTTTCATTTGGGTTGGGTCTTGTTTTATGCATAGGGGCTGCGGAATCACAGTCCGTATTGGCCCAGACTCTGGTTCCGAGCGCTCAGCCTTACACTTCTGGTGGAGCCAGTTTCGGCGGCACCGGCACGGGCAATGAGAGCAGCTTTGGGATCGGTGGAACAGGCACCGGCGTCGAGTCAGGCGCTGGCCTTGGGACCACTGGAACCGGCATGGAATCGAATTCCGCCGGCCTTTCCGAAGGCACACCAGCGTTCATGCGTCCCCTTCCCAACGAAGTGATTGGTCAGGGAATGCCAGAAGATATGCGGAGCGGTGATAATCCTGCTCTGATTCCTTATGACTTTATTGGTCCTCCAAAGTTTGTCGGCCCACCGCGAGCTGGCGACCGTGAAGCCCCTGAGCTGAACCCTGAGCAAGCCAAGCTGCTCTCCGAACAGCTTTTCAATAATGCAATCAGGCTCTCGAATCCCGAGGTTCGGGTTCGGGCTCTGGATCGTCTGGCCCGATCTGAAATCTTCGGGAACAAGCTCGAAGAAGCAATTCGATCCGTCGACGCTGCAGCCACCAATGCTGTGGCTTTGCCTAACAGTACGATTAAGAATGTCCGGCTGGTTTCTCTGGTGACCACTTCAACAAACCTGACGGACGCATTGATCCGTGAGAGTGTCGAGCGCAATACACCTGCCGGCGACCGCAAGTTGTGGATTGATCGTGCGATCAAAGTTTGGCGACAGGCTGCTGATTTATCGTCTGCCATCTCAAACAATGACCTGCGATCGGAAATGATGGCGAGAGTCTCGTTCGATATCTCCGAAGATGCCCAGACCATTGCTGCGAAAATTGACGAATATACGCAGACGAACGATCTCGATACGGATCAGAAGAAGCGTTACGAAGATACGCTTGACGAGCTTTTTGATATCGCTCTGGAAATCAACGAACGCGTTCCGATGAGTGTCTGGCGTAATGAAACCGCCCAGAAGATTGCCATCAAAGGTGCCTTGGCCCTGCGATTTGACCGAGCTTTGAGAGCGGCCCGCTCGATTCGTCAAAACGCCCCCCGGGCCCTGACTCTGGCACGCGTGGCTGAAGCTCTGGCACGATTTAATCGCAAAGATGAAGCGACCGAGATTTTCAATGAGACGGCACAGGTGGCATCAGCTGTTCAAGAAGCATCGGTTCGGCAAGTGGTGGCTGGAGACTTGGTGGATCGTCTGATTGCCCTCGGCCGATTCCGCGACGCACGCATGGCGACCTATCTCTATGAAGACGACGACAATCGGATGAAAGCCCTGGGCGCAGTGGCTGAAAATCAGGCCCGACGCGGGCTGGCCCACCAGGCTGTGACATGGATCAACGCAGAGATTGCACCAGAGCAGCGTTCTGTGCTGATCAAGCGGGTTCAGGACGGCACATTGCAATCCCTTCAAAGCAATGTGGCCAATTCCGGCGATGTGATCATGTACGAACAGCCATCGCGCTGATCGTCGATTTCTATCAATATTTAAAAAAAAGGCCGGTTGCATTGATTGCAACCGGCCGTTTTTTTGTTTTAATCGCACGATTATAGCCCACGGTTTGGCGATTTTTAAAATCCAACCGGGGCTAGCACCACGACCTAGACACAGGCTTCCGGTGATGCGAAAATGAGGATCGAACAACTCGCCTGAAACCGGTTCAGGACCGATCCTGTCACATGCACTCTAAAAAATTGGCTCTCCATGAACTTGAAATCAACCGTCGTGCCTCTCGTATTATGTCTGTTTACAGCCCTGACTGCCGAGTCGATTCGGGCAGACGAATTTCAAAAGATCTTTGATGGTGAATCATTGAATGGCTGGAAGGCTCTGAATATGAGCTATTGGTCAGTGCGTGATGGTGCGATTACAGGTCAATCCACGCCTGAGAATCCTTGCAAAGCGAATCAGTTCATGGCCTGGCAAGGTGGTGATGTGGCCGATTTCGAGCTGAAACTGAAATTCCGGGTCAAAGGCAACGGGGGCAATTCAGGCGTTCAATTTCGCAGCGTTCTCAGGCCTGACGGTCTGGCGGTGGGCTATCAGGCGGATATTTTTCAAAGCGGTGGATATCTCGGTGGAGTGTGCGACGAAATTCATACCCGCAAAGGCCCTGAACTGCTTTCGGCCAATGGCAAAAAGACCGTGATCGACGAGAACGGCAAACGAACGGCCACAAGTCTTGGCCAGGTGGCGACCATGAAGCCTACGGGCGAGTGGAACGAATATCGTATCACTGCCAAAGGCAAGCAAATCATTCTGGAAATCAACGGAGTCAAAAGCACCGAGTTGATCGACCAGGAAAAAGGCCACTTCGACCTCAGCGGTTTCCTCGGATTGCAACTGCGATCCGGCGAGCCAATGACAGTGCAGTTCAAGGATATTTATTTGAGGAAGCTGTGAGATGGAGTTTGAGTGGTCAGGAATGGGATTTGTAGGGTGGACCACTTAGGAACAGGCCGAGAATAACGTCCGGTTTTTCAAAATCAACGGAGGTTAGAGTCAGGCTGGGACTTTTGATGTCCATTGGACATAGCTATTAATAGCTGTCTCATCTGGAGCCCAGAAGAAGGAGCGTGGTAGGTTAGGGCTCTTGATGTCCTTCGGACATAGCTATTAATTGCTGTCTCATCTGGAGCCCAATCACCCAAAAACCGGAAGTTGTTTCTCGCCTGTTCCTTAGAAGCGGGTGGGCTTCACCCCACCCTGTTTTGCTAGGCGAACAGGTCGGAATAAGTTGCTTTCACGCCTTTTACGCCGCTGTTGATGGCTCCGATGTCTGACCCAAGCACGAATAGCTGGCAGCCCATCTCGCGCATTTTTGCGGCATGGGAAGCACTTCTGGCCACAATGCCCCACGGCTTTTTCAGTTCTTTGCAATATCGGGCCACGGCGTCGATGGTTTCAAGACACTTTGGATGCTCAAATTCCCCTGTCACGCCCAGAATCATACTTAAATCGGCTGGGCCGATGAAAATGCAATCCACATCTTCAAGTGCGGCTATATCACGAACTTCGGCGAGAGCCTCAGGTGTTTCAATCTGAATGCCCATGAATGTCGCTTTATTCACCCTCGGGACATATTCCGCAAGTGGTTCGAGCCCGAACCGGCCGTCGCGATTGCCTCCATTCAAGCCACGTTCGCCCCTGGGCGGAAATTTGGCCCAGCGAATGGCCTGATCGGCGTCGCGTACGCCTCTGATCATGCTGAACATGCAGCCATTTGCACCGGCCTCGAGAACACGCATGACTGAGGCGTAATCGGTGGCCGGTAGTCTCACAAAATGGTCAAGACCGTGGGCGTTGGCGGCCAGGGTGCAAAGTTCAATGTCACGCATGCCCAGGCCGGCGTGTTCCTGATCAATCCAAAGGCCGTCATAACCGCCATTGAAGCCAATCATTTCAATCAGCTTGGGCGATGCGAGCTGGCCGACTCCAAAAAGCCGAACCACTTCTCCAGCAGCCAGTTTGTCCTTGATCTGGGGCATTTTCTCAGTTCCCGATGTCGAATGATTCCGATATTTCCGTTGCACGATTCCACACATCGCCATAGAAACACTTGGCGAATGGGACCTCAACAGTTCAGAATAGAGCAATGAAAGCTGACAGTCCATCATCCAGCCCAAGATTCACCAACCTCGTACCGCTTCGGGTACGATTTGGACCACTTCTGCGCTGGTTTTTCCTCGGCTTCTTCCTGTTCGCAGAAATTTTTCTTGCCACCCGGCTCTGGAACGGATGGCAAATTCAAGCCATTGGACGACTTCTGGCCGTCCAGATTTTCTTCGCACCAAGGCTCTTGTTTGCAGGCTTCGCATTCTCGGCATTCGCCACAGTGATGGCCGAACGCATGGTCCGCTGGATCGCCCGCCCACTCAGCACCAAATGGCTGAAACCGACCACTGGCCTGCCATTGGAATCAGAGTTGCCGCTGCATATGAGAGTTGGAGAGGCCATTGAACTGGCCACCACCGGACGTCGGAAAACTGAGAATAAATGGGAACCTGGCTGGCTTATCATCAGCACTGACCGCATGTTCTGGCTGAGTGGTGTCTGGCGGATGACGGCCTGGGAGATCGAACGAACCACTCTCGACGTCCCCTTGATCGCCCGACTCAGCCTGGCCGATGGGCCGCGCTGGCTGGGCGGATTTGTCGTGGGCATGCCCCCAAGGCTGATCGTACACCTCAGCCCGACCGCTTACGCTGAAGATGAGCATCAGGAAACGATTGCACTGGCTGACCCGGAAGCGATTTTTCAACATCTTGATCCTGAGACATATCTGGTTGCTGAACCGACGGATCCGGAACCGTTGATTGCTCCACCAACGCCAATGGTTCGGCAGAGTGATCGGCCAAGCCCTCTGGAAGTGCGTGGGGTGGTCCTGCCGCCGCGTCGAGTGGTTCAGCAAAAGGTTCGACCAGAGATGGTAAAACCACCATTAAGGCCGGTTTCGAAGCAAGATCCGCTTGAAGTTCGAGGGGTAATGCTTCCACCACGTCGGAAAAAGTCTTAAGATCATAAACATGCATGAACGACTTGAGGTCGTGCCCTGCTCCCTCCCCTAAAAACTCCGTCCTATAAATAGAGACACTTCGCCCATGCCTCCCATGACTTTCGGAACTGATACCGGCAAAAATGTCCTTGTGGCAGACTTTCTTGATCAAGTGGAAGTGGAGCTCCCGGTATTGGGCGACCATGCCAGGCTGACCCTGGCTCAGGCTTGGAACGAGTCGGAGCTGGCTCCTTATCTGGCCGATACCGATGTCATGATCCTGTTCCACGACATTGCCCGGATCAGTGAAGCCACTCTGGCCGCCGCACCTCGTCTGAAGGCGATTGTTCGGGCCGGTGTGGGTTATAACAATGTGGATATTGAAGCTGCCGGCAAGCGTGGGATCGTTACCTGCAACGTGCCTGATTACGGCAGTGAGGAAGTGGCCGACCATTCCATCATGTTCCTTCTGGCACTGGCCCGCCAGCTTGGCCCATGCGATCAGTCGATCCGCGACGGCAAGTGGGATTACAAAGTGGCCGACGCCGCACCACGCCTGCGCGGCAAAACCATCGGGATTGTCGGATGTGGCCGGATCGGGACCGCCACGGCACTGAGGGCCAAGGCTTTCGGCCTTGATGTGGTCTTCTACGACCCATATCTGCCGGACGGTGTGGACAAGGCTCTAGGCATCCGCCGCGCCAGAACCCTCGACGAACTTCTCCCCCAATGCCAGTTTCTAAGCCTTCACTGCTATCTGGACACTGACAGTTATCACATGATCGACGCCCGCGCCCTGGCCGCCCTGCCCCGTGGTGCTTATGTGATCAACACAGCCCGTGGGCCAGTCATCAAGCAGGACGACCTGGTGGAAGCCCTGGCCTCTGGGCATATTGCGGGCGCCGGGATCGACGTTTTCGAGCGCGAGCCGTTTGATAATGAGCAACTGCGAGCGATGCCGAACGTGTTTCTGACACCTCACTCGGCCTTTTACAGCCGCGAGGGATTTGTCGAACTCAGGCGCAAAACAGCTGAAGAAGCGTGCCGGATTGTGCTGGGCCAGCCTCCACGCAACCCGGTGAATCTGGGGTATCTGGTCGAGCCACGGACGCCGGTGACACAGCCGCGGGCGCGGGTCTGATTGCGTCAGGAATGGTAAATCCATCAGAGGGATTGTGTTGCATATTGCTAAAATACAATCCCTTTTGGGAACCATCCGGAATCAAACCCATCCCGGTCACACTGAATGACTACTGGAAAATGATCCATTGAAATCGCGCCAGAATCTGATCTTATGGATTTTTGTCTGGGCATTCTATGCCGTCATGGTCGGCGTGACATGCCGGGCTGCATGGGAGCAATACCAGAGCCTGGAGACAGGCTGGTCGTGGGATCTGGCGTATTATAACCAGTGGTTCTGGGCCCTTTGTTTTGGCGATGAAACGATCAGCGTCAGGCCGATTGCAAGCTATGCCACGGAAGGGCCGTCGGTCTGGAAAATGAATTATTTGAGCCCTCTGCGATTCATGATCGTACCGATTTACAGGCTCATCCCCGGCCCATCTACGTTATTGTATCTTGACGTGATTGTATTCTGGCTCCTGATTCCAGCTTCGGCAAAGCTGGTCATGGATGAGTCGGGCAGTAAGGCCGCCACCTGGATGGCATTATTGCTAGTCCCACTCACTCCATTATTACGACCATTGGCGATCAACGATTTTCGTGAAATGCAAATGGCCCTGCCGTTTGCCATTCTCGCCGTCAATGGATGGAGGGAACGCCACAGGGGCTGGGCATTCGCCGGCATTTTCGGGCTCTTGTGCTGTCGTCAGGAATGGGCTTTTGTGGTGGCAACTCTGGCGATCATCCCGCCCAGGAATCCGGAACGGATTGATAAAACACAACTCTGGCAGACGGCTGTGGTCATGACCGGCCTACTCTGGTTTTGTTGCGGATTCATGATTTATTTGCGTAACACCGCAGGCAAGCTGGCGCCTCAGCATTATATGAACCAGTTTGGTGGAGGGCGACCCACACTGGTGGAGACATTAAAAACCACGTGGGATTTCTTGTGGATCGGCCTATCGGCCTGGGTATTCATTGCATTACTGGCGCCTCGGGTTGCATTAACGGCACTGCCGTGGGTCTGGACACTGGCGTCAGGCAAATGGGCGATCCGGTTTGTGGGTACGGAACAATGGCATCATGCTCGATATTGCGTGCCATTCGTTGCGCTGGGGCTAGCGGCTGGACTGGTCGGATGGAGCCGGCTCTGGAACGGTTTTGAAATGAAATTCGGGGCCCGACTCCGCACGATTTTTATGAGTTTATTATGGTCTGTGATGTTTATTTTTC
>Ga0208720_1000155_pt1 | contig 18276 bp, 18 predicted proteins | sample LakMenEpi20Apr10_FD_150716 | JGI IMG/M metagenome (GOLD analysis project Ga0208720, IMG submission 150716) | Freshwater microbial communities from Lake Mendota, WI - 20APR2010 deep hole epilimnion (SPAdes) | ecosystem: Environmental > Aquatic > Freshwater > Lake > Epilimnion/Euphotic zone ...
GCCCGCCGAGCCCAGTGCGTAAATAATATGAAGCAGATCGGTCTGTCGATCCACAACTTCGAGAACGTCTTCGGGTTCATTCCACCCGGACAGCCGAGTTGTGTGGACCGAATGACGAGCTTCGTCGCCCCGCCAGACGCCCCGTCCTCCGTAAACAACGGCATCACTTACGGCCCTGGTTATCGTGACCCTTCGAACATTCCGGGCTGGGTCATTTCAGGTACCCAGTTCCCCCGTTCGATCGGCGGCGAAGGCCAGTGCTACGGCGCTTCCTGGCCCCTCCAGTTGCACGGTTTCATCGAACAGCGGGCCTTGGCCGATCTGCTGGATCAAGGTCTGGTAGCTCCCGAAGAGTATTACCAGGCGAATCCTGCCGACAACCTCGACGCCGGCCGCCCACAGTACGGCAGTCAGGGTGCCCAGATCATGCAGACCTGGCGCTGTCCCAGCGCGGGCACCGACTACGATATTTTCTTTTCCGGTATCAGCCTGGAATCGTTGCGGCGTTCGAATTACGTCGGCTGTTTCGGAGGCGACACCATGCTGACGTCACTCGACGGCATGGCGACCACGAATCCGAACTCGGCCATGCTCGGCGTTTTCTCGATCAAGGCGATGGAAAAGTTCCCGCCCGCGGGCCGTAAGGGCAAAGGTACCACGATCAGCCAGATCAGCGACGGAACGTCGAACACGGCCATGCTCAGCGAAATGATCACCTGGGATCAGGCCACACCTGGCGGTACCAGAGTCCGTGACATCCGCGGCACCTGGGCGACCGCAGCCGCCGGCGGCAACTCGTTCACCACCAAGAACCCGCCCAACTCCAGAGGCTCCGATTTGGTTCCGTCCTGCGAGAATACGATTCCGATCACCAATCCGATGCACTGCGGCACGGTGCGGACGGATAACGCGGCGTACCACCAGAGTGTCAATGGAGCATTCCATGCCGCCGCACGAAGCCGACACCCCGGTGGAGTGAACGCCGGATTCGCAGACGGATCCGTTCGCTTCATCAAGGACAGCATCAGCCGCCCGGTCTGGGTATCGCTCGGAACCAGGGCCGGTGGCGAAGTCGTCAGCGCCGACGCTTATTGATTATGGAACATTTGCCGACTGAGGCTGAGCGGACCAGAATCCGCTCTTGCCTCGGCGGTCATTTTCGGTTCCAGGATACGAACCTTTCCGATCGACAAACACCGCAGGTGATTAAGATGAGACACATTAGAACAGACATCGTTTTCGTTTTGGCCATGTTCGCGTTCGCAGGTTGCGGCGAAACACCGCAAGTCACGACGGACGTTTCCAGCACCGATTCGCCACTGATGCTGGCCAGCATCGTGGAATCGTTTTCGGACAAGGTCGGGTCACCCCAATTCATCGCCGCCTTCGCGGACGGCTCCAGTCCCACTCCAGATCAGGAAAAATCTTATCACAACATGACCTTCGAAGTCGTGGAAACGCCTTATGTCAGCGGCGACACCGCGAAAGTGAAAGTCAAAGTCATTCCGATGGTCCGAAAGAAAAGAAGTCCATCCAAAGGCAATGGTGAGGATGGCGGAAGCTCATCCGGCGAACGAAACGTTGAATGGACCCTGGTCAAGACCAAGGACGGCTGGAAAATCAAAAATGCCCCAGTCAGCCTTTGAAGCTAATCTGAAGCCGGCGAGCCTTTGGATATTCGACGCACGTACCGATCTGCTGTTCGTTGCTAATCTTTACTGGCCCCTGCTGCTGATCCCCAGTTTCGTCGTCACGGATCGTCAGGGGCCACTCGATTTTCTGCAGACATATTTTTTCAGTACCCCACATCGCTGGATCACGTTGTTTCTCGTTCTGGCTGACTCTTCGAGACGCGGCAAGAACACCTTGAAAATGGTATGGCTGGCGGTGGCCACGGCGATCGGAATCGGAATCGTCCACGGCCGATTCGGATACCTGATCTGCCTTCTCTGGCTGGACTTCGTGTGGAACGCCTGGCATTTCGCAGCCCAGCACGCGGGTGTCCTGGCGATTTACGCCCGTAAGTCCGGGCATGTCCTGCCGAACGCTGTCAAGTGGTCGATGAGGTTGACGCTGACGACCGTCATCGTCATGGTTCCCATGGACAACTACATGTCATCCGATCTCGGCAAGTCGTTCGCCCTGATGGCTGCGGGCGGCATGCTCGCCATGTCGTTTCTGTATCTTCAGAGCCGCGTGCGTTACTCGATCCCGGCGAATTGTTATTTTTTGAGCGTCCTCGGCCTCTACGGCGGCATCTTCTGTTGCGGGATGACGAGTCTTCACACGGCGTCCAACGCACTCTTTTTCGGCGCATCACTATTTCATGCCGTGGAATACCTGGCGGTCGTCTCCCGATACGTCATCTCCAAAGAGTCTGCCGGGGCATTCATCACAGGTTTACCTCGAACGCTCCCGTGGAACTTCAGGCTGGGGGGCTATTTACTCGGATGCGGATCTGCTCTTATGTACATTCAGTCGAACTGGCCCGAGCTTTCCGCTGCCGTCAATTTATGGGCGGCATTCCTGCATTATGCGTTCGACGGGTGGATCTGGAAACTAAGGGACCCCGCCACGGCAAAAATGGTCACAGCCAACCCGGTGACTGTCTCGTTGGGCGGCAAACCTGTTGCGGTCGTCGTACCGAACTGATTTATGAGAAATCTCCAGCTTGTCACATTCCTGACTTCCCTTCCGCTCGCTTTCGTCGCTGGCGGATTATTGGTCGGCAGAAGCTCGGTCAGCAGTGGTTGGTGGAAAGCGGCACTTCGTAGTCTGATCGCAATAGCCACTGGGGTGTGTCTGCTAAGGGTCTCACGCGAAGACTACTTCGATCTCGGACCGAAGCTGCGAATCCTCGTGGAAGTCTCCTCCACGGCACTTCTCATGAGCCCGTTGCTGGGCATTTTGAGGCGAACGGAGGATCCGGCAGTGGAGGTTAGAGACCACATATTCAGGTCGATCCTCGAAGTCTCGGGGGCCGCTTTCCTGGCATTGTCGATCCCGGTTTCATTTCTACCTGTCGAACGGATACGCCTTCAGGCCGAACTCGAAAGTCGACTTTCGTCCGATCAGGTTGGGCCGGCTCTGGAAACCGTGGATCAGCTCGAACGGATCGGGAGGCTGGATCCGGATCTTGAAACTCTCCGCTCAAGACTCCTTCGCCAAATTGAGGAACTCATCAAAACCACGGAGAATACCTCGGGCCAAGCGAACCCGCTGGAACGCGCCGAGGCACTGGCGCGACTGGGGCGCTGGGACGATTCGTTGTTTGCTTTGGAATCGGTTTCGGCTGATCGCCCGGAGCGATGGCTGCTCAGCGGTGCTGTGATGATGGAGACCAGGCGCTACGGCGAGGCGATCGACGCGTATCACAAAGCGATTCAAGCACTTAAAGACGGCAACTATCACACCGACGTGCATCGCAAAGGGACGCGACGATGCCTGGTGGCTATGGCACGATGCCGGGCAAGACTCGGCGACTATGAAGGTGCGATCGAAACCCGCGGTCTCGCTGCGAAATCCGATCCGTCACTAGCCTGGACGGATCAGTTCGAAATCGCCTTGTTCAACTATGACCGGGGCGATGCCCGAACCGCAATCATCCAGATGGAAGCCTTGAAGCCTCTTTTGCCCCCGGTCGATCGACGGCGAGCCGAGAAACTGTCGCGAGCATGGCGGTCAGAATCCAGACATTGCTTAATTCGAGCGCAATAGTTTTGATGCACTGCTGCGTGTTCATGAATCGACACGAATCTCTGTACTCTGGGATAAAGGGGCATGGGACACAAGGGACAAAGTCGACATGCTTCTTCAAACCCCTTTTCCTTCCCCTGAAACTTTATCCTTCCCTGACATCAGAAGGCACAGACGCATGACCAGGCATCTTGCGCTTCGATTACGGGTTGGTAGGTATCGCAGGTTTCTTTTTGAGGTGTGCGGCGTATTTCTTGCGAAACTTGGCGACCTTGGGTTCGATGACTGCGCGGCAATAGCTTGCGTTCATTTGGAGCGCTTTGGGTCCGCGTGCGGTCTTGAATTGGCGGTAGTAGTCTTGATGATAGCCCTCGGCGGGGTAAAAGGCTTTGAGGGGTTCGATGGTGGTGACGATGGGGTTACGCCAGACTTTGGCGTCGGCCACTTCCTTCATGATTTTCAGCGCCCGCTCTCGTTCGGCTTCGTTCGAGACGAAAATGACCGAGCGGTATTGGGTGCCGTGATCGGGACCTTGCTGGTTGAGCGTGGTGGGGTCGTGGACGGTGAAGAAGACGTGGAGCAGGTCTTCGGGCTTGATGACGGACGGGTCGTAAGTGATTTTGATCACCTCGGCATGGCCCGTGAAACCGGAGAGGACTTGTTCATATGAGGGATTTTGAATGCTTCCGCCAGCATAGCCACTGGTGACATCCTCGACTCCCAGGAGTTCTTCATAAACGGCTTCAGTGCACCAGAAGCAGCCGCCGCCGAGAACGATCGTTTCAAGCTTGGCAGGTTGAACGGTGGGAGTGGGGGTTTGTGCCGGAGCATCAGGTGCGGGTTTGGGGTCGTCGGACATGTTGGTGCCCCCGAGGCTGATCAGGATGAGTGCAAGAGAGAAGACTGTCATGCGGAGTTCTCCTTCGAATGCGATGGATCGGAGTCACAAACTCCGAACTTTGGATAATTTCATAGTATCGCGGATTGTGTGGAAATCAAAGTGGGTTTCGAACGGAAATGGCGGAATACGAAGCCAGAAGCCGTTTGGGATATTCAGGAAAGTTCCCGGGCGGCCTCGACCACTTCACGGTGATTCGAAGATCAAGGAATCATCCGGCTTATCCGCAGCGGATTCGTCGGGCGTCATGCTGCCGTTGGCGTCGATCATTGCTATTGACCACGACCATTTTTGAGATACTCCATCAAGAACTCTGAATACGCTTTGTAGAATTCATCTTCCGTATAATTATTGGCTTGGGATTGCTTGTAACTGCTTGAAAAGGAGCGATTTCCGAATCCTTTTCTGAATAGATAATTCGAATATGTGTCCAATTGAGCTTCTGAAAGTCGATTTACGAGGAGATCCCGAAGCCGTTCAAGTACGGAGACTGAGTCTTCGAATGCCTCAGGAGAAGTAAAATACATCTTTGGTCTTTGTGAAGCATTGGAATAAAAATTGTCAATGAATTCCAAGACTTTGTCTACATCACTCATTTTGGACATCCTCGCTCTATTTCTCATGGTGGATACTGAAATACGGTGATTTTTACGAGATACTTCGAATTCGCAACTCTCAATCCGGCATACGAATCGGGATGGCAATTATTTTTAGTTTTGCCAAAAACTCTTTGTATTCCTCCCATGACATTCCACGGGGCCCTGTTCATGCATCGTACATCTTTACTTGGCAGCGTACCACCATATGCCATCCGCGTTCTGCAAAAATACGCCCATCTGGAAGACCAAAATAATGAGCACCGGCTTTGGTGATGGCGGTGTCGTCCGATTTCTGGAACCCCAGGAGAGCAATGCGAACGACTGAATTTTTATTGCCACGCAAAGAAACAATGACAGCTTAATCTGCTTCGCGGATTCACTCTCGTCTCCTAAATACAGTTATGTCCGACTCACTCGGTGGAGCCATAATGATCGGTTGATCCGATACGATTAATTGTATCTCGATCTTATCATCCTGATCCAATAAAACGCTAAGCTCGAATTTGAAATCCTCGATTTCTGCGGAATCTTCCTCATTCTCTTGCTCAAGAGCAATTCTTATGGTCAAAGTGTTTATCTTCCGAGAAAAAGAGACCATTCGAAAGTTGCTTGATATCACTCCAAGCAATGCCTGCATCACACATAGTCCATCAAACTGCCATTGATTCAATTCCCGATGCATGTCAAAGAGGTCTCCAATGTGGGTTTATCGCAGGGGCAACAGGGGGGCATTCCAGAATGCCCCCTTTATCATCCGAAGTCATCAATTAGGCGGAAAGTTTCAATGTGCGTTGGGAGAATCCTCCCATTGTTCCATAAATGCCGAGACCCATTGTTCGAATCGCTGCACATTGGTAGGCAGGTCTTTCGAAAGCGATTCGATCGCTTCGCCCCAACCGGTCGAGCATGACAAACGATGTTTTTCGTATAACCAATCAGAGAATTGGATATGAAACGCATCACGCCTTCCGATTAGTTTCATCTGCTCGTGGGCTATCGCATGTCCTACAAGCATCCAATCCAATTCCTGGAGTCTGCTATAGTAAGTAAGTAGATGGCCGTTCTAGTGCACCTCGTATAATTTCCTTGCATCGCCACCGATATTCAGAATTTCCAGTCGATATCATCCGAATGCTCCCATTCAAGCTTGTAATCATCGATTGGAACACCATAGGGGCCGATCCCACTGATCATAGACACGTCCATGTAGAGTAGGTATCAAGCAAGCGTTCGACGGCCCGTCGAATCTGCGACCGTCAAACTCGTCAAAAAACCATTGGTTCCATAGTCCGTGACAATCCCAACAGTGCCATCGGCCGAGTTGTAGCTTTTGAGCTTGGCGTATATTGAGGAGAGATCCGCCGACATTAATCCTATGTAACTGGCCGGCGATTCTGAAAGCAGGGGACCCAGATGCGATATGTGTGAATCCGTTGTGCAGCTGCACTCGAGAATCGATCATGCCACATCTGGCCGCTCTTGAAACTCAGTAATCTGAGCTGTCTCCAGGGCCCGTCATTTCGTCGTAGATTTCAGCACCGGCTGACTTGATGGCGGCTGCGATGAATTTTATAGGCGATCTCGGTTTGCTTGTCGTCCAGGAGGTTTCCGGCTGAGTCTACGAGCTTGAGTAGGGCTGGCCGTTGTGATGAATGAGGCCGATGACGCCGGAGACTTCTTTGTTCTCGACGGCCCGTTGCAGCGCGGTGTCGAGCTTCTCCAGCACGTCGGGCTTCAACCCAGCCTTTGCGGCTTCCTCACCGTGGGGGCGAGTTTTGAACCCGGTCGCTACAGATTGCGTCAATCCGTTTGCTGCGAACGTCAGAAGCAGAAGGAGTGGTAGTGTGGCTTTCATGATCAGTTCGGCGTTGCCTCTCCATGCGGATAACGGTAATCGGCCTTGTCGTCGGTCGAGACCTGTTTCGTCGAGCCGTCCAACAGCTTGTACAGGAACAGTTTACCGCCGGCGTGGTAGACAATGGCGTTGCCGTCTCTGGTCCAGCGTGGGTAGTCGAACCAGACCTTCTTCCCCTCGGCGTTGGCGAAGGGTGTGGCATTCGTGATTGTGCGAGCCTTCACGTCGAAGTCGGCGACGTAGAGGGTGCGGCCTGGCATATCGGGTTTGAAGTCTCTGAGGTAATCGAAGCAGATCTTTTTTTCGTCCGGCGAAACGCTGATGCGGTCGAGGCCGCCGGTTTTTGCCAGCTCGCAGGTGACGCGGTCGAACGTCGGCTGGCCGCCCGGATCAGGATTCATGAGAAACAGACCGTACCCGAGCTTCGGTGGGGTAGCGGAGACGAACAGACGGCCATCGCGCACCGCGGAATGGACCCATGCGTGATAACTCGGGTCAGTCAGGGCGATTTCCTCCCCCGGCTTTCCGCCGATTCGGCTCGCCATGATCGTGTAACCACCCGTGCCCTGATTCTTGCGGTTCCACACGGGCGTGTTCTTGCCGTCACGAGTCCATGTGGGATTGAAGTCGGTGTACGTCCCGCCGGAGAGCTCGTGAAAGCCGGTGCCATCCGCGTTGATTATGCAAAGCTGGGTGATCCAGTTGCTCACGACGGGATCGTTCTTTAGACGACGGAAGAAGACGAGGTGGTCGCCGGTCTTCGACCACGACGGTTTGAAGTCCCAGTGGCCGGTGGTGATCGGCTTTCCTTCCGGCTTTCCAAGGACATTCACATGGATTTCGCCGTCCTTGTAGTACGACGAGCGGTACATCTCCTGCGCGGAGGCAACCGAGTCCATCGTAAAAGATGCGACGAGGCTGCAACAGAACAGACGCATGAGAGAGACCCGGGTGAGCATGTTCGGACTCCGTTGTTTATGGAGAGGTGAGAGCGAGGTTGTGAGTCTGGTCCACGACCAGACGTTCAAACGTCTTAGACCGTCCGTCGAGCAGAGTGACGGTGATCTGCACACTCGTGGATTTGCCGAGGCCGAAGTGGGCATCCAGCGAGCCGTCGCTCTTGTAGCTGTGGTTACTGTGAATCCAGCGATATTGCTTTCGTCCATCCGCGGTGAGTTCAAAGCGAGTGCCGATGAGTTCAGCGTCCTTGAGGCCGGTGAATGTCAAGTGCAGCCAGTGGTTTATACGAGCGCCGTGAGCACCGGTATTGATATGGACTTTGTCCTGGTATCTTTCGGCAGCGACACCGGAGAGTCCACCGCCACTATTGTCCGGGTCACAGGCAAAGACAATGTCGAGCAATCCATCATTGTTGAGGTCGGCGATTTCGCTGCTGATCCCAGTGCTATCGAGCCCGCTGAACGTGGTTGGCTTCAACTCAAACGTGCCATCGCCGCGATTCAGGAATAGCGCGGCACTATAGACGGGGCGACTCGGCGATTCGTGACGATCCAGCACGACCAGATCAAGCCAACCATCGTTGTTAAAGTCGCCGAAGTTGGCGTTAGCGAAATAGAACCGTTCGTCGAGCGGATGATTCTGCTTTCGACCGGGCTGGGTAGTGAGACTCCTTGCTCTAAACTTCTCGGCTGCCGGAGGGATGGGGATATCAAAGACGCGATACCATTGGCGGTAGCTCCAGTCCAAGGCTTCGAGGCCGACTGCGCTTGTGGCTTCTTCGAACTGGAAGTGACCCTTGTTTTTCCAAAATCGCCCGCCGATATCCTCGGCACGTTGAGCAAAGCCAATATCGCTGGGACCGATGGCGAGAACATCCTGAAGGCCATCGTTGTCGACATCGGCGAAGAACATATATGGCAAGTCAGGTGCTTTGCCGACCGGCTCATAGAGTTGCTTGTTGCGGTCATATTTGAGGCTCGCTTCGCAGGCGAGACCGTTGCCTATGATTTTCTCGAATCGAAGCTGGCCAGTCTCGGCAAGTTGATTCTTCCAACAGAAGACTCCCTGCCGGTACTCGCCCGGCGAGTACGGCAGCAGTGGTTGCCGCACGTCGCAGTGAAACGATTGCACCAAGTCGACATCGCCGTCATTGTCGAGGTCTCGCAGCGAGATACCGGGGCCTGCCTTGTCCCTGGAGCTGTCGTGATAAAAACCACCGAATTCAGGAACGCTTTCCGTGCCACCAATGTCGTCGAACTTGCCGTCTTCGAACTTTTCTCCCTTGGGTTGAAACATATAGATTCGACTGTGTGACACGCCACCGATCGCATCGCCGACGTTGTCACTTCCGATCGCTATGTCGAGCCAGCCGTCTTTGTTTATGTCTGCAATCGACGACTGACGGTTATAGGCCTCGTTGTTTTGAATGTTGAGGTTGCTAGAGAAGTCGTTAAAGGTGTCCCAAGCTCCGTCGCTCAATAACAACGTGTTGCCTAGCGGTTCAATTCCACGCCATGGTTTACCTGCCCAGTACGGTGAGTGACGGGAAACAAAAATGTCGAGTAGCCCATCGCCGTTGAAATCGACGAGATTAGGGATTTGGGGAAATGCACCGAAGCTTTCGCCAGTGAGTTTCGAATCGCGAATGGTGATCGGATGCGACTGAAATCGTAAGTCACCCCGGTTAATGAACGTTCGCAGATGGTGACCGGAGCTTGATAAACCACGGTTCTTCTTTGTGTAGGTGGCGACAATATCCACCAAACCATCCTGGTTGAGGTCAGCTAACGCGATGCCGTTAGTGCCCTCGGCGATGTCACAGAAACCAGAAATGTAGGTGCGGCGAAACAATGTATCGGACGCTTGCTCTGCGGCTGGATTGGTTGAGCCCTGCCTTGCATAAAGTCTCGCCTGATAGGCGATAAACTGATCCGAGGACACGATGCCGTATTTTTCTGTATCCCACTTGTCGAAAGGTAACGACGGCGGAACTTCATCGCGAGTTAACTTGCGATCGCCGTTGGCATCCATTTGAGTAAATTGCTTTCCAACTGTCATCTGCAGCCAAACTCGTTTAGCCGCTCCTGCAATTATGAGCATCCCTAGGAACACACATGTTATGACCAGGAATCGCCGGCCCATTCTCTTCGTAGGAAATGCCGCGTACTGTGATTTCGACAATGAAGGTTGGGCGGAGGCTTCGGTCATGTGGAAGGGTTCTCCTTCTTTTTCCGACGCATCAGCCTGGCGAACGGCTCCCAAATCTGAGCGAGGAAGCCACCGGGCATCGGCTCATGGATGCCGAAATTCTCTGGCCAGCGATCTCTGGGCATGTAGTAGGTACCGAAAAGGATATCCCAGATGGGGAGCAATCCAGCAAAGTTCTTGTCCAAAGCCTCTGTCTCGCGCGAATGATGCCATCGATGAAAAACGGGAGTCGCGATCACACTTCGAAGTGGACCAAAGTCCCAGTTGATATTGGCGTGAATGAAAATCGCGTAGAACGTGAGGATCGGTGCCGTGCTCAGTGTTACCTTCGGATTGTAACCCATAAGCAGAACGGGTGTGACTTGAACCATCTTGTTGACGAGATCGTTGACAGGATGCACTCGCAAGCTACCCAACCAGTCGAGATCTTCGGAGCTATGATGTACTGCATGAAATGGCCACCAGCGACCGTTATGAAACATGCGATGATTCCAATAGCCACAAAAGTCGACGATCAGATAAATCTGAACCGCTTGTAACCATAGTGGTTGTCGGCTCAGTGGGCCAAACCCGCTATAAGAGCCCATTTTTAGAATCTCGAGCGATGTCACCTTCGCCAGGATCAAGACACTCAAGGGCAGAATCATCATCAACCGCACGAATGGCTTGGTCAGAAGTATTGTGATGAACCAGTAAATTACGTCTGTAAGCCAGCCTCTGCGAATGATCGGCTGCGCTCGATTGCGCCCGCGTCCAATGATTCGTTCGATCACAAAGAAGATCGATCCCAGAATCACCAGGGAGACGGCTACGCTAATGATTGTCTTATCGGTATTCATGGCGTCTCCATTAGGGCCAAGCAGAACAAGATGTTCGATAACATGTCGACAAGCCCGAATCGCAATGTGGCGTGCATCACTTAGTTCCCGTTACGAGTTCGAAAATAGGCACGCACCTCTTCGAGTGTTGCGAAGCCATCGTTGTCGGAATCTACGGCGTTGAAGATTGCGGGATGTGGATATTCGTCGCGTGAGAGCGTGCCATCGTCGTTTTTGTCAGCCGCTTTAAAGGCCTCATCGACCCTTGTTACGGCGGGGCGACGACAAGGATTTTGGTTCAATGGGACGGACTTCAGCTTGCCACCGGGCTGAGCGTTGCGTTGGTCCTGCCGAACCCAGTTCGCTGGCTGAGTTCCCTTCTCCCATTCGGCAAAGGCGCCTTGCAGTTCTCGGAGTTTGTCCGGTTGGCTTGCTGTAAGATCGTTCTGTTCGCCGATGTCGTCACGCAGATTGAACAGGACTGAGCCTTCTTGCCGGGGCACACTCACAAGCTTCCAATCGCCGATCCGCACGGCATGATTTCGGCCAGACCGCCAGAAGAGTTTTTCATGCGGTCGACCGGTTGCTTTCTCTGTAACAAAAGGGAGCAGGTCCACACCGTCGAGCGGTTTATCTTTGGGTATCTCGACTCCGGCTGCGGCTAAAGCGGTGGAATGGCAATCGAAGCCCATTACAGGCTCTCGATAGGTCTGACCGGCGGGGATCTTGGCCTTCCATTGCATCACGAACGGAACGCGAATTCCCCCTTCGAACATCTGGCCCTTGAAGCCGCGCAACGGATCGTTTCGTGAACTCGTTTCTGCCGTCGGCCCGCCGTTATCGCTGTAGAAGAAAACAAGCGTATTGTCCTCTTGGCCGAGTTCACGCACTTTGGACATCACTCGCCCGACGGCGTCGTCAAGAGCGCTCAACATGCCCGCATAAGTCTTTCGTTTGCGGTTCGTAATGTGCGGGAAACGGGCTTCGTACTTTTCGGTCGCTTCCAGCGGCGAGTGGACCGCGTTGAATGCAAGGTAAAGCATCCACGGCCGGTCTTTCGACCGTTCGATGAAATCGACCGACTCGCGTGCGAACGCATCGGTGAGATATTCCGTTTCCCCCTTCACGACTTCGCCGTTGCGGAGAATCGGGTCGAGTTCGCGCGGGCTGTCAGGATAAAAGCTGCGTGCACCGCTGAGGAAGCCGTAGAAGTGATCGAAGCCTCGCTCGTGCGGCCTCAGCCCTTCTCGGAACCCGATATGCCACTTACCGACCATGCCCGTCGCGTACCCTGCGGCCTTGAGCTTCTCCGCCATCGTCGGTACGTCGCGCGGCAGGCCGAAGTCGGGCGATACGTACCGCTCGGGCCCCGAATTGTGCTCGAACCCGAATCGGTGCTGATACATTCCGCTCATCAGCCCGGCCCTTGACGGCGAGCAGACCGGATGGGTGGCGTAACCGTCGGTGAATCTCACGCCGTTCTTCGCGATTCCGTCGATATGCGGCGTCGGGATATCCTTGCAGCCATTCACGCCGAGATCGGCGTAACCGAGATCGTCGGCCAGGAAGATGATGATATTGGGACGATCCGACGCGAATGCCGGTGAACTCCGGACGATTACGGTCACTGTGATGACGAAGATCAGCATGAGGATTCGCTTCATGAGAGGACTCCCTCATGAACACGGCCCTTGACGTCGGTCAGGCGCATGTCTCGACCGGCATAAGGGAAGGTCAGCCGTTCGTGGTCGAGCCCCAGAATGTGCAGGATCGTCGCATGCCAGTCGTGAATGTGCATGGGGTTCTCGACGGCCTCGTAGCCGAATTCATCGGTCGATCCGTATCGGGAACCCCCTTTCACGCCTCCACCGGCCATCCATGTGGTGTAGCCGGTGTGGTTGTGGTCGCGCCCGTCATCGACCTGGGCGTAGGGCGTCCGGCCGAACTCGCCTCCCCAGAGTACGAGCGTATCATCGAGCAGACCCCGCTCTGCCAAATCACGAAGCAGTCCAGCGATCGGAACGTCGGTCGCGGCCGCATGCTGGCCATGGTCCGCCTTCAGATTCCGATGCTGATCCCAGCCGCCATGGCAGACTTCGACGAAGCGTACGCCCGCTTCGAGCAGCCGCCGGGCCATCAGGCACTGTCGACCGAAGTCGTCGGTCGAGGGCGTGCCGATGCCGTAAAGGGTCTTCGTCGCTTCCGATTCCTTCGATAGATCGATCACGGGCGGCAATTCGCCCTGCATTCGATAAGCAAGTTCATGTGCTTCAGCCAGGCCGGTCATGAACGGGTCATTGCTGTTGCCTGGATCGGTCGATCGATTGAGCGACCGCACGAAATCGAGCTGCTCTTCCTGGGCTGAGTGGGAGCGGGGACTTTTGAGATTGGCGATCTGGGCCCTGGCGATGGGCTGACGGTTCGTGCCGATTTTCGTGCCCTGATACGAAGCCGGCAGAAAGGCGCTGCCGAAGTTGACCGAACCGCCGTTGTTCGCCGGAGCGCTCACGGTGACGAATCCGGGCAGGTTCGCGTTTTCGGTGCCGAGCCCGTAAAGCACCCAGGCACCCATCGAAGGCCGTGGCGAAGTCGAAATGCCTGTGTGCATCTGCACGAACGCTGGTGGGTGCGCCGGTATATCGGTGCGCATGGCCATCCAGGTAACGAGGCCGCCGCCGTAACTGCTACCCAGAATCCCGATTCGTTCGGGATCGACACCAGGCTCACCTGCCAAAAAGCTGATCGCGGCCCCGATGTCTTCCGTCTGATCCGTGTAGTTCATCTGCCATCGCAAGGCGCGGACTTTGGTCGTCAATTGCCCGGTTTCATCGGGTTTCGGTTGCGTATCGACAGCCATGAGTTGACTTTCGCTGGCACCCCAGCCTCGATAGTCAAAAGCGAGTGCGATGTATCCGTGGGCTGCGAAATTCGGGCCGAGCCTTCCGCCTGTGCCGGACTTTGTGCCGCCTGTTCCGGCACAGAAGACGATGGCAGGTCGTTTTTCGCCTTCTTTGAGATCGGCTGGCAGGTACAGATCGCCGGCCATTCTGGTGCCGTCGCTGAAAATCGTGACTTCCTTTTTCCGGTACGTTTCAGGAGCCGGTGTCAGCTTGCTCGCCTTCGAAGCGACGGACTTCGCGGCAGGCTTTTTCGCGGCCAGTTTCCCCTGGGACCGATTCGTCAGAAAAACCTGCAGTTCCTCGACTGTCGCGAAGCCGTCTCTATCGGTGTCGGCTTCATCGAAGGATTTCTGGTCGGGTGCCTCCTGGCGGCTAAGTCGGCCGTCCCCGTCTTTGTCGGCTTTCTTGAACCAGGCTGCATCCCGGACAGGCCTAGGCGCAGGTTGCTTCGCCTCGTCGGCCACGATCGCAATGGTCGTCGCGGCTGACAATAGAATCGCTGCAAATGCTCTTGCTTCAGTTTTCATTCGAGTTCGTCTCCGCAACGTTGATCCAGCGTTCGGCCTGTGGACCGAACCAGTTTACGATCAGTTCCCGACGCTTCACGGCGTCCGTCTCACGAGAGATGACGCGGTAAGGTTCTTCTAGATGGCCCTGAGGCCGATAAAGACTCTCGTCAGCCAGATGAGAATCGACCAGCGTGAAGGTCGAGACGGTCGAGGTTCCATCGGGGTACGTCCGATTCAGCACGAGCCGCCTGATCGCTTTCGATTCCCGGTCGACTTCGATCGTCGCTTTTTTCAGCGGCCGTTCGGTCCGATATCGACCCGGCACCGCGATGATAACGTCCGTATCGGCGGGTCCTTCCGTGCGAGTCAGGCGGTAATTCCAAAGAAAGTTCCGCAGGAGGGTTTCGAGATTCAGGGTATAGAGATCGCCGATATAGCGCAGCGGAATCCCGATTTCTTCGGGTTCGACGACTACTGCTCGACGAGGCCCGAGGGTCATCCAGATCGCTCCCCTGGAATCCCTTCCCCAAGACCAACGTCGTACGCTTCGCATTTCGACCCAAAACCGGTCTCCCTGTGTGGAGACCTTCACGTCCATAGGCAGCTTCATGTCGTTTTCGTTCGACGTACTTCGCTCCACCGCTACGACATAAACCCTCTCGACGGGCTCAGAATGGATGCGGATCGCTGCCTCCACGATTCGGGTGGGACTGGCATTAGCCGACTGATTCGCCTGGCCAGAGAGGAGAAAAACCATCACGGCAATTGATGCGGCGGCTGCGACCCAGCCCGACGCCTGGAGCAGCCGGCGAGGCCTGTTCTTCGCAAACATGACGAACTTCCCGACCGCGGAAAACTGCGTATCAGCGGTCGGCGATCCGAGAGGATCGACGACCATATCGACCACGCCTTTCATCGGTTCGTAACCAAGCTCCTCGCTCAGGAGCGAATCCAGCATGAGATGGTTGACGACTTTCTGAACGCTGTCCGGAACCGAGTCCATCAAGTCGTGCAGCTCATCGAGATCGACCACGGACGAGTCGCCGTCGATCAAGTCGACGATCAGTTCCCTCAATCGAATTTCTTCGGGTTTCTCCGGGTTCATGAGTTCACTCCTCCCATCGCTATACGCCGCTCGATGCAATCCAGAAGCGCACCCCGGATTCGATAGAGAGTCTGCCGGATCGAGCCGGCGGGACGACCGATCGCCTCGGCGATCCTCTCGATCGCGTGACCATCAACGTATCTCAAATCGATCAATTGTCGCTGTGCTGGCGAAAGTTTGTTCAGGCAATCCTGAAGTGCCTCGCGGCGTTCCTCGAAACTCTCCGAGGTATGCTTCGCGGCCTCCGCCATCCGCTCGAGCATCTGGGCGTCGAAGATCAACCGCTCGTGTCCGTATTTGCGGATCTGGTTGAGCACTTTGTAACGAGCGACCTGAGTCGCCCAAGCCCAGAAGTCGGTTCCCGGGACGAAGTCATCCGCTTTTTCCCAGAGTACCGCGTTGATTTCCTGCATGACGTCATCGACATCGTTGGACTTCACCAGCAAACAACGAACGAATGCCCTCAAGCGGGGCTGGAACCTCACGATTTCCTGAACGATGTAGTCACGATTCGCGTCGGTCACTTCTTCTGGCCTCCTTAAGCTAATCGCAAGCATGTCGATTTTGTCAACGAACAATCTTCCGAAACGGAAAATCGATCGATCCTGATCACCTCGAAAGAACGTTTCTCCAAAGTTCCCCGCGAAATCTTGAATCGGCTCTTCGGTGTTTATCGAGTTTCCACTTCGCTCGAAGATGTCTTGACTCCGATTGATCGGAATCGCCCGATAAAGGGGGCTCGGCATTCGGAGTCGATTGGCATGCTCTCATGATGTAAAGCAATTCTTATAAAATTCTAGCCCTCCGAACTTCTTACCAAAGAAGCTACGGAGGGCTTGCTGACTTCGCTTCGACGCCAGGATCCCGCTGTGAGGATTTTTCAGGCGTTCCGCTGTCTACCAAACGTGGGGAGGTTCAACTTCCAACTTAGCTTTCCCGCATCACTTCCCCACCCGTTCCACCTTGATCCACTCGATCTCCATCTTGAACGGCCCAGCCTTTTTGTCACCCAACATGAAGCCCAGGGCATTGATCTCTTCTGGCTTCACTAGTCCTGCATTTTTGACGATCCGGCCAAACGAAGTCGCCTCAAACTTCTCGAGCGGGACTTTGACCTCGATCCATTCGTCCTTCTTCGTCTGCACCGTGGCCCGGTACGAATAAGCCATCCGTTGCCTGTTGGGGTAAAGGTTAAGCATATATTGCCGGCCATCGCCACGGATTTTGGCAACCAGCGTATCGCCTTTCTCCAGACTGAGCTTTTTGCCCTTCGTGCGCACCGAGGCAAAGCCACCATTGTTTGCTAATGACAACGTGCCGAAGAATTCCATCGTCTTCGCATCGGTGATCTTAAACTTGCCTTCGGAGACGCCGCCCATCACACCGTCGTTGACGGTCTGCCACTGTTTGGCAGGATCGGCTTCAGTGAAGTCGAATAAGGGGATCAGTGTGTCTTCAGCCATCGCCGTTGTAGCCATCAAGAGGGCTAAAACACCAGACAGGAATACATGCCTCATTTTGAATCATCCCTTCGTGAAATTGCCATTGCAAAAAGTGCGTCACACTCTTGTTCCAATACGCCGCCAGTGATCGTGCATTTCCATGCTGGACTGCGACGAACCACTTCTTCCGCAAAAATGTCAATCTGTCGCCATCCCATTTATTGAAGAGAGCGAATGGACGTGCCAAAGACGACCATTTTCGATACCGGACCAGAGGATCGCTCCCGGACACATCGGACATGCCTCGGCTGTTGTATAAAGCACGAGTTTGTTGCCGTCGATTCCGGGATTGGACAGGACCAGTTAATTGATGGCGTCAATCTCCCCGTGAAATGTCGGGTTGATAGAAGATTTGTTCCAGCCCTCGGACAGAATCTTGCCACTCCCCAGATCCACGATCAAAGCTCCGAAGGGAAGTTCGGGAACATTTGCCGCCAGTTCAATGGTCCGCCGCATATAAAATTCGTGTTCGTTCATGGGGCCCTTTCGTTGTCGTTATGGGTATCAAGGTTTGAGTCTACCAGTCCACTCGCCATGACCTGCGTCATCGTCGTTTTAGAAAGTCCATGAATCACGGCCTTCCCCCGATTCATTGCCGTGACCGTCATTTGCAGGAAGGTCCGGTTTCTCATCCACGATCAGCACCTAAAGTTCTGGGTTGGTGGCCGTCATCAGCTGGGTTTCTCCGAGATGGACTCCAGGTTTTCTTTGACCTTCATGAAGTCGGCATGTTTGACCAATGGTGATTCACCCCAGTCTCATCTGAGCGCCGCAGATCTGCCGAGGATGAAACGCCCCAAAAATCGAATCCTGTCTGGAAGTGTGCTGGTGGAAACGTCCTTGACCATCCAATTCCGTGACCGAACGCTAACCATCTGACCCTGTTCGGGTTGCGGCAAGGTTGTCGTCGTTGGGGTCATGCTTGGTGTCCCTGATCCTCGTCACTTTCGATTATTCACAGAACAGTGACATTGCCGTTCATTAGTGTGACGTTTGGCTAGTGAACGTATCCTACGATACTGGCGTGCTCCCAGCAACCGGCAAATGCCATTGTGGAGGAATCTTGCAAAGACGTTCAGGAAGAAGATTCGAAGTCTTGGGGCTTTATAACTTATGCGTATCAACGAGGGCGCTAGCCCCCGGTTCGCAGAAGATTAATAACCGGGATGTATGAATCTAGTGCTCCGTCAAGTCAAGATTGTTGGGTAGGCGGGCGGCACCAGGCA
>Ga0208720_1000158_pt1 | contig 18021 bp, 16 predicted proteins | sample LakMenEpi20Apr10_FD_150716 | JGI IMG/M metagenome (GOLD analysis project Ga0208720, IMG submission 150716) | Freshwater microbial communities from Lake Mendota, WI - 20APR2010 deep hole epilimnion (SPAdes) | ecosystem: Environmental > Aquatic > Freshwater > Lake > Epilimnion/Euphotic zone ...
ACACTCATAGGCATGCAGGATGTATGCCTGCTCTTGCTCTAATTCTGGGTGCTGCTGGGTCATAGACACCAATCTGCTTTCCACGTGTGACCTGTTTTCAGGGTCTTTACAGGTTATCCCCCCACAACTGACCAACAACACCCAGGCGCCGCACACATCCTGACTGCACAACCGGCTTGGGTTTCGTCACAATCCCTTCCCGACAATCGGTTTTCCTAGGAGGTTCATCGTGCAGTCACGTTCAATTCACCATCCAATGGCCTGGCTAGCAATCAGCGCCCTCGTCATCACCATCTTCATTGATATGTCTCGAAAGCCGTTGGTGGTTCTGGCGGAGGCAAATGGGTCTGGTTCGCTTATTGGCGACAACATAGAAGCGCAAGTCAGCTTCGACGCCCCCGCCACTAAAGATCCGTGTTCATGGCATGTTGTTACAAGCATCACGCCCACTCCTGGTCCCTCGTCTGGCCCCATCACTATTCGGTCCCGCGACGGTATTGATGACGTGTTGTACGTTCGCCGTTGTCCCACCAATCAGTCATTGCATTGGATACCGCAAACAACGTCGTCTCGAGTTGCGCAACATTCAGAAAGCAAAGTGTCACGACTCGTCAATATGTTGTTGATCAAGACTGCACCACCATCAAACAAAATGGTTGTCAATGTCGGCACATGGTTTTGGGTGCCGCGATCAGTGTGGAAGCCAATCAGTGTCACTGCATACATCCCAACTTCTGCAGGTCCAATCACAGTGACAACGACTGCTAGGCCCACATCGCTCATCTATTCACCAGGAGACGGCAACAAGGAAGTCACCTGTAAAGGTCCAGGCACCCCGTGGTCTCAATCCCGTGGCGACAATGACACAAGCAACTGCATGTACACCTACAGGTCGGCATCACACACCAGGACCTCTAGCACCTACGCCGCAAACACCGCCATTAAGTGGACTGTGACCTGGCGTTCTAATTTGGGAATCGGAGGGCTATTGCCCAGTATTCGTACGGGTCTTACTACCCGGGTTCGGGTACTAGAAATGCAAGCATTGTCTCGATGAGGCATTGTGCCAATAGCCTCGTGCGGTACCCCTGAAAGGCCCAACGATGAACGAAGACAAAGATCGCTTTCTCCTTGACCGCCGCTACACCGCAGCGTTTGAGAATCTTGAAGACTCAACAATTGCCACATTGACAATGGCGCTTGAAGGCGACCTGCGCGACGGATTCGCTCGCATCGTCGGTTTGCCTGCAACAGCATTTGATGACGAAGCATCACTTGGTGCACTTGTTCGCGACGGCATAGCAAAGCGCCGCGCCGCACATGACGCAGGTGTTGTTCTTGCAGAACCATGCACCCAGTGGACAATTGAAAAGCTTGGCGATTCATCTGAAGACCCATCACTCGAAGAACTTCACGCGGTTTTGCCAGAAGCTCTTGAGAAGTTTGGTCTTGACGCAGTGCGCCTCATGGTCATTCAATACTCGCGCTCACTCAAAGGTTTCCGTTTGCTTGTTGCATCAGATGAGCGTTTCGCACCATCTGGCCCTGCACCAGCTACCGCTGTACGTGAAATTGACGAGGCTGCTCAAGCTGCAAAGCGTGAGGCTCGCAAGGCGCGCAAAGCTGAAGAAAAAGCTGCAAAAGCTAAACAGCAGGGTCGCCGCTAAACACTCTTTGGTCTAGAGAAATGTCAGCGTGTCGCCGACAGAAATTTTGCCTGGCGAAACGATACGGGCATAGACACCCACTGCTTGATCCAAGTCACGCACTACGTGACGCAGAATTGCTCGATCTTCAGGAATCGAATCATTGATTCGTCGTGTAATCATGATGCAACGCGGACACGGGTCTAGAAATTCCACAACAGCTGACCCTAATTGACCAGTGTGACCCTTCCACAAGAATTCTGGGTGACCAGTTTCGTTTGGGGTCTCAATCACGATGCTCGGGCGGAATCGCAAAATATCAACGACTGAATCTGGTAACGCTTTTTGCATTGCTTCAAGTGCAGAAGTACTCATCACCAACAATGGCCAACAATCATGATGCGTTCCGGGAGGTGATTCGAATTCGGAAACTTCTGGAGGAAACGCTGAAAAATCTGGAAGCGGCTCATCCTCTGTGCGACCAAAAATTCCTCGCAGCTCTGCCATCACATCTGTTGAATCAGAAGGCCCACGACGGAAATGTTCAAGATCACCGTCAGTCGGTAATGACTCAAGCGACACGGACCTGCCGAGTGCAGCAGACAACACAGCATCAACCTGTGCATCATCACTGCGTACTTCTTCACCATTTGGCAATGTGATGATTACAGAAGAAGAAACGTTCGCTGCGGGACGAGCTGAGAACTGCATTAGCTCGCCAATCTTTTTCGCACCGCGTATCCCGCCACGCTCATTGTCTCGAATCGCCCAATGGCGGTCGCCGACAATTCCAAGTGTTGATAAAGAAACCGAATCAGCCGTTACGCCGATCATTGATTTCACTGGGTATGTCCATAACTGCGACACCCTCATGTGAAAAGACTTACTTGTAATACGGGTTTGAACCCGCTGCGTGATCTGTGATGTCGCGCACTTTCAGTACACCAGGCACTTGTTCAACCAAAGTGGTCTGCACACCATCAAGCATGGTCATCTTGCTCATTGAGCAACCATGGCAACCGCCACCCATAGTCAAATAGGCAACACCTTCAGTGTCGTGTCCAACGAAAGTGACAAAGCCACCGTGTGCGGCAAGTGATGGGTTCACATCAACAGAAATGACTGCTTCAATTGCTGCTGAGAATTCGTCATCATTGACAAGGCCTTCAATCATTGCTGCAGGTGGTTTATTCGGATTACGAATGATGAGGCCTTGACGCTCTGAGTAATCAAGGGTCGCACCATTGATGAATTCAAAACTTGGAAGCGGGATGATTACCTTCAAGCCATTAATTGTTCGTACTTCATCTGAGAATGCAGCCTGCGTAACAATTTCAAATGACAAGTCGTATTTGAACTCTTCACCAGGTGCTGCCATGACTTCAAGACGAAGACCGAGACGCTCTTTCTCTGGTTCTTCATCACGAAGAATCTTGAGTTGGACAAGTGCCTCGTCCGTGATCTCAATAATGGTGTCGGTGTTTTGGGGGGCAAGTGGGCTCACAATGTGAAGGCTATCTACTAGTAGGGGCACCAAACACGGAGATTGCCGTTATTGGCCTACCCGCAGGTTAGAACCGCCACCATCGACCTGTATTCGTTGGCCCGTGATGTAACTGGCGCTAGGTGAGCAGAACCACAGCACTGCATTCGCAATGTCTTCTGGTTGGCACACTCGACCAAACGGCGCTGCCTCGTCCATCGAGCGAAGATCATCCATCTCGCGACGACCTGTCATTGCCCGTGCAAGACGCACACCCATGTCGGTCTCTACGAGGCCAGGGGCAACAATGTTGACGCGAATATTGTTCGGACGTTCTTCTTTCGCCAATGTCAGAGCAAGTGCTTCCATCGCGGCTTTACCCATGTTGTATGGCGCACCATTTGCAGACATGCCTGATGTTGCAACTGACGAGATAAACACAATGTCACCACGACCACGAGTACGCATAGACGGAATCAACGCACGGCACAACTGGTGTGGCCCTAGTGCGTGTGTTGCCACCAACTGCCACAATTCCTCTGCCTCTGTATCAGCAACGCTGCGCCCTTTCGATGCAATGCCACCGTTCAAGATTGCAATGTCGATGCCACTGTGAACGGATAACACATCTTTCACTAATGCCACATTCTCTTCAGGAATATCGTTTGAACCTTGGTGGATAGTTGCTAAGCCGCCTGCATCAAGAATTGCTCGTTGTGTTTCCTCTGCGGCTTCCTTGTCGCGTCGATAGTTAATAGCAACAGTTGCCCCCTCAGAAGCAAGCAACTCAGAGATAGCCCTGCCTATCCCACGCCCTCCACCAGTTACTAATGCAATGCGTCCGTCTAATACACCCATGATTCCCCCATGTTCTTCCAGCGAGCCGTGCCGCTGACTTCTCTCTACGACAACTTAGACCGATGTAGGTATATCCTCGTAGACACAACACATCACGGGGAGCTCGCACGAACAGCGGGCTGAGAGGGTTACTGCGGTAACCGACCCGAAAACCTGATCTGGGTAATGCCAGCGGAGGAATCGACACATGGCTACAAGCCACACACTCATCTTTATTGGCGGAGATCCACCGCATCCGAATGTTCGCCACCACCTTCCACTAGACGCCTTTGTTATCGCTGCAGATTCGGGTTACGCACACGCCATCGCAATGGGATTCGTGCCGCACGAATTAGTCGGTGATATGGATTCAATTACAGCGGTTGATTTATCCGATGCTCGGGATTCGAACATCAACATCACACAGTTTTCCACCGACAAAGATCTCACAGATACTGAAATTGCAATCGCATCAGCAATGGCGCGCAATTCAACTCACATCACTGTTGTGTCGGGCGGCGGAGATCGTTTTGATCATGTTCTTGCAATGGTGCACTCACTCGCAACGTGTGCGCTCACTATTGATACGACCCTCTTAATTAGTACAGCCCGAGTTTCCTATGCGACCTACACCAAAGAATTCCGAATCAACACTCAGCCCGGAGATACCATTTCGCTTATTCCAATTGGTGGTAACGCTGTTGTCACCACAACCGGATTGCAGTGGGAGCTAAACAACGACACGCTGCAATCATTTGCTTCACGTGGTGTCAGCAATATTGCCATGGGCGAATCAATCACAATCAGCGTCACTGATGGCTCACTTGCTGTTGTCGAACCTTTCTTTCTTAACCCTGGAGACATCTCATGAAACTCATACGAACACTTCTCGCCACTTCATTCCTTGTAGCCGTCACTGCATGTTCCTCTTCATCGCCAAACAGTTCAATTGACGCAACTCCGAATGAAGTCACTCTGCTTTCTTATGACGCATTTACCCCGCAAGAGGGAATCTTTGATGCATTCACCGAAGCCACTGGTGCAAAAGTAAAGGTCGTCACCGGTGGCGACTCCGGAGTTCTAGTTTCGAAAGCGATTCTCACCGCAGGCACACCCGAAGGTGATGTGTTGTGGGGCCTCGACAACACTCTCTTGTCTCGTGCACAAAAAGCTGATCTGCTCACCAGTTATGAACCTGTCGACACCGGTGACATCTGTGTCAACTACGACAAACAATGGTTTGCATCTCGCAATATTGTGCCTCCAACATCTTTTGAGGATTTAGCGCTCCCCACTTACAAGAATCTTCTTGTAGTGCAAGACCCTGTTGCGTCATCGCCAGGTCTTGGTTTTCTCCTCGGCACCATCACGCACTTCGGTGTTGATAAGTGGCAGAACTATTGGAAGTCCCTAAAGGAAAACGGTGTTCGCGTTTCTCCCGACTGGACGTCTGCATACACCATTGATTTCTCCGGCTCGTCTGGCAAGGGCAAATACCCACTCGTAGTTAGTTACGGGTCAAGCCCCCCTGCAGAAGTTTTGTATGCAGAAAAGCCAATCGACTCACCACCAACTGCAGTCATTGAATCCACATGCTTTCGCCAAACCGAATATGTCGGCGCATTACGGGGCACACGTAACCCGAACAACGCCAAAAAGTTGATTTCGTATCTCCTCGATGTTCCATTTCAAGAATCAATGCCGTTGTCGCTGTTTGTTTTCCCTGTCAACAAAAAGGCAACCCTTCCTGATTTGTTCACGCAGTTCGCTGTGGCTCCGAAGAACCCACTCACACTTGACCCAGCCGATATTGAAAAGAACCGCGACGCATGGCTGAGTTCATGGAGAGACATCATCCTGTGAACAAGACAAAGACACTCCTTATTGCACCCATGGTGTTTCTGGGTGTCTTTTTTGTAGTACCCGTAGCCAATACTTTGCTTCGCTACTTTCGCTTCTCTGAATTCAGCAATGTTCTTGGCAATCAGTCACTACGTGGAGTTGCATGGTTCTCACTGTGGCAAGCCGCAATAAGCACGATTGCAACGCTCGCTATTGGCCTTCCTGCCACCTGGGCACTCTCGCGATTCACTTTCCGCGGGGCGCGACTAGCGCGCGGCATTCTCACTGCTCCGTTTGTGTTGCCTGCCGTAGTTGTGGCCGCTGGCGTTCTGGCCATCACCGACTCACGCGGCGTAGGCCCGATCATTTGGGCACACGTTGTGTTCAACGTGTCTGTTGTCTTGCGCATTGTCGGCCCGCGATGGTCAATGGTGAACAATCGGCTGGAACATGCCGCGGCCACTCTTGGGGCACGACCATCACGCACATTCGTGTTAGTTGTGTGGCCTCAAATCTCTAACGCAGTCATTAGCGCAGCCACTCTGGTGTTCATCTATTGCTTCACATCATTTGGTGTAATCGCAATTCTTGGCGGCATTTCACGACGAACCATTGAGAGTGAAATCTTCACGCAGGCAGTGCGACTAGGCAATACCGAGACCGCTACTGCACTAGCAGTTCTCCAGGCAATCATTATTGGCGCAGTCCTTTTCCTTACACGTCACAACTCACGGTCACTTTCAATATCTCTTCATGTCAGTGCCCCACAACCACTCCACACAAAACCAAGACATCGCACCACGCCACTGCTCATCTCCGCAATAGCAGTAGTCATCGTCGCGTCCCCGCTTGTCGGCACCATCTATAGATCCGTCTTCATCAACGGCAGCCTTTCGCTTTCTGCGTGGCGCACAATTTTCTCAGGCACATTGCCGTCATTATCTGTCTCACCTCAATCAGTGATTGCTACTTCTCTTGTGTTCGCTATTGCAGCTGCGTGTATCTGCGTACCACTGGCCATGTTGGTTGTCGCTTCGTCTGCACCACGCGCGCTGTTTTCTCTACCTCTCGTTGTTTCCGCAGCAACTCTCGGTATCGGCCTCATCATCACCTTTAATACCTCTCCATACGCGTGGCGATCTGAAAGTTGGTTCATTCCAGTCATCCATGCTGTCATCGCTCTTCCGCTCGTTATCCGCGCCATGGAACCGGCTGTTCACGCAATACCAAGATCGCTTCGAAACGCATCGGCCACTCTTGGCGCGTCGCCATTCATCACCTGGGTCCGAGTCGACATGCCGATTCTCAAACCAGCAATTCTTCGAACTACCGGTCTTTCCATGGCTATTTCTCTCGGCGAATTTGGTGCCACATCGTTTTTGTCGCGGTCAGGCTCCACCACACTGCCCATTGCAATCGCGCAATTACTTGGCAGGCCAGGTGTCGCCACACAACAAGCCGGCTTTGCACTCGCAGCACTCATGGTGCTCGTCACAGTGGGAGTCATGAGCCGTGCTTAAAGTTTCAAATCTTTCTGTTGCATTCGGCAACACTGTCATCGTTGACAACATCTCGTTCACTGTGCCGACTGGCGAAACGCTTGCAATTACCGGCCCATCTGGCATCGGGAAAACCACACTGCTTCATGCCATCTGCGGCATCATTCGCACCACTCATGGAACTGTGCATATTGACAATGTCAACGTCACCTCGCTTCCCACCCACAAACGCGGCATTGGCCTTGTCTCCCAAACGGGCGACCTGTTCCCCACCATGACGGTGAGTCAGAACATTGAGTTCGGATTACGCATTGCCAAGTTGCCCAAAACAGACCGGATCGCGCGCACAAACGAGCTTCTCGAGATGCTCAATCTTGTCCACCTTGCCCATCGAAACGTGGCTGAATTGTCTGGCGGAGAATCCCGCCGAATCGCTCTTGCCCGAGCACTAGCCCCCTGCCCACGGGTTCTTTTGCTTGATGAACCGCTCTCAGGCCTGGACCAAGAGACCCATGACGCACTCATCAATGACCTAGCCAGAGTTCTCAAACAGACCGCCACCACTGCCCTTTTGGTCACCCATGACCATTCAGAAGCAGATTTTCTTGCAGGCACCACCTTCGTATTCCCGCACAAATAGTGCACTAAAACCTAATAAAACAAGGGTTTTCTGGCCATCAATTAGCCAAGTAGCACGCTGTTTTCTCGTTGGCATGAAGCCTTCTATCCCCCACAGGCACATTTCACCAAACCGACGGACACCCGACGAAGTGAAAAAGTGACTTTCGCCCGAGTGACAAAAAAGTCAATGGATATCCACGATTTGAGTACTCAGATGGAATAAGTTTTCGCTTATGAAGAAACGTGAACTCATCCAAGCAGTAGCCATTCACACCGATGTCGATAATAAGACAGCGGCCAAAATGGTTGAAGGAACAATCGACGTCATCCTTGCGAACGTCGCGAAAGGCGAGATTGTAAATATCTCAGGCTTTGCGAAATTTGCAAAGATCAAGCGTCCAGCCCGTATGGGTCGTAACCCAGCCACAGGCGAAACAATCAAGATCAAGGCAAAAACAGTTGCCAAGATCACCGCACTCAAGGGCTTCAAGGACATCGCACTCGGTGTCACTGCAGCACCAAAGGTGAACACAGTCAAGCGCGCAGTTGCACCAGCACCTGCGAAGAAGGTTGTGAAGAAGGCAGCTCCTGCAAAGAAGAAGCCAGCGGCAAAGAAAGTAGCCAAGAAGGCTGTTAAGAAGAAGCCAGTTGCTAAGAAAGCTGTCAAGAAGACAGTGAAGAAGGCAGCAAAGCGCCGTTAACTCTTACGCAGGTCTTGTACCTGTGAATTGAAAACATCGAACAAAAGGTTCGGTTTGTTACGAAAGTGACAGACCGGGCCTTTTGTCATTGTTGGGAAAAGGCTTGCCATTCTTCTTCTGTCCAGTGTTGACGTAATTCCGTAGTCACAAAATCAGTCACCCACCGCACCATGTCAATCCATGGCAGATCAGCCGACATCACTTCGGTAAACGCCATGCCTTGAAGCAGTAAGGATGCATCGTCAATGCCCATCTCCACTGGTTCTCCTTCTGCAGGTGCAACAAGTCGCGCTTCCAATTCAATGATGTGTTCCGTATTCCACATTGTGCTCGTTTCAGCATCAAACATCTGGTCGAGCATGATGCCCAAGATCTGTGACATTGCCATCACTGCTTCGGGTTCAAGGTGGATTGTTCGTGCTTCGATCACAGTGGGCTCTATCTGTTAGTCGTGATTTGCCTAGTTTACGGAACGAGTGTGGTTGTAACGCCACCACGTTGCAGAACCAACAACGATGGGAAGAAACCAGGTGAGGGATCTGTACAGAAGAGTTGTTCCAGTCGCATCGACAGTGCTCACCCCGGCTCGTTCCAGCAAGACAATTAGGCCAACTTCAGCTAGTCCGGTGCCACCTGGAATTGGTGACAGTGCGATGACAACGCGTACTAAAGAAAAAGCAACGAGGGCTTCTCGAAATGTAAGTCCCTCTACGTTGAAGACAACTGACGAAGTCCACAAACACGTAAAGCCAGCCGTCAGTGTGCTTGCCGATGCTGTAAAGATCATCAACCAACGGTCTCGCAACAACTTGACTAAATCATCACGCATTTCAATAGAAAAAGCTAACGGTTGCGTGCGCTCTACTGCCCCTCGAACTTTTGGAAAACGCGCCGGAACTTTGCGCAATAGAAACGAGCGCACCGAGCCTGTGAAGCGTCCGACAGCTGAGAACATCGTCGAAGACCGCAGAGCCAGCCACCAAAACACAGTTGACACAACGATGAGAGGAATGCCAACAGCAACAGCCAATGTTTGCTCTCGTGCCGCCGTTCCACCAAGTACTGGCCCAATCAATAACAGGCTAGGAAGACCCCATGTTGTGAAGGAGGGAACAACAGCTGTCGCAATGATTGAAGATGCAATAGCGAGGTGGGCCATTCCCCACGTTGTGAACATATGAATCCGCATTCCTGTTCCCACTGCTCCGCCGCCGAGAACAATTCCGTAGCCCGCAGCAAGCGCAGCCTGATCAGTCATGATTGCTTGACGTAACGAAATTCCGGGCGAACAGGCCAATAGGAAGAATCCGCGTGCGCAAACCATTGCAAATGCTGCGATGACCAAAGGCACAAGACTGATTCGTGGAAGGTCTAACAGGCGCGCACAAATATCACCCAGTACTTCGCGTTGAAAAATGCCGAGCGTGCCGAGAATCGCAAGTATCAGAATAGGAGCAAGCGCTTTACGCATTACTCGCAGACGGTATCTGCAATACCGAAATTCTCACTGTCGACAAGCCTTCTGCACTCAGTGACATGCGGCATGAGGCCAACAACTGAGGGAAACTGGCTCTAGCCAATGACTAATTTTCCTCGCATGGAAGTGTGAATAGTGCAGTAAAAGTTGTATGTGCCGACATCAAGAGGTGGCAGTTTCGCTGTTGAATTACCAGGCACTGACACATCAAACAACGGTGCTACTGCTGCGCCAGTATCTGTCGATTTCTTTACTGAGTATTCAATAACAACAGAAGAGTCATTTCCATTTGGATTAAAAGTAACTGTGTGAGGAACGGTGTCTAGATTAGCAATGGTTAACTCGTCAGTTTTCTTAATGCTGTTTGCAACTACAAAGGAATAACTCTTAATAACGATCTTGGAAGTAGCAGACAAACTGGGAACAGTTGTAGTTGTCACTGATACTTTTGGCTTGGTTGATCGTGTGACGACTCGTTTCCACTTCAACACCTTTGTTTTTGTTCCGTACTTTGTGCACACAAAACTTACGGTTTTGCTTGCCTTGACCTTCAATCCAACTTTGGAACACTTAGCCCCCTCTTTGACCGAAGATGCTGCTGATGCGTGCCCAGGGGCAACACCACAAAGCACAATCACTGCTACTACAACTTGCAGTGTTTTTTTCTTAAGAACAAGACTCATACACCCTTTTCTATCGCACTATTTTGACGCCCTCGGCAGAAATCAGACCTACGACCGTCGGCCCGGAGACGACGAGGGCGAGGGTTAAATCAAGGGAATCCGACATCAAACAGACAAGAACTTTCGGTATGATTTGGACTGGTTTGCAGTCACTTAGCGGGAAAGGGCGACGAAATGTCTAGACGACTAGGTTTTCTGACCAAGTTCTTTCTCGTCATCATTGCTCTCTCTGCATGTGGTGGATCTGGTGGGTCAAGTTCACCAAGTGGACCAATTGCCACAGGACTCCAAACAACTATCGACGGATGGTCATTTCCCAACTTCCCCGCCTCCGCCTTCCCCGACACCAACTTCAATGAAACAGACCTGGTCTCCATGTTTGGATCTGGTGAAGAGATCTGTGTCGGAGGCGTAGCGACGCCTTGCACGCTCACAGCTGAAGCCTCCGCGTGGGCCCGAATGGTCAACCAGTCTCGTGCATCTGGACATTGCGAAGGTCTTGTTGCTATCGCATCAACACGCTTCAATAACAAAGAGACACCAGCCACCGTAAAACTGCCATCTCAGGCTGAAACTCTTCATGCACTGATGCGTGCGTTTGCAACTCAGTTTTTGCCAGAGGTTCAAGATGCAATCACTCTCTGGCTCAATAAATCACTAGATGAAAAAGTGGACGAGTTAAAAAATAGTTTTGCGACAGGAAAACTGAATTACACGCTTGGCGTGTACACAGACGGTGGTGGGCACGCTGTTTTGCCGTATGCAATTGAGTACCCAACACCATCCACACCAAGGATTCTGTTGTACGACTCGAACTGGCCGGGCAAGAATCGTTATGTCGATATTGACTTGAAAGCGAAAACGTGGCGATTCTCATTTTCAAGCGAGGATCCTGAAACCGACACAGCCGCATGGACAGGTGGTCCGCAAGACATGGACCTCACACCATTGTCCGCACGTGAAGGAACATGTCCATTCTGCGGTGATGGCGTCAAAGTTGCTAAAACCACCATGCTCATTCGCTCGAGCAATCTTGATTGGTCAGTTGAAACAGACGGTGGAGTTGTGTCGCCTTCGAACCCTGTAGGCACAGACGGAACTTCAGTGCTTCCTGTCAAGGGAGCAGTCAAGCGTGACTCATATGACTATCTAGTCACCGTCCCCACTTCGAGCGGCCCTAAATCCACGACCACTGTTGCGGCCAAGAAAGGAAAGAAGGTTCGAAGCAAACTGAAGTTCTCAAGTTCAACCAGCGTGTACGCAATGATGCCGGACGGTATTGCGCAATTCACGACGCCTGGTAGCGCAAACAACCCAGTGGAAATTGAAGGAAGTTCTATCTCCACTAAAGACCCGGGGGTTGATCTCACCTTGGCTTCCGGAAACCTTGTTGCAAACGCATCGGGTGCTGCGATTTCCTTGTCAATTTCAGGTGGCGAAATGGCTGTTTCTGTCACAACAGCCAGCGGTCAAGTTGTGCAACAGCAAGTATCTGAAGATAAGCCAACTCTGCAGATGAAAGCTGACCCCACTGGTGGCGGAATAACTGTTTTAGCTGCCTCGTCTACAGGTGTCGTGGAAAAAACTGAAGTGTCTTCGACTGGTGTTGAAACAAAGACCATTGTCAAAGAAGTACTCAACCTCAACGCCGTAAAGGCTGAGTTACCACCTGAGCTCGCATCAAAAGAAATTGCAGCGCTTCCTTCATTAGCCAACCGCAACATGGCAAACCCCAACTACAAAGTTGATCCTGTTTACACCGCGCCTACAACAACTGCTCCCAAAGAGAACTCTGGAGGTGTGTCAACAAAAGGCGCACCACAGGAACCCACAGTTGGAAAATTAGTTCTGCCTTCCGTTGAATTTGGTGATGTGCCATTCACAGTGCAGCCACCCACATCGAACAGTAAAGGTGAATGGAAATTCACTTCAAGCAAGACTGACATCGCTCAAATCAACGCTTCAACCGGACGTGTCACCATCGCTGGGGCAGGCACCACCACCATTACCGCCACCCAAGCCGCAGTAAAAGATTTCGAATCCATATCTGTAACAACTGAATTAATAGTTGCGCGAGCAACTCCAGTGCTTGGTGCGTTCACTACCACTAATCGCACCGTCGGCGAAGAGGCCTTTACGTTGGCAAGTCCAACTTCAACAAGTTCTGCCGCATTCAGAATGGAATCAAGTGATGAATCCGTCGCCAGATTCTCGAAATCAAACGGAAGGCTTTCGATAGTTGGTGCAGGAAAAACCACAATCACTGCTTCTCAACCTGCCAATGATGATTATCTTGCAGCGTCAAAGAACTTTGTACTGACTGTGCGCAAGGGCACCCCAGTACTTTCTGCCACCGCAGATCTTTCCAGCACTTTCGGAGAAGACGGTCCAACCATTACCAAACCAACTTCAGAATCTCGAGGTGCAGTTACATTTACGTCTAGCAATTCTGCTGTGGCCACAGTGAACACAACCACTGGCCAAGTAACTGTCGTTGGTGCCGGCACCTCAACAATCACCGCCACGCAGGCCGCCACAGATGATTACGTGAGTGCAACGCAAACATTCACATTCACTGTCAAACAAGCAGTCCCCACATTGGGCAAACTGACTACCGAGTCAAAAACCTTTGGTGATGCCGAATTTTCAATTACGAAGCCAACTTCCCCCTCAGCTGGAGCATTTACATTCACTAGTAGTGACAGCAAAGTTGTAAAGATAAGCGAAGCAGGCAAAGCAACCGTCGAAGGCGCTGGCACCACCACAATCACCGCTACTCAAGCTGCTGCTGGCAATTACGCCGCAAGTTCAGTAACAGCGGAAGTAACAGTTGCTAAGGCCACTCCAGAGCTATCCAACATTTCACTCACAGGACTTGTCTTTGGTGATGCTGATTCCACATTGGAACCGCGCTCTACTTCTTCAGGTGCATTCACTTTCTCTAGCAACAACACCCGCGTACTTACTATCAACGAAAAAACAGGGCGTGTACGAGTTGTTGCGGCGGGCACAGCCACCATCACCGTAAAGCAGGCCTCGACCACTAATTACGAGGCAGCATCATCATCAGCCACGGTTCAAGTTGGTCTGGCTACGCCCACATTTGAACGACTCGACCCCATAACCAAAGAATTCGGTGATGCCACGTTCTTGTTCAACTGGGGCACTTCACCAAGCGACGGCACCATCACCTACGAAAGCAGTAACGCAGCGACCGCCACAATAAACGCAACCACCGGACGAGTCACGATCGTAAGTACCGGCGTCACAACCCTCACTATGTCGCAGGCTAAAGGAACCAATCACACAGCCGCCAGCGTTGTTGCGGTGCTTACAGTTGGCCGTGGCTCGCCCGTGTACGGAGACTTTGTCATCGATACCAAAACGTGGGGCGCAGCTCCATTCCTACTTACCTCCCCCACTACTACTAGTAGTGGTGTATTCACATTCAGAAGTTCTGACGAAGCAGTAGCGACAGTAAATAGCTCTACTGGACTTGTGACGGTAATTGCGCCTGGCTCCACAGAAATAACAGCATCTCAGGCACAGACACTTACCCATACCGCATCAACAATTCGCACAACATTTGTTGTCAACGCTGCGTCTCCAACTTTCGGGTCATTTGTCGCACCTACCAAGACCTTTGGCGATGCAGTATTCACAATGTCGGCGCCTTCATCATCAAGCAGCGGTGCATTCACTTTCACTAGTTCCAATACCAATGTTGCAACTATCAACTCTTCATCAGGCGCAGTCACAATTGAGGGTGCTGGCTCAACCACAATCACTGCATCACAAGCTGCATCGTCTCCATACGCTGCGCGATCTACTACTGCCACATTTACAGTTGCAAAGGCAACTGCGCCTCTCAGCGGTTTTGGTGGCGAGTCCGCTGGCCTTGTTGGAACACGCTATGTCAACTATTACGACGATAATCCTGACTGGTTCGCCACTGCCACGTTGCACGGCGAGACCGTCACGTCTACACAAATTCAAAGCTTTACGAGTAACTCCGACCACTACAGCTGGCAATGGTTGGGTACATTCCGCAGTGCCGCTGCGGGTACCTATAACTTCTGCACTGCATCTGATGATGCAAGCCATCTGTGGGTAGGCGCCATAGCCGAGTCAGGCTTCACTGTTGCAAATGCTGTCGTAAACAATGGCGGCGCACACGGCGTTGTTACACGCTGCGGAGATGTCACACTCGCTGCTACGACCAATTACCCCATTCGTATTCAGTTCGGTGAAATTGGCGGCGGCGACATAATGAGCGTGTACTTCACTCCCCCAGGCGGCTCTGCAACATACAACGGCACCGGATACTTTTACTCTGGCGGCGGTCTTTCAAAGACTGTTGGCGATCAACCATTCACGCCAACCATTCCATCATCTGTGAGCACTGGAGCAATCACGTACAGCAGTTCTAACCCAGCTGTTGCTGCAATCAGTCCAACGAGCGGGTTAATTACAGTTCTCAGTGGTGGAACTACAACAATTTCCGCAGAACAAGCTGCGACCGACAACTACAACTCTTCAACAGTGTCCACAACTCTCAGAGTGTTGAGCAACCCAACGATCAGTGCAATGTCGGTTCTCACAAAGAATTACAACGATGCTGCATTTACACTGCCCGCTCCAACTACTAACAGCGACGGCGCAATCTCATACGCAAGCTCAAACACTTCAGTTGCAACTATTAACGCAACGACTGGTCTCGTCACAATTGTCGGTGGCGGAAATACAACTATCACAGCATCCGTATCTGCCACCTCAACATATGCTGCCGGTAGTGCCACAACATCACTAGTTGTGCTCAGTAATCCGATGCTTAGTTCAATAACAGCCATTTCAAAGACCCCCGATGCTGCAGCATTTACTTTGACCGCACCCACCACAAGCAGCGACGGAGCAATTTCCTACAGCAGTTCCAACACAGCGGTCGCGACCATCAACACAACTTCCGGTCTTGTCACAATCGTTGGAAATGGTTCGACCACCATCACCATTTCGCAACTAGCTACTTCCACATACGCGGCAGCTAGCACCACGACAACTCTCACTGTCAGCAACATGCAGTCATGTCTCGATATCAAGAATTCCACCGGAACCAATACAAACGGTACGTACACCATCAGTCTCAACGTTGCTGGAACGGTCACGAATACGCAGGTGTACTGCCTCATGGATTCAGCAATGAGCGGTGGTGGCTGGACACTCACAATGAAAGCCCCCCGCAACAGCACTTCGTTCCCCTACAGTTCGAACTATTGGACAACAGCCAATACATTGAATGAAGGAAACACTTCGAACGTAACGTCCGATGCAACGGATGCCAAGTTCAACACTTTCAACTACTTGTCCGGAACTGAAATGCTCGCCATCTACCCCGACGCGGGAATCAATGGCGGCAGTGTTACTGGCCACTTATACGGTTGGACATGGAAGACGACCATCCCAAGCGGACCAAAGACACCATTAGCAATCTTCAGTGGCCCTGCAGAGCAATTCGTTAGCGATGCCTTCACCTTTGGCGGGTTTGATACTCGCATCTGGACTCGTCAAGCAGATATTCGTTTCTATGGTTTCAACTGGAACGACAACTACAAAGCGCGTTGGGGCTTTGGTTGGAACGAAAACGGTGGTGGTCTGTGGCCGAATGGTTATAAGGGTTCCGACGATGCCACCGGCGGTATCGGCTTGAACTGGGGCAACTACTCTGCTGGCGATGGCTCGTTCTGCTGCACGCTGTCTACCGGGCTCAACCGCTCGATGTCATTCGAAACATACATCCGTTAATCATCTAGCGCCCTCGGCAGGAATCGGACCTGCGACCTGCGGTTTAGGAAACCGTTGCTCTATCCACTGAGCTACGAAGGCGGGGATGGTGCGAAATGTGGTGCGAAATTCGCCGACACACTTTGCGTCATCTATGCAGAGGTTACTGGAGTGTGCCCAGAGTAGTAAGGGCATCCCACAAAGGTTTACATCTCAAAAATATTTTTCTTGCGTTCTTGGCGCCGCTGGCGCCCCGAACACAAAAATGAATAGTTAAAAGGCCCGCACCGGACGCACTCCCGCCGGCCCCGTCTTAACGTCCTCGATGTACTGGTTCCCTGTGTTGAAGTCCTGGTCCCACGCGTTGGTCGCGTTGGACTCAGACGAACTCCAATAGTAGTTTTGGGGAAAACTGGTCCGCTTTTCTTCTCCGCCCGAACAGATTGTGGCAGCACCTACTGCTTGGCTTGTGTTGCGTGCATATTTACACACCTCATTCAATTCATCACGAGACGGCAAAAACCAGTCAGACGCAGTTGCAGTGGTGTACGAATCTGCAACACCGGCTGCATACAAATTCTTTGCAACTCCACCAGCATCATGACGAGCAACAATCTCCGCGGTAGCGGCTCGCCCAGTTCCTATTGCAAGGTATTTCAGAGATTCACCTGATGTGGTCACATATGTTGAAAGACAGGAAGAGTTCTGCGTCGCCCCGCACTTTTCCGTGTTTGTTGACCAAGCAGTCCCGACCGGGTTGGCTCCTGTGGCATCAGTTGGTGCAACCTCCAGATAATCAAATTCGGCAAATTCTCCATCGGTATCTATGAAAATCACAGTTCCACCCCCAGGACCTTGCGTACCTATAGCGCAAAGAGTCGTGCCGTTTGCTCCGCACACTCGCTGAACAGTAAAAGAAGAACCAGCAGGACCGGTAGCACCAGTTGCACCTGTGGGACCAGTTGCACCTGTGGGACCAGCCGCACCAGTAGCACCAGTGTCCCCTTTCGCACCAGTAGCACCAGTGTCCCCTTTCGCACCAGTAGCACCAGTAGCACCAGTAGCACCAGTAGCACCAGTTTGATTCAACGTGACTTTTGTTTCTGTATTCGTCACACACTTACCGTTCTTGGCATAGCGCAACATGTTTGTTTTTTTGTTGGCACACACCGTCACAGTCTTCGTTGATGATGCTGCAATCACGCCCACACCTCCACCAACTGTGACTCCAGCTAACACTCCAACAAGAAGCAATGTGCCAGCTGAACGACGCGAATACGACCGGGATTTAGACAAGTGATCCATCTCCCAACTATAGATTTCCCAAGGCCCCTCACAAGCATAATGCAACTGACCCCTCAACAAACAGCGTTTCGCATTCCAAACGTTTACTGAAACCCCGCCCGCTACCCCATCAATACTGAGGTTTGGAATTACGCACCAGCCTCACGAAG
>Ga0208720_1000159_pt1 | contig 17944 bp, 15 predicted proteins | sample LakMenEpi20Apr10_FD_150716 | JGI IMG/M metagenome (GOLD analysis project Ga0208720, IMG submission 150716) | Freshwater microbial communities from Lake Mendota, WI - 20APR2010 deep hole epilimnion (SPAdes) | ecosystem: Environmental > Aquatic > Freshwater > Lake > Epilimnion/Euphotic zone ...
GCTCGCATGGCGCCACCTCAAGGCGTCTTAGTCACCATGACAGCCGAACTTTGCGACTGTTTCTTAACTCGCAGGCAAGGCGTCCTGAAAATCGTTTCCGACCTCGAAAGCATTTACCATTCAGGGATTTTGCGAATCTGGGGCGTGGACGGTGCGTTCCATTCCACAACAACCATCAAGGCCAATCCCGCGCTCGCCGAAGCCTCAAACTGGAAGGCTCTAGGCGATTGCCTGGCCATCGGTTACTTCCAACATAAAAGCGGACTGGTGATAGATATAGGTTCGACAACGACCGACATCCTGGCTGTTTCCCATGGCAAAATCCTGAGCGATTCCCGGACCGATCTCGATCGTCTTCAATCCGGCGAACTGGTCTATATTGGGGTAAACCGGACGGCACTTTGTGCTGTCACCGACTCCGTAAAATATCGCGGCACAAACACGCCTATTATGCGCGAACTCTTTGCAACCACTGGGGATATCTATTTGACTTCTGGTGATATTCAGGAAGATCCGGACGATTTATTGACTGCCAATGGACGGCCCGCGACCCGGGCGGAGGCTCGCCACCGACTGGCCCGGTTGATTGGCCTGGATTACGAGCATTTCGCCGAGCAGGATGCCACGAGCATGGCCAGCCAGATGGACAAGAAGGTGGTCAAAATCATTGAAAAATCGCTGCAAAAAGTCGTGCAACGACTTCCCAACCAACGTGTTGAGCAAGTTGTTGTCTCTGGTTCAGGCTCGTTTCTGGGTCAGCGGATCGCACGAAAATTTGTTCCTGAAGAATCAATCCTGAATCTGGAAACGGTCTGGGGACCAGAGCAAGCCAGTGCAGCGTGTGCTGTTGCCTTGGTGAAACTGGCCGAAAGGACGTTGAAGTCATGATTCCCCGCCCCGAAGACTGGACCCTTCCATCACGTGGAGTGATTGTGATTAAACTTGGTGGGAGTCTGTTGTTATGGCCTGGGTTACCGGACCGGCTGAGACGATTTCTGGATTGGGCACGCTCGGAAGGTGCGATGACGATCCTGATGACTGGAGGAGGCGAACCAGCCAATTTCATCCGCAGCATGGACGAATCTCATCATATGCACCGGCGAATTTCCCACGACATGGCCGTGCGTGCCATGGATCTGACAAGCCATTGCCTGGCCGCTCTGATGGAACCTGACCTGAAGGTGGTGGATCACTTTTCGGAATTTGCTGATGTCTGGAATCGCGGCATGACACCGGTTCTAGCTCCGTTCCGCTTTTTAGCGGAAGTTGATATGCAGCAGGCTAATGCGCTTCCACCGAGTTGGCGTGTGACGAGCGATTCGATTGCTGCCAGGATCGCCGAATTCGTGAAGGCGCACGACCTGATTCTCCTGAAAAGTCGCGACGTTCCGCCCGGCACATCGATCCGGGAAGCGGTGCATCTTGGTCTGATTGATCCCATGATGCCCGAGATTGCTGCCAAAGTTCCCCGCGTTATTTCTGTGAATTTCCGCAACCCCACAGCGATAGCCAGAGAGCTATTGCACCAAAGGCTTTAATCACAATTTCCACATTGTTTTTTGAGCATCTCATACAAAAACTCACCCTTCAGCACCACTTGATTTCTGAACAACGAGTTATATAACATCAAATGCCCTACTGACTTCGTAGGCAGACTAAACTACAACTCTTACCAACTTGTATAATACGTAGATGTTTACCACATCTGAGATTCTGATCGAACGACTCCGGTTGGCAGGCGATGATGAAGCCTGGCGACGATTCGTAGATCTTTATCTCCCGCTCATTTATCGGTGGAATTGCCAGGCGGGCCTGCAACCCGCAGATGCGGCCGATGTGGCTCAAGAAATTTTCCTTTGGGTCTCGCAAAACCTCCATGAATTCGAGAGGCGTCATGTCGGTGCATTCCGATCCTGGCTGAAGACAGTCGCTTATCATAAGATTCAGTCCCATCGCAAACATAAAGTGATGGCGAGCCTGGAAACTGCGGACGCCGATCAGATTTACGAGGAAGATCCACTTCTGAAACATTGGGGTGATGATCACGATCAGGCATTGCTGGATCGGGCCCTCGAATTGATCCGTCCTGAATTCACACCTAAAACGTTCGATGTTTTCATCGCCGTTTTCATCAATCAGGAAAACCCGACAGACGTTGCAAACCGCTACGGACTGAACAGGCAAAACGTCTACGTTTCCAGAAGCAGGGTCCTTGCCAGACTCAGAGTCGTGCTCAAAGGCTATATGGAACAAGAGATTTTTTTACCCGATAGCAAAATTAAAAGCTCTCGTTGAACCCGTTGCTGTGATACGATGATCATTCGAACCTAACCTCATCTTGCAAGCTGGTTTCCATGCCAAAGAATTCCGTTTGTCTCGACACGACCAGCCTGAATTCGCTTTCTCAAGGTTCTTGCCAGGAGCCTTTGCTGACCTGGCATCTATGGCATCTGGAAGAATGTACGGAATGCTGCGAACGGCTTGAGCAACTGATCCCGACGGACAACCATCGGTTCCAGACCCATACAACACTGACTCTTGGATCCTTCCAGTCGACGACAGATCTTGAGAACCAACCGTGGGCTGGGCTGGAGAATTCGCTCCAGGATTTCGTTCCGCCAGTCGCCATGCCAAAGTTGAATCCAAGTGAATCGCAAGACGAAATTGGGCGACTGGGAGAATTCCGGATCCTTAGACCCATCGGGGCAGGCCATTCCGCAATCGTTTTTGAAGCCGAAGACATCTGGCTTCAGCGCAGAGTTGCCATCAAGATTCTGCGCCGCGACATGACAAACATCCGGAACGCCCGCCAGTTATTTTTAGCCGAAGCACAGGCTGTGGCTTCGATTGCGGACAAGAATGTGGTTCCGATCTTGAATATTGGTCAGCAGAACGACGAATTTTACCTTGTGATGCCATTACTGGAAGGCGAATCACTCAAAACCGCCTTGGAAACCAGATCGTTTTCAACGGCAGAAGCATTAAAAATCATCCGTGAAATCGCCTCAGGACTGACCGCTGCTCATAAAATTGGCCTGATACACTGCGATATCAAGCCAAATAATGTCTGGCTGATGAAACAAGCGAATGGCTCAGAAATTGCCGTTTTGCTCGATTTCGGCCTCTCTGCACTGAACACTTTGAAAATCGTGGCCGGTACACCGGGATTCATGGCGCCTGAGCAGATCAGTGGTGGCAATCTTGACACCAAAACGGATCTTTTCGGGCTTGGATGCCTGTTGATGGAAATTCTCCGTCCGGCAAAGTTAAAATTAAATACAGTCTCGGAACCTGATCCTGCGGCAGAACTCGAGTTTAAATCACTTTTAAAACCCGTACAGCCACTCCTTCAAAAGCTCTTGAATCCTGATCCAGCCTTACGTCCAGCCGACACCACGACGATCATAGATCTAATCCGAAGGCTTGAAAAGCCTCGAAAGCCATGGCTGATCCCCACCTTGGTTGGCATCTCAGCTTTGGTATTGCTCGCCATTGGCTTAACGTTCCGTAACCCGGTTCAACCCGATAAACTCAATCTGACCATTGAATTTCCAGATTCAATCCCGAACGTGCCTCAGAACGAACTTTTTCGAACCACAACGAGCAATAGCACAACATCGATTGGAAAGAGTACACTTTTTGCATTTGATCCCAATGGTCAGAGACTGATCTGGGCAAATCCTGAAGGAGGGCTCTTTCTGAAGAATACTCAGCAAGCCAATTCCATTCCAACACGTTGGCAGAGCAGTATTAAGCCAGCCCTTTTATCATTGAATCCGACGTGTCGATATTTAGCGATTGCGTCAAACAAGGGAGAGTTCGAAGTCTGGGATTTATCACCAACTCTTGCGTCTCCCAAACTTATACACACAAACAACTTGAAAATGGCAAAGCTGAATGACATAACCTGGTCGGACGAACCCGAACCACGACTGGCTTTTGCCCACAACGCTTCAAAGGAAATAGCCAATCCTTTTTTACTGGATGTGATCAATCCTTTTTTAACGGAGAATGACAAACAATATCAACTCAGAAATACCCTGCCTTATGAAACGATCAAGATGTTCTGGCGGCCGAAGTCTGATGAAATCATCTGCAATGTAAGCAATGGTGGATTTCTTGGCTGGTCATTATCTATACAGAACTATACGATTGCATTTCGGATGCATAACTTGCCCGAGTTATGGCTTGGCTCAGATCGAGAAGGCGACCGCATCGTTTCCACAGCAATTGACGGATTTTTCTTGGAATTTGACGGGAAGCCTCAGGCAATCGACCCAAATCCAAGTGTAGCCTTAGGATGGGGCTTAAAAAAACGAAGTTACTTAAATACGTCGATTCGGGGGCTTGCCATGATCAGTCATAACACCGCAGCCATTCTGGTGGACAAATCGACTGGCTCGTCCCCCAGCTTTATCGTCATAAATCTTGATGCCCCAAATAACCGAATGTTTGTTCAGGACCGAACTTCTTACAAATCCATAACCAAACTCCGGGCCATGACAAATCGCCCTGGAAGTCCGGAAATCGCTTGCCTCTCAGAAGACGGAACGGTAAATATCTTTAATCTGACGGATCTGGTCAAGGAAATGAGCCTGCTCGAGGTTCAGAAATAGCCCGAATGGATTTCGATTTTGACGGCGACCTGATTCTGCGAGTACGAACTCGAACTCAGGTCTTTATTCCTAAGCTCTGATCTCGTAATATAAAAGCATGTGAGTCTGGGAACCTAACGAACACAGAACTGGACAAGATCCAAAAAAAGATTATGAAAGTCACGTTGGAGGTGGTCGAAGGCCCGCATGCCGGGATGCAATTCGACTTCGACAAGCACGACAACTTCATCGTAGGGCGTTCGTCCCAGGCCCACTTTCATTTGCCTCAGCGTGACAAGACCTTCTCCAGATTCCACTTCATGGTCGAATTCAACCCGCCATTTTGCCGGGTGATCGACATGGCCAGCCGCAATGGAACCTTCCTGAACGGGAAGCCCGTGAGCGTGGCCGGCCTTTCTGACGGCGACGAAATTCGCGGCGGCGAGACTCGGTTTCGAGTTAAAATCGACTCCACTGGCTCCGAAGAACTCGGCCAGCTTTCAGGCAAGTGGGAACGGATCGCTCCACCATCGAAAACCGTCGCTCAAAACGAAGGGGGCGTGATCAACCCTTCTGAGCCTGACAACGACCGACCATCCGGCGGCGATCCGTTTATCGAACCCGAGATCAAACAGATCGGTGGCTATGAGGTCTTGTCCGAGCTTGGCAGAGGAGGCATGGGCATCGTTTATAAAGCCCTCCACAAAGCCACTGGCAGGATTGACGCCGTCAAGATCATAACGCCTGCTGTGAGCGGCTCTGAGAATGTGATTGGCCGATTTCTCCGCGAAGTGGCGATCCTGCGCCGCCTGAAGCATCCGAATATTGTCGAATTTCGCGAGTTTGGTCACGATCAGGGCCAGCTTTACCTGGCCATGGAATACGTCTCCGGAACCAACGTTTCCAGCCTGAGGAAGCGTGCAGGTGGCCGGTTACCACAGTTTCTGGCCGTCGAAATTGCCTGCCAGACCCTCGCCGCCCTCGCTTATGCCCACGATCACGGCTTCATTCACCGAGATATCAAGCCAAGAAACCTGCTGGTCACACGTCGGGATGGAAAAGTCTGCGTCAAAGTGGCCGACTTCGGGCTCGCCCGCATGTATCAGGATTCGCCCATGAGCGGCCTCTCTTTTACAGGCGAAATTGCTGGCACCTCCGGCTACATTCCTCCCGAACAAGTCACCAATTTCCGCTCAACTGATCCCGCCGCCGATCAATATGCCATGGGCGCAACGCTTTATCACATGCTCAGTGGGAGTAAAATCTACGACTTCCCACCCAATCTTGCCCGGCAATTGCTGATGATCCTTCAGGAAGAACCGGTTCCGATCCGCAATCGCCACAGCGCAATCCCAGAAGCACTCGCGAATGCTGTGCATCTAGCACTGGCCCGCGAACCCGCTGATCGTTATCCTAATGTCTCAGAGATGATTGAAGCTTTAGAGCCATTTCGGACACCTCCCGAACACTCTGGCTTGGCCAGCCCTGCATGAATCTCCACGAGCCAGAAATTCCCATGACCGCTTCGGACCAACCATCGAACCATTCGCCCTCCACTGGGATCGCCCACTTATGTCTTGACTGCACATGCTTTTGCCACGATTTAATTTATACTGAAACCGGTCAGTTGCACGAATCTCACGGCTGTAAAAATGCCCGGGATCGCCAACACCAACCCATGGAATCGTCGCTCCCAGACGAATTTCATCACGCACAAGCCATCGAATCGCTTCGAGAAGCCAGCCGACTGAATCGTCAAATCGCTTTCACAGGGCTTGAACAACTCTCCCTTGAGTCACAAAAAGCCGCCCTTGATTTAGCCGAAAATTTACACGCCTGGGTTCTCTCCGGCAATGGGACCACGTCAGTCGATCCATGGGCCATGGCATTCGCTCAAAAAGGTGGCTGGTACGCCAGTTGGACCGAGATTCGGCACCGGTCGGACAGCCTGATCCTCTGGTTCGCACCACTCTGGCGTTCCCACCCGCGCTGGCTCGAGCGGTTTGTCCCTAAATCTCGTCTCTCAAATCTTTTGACTATCCTGCCACCGGATGAAGTCGCAACAGATTCAGGCCTAACCAACGAACAGCAAATCCTGCTCGATCCAGCCCACGCACTGACCTTCCTGGCAGATCTCCGAACGGCATTAAAACACGGCCACGAGAATATCTCTGACAGCCGTATCCGGCGCCTCTCACAGATGTTCCAAGATTCCCACTGGCTGACATGGGTTCGTTCGGAAGATCCAGAAGGCCTGATTGACCCGTTGGCCACCGCCGAATCGATCACGGAAATGATCGGTCAATCCAACTCTCCAACCCGACGGGTCGTGATGGCCGATGTTCCCCATTCACTCAACCCACAGGGCCTGAAAGCCGTACTTTCATGGAGGTCAGGCCTAACCGCCCCCATGTGGTTCTCTCCGGAAGGGCCGGTTTATCGCCCCTCGGAATTCTCTGTGGATAACGCCGAAGTGGTTGTAGCGTTTGGTGATAGACCAACTTTACAATCAGGTCAGACTGCACTCTGGTTCAGCCCATCCTCTGTCACAGAAATGCCAGCCAACATCACCCAGATCCCGGTTGCCGAACTCGGTTTTGATGACTCTGGAACGATCGTTCGTGCCGATGGAGTCGCTTTGCAAGTCCCCTCAAAAGTGATCAGCCGACGCATCAAGACAGCAGAATTCCTCTCTAACATACGTAATGCCTTGAATTTACAATCGACAATCGGAGGGGTCAGCCGATGAGCCATCTCCTCAAAATCGCTGGAGGGCGCGTAATCGACCCCCAGCATGGTGTGGATGAAGAGCCTCGCGATGTTTGGATCAAAAACGGTCAGGTGATTGAACCGCCGACCGATCCCGACCTGAGGCCCGACCGTACCATCGACGCTCGCGGATATATCGTAATGCCCGGCGGGGTGGACATTCACTGCCACGTGGCTGGGGCCAAAGTGGACGCCTCCCGACTCCTCAGGCCCGAGGAACGCCGACTGGAATCAGGCAAAGCCCGCCATGAGCATAACCACTTTCAGGGCGGTACGTTAGGTAGCTGCCCATCAGCCTCGATCACAGGCCAGCTCTATTCAGGCATGGGCTACACCAGTGTGAACGATGCCGCGATTGCCCCTGCCGGAGCCTATCTGGCCCACGAGGAATTGGCCGACACTCCACTGGTCGATCGCAGTATGCTCGTTCTGGCTGGCAACCACCGATATATGCTGGAAGTACTTGCTAGTGGAGAACATGAGCTGATCGAGCCGTTTGTCCGCTGGCTGGTACGACGCTCAGGCAGCTTGGGGATCAAGGTGGTGAACCCCGGCGGAATCGAAGCCTGGAAGCAAGGCAAAGGGCGGATCACAAAACTCGATGATCCCGTTCCCGAATTCGGCGTAACGCCCAGGATGATCCTGGAATCGCTCTGCAAAGCCTCCCAAAATATCGGCCTACCCCATGCCGTGCATTTACACAGTTTGAACCTTGGGCTACCCGGGAACACAGCCACCACTATTGAGACTCTGGCCGCTCTTGCAGGCTTGCCTGTACACCTGGCCCACGTCCAGTTTCACAGTTATGGCGGGAACCCGAACGATCCCGGCTCGCTCACGGCCGATGTCGGCCAGTTGGTGGAACACCTCAATACGCATCCTGAAGTCTCCGTGGATATCGGACAGGTTTTGTTCGGCCCCACCACCGTGATGACTGCCGACGGAGCCACCGCTCAATATCTCGCAGGCCTTACTGGGAAGAAACTTCTGGCCGATCACGTCGAGTTGGAAACCGGCTGTGGCGTGATGCCAATCGAGTATAAAGACAAAAATCTGGTCCATGCCGTGCAGTGGGCCACTGGCCTCGAATGGTTCCTTCGGGTGGACAACCCCTGGCAAGTTGCCCTGAGCACCGATCACCCCAACGGGGCAGCCTTTACAGCATATCCGGAACTGATGGCCCTGCTGGCTGATTCCACTTATCGCGACGAATGCCTGGCAAGACTGCCGGAAGCCGTTCGTGAACGCACCGGCTTGCGCGAGATTTCACGCAGCTATTCGCTGAGCGAACTGGCGATCATCACCCGGGCCGCCCCCGCCAAAATGCTCGGCCTAACTCATAAAGGCCACCTGGGCACAGGCGCCGATGGAGATGTGACCATCTATCAGCCCTCAGACGACTTGCGCAAGATGTTCGCCATGCCTCGCTGGGTCGTCAAATCAGGCGTTGTGATTGTCGACGATACCGAGATCCGCAACCTGGCTGCCGGTGTAACCCATCGCAGCAACGTGCCTGAACTGGAACCGGAGGCGTTGGCCCCGATCCGTCGATGGTGGAAATCGAACGCCACTTCCGACTGGTCATCCGCCGATATCGGCACCACCATGCGCGATCGCCTGAAGCCTGTGAATCTGCGAGGGCAGGGGGGCGAAAAATGAGCGAAACCTTGGCTAAACCTGATCTTAGGGTCGGCAGTGTCCTGATCGACGACACCTTTGCCGAAGCCTTTCCCATGGCAGCCACTCGGCTGATCATCACAGCTATTTCCGAAAAATGGGCGATGATCGCAGCCACCGTCATCACTGGATATGCCACCAGCGTGATTGCATGCGATGCCGAAGCCGGTATCGAACGGATTTTGACACCTGATGAAACGCCCGACGGACGACCCGGAATCTCAGTTCTTCTCTTCGCATTCAACCGTGAATCGCTTGAAAAAGCCGTGGTCAAGCGAGTCGGCCAATGCATCATGACCTGCCCCACCACAGCATGTTTTAATGGACTTCCCGATCGCACAAAACCGATCAAAGTGGGCGGTAAACTGAGGCGGTTCGGCGATGGCTATCAGATCTCGAAATTGATCGGCGACCGGCGATTCTGGCGGGTCCCAGTCATGGACGGCGAATTTGTCTGCGAAGATGAATTCGGAACCACAAAAGCGGTCGGTGGCGGAAACATTTTAATTCTTGGCGAATCGCAAGCCAAAACCCTGGAAGCAGCCGAGTTGGGCGTGACCGCCATTTCGAAGTTCCACGATGTGATCACACCTTTCCCTGGCGGAGTCGTTCGTTCAGGCTCAAAAGTGGGTTCAAAATATAAAGGCCAGATTGCAAGCACCAATCATGCCTATGCCCCTTCATTAAAAGGGCAGGTCAAATCCGCTCTGCCAGAGGGTGCGAAATGCTGCTATGAAATTGTGATCGACGGGCTCAGCCTCGAAAGCGTTGTCGAAGCTTCAAAAGCGGCTCTTTATGCATCGGCTGCGGCCAACGGCGTGATTGCAATTTCAGCTGGTAATTACGGTGGAAAACTGGGCCCTTATCACATCCATTTAAAAGATCTGGTCAAGCCAGAAGGGCTTTCCTGAAATGTCATGGCGCTTGACCACCCTCCATCACGCAACAGCCCCCGGGCCAGTGGAAGCCAGAGGCTTGATTCAAGCTCTGTTTGAGACTCATAATGCAACCGATGCCGCACGCCTGCAAATCTGGGCCGCCACAGCCTCATTGCATTTAGCCGATCTGGTCACCATTTCTGAGACCTCTGGTCCACACGATACAATTGAACTTGAGGGCGATTTCTCGCGCTGGAATGGCCTTGGATTCGGCTTGTCGAAGGGCAATCTTATTGTTCATGGAGACACCGGGGCACGCACCGGCGGCGAACTGAATGGTGGATCCATTGAAATTCATGGCCATTGTGGGCCGTGGGCTGCGGTTTCTGCACGAGGCGGCCGGATGATGATCCATGGAAATGCCGGAGACTGGCTGGCCGCAAACTGGCCTGGCGAGCCCAAGGGCCTTTCGGGTGCTGAAATCATCGTCGAAGGGCACGCCGGAGATCATGCCGGCTCACGCATGCGGCGAGGCTTGATTGCAATTGGCGGCAATGCCGGAATCAGCCTTGGCAGATCGATGATTGCTGGCTCGATATTTCTGGGCGGAACGGCTCATGGGCCTGTTGGATTAGGCATGAAACGTGGAACGATTGTTTTTGAAGGCCCTCAGAATCGCCAGCAACTGCTTCCATCAAACTTTAAATCCGGCGGCGATTTTCGCCCCCTGACACTCAACATGCAGCTTAAGTATCTCCACGAAATTGGCTGGCAGAAATCCATGAATCTACTGGGCCTGAAGTCCTGCGAGCGATATTCAGGCGACCTCCTGACACTTGGGCTCGGCGAGGTGCTGGCACTGGCGTAATTCCATTACAGTCAGGAACGGTACCGCCGAAGTGCAACAGCTTTTTGATCGCAATCGGCTTGCATTTCTGTTAATATTCTGACTCGCACTCGACATCCAATGATCTGAATCAGGCCTGATAAAAAAACATGTCCACATCTGCAAAGCTCTCAAGCCCTTTGATTGCCCCGGAACTACTGAACGATCGTGCTGCAAGGGTGGCCGATCAGCTCATTCAGAATGCAGCCGTTTCACGCATTCTGGTGGAAACTCTTCCGGGTGGTGGGACTTGGATCGACTGCGGCATCAAAACGCCCGGCGGAATTGCTGCCGGACTGGCTCTGTCGCGAATCTGCATGTCGGATCTGGCCGAGATTTCTATCGTCCCCGGACACGTTCCAGGCCTTGATCGCCCCACAGTTCAGGTCACAACCGACCACCCGGCTCTTGCCTGTATGGCGAGCCAATATGCTGGATGGGCGCTGAGCGAAGGCAAGTTTTTTGCCATGGGCAGTGGCCCAATGCGTGCTGCTGCAGGCAAAGAAGAGCTGATCCAGAGTCTAGGATATTCAGAAAAACCAACGCGAGTTGTGGGCGTGCTGGAGTGCCGAAAAACTCCTCCGGAACTGATCGTCCAGAAAATTGCAACTGCCTGCGGAATCGCTTCAGAGGCCTTGATTCTGGCCGCCGCACCGACTGCCAGCATCGCAGGTAGCATTCAAGTGGTGGCCCGAAGCGTGGAAACGGCCATCCATAAGCTGGTCGAGTTGGAATTCGACCTCTCTCGACTGGTCTCCGCACAAGGATGGGCGCCGCTTCCTCCGGTGGCGAAAGATGATATGGCCGGAATTGGTCGAACCAACGACTCTGTGCTTTACGGAGCCACTGTGATCATTCAAGTCACAGGCGACGACGAATCGCTCATGGAAATCGTGCCGAAAATCCCCTCAATTGCATCTCGTGATTATGGCGAACCGTTTGGAACCATTTTCAAGAGATACAACTACGACTTTTACAAAGTCGATCCAGGCCTCTTTGCACCCGCCCGAATCGTTCTGGAAAATATCACTACTGGCAAGTCTCATGAATTTGGACAACTCAGGCCCGACCTCCTGAAGCTCTCCTTCGGACTCACTGATTAATCCATAATGCAATCCAGCCCAGCTTCCAAAACACCCAGATTCACGGTTCTGGCCTCGGGAATCGGCTGGCATGTGGAAGATCTGCGCAGGGCAGCATTAAAAATCGGTGTCGAACTCACAACCGCTTTATTTCAGAACTTATCGATCCAGTTGCAATCGACCGATTCCGATCAATCGGAAATCATCCGCGCCGGCTCGCATAGACTTGACGATCAAGATGCCATTCTTGTGCGCATGATGCCGCCATCAGGGCTGGAACGGGTTGTATTTCGGATGGACGTACTGCATCGGTTACAGGAGATGGGCGTACCGGTATTAAACCCTCCACGAACAGTGGAAATGGCGGTGGATAAAGCCCTTTCACTCTCACGCATAGGCGGTGCAGGGATCGCCGTCCCGCCCACCTGGATCGGCGAATCGCCTGACGATGCCTTGATTGCATTTGATCAATTGGGCGGCGATGTTGTCTGCAAGCCCATTTTCGGCTCCGAAGGACGTGGCCTGATTCGACTTCAAAACCGTGAAATAGCCTGGCGGGTGGTCCATGGATTAAATCAGACAGGGTCGGTGATTTATCTTCAGAAGTTCATTGAAAATGACAGATCTGACTTAAGAATCATGACATTAAATGGAGAAGTTCTGGCAGCCATGCGCCGAACCGCTCCGCACAATGAATGGCGAACCAATGTGGCCCAAGGTGCTAAAGCTGAGGCATTAAAGACAATTCCTCATGAGGTTCGCTCGATTGCATGCCAGACGGCGCAAGTCATTGGCGGGAATATTCTTGGCGTTGATTTGATGAGGAGTCAAGACGGGCAATGGGTGGTGCTTGAGGTGAACGCTGTGCCTGGCTGGAGGGCTTTGAGTGCAGTCTCAGGCGTAGACATCGCCGCCGAATGGCTTTGGGCCGTGAAGCGAGGCCTGAAATGAAATCCGCTTTAACGATTGGCCGGATTGCCGAATTGGCCTGCTCCATGGAAGTGCTGGCACCCAAGCCAGGAAATGTCTATCCCGGGGCTGAATGGAATTTCACAAATACAACCGTTATGGATTTTCTCAAATCAGCAAAAGCCATTTCATCCGTATTTGATCAGGCCGATTGGTTGTCAGTCGGCGAGCTTGTTCTGAAGTCGATTCAGGCAACTCAATTTCAAGTGACCACAAATACAAATCTGGGGCAGGTTTTGCTGCTGGCACCGCTGGCAAAAACGCTGGCCGAATTCGGCGAATTATCCGAATCAAATGTACAAGTGATTCTTGACAGACTCACAATTGATGATTCAGTCAAGGCTTACGAAGCCATTCGTCTGGCAAAACCTGGCGGAATGGGCCAGAAGTCTGATCAGGATATTCAGAGTCGGCCCACACAAACCTTATTGCAAATCATGCAGATGGTTCAATCCGAAGATGGAATCGCCGAAGCCTATGCAACCGGTTTTCACAAAGTGTTTCATACAGGTCGATCAGCCTTATATCAATCGATTTACGCCGGTAAACCCTGGCGCGATGCAATAGTAGACTGCCACATGGAATTATTGATGCTGGGCGACACTTTGATTCGGCGAAAAGCTGGTGCCGAAGCGGAAGTCAATGTACAACAGAGGGCAAGATCTGTTTTGAATTTAAAATCAGACCCGATCAAATATGCTCATGCATTGAAAGAGTTCGATCTTTTTCTGCGTGTAAACGGTAATCGTTTAAACCCTGGAACAACGGCGGATCTGGTCACAGCCTCTCTATTTGTAGGATTGGCTGATGGCGAGATCCAAGTGCCGAGTGACCTTGATCAACTTTTGGACCAATACAACCCGAGCCCTTCAGGAGCCTACTAAAGTCATGACGGAACGTTACAAAGTGCGAGTTGAAAAAGACTCTTATGTATTTAGCTCAGGCCACTTCATCACCTACGATGGCGACCATTGTGAACGACTTCATGGCCATAATTACAGGGCTGCAGTCGAGGTGGCTGGCCCACTCGATGAAAACCAGTACGTCTTTGATTTCATTGCACTCAGAGACATCTTTGCAGCCATCATTTCGGGGCTCGACCACAGAATGCTTCTGCCAGGCATTAGCGATAAGATACAATTGCATGATGACAGTTGCAATTGGAAAGTGACTTACAAAGAGCGTTTCTGGAGCTTTCCGAAGGAGGAATGCGTGATTCTGCCGATTTCAAATACAACGACAGAATTACTGGCGCGATGGCTCGGCCTGGAGCTGATCAAACGGTTTCAGGAAAAAGGCCTCAATATCCCCAGCCAGATTTCTGTGCATTTGGAAGAGAATTTCGGCCAATGGGCCGTTTGGGATTGGTGTGAGTCTTAAATCCTGATGTTTATGACATATGGGAATGCGAACCCACAGACGAATTCACTTGCCACAATCGCTCAAAGATGTTAAACTATTTCAAGGGATATTTCTCAGACTGATTTCTGGGATCGCCTGCTTGATCCGCCAATACACGCCCTGATTCCTGCCAACTCCACTCACGGAGTACTTCCCAATGAACGCCCGAAACATGATGAATTCACATCCTTCGCAGCACGCTCATGCTTTTTCTGACTGGCATGGGTCGTCTGCAGAAGGGCTTGTGATAAAGTCTCGCCGCAACTTTCTGAAAGCCGGTGTAGCGGGAATGGCTGGTTTGAGCCTCCCAGGTTTGCTGCAGGCTCGCGAAATCGGCGGCACCACAAAATCGCGTAAAAGTTGCATCTTGTTATGGATGGCAGGCGGCCCCAGCCAGATCGACACCTGGGACCCCAAGCCCGATCGACCGCTCCAGAATCGCGGCCCCTTCAGCGTGATCCCGACACGTATTCCCGGAGTGAATATTTGCGAACACCTGCCAATGATGGCTGGAATGCTTGACAAATTCACTTTAATCAGATCTGTCGATTGCCGATATTCCAATCACGAGCCAAATAAAGTGATGCAAACGGCCAATAAACTGGCTGAGGCTCGTTTAAATCCGGAAGCGGAGCGATATCCGTCGATTGCATCTATTGTCGCCAAGCATCATGGCCCAAATGATCCTGCCATGCCGCCTTATGTGGCATTTATGAAGAGCCGCAGCCATATTGCATTTGGAGGTTATCTGGGTAGCCAATACGACCCGTTTATTGCCCAGTCGGCCTCGAAATTGCCAATCTACAACGATGTGGGCGTGGATTCGGGACGTATGGGTGGGGGCGAGGTTTTCAGCCTTCCCAAAGGACTTGACGCTGGCCGGATGTCGGGCAGAACGCGACTGAAAACACAGATTGAAGATGTGCGACGAGGCCTTGATCCGCTTTTGGAGCAGACGGGTGGCCTCGATCAATACACCAAAAAAGCGATGGATATGCTCACTGGCCAAGCTGCCCGTAATGCATTTGATATCTCCAAAGAGCCGTCCGCAAATCGCGAACGCTATGGCAAGCACCTCTGGCAACAGCAGGTTTTATTGGCCAGAAGGCTGGTGGAAGCTGGAGTTGCATTTGTGACGCTCGACCTGTCATATCATTCTGCCAGTGGGACATGGGACAACCATGGCGACAACATTCCGCCCTATGGTGGGATCAGCAAAGGGCTGAAGCCGCTTTTGCCACTTTTTGATCATATGATTACAACACTCGTCGCCGACCTCGAAGAACGAGGCCTGCTGGATGAATGCCTGATTATTGCCATGGGCGAGTTCGGCAGAACCCCTGTGATGGGCACGCAAGGCTCTACGGACGGCCGAAATCACTGGACAAATGTGATGTCCATGGCCATGGCGGGCGGTGGTCTCAAACACGGACAAGTGATTGGTTCCACGGAATCTGAAGGCGGTTACATTAAGGACCGGCCCGTCACCCCAGCCGACCTGGCAGCCACAATCTACAGCCATTTTGGCGTTCCTCTGGACACCACTTATATTGATGGCGGACAAAGGCCTAGATACGTTGTGGAAGACGGTGGGGAGCCAATCCACGAACTTTTCTGAACCTCGCAAACCCAAAGGGCAGGGCAGCTGGCATGACCAATAAACAGCCGTTTAAAAATCAGACCATTCTGATCACCGGCGCGTCGAGCGGATTAGGCTCGGAATTTGCCAGACAATTGGTTCAGGCTGGCGCAAATGTTGGCTTGATTGCTCGCCGCGAATCGCATTTGAAAGATCTGGCAGATCAAATCTCTGAGACAGGCCAGAAAGTCGCTTTTGCCGTTGCAGATGTCGGAGACCGTGATTTATTGAATTCGGCAATTTCCGAAATAAAAACATCGTTGAAAATTGAGCGTTTTGATCGGGTGATTCTCAACGCTGGAGTAGGCAAAACATTCAGAGCAAAAGATTTCAACGCACAGATACTTGAAGAAATGACCAGAATCAACTTTTTCGGAGCCGCGAATACGATTGAAGCCGTTTTGCCGGCGATGATTCAATCAGGTGCCGGGCATATCATTGGAATCAGCAGCCTTTCAGCACGCCGGGGGCTTCCTCTGGGATACGCCTATGGGGCATCAAAATCGGCATTAACCACGATGCTTGAAGGCTTAAGGGTAGAATTAAAACCGTTGGGTGTAAATGTAACGGTGATTCATCCAGGATTTATCCGTACACCAATGACCGAAAATCAAATCACAGCCCAGCCCGGCCTATTGGATGCAGATGATGCCGTAAGCAGGATGCTGAATGCGATTGCAGCAAATCGATTACAATTTAATTTTCCAGCAAAAACCACTATACTCACAGAAACCATTCGCCGCTTACCAGCGCGAATTTCAGATATGCTCGTCTCTCAATTTATTTTAAAGGCGGTCAATCGCTCTGAACAAAAGGATTAAAATCACTGAATCCGAATGGTTTTAGGCACGCCCTTAAAGGCTTGTTTAAATTCGCCTACAAAGCCGGCGGGGACTCCGATAAAGGTGGCTCTGGCTCCCCTGACAACCATGTTTCCATCTGATGTGGAATAATATTCACCTGGCTTATAAAAAATCGGGTGGCGGTCTATAAATTTGCTACCTACAGGCTTATTCACCACGACGGTCGATCCGGAACCGCTCACGCTTGAGGCTCCTTCGATAATCGGGCGATTATCAACAACCAGATTTTTATTCTTGGCACAGCCAGCGGAATAAACGGTCAGGCAAATGGCTGTTGCAATTTGAAAAGTTCGCTGAATTCTGATAGGCATCAACATCTTGCACAGCCTTTCGCTCGATCCTTGAGTTTCTCTCATTCGAAGTATCGACACCTGGTCAACGATTCGATTCGTCGAAAATCGTCATACAGATCGAATTGACAGAGAGTGGCGCTGAATGTTAGGACAGTGATGGTTCCATGGAAATCGCGAAGATTTCCTGATACGGCGAATATGACGAATCCACCGGTCGCCCCTGCTGCGACTCCATTCACTGAGATGATTGATGGTTCACTGTGGCTGATTTGCTGGTGAGTGTCCAAAATGCCAAAGAATCTAAAACTGCCGTTCGAGCTGGTGCGGGGCTGATCGACGCCAAATCGCCTGCCCACGGGCCGCTCGGCAGATGTAGCGCTGAAACATGGAAGGCCATTCAGGCCACTATCAAAACCAAGGCTCCTCTCAGTGCAGCCTTGGGCGAATGGCACGAATGGTGTGCCTTGGATGAGAATCAGACTCGTCATGAACTATCATCACTCAAGGGATTTACATACGCCAAACTCGGCCCTGCCGAATCTGACGGCCGTTTTGAACTTTGGCAGAAGACTTTCCTAAAACTCAGAAAACAGGCTCCTGCAAACCTTCAATGGATTACTGTGGTTTATGCGGATTACGAAAAAGCCAATTCGCTGGGCCGTGATCAAATCCTTGAGTTTGCCATCCAAAGCGGTTGTTCTGGATTGCTGATAGATACTTACGATAAATCCTCGCGTTTTATTTGGGATCAGGATTGGTTCAGATTCGCCCATAAAGTAAAAAAACAGGGGTTACAATTGGCCTTGGCAGGTGGCCTGACCATTCCACGGATCAAACAATTGCAGCACCTTCAGCCAGACTGGTTCGCCGTGCGTGGTTCAGCCTGTAAATC
>Ga0208720_1000161_pt1 | contig 17910 bp, 22 predicted proteins | sample LakMenEpi20Apr10_FD_150716 | JGI IMG/M metagenome (GOLD analysis project Ga0208720, IMG submission 150716) | Freshwater microbial communities from Lake Mendota, WI - 20APR2010 deep hole epilimnion (SPAdes) | ecosystem: Environmental > Aquatic > Freshwater > Lake > Epilimnion/Euphotic zone ...
GTAGGATTGCCCGCAAATTTATGGTCCTTTTGCCAGCCAAGCCGCACCGAGAGCGAGAACTCGGACTATGTACTTCGCGGCAAAAAAGCGTGTGTGAGGTGTGCAGAATTATCGATCGGTATAGAAAGTCAGTAACAGGGGGGAGGTGGGGTCGGTTTGATGCAAGTGGGGCACTTGTAAGATTCGTTGAAGCGACTTGTAACTTGTAGATTGGAGGAAGCTACTTGTAAATTTGAGAAAGCCATTGTGTAGAAGGGTTGCGGGCGTGCGCGGGGTGACAGCGAAGCTGGCGCGCTGCGCTACTGGGAATGATGATGTATTTTTTTATAGATCGACATAGCTTAGTGCCTAAAGGGTTAGGCGCGATTTTCTCTCTCTCTCTCTCTTCTCCTTTCCTCGCGCGCGCATGCGCGCATGTACTTGAGCGTGTCTTGCGTGCAGTAAGCTAACGCGTTGGTATAATGATGATGAAATTTTTTTATTATAGTACGAAATAACTTTGTGTTAATAAGACAATGTAGGCCTATTTGCAAATGAGAAAAAAAGGTAGTTATTAATCATAGTGGTGTTTTTCAAGGTCGTTGTTGCTTTGGTAATGTAATAATGATTTTTTGTGTTCATTTTTTTCAGGTAAGTGATATTTAATACGAACGTTAAATAGGTTGCGTGGTGACGTCATTAAAAATTCCGCTCCATAAATAAGAGGTTTGCGTGAGTAAAAACTAAATGTTCCGTTTTTTCAGAAATAAAAAGGGGGTGGGGTGAGAAGGAAAATTTTCAATAGAAAAAGTTAAGACAGGGGTTTTTTTGCTTGACGTTATCCGGTCAATAAGAAATTGTGTGTCAGTTGTTCAATGGACTTGACACCATCATCATGTGTAGAAAATCAAAACGTTTCTGTTATTGTTGCGCTAGAGATATGGGAAGTTTTTATAATCCCAAATATTGCAAAAAAATGAAACATCATTTGACCACTACTGATGGTGACTCATTGTGTTGGGAATGGACCGTAAGAGCTTTTCAGTTTAAATATGATTGTTGTTTTCTTTGTGAAAAGGAGGGATGTCATTATCGTGCCCTATTTAAAAATGGTCCTACGTGTCAACCTAAATTGCAAAAATTTATTAAGGAAAGAAAAGGAAGAGCACATTAATACCAAAAAAGTTGACAGACGGAAAAACCGTTGGTTGCTTTTTGATTGGATAAGCGCGCCACCTAGCGTAACATCATTCGTCTATAATCATCATTGAGAGTAACATCATGTGTTTTGTGTCTTGGCTTTTTTGCCCTTGTTGCCATTGTTTAATGGAAATGGATGATCATTATTTTTGTTTACAATATAATGTATTTTGTAGAGAACGTGAAATAAATTGTCATCCAGGAAAAAAAAATTGTGAAGACTGTGAAGATTGCATTGTTCAATGTGATACATCTCTTCCCCCTCCCAAACATCTCGAATATGCGTTGACATTTCTTGTGACAGATAGAACAGAACAACCCACCGAAAAAAAAACGCATTGTTTGTCATGTCACCAACCGTTAGTCGATTAACATTATTCAAGTAAGAAAGTAACCATCATGGATGCTCTTTTTCGTCACGTAAAAGGATGTCTTTCTTGGAAATTAGTGTACGACCATGCTCAAGAAGAAGATTTTGAAGAGAGAAAAAAACATCAGTGTCCTCCTCCTATTCGTGGAGGGTATACATTTTCTCAATTTGAACCCAAAAATACATTAGCAGTTCCTTGTGAATGCGATACTATTGAGGATTGCAGATGTCTTCACATTACTTGCAAAGAAAATAATTTGTTTCGGTATCACACCCATCAAAAATGTTCCTTTCCCCCTCATGTTCAATTTGAAAAAAACGGTTATTTTTGGACAGAAAGACCAGTGTGGAAATATCATTGCCGCAGAACAGTAAATGAGGACATGGCAAATAAAATTGAAGAAATTTGTAACATTTGCAATTTTAAATGTGTTTGTACTTCTTTTAAAACGTGCGTTTTATGCGATCACATTGTAGATTTAAAAGTAACTGATAATCCCATAGACACGTTTATGGATTTGTTTGAGAATTTGTCTGTGTACAGTACGTATTAAATTAAAAAATGAAATCATTTGTTCCTTGTCAACATTTTAGTATTCAAAGTTGTACTTGTTTAAGCACAGACGAAAAAAATGATTCCAACACTATTTTACGTTATCATTGGCAAACATCAGAGTGTTTAAACCCCAATCATGTTTCTTTTAACAAACATGGATATTATCAAGTTGAAAAACCCATTTGGAAATCGTCTTGTTCTTGTCCTTATGCTTTTAACGATGTTTTTTTAAATCAATTAGAAAGAATTTGTTATTTGTCAGGATTAAAGTGTGAATGCACCACTTTGTTTTATTGCACCTTGTGTAGATGTCTGGACGATATTTTTACTTACGCTGAAGAAGAGAAAGCCAGAGAGTTGACAAACGACATGAACGACTACAGTGAATGGTACAATGTGTTTACCGAATTAAGAAACTATTTGTATTTTGACACATGCAAAAAGAAAAAGCTTAAAACGTGTTAGTTTCCTAGTAACACTAGCAAGGTTTACATGTATTAAAAACATTTCATTCAATTTAAGTTTTAAATAATGAATGATTTGCATTACAACAAAAACATTGAAAAAGCATTTATTCCTGTAAAACAAAAATGTGTTTCAAAAACAGTTTGGATCATGGACAATGTAAGTGATTATCCTATTACAAAAAAATCGCTTGAAGAATTGGATAAAAAAATAAAAAAACAAATGAGAAGAAAAAAAAAAAAATACAACAAACTAGAAAAAAAGGACAAACGAAAATCTAAACAAAAACAAAATGTTCCATCAAAGTGTAAATCTAAAAAAGAAAAATTTAAACCTTACAGGGTCAACATGCAAATTTGGTAAACAAGTTAGTTTACTCATACCCATTGCAAGCTAAACATGCAAATTATGAATTTAGTTGATGAAAAGAAAGTTTTAAAAAAAACATCTCGTCCTTGTGTAAAACGAAATCGTGTGGTGTCAATGTGGAATTTTGAACAACCAATCTACCCAATTCCTTTAACAAAAAAATTTCTAGAACAATCTGCTCGAAAACAAAAAAAAGAATTTAGAACAAAGAAAAAATTTAGACGAAGAAAAATAGGAAAAATTAGAAAAAGACTTGGACCCAAAAAGGGTAAACCTAAAAAGAAAAAATATCAATTTGTTCAAATAAACACGCAAATTTGGTAAAGTGTTTAACATGGAAGATGCCAATGTATTGTGCGAATATTGTGGACATTTTTTTTCAGTCATTTTGTACACGTTGCATGTGTTGCAAACTCACAGGGATCGATTGCGTTTAACATTTTTTTGTACTTTCAAAGGATGCAGCAAAAAATTTGAAACGGATGAGTCTAGACTACTTCACGAACAAACCGATCATCAATCTTGGATGACTTGCACCCCATGCAACATTACTTTTTCAAATTCTCAAAGTTGTATTGCTCACAACGTTCGTGTGCATAATAGTAAAAAATATTTTAATTGTCCTTTTTGTCCTCGCATTTACCTCAGTTCACACGGATGGGAAAAACACATGAAAATTAATCATCAACCTATTTACAATCAAGGTTTGCGTCATTACAACGAAAAAAAATTTGCCCCGTATAAAAAAAAACCTTTGTGTCATAAAATTTTGCCTCCCACTTTATTAAACTATTTTTTAAAATAATAATTCAGTATGTGTTTTATTCCCAATGAACAAACATGTGTTTTATAACTTATACCGTTTGCACTATTTGCAAAGAAGATACTTTTAACGAACCTTGCATTTGTTCTGATAAAAGCAAGTGTTTTAAATTTATTTTCTTTCAAAGAGAAAACGAATTATGTGACAGTTGTTTTTATGATACCCACGGTCACCCTAACATGATGCGATTCAAACGAAGAGGATATCAATTGAGAAACCGTTTTATTCCTTTGTACTAAAAAATGTAATTTTGGTGTCATTTGATTGGTGTGTGGGTTGCTTCTCTAAACTTACAAACCAATTCACGTGCAATGTATATTGTAATCGTATTGTTAGTTGATTGAAATACATAAACCTTAAAACATAATCATGAAGTTGTTTTTTTGCTCTTTTTGTGAATTGTCATTTTATACTCTGACGGGATTGGCTCACCATTTTTTAGAAGATCATTATTACAACCGAGAAAAAAAACTGTCCACTTGTCCCGTGTGCAGTTTTGTTAGCAAACATATTTACAGTCACATGAAAGAATGTCATTGGAACTATTGTTCTTTTTGTGCGTCATTAATGCATCCCAAAAATAATCATTCAAACTGTGAATCTATTTTAGAAAAAATGAGAAAAAAATGTTAGTTGTTGACATTAAAGCAAAGAATTAACATGTCTTCAGTTCAATTTAGACCTTGCACTTGCGGCAGTGTAAGCGGATTTGGAACATGCAAATGTTTGAACGAGCTTGAAAAACAAAACGACTGGTTATTTCACCAAGAAAAATTTTGTTGTAATCCAGACCACAACAAATTTAAGCAAAACGGTTATTTTCTTTTAACCGATAATAATTATTGTCAATTAAAAAAATCTGAAACGTTTGAAGAAACTCTAAATCGATCGAATTTTCCTTGTTCTCAACCAAAAAATTTGTTTATGCTTCCTTGCAATTGCATTGCAGACCATCGACGAAAATATTCACCTTGGCATGCTTTTTACGCAACTCATTATCATTCTCAACATCAACCTTGTTCTCACCCAAATCACGTGGATTATTATAAAGTTCAACATTTTGTAGTTCCTTCTAAACCAGTGTGGCCCCATCACTGTCAACAACCCCTCAAAGGAGAATTTACCGAAGAAATTCAAAAACTGTCTTTTATTTTTGGTTTAGAATGTCAATGCTCAACCAATAAAATTTGTTTATTTTGTTGGAGAATTACGCGTTGCAATTCGCTCACATTTACTAAGGAAAGTTGCATGAGTTTACATTTGCTTTCGGAAATGTTTTGTGCTATTCAGTGGGACCAAATTCCCATCGTTACAGTTCCATTCAAACCTTTGTGGAATCAAGATGGTTCGAGGAATGTGTGATTATCTTATTTGCCCTCATGCCAACGTCAAAAATGACAATTTTTATAATGTGTGTGACTGTCTTTCCAGAGAAATGAGGGAACGATACATGTTTCGTTTTCACAACAACCAATCGGGATGCAAGAATCCTAATCACGAAAAATTTGGAAAGCACAACGTTTGGTATTTAGCTCAAGTTCCTACTTGGAAAGACTCGTGTTTTGTTCCCCTCACTAATAAAGAAGACCAAGAAAATCTTGAAAAAATTTGCAGGTTATATAACATTGTTTGCAATTGCGAACATGCTTTTCAATCTTGCAAGTTGTGTCATTTTTTGAGCAACAACGAAGAACCGCCTAAACTTTACGTTAGCCAATTTGAACGATGGAGTTTGAAGGAATTGCTCAAACTGTTTCCTTATATTGATTGGAACATTTTGGAAATGAGAGCGTACATTTTAAAAATTGCAAGATTGTTTTCGGAAGATAGCAACAGCAGCACCAGCAGCGACAACAACAGCAGCAGCAACAGCAGCGGCGATAGCAACAGCGACTCAGAGCCCGACTCTAATGACGAAAGCAATACCAAAAACAATCACAACAAAAAAAAAACTAAAAATTGTAAATTGTGTTTAAACGGCTATGCGTATCACAAATTATAATAAAAACAATGTCGCAATATTTTAATTGCCCTCATTTAAATTGTTTAACTTGCAATTGTACTCAAAATCAGAAAAATATTGTTTTTACTGCGTTAAAAATGCCTTGTACAAATGATTCGGCTACAATGACTCATTTACTTTCCCCTTATTTAGCCAAAAAACCGTTGTGGAAATTTTCTTATCATTATTGTTTAGATCAAGAAACTATTAAAAAATTGTCCGTTATTTTTTCTTATTTTTGTTTAGAATGTACTTGTGTTTCTTCCAAACAATGCAAATTGTGTTTTGGTCTTTGTTCATCCGACCCTCCTTTGGTGTACATAAATGAAAAAGACTCTATACCATTAGACCGTATGTTGTCTTTTTGTGAATTTATTTATTTGGATAATGTTTTGTAACATGTGCCAATGAGCCAATCACAAAGAAGCAACTGTTATAAACCAATTACAAAAGAGCAACGGTTTTTGTAGCTTTCTAATTTAACGTGTCTTATGCTAACAGTAGTGAATTTGTAACATTCTTGTTTAAAACAACAACAATGGAAGACAACTTTTGGACCCAGTTATTAAGTCAATCTAAATGGAGAAATGCAGAATGGATCATGTACAAACATGAACCCAACGAGACTTTAAAAAAAGACAAAAATGAGGGTGACCAATCAGAATGGAAGGAATACCGTATTCAATTTTCACCGTTGCAGACTCCAACAGAAACAGCCGCCAATGAGCAGCAAGACGAAACTGAATTAAAAGAAAAACTAAAACAAGAGTGTCCTCAGTTTGTTGTTTTGTAACAACAAAAATTCAGTTGCATTTTAAAAACCATGTGGGAAAGAACAATGATGGAAACTATTCTTCAAAAGAAAACGAAAGCTTTTCAATCTGACGATTGCGGCAGCGTTGAAAAGCACACCGTTATCTATGTGGAACCAGATCAAGAACAAGAAAGTCAAGGAACGCCAGGGGATCAAGACAACTCGCCGGCAGTTCCGCCGGCCGTACCAGAATCATTGGAGATGAATGTTTCGACACAAGATTCTTTAGTGTAATTTGTAAAGTCACATTGAAAAGACGTACATTATGTCAACGCAGCAATACAACAACACTTATTGTCAACCTCAATATTTTACAGAAGATTATTATTCATCTGTGCCGTCATCGTCTTTGCCACAGCAGCCGCCGCAGGCACCTTTGCCGCTGCCGCAACAGCAGCAGGTTATTGGACCCACATTTCCATCAGAACCTTTTCATTATAATCAATTAAATCATGTTCCAGTTTTTTTGCCGCCACCTATTGATTGTCAAGAAACGACGTTTACAACGTCACCATCGTGGGGACCTTTGCCAATGTTTGATGTAAATCAACCACCTCCATCTTTTTCGCCGGCAGCTGGGGTAGCTTCTTCCTTTTTTTTTCAATCAAATGATGATGATGTCACTCAATTTGTCAATCAATTTGAAAACATCGATTGGGGTGATCAAAAACTTGTGTCGACGACGACGACGACGTCGTCACCATCAACGACGTCGATTCCGGTTGAAACGTTGAAACTTAAACAACCACCTTTGCGGCAGCGTAAACAACCACCTCTTTTGCGCCCTAAAAAACCTCAACAACCAGCAGCAGCAGCAGCAGCAGCAGTGACTCCAACAACAACATTACAACACCAAGAAATTAATTGTAATGCAACAGGAACAAAGGGCAGCGGATCCAACGTTTATGAAATGGCATGTAATACCATTCTCAATCAAGAAAAAAATTATGATTTTAAATGGGAACATAACGTTCAACAAATGTCTTCTATTTTAAACCAGCAAAATGTTAATCAAACATTAGACATTACATCAGCTTTGTCTGTTTTATTTAATTGTATTTCTAATCAACGAGAAGACATTAAAAGTTTAAGAACAGCTTTCTGCAGTTTGAAAGAAAAACTTGACAATAAAAATTCCAACTCTTTGTTTGAAATAAAAAAAAATGATGCTGCTGCCGCTTTTCTTAATTCTGTACCCACTAGCACAACCAAAATTGCAAAACGTCAAAGGCCAAGTCATTCCTCGACGACCAAACGACGTTGTCCGGTTTTTAATGTAAATCAAGACACTCTCAACAATGTGTCCACTCCTGCAGTTGTACCCTTGGCCCCCAAAAAAAAGAAACAATACCCCAAAAAATAATCATGTGTTTATTGTATTAATTTTGTGATTGTAAATGTGTTTTCATTTTTATGTTTTATTGGCCAATAAATTTTTTATTCAATAAAAAACAAGTGTTTTGAAAATTGAAATTTTATTTTATTATTAATACATACAAAAAACTGGTTACACAAGTTTCAAATAAGGAGATACAAAAAAAGATTGATTAGGATGAGACGTATCTAAAGTAAGATTGTTGTCGGTGTAGAAATAATAAATAATATAAGTCACATCCGGCGTTGCTCCTGTAGCATTAAAGTTGATGGAAAGCTCCATTTCGTTGGCCACTTTAAGCATTGAACCATTGTTCAAGTTGGGAATTAACCTAGATTTGTCTCCGTAATTACACAGATTAATGTAAACGTGAGGATAAGGAGTTTTATCCCATCCGTTTTCAATGTTGGCTACAGTAATTTTGTCCGGATCCATGTCCAAACCAAATGGAGCCGCGTTAAGATAATCGATAAACAATTTTGATTCAATGACATCGTCTCGAATCATTCCCAAGTTGGGCCGAGTGGTAAACAAATCCAAATTTCCATATTTAATGTCGATGCTTTTAATGTTGTGAGGAGAAAAGACATTGCCGTCCGATTCTTGATAGGTGTAATCTCCGCTCAATACTTTTTTTGGCAAAGCAAAAATAAAAAGTCCTTCTGGTAATAGCATGCCTTGAATTTTAGCCTTATGATTGAGCTCTTTAGCCACTGGATTTTCAGTTTTCATAATTCGAGTCACTCCTGCATATTCCCATTTTCCTTTTTTGGCCATCAGACGTTCTTTAGTGTTGAGATTTAATTTTAATTTTTCTACCACCAGTTTAATTTCTTGAAAATAAAACCGATATCGATTAAGATTAGCAGCTTCTTTTTTAAATATAGCTGACAAATCATCAATAAAGGACATACGAATTGAAATTTTATCTAGCAATGGCATGGGCAAAATATTTTGTTGGTGTTGCATGTAATTGGCACCTTGAACCAAAGGAGGAAAATCTGAAGGCAAATAATCAAACGTAATCATTTTTTCGTTAAAAATTTGAGGTCCGTATTTAGTTCTCCATTCTGAATCGGCAGCCACAGTCCAAGAATTTTTTTTGTTGGGAACACCCCACCCTGAACAAGAAGGTTGAGGAAGAAGCAATTTTTTTTGACTCTTTTCCATAAAATTATATTTCCAAGCATTGAGAAAAGCAGGAACGTGACGAGCTTCATCCGAAGTATTAATTTTACTGTATCCGTGAAATTCTTCAATGAGTTTTAGAGAAGCTTCAAACCAATTGGGTTGAACGACTACCTTGTCCAATTCTAAAACGCTGCAAGGTTCATACACCCACTGAGTCGATGGAGCTGTGGGAGGTTTGGCTACTTGAAATTGACCTTTGACTTTAAAACGAGTGTTGGGACCCATGCTCCACACTTCTTCGCTGTCTTTTAACTCAAATTCTACAATTTTAGGTGCTCCGTCCACAATTGGAGACAAAGAATTAATAATGATATAATCCGATCCCATAATCTTTTGAGATACTCCTTTTTCTTGCCAAGTATTTTTTACATCCGGAAATTCAAATTGTTTCTCCAAATCGGAATATTTACTTTTTTTTACATTGTAATCAAACATTCCATCTACAGGAGCACTTCTTTTTGCAGATTTAGCCGAACCTTTACCCCTTCCCCTCGTACTCTTGTATCCTCCTCGTTTTTTTGCCATGTTATTGTTTTCGCTTTCGCTTTCGTCCTCTCTTTTTACCTTTCCTTCTTCCTACTCGTCCGGATCCGGATTTTTTAAGAACTTTTTTTGCTGCAACTCTTAGTTTTGACAAGGGAATGTGACGCACTAGTTCAGAAGCTGTTAGATGTTGCACGCCTTGGTAACCGGCCACGCGCAAACCTAGTCGTCCTTTGTTGACTCGAACGCCTTTTCCTCGACGTCGTCCTCGACCTCCTTGTACTTTGTTTCCTTTTCGCCTACGTCGACGGGCAGGCATTGAATCGTTATCGTCTGGATCGTCTTTAGTCTTGGGATCCAACAAAGTCGCTCGTTCCAAAGTGTCTGAATAATTCAACAACAATTTTCTTTCTTCAGCACCATGGGACATGTCATTCCGCTCATGGTTTTTTCTCTACTGAACATGACTTGCATGTTTACCCTTTCTATTTATACTTTTTCAAATTTTTCAGGGTGAACACCTCTAAGAGTGCCTTGCATTTTAAATCCTTCTTTCCAAATTAGTTTGACCAAATTGTTTTGATCTAAAAATTTTGACAACAAAAATGTAGCAGGAATAGTTTGAGTAGACATGCCTCTAGCGTTTAATCGCATAACGGGTTGCTCGTGGCACAACTCGTTGACGTGCATCACCATAGACCCCGTTTCGGTCGGATACAAAGCGGCCATGTACTGTTCACCAATACCATAATTAGTATTGGTTGTTGTATTTAAATCTGAAACAATGACTAATCCAGTTTCGTGAACCAACGCTCTAGCTTTTTCTTCCAAATTACTTGTGTCAGGAATGTCTAATTTTTGTCCTTCGTTATTGAGAGGAGTAATATCTTTAAACATGGGAAATCCCAAAGCCACTAGCAAATTAGGAGGCAATACAATCATCATTTTGTAAATAAATTCGTTTTCCGGAAAATGAAAAGTAAAATTTCTTTTGGCGTTGTTATAAGTGAGATCAAATTTAAAATTGCAGTTTTCCTTTAGAGCATTAAACGACGTTTGAATGGCAGTTTGATAATTTTCATTTTTTTCGGCTTCTCTTTTGCTTATTTGAATAGTCATGACACTTGATTCGTAATTTGGATTTTTAATGTTTACCGTTTGTTTAAAATTTTTAGCTAAATCTGTCAACGGAGTAACAAAAGGATCGTCGGCTAAAATAGACATAAAACCAGAATTTCTGATGTTTTCAATAGTAAATTGTTTTCGAGAGCTTCGTTCACCAATTTGTTGATCGCTAAAACCCATACAATTTAAATGTTTGTTGGTAGAAAAAATGGACGTTGTGTTGGGAGCAATGTTCATTCTCAATCGAATGTTGGCCAAATTTTCTACCGTCCATTCCTTAGGAAGCAAATAATTGTTGGCTCCTCGAATGGTTCGAGCAGAAATAGGTAAAGCATTAAAATGTTTACTCTGATCATATGGTTCATTATAAAAAGTCAACGCCATAGTTTGAACGTATTGATCAAACGTTTGATTTTTAACGCGATTAAATCGTAAATCATACCAGTCAAAAAAAAAACCAGTGTGAACCAAAGCATCGGGTTTGTTAAATTCAAAATAAGTATTAATGTTTCTCATCAAAAGTCGAGTTAATTTTGTTTCAACTTGAGGTTGATAGGTGGGACCGTAAAACGGTTTTGTTAAATTAAACATTATTTTTACTTGATAAGAATACGTCAACAATTCGTCTAAATCTTCTTCTGTTTCTTCGTCAAACAGTTGAGCTTGCAATTCGTAATAATCAGGAATTAACATTAAATTGTCAAAAGAAAACAAATGATTAGAATATGTAATGGGAATGGGCACTTCAAATGTAGAATATCCCGCCGGAACCGATATTTTAAAAGGAACAAAGACATCTTTGTAAATTAAAGGTTTTAGTAAATTTCCTTGGTCATCTTTTTGCCGGTAAATGTGAGTTTCCAAACTCCGATTCATGTTGGATTGAATCATATTGGACCCACAGTCAAAGCTATTTCGTCTTCGCTATATTCTTCTTGCTTGCCTGTATCCAAACTTTTAACCAAATAAAATCGTTCAATTGTTCTGCTCTTGCTTAAAAACAAATTTTGTTTCAACACTACAAAAATTTCGTCAGACAAAGATTTTTCAGATCGTTTGTTTCCAATGACTTCTGATGAAATGACTATTAATTTAGGTCGAACATAATCTCCCACATTAAATTGGAACTTTACTCCTCGGGTCGATAAATCAAACTGAGCAAAATAATAAGCAGCATTGGCTTTTTCAATTTGCAAAAGAAAATCTTTTAAATTACTAGAATTAACATCGGCCGGTGTGTAATACGGATGGTGCACAGGATCCCCGCCGGAAAATTTTAAAAATTTTTGATTTATTTCAATAGGTCGGTGGTTGAGAGTTTTAACGACGGCCGGAACAATCAAAATCCACCAACGCAATTCTCCTTCTTTAATGTTTTCGTATTTGACAATGTTTCCTTCTAATCGAGCATTAGTAGTTCGAATTAATCGAATCACATTTTCAGCAAATTTTGATTTGCTCGACGTATTTGAAAAAGGATGAAAAGCAATTTGCTTCTTTTTAAAATAAGCTTGAACTTTGTGACTCATGACTGATCGTTCTTGGTCAAAACCTAAACTCAATACTTTTAATCCAGGATTTTGTTTGCGAAATTGAGCAAAAATGTCTCTAAAAGCGTTAATCATTGAATCTGCTGTTCGATTTCTTTTTAAAACAGACACATAGGTAAATCGGGACAAAATATCTTTGCACACCAAAAAGCCGGAGCGTTTTTCAAGAGGAGTAGAATATTTAGAAGTAATGGCATAAAAACCAATGTCTCCGTGCAAATGACCTAGATTATTGACTACAATAGGTCGATGTTTACCACCTTTAAATTTTTTTCTAGCTTGACTTGAATTCATGAGATAAGCTGGGTGAAGTCGTAACTCTCGAGTTATATTGGCTCGACTCAATCCGTAAAACTTTAAAATGCGATAAGCGTAATCAATTATTTCTGAAAATTTTGGAACATAACCCATTTGAATTTGTTCCGTTACCCATGCCATCAGCTGAGCCAATTGGTCTTTTTTTTCTTTGACAGAAAGTTTAAGTTTTTTAACATAATCCATAACACAACTGTATGTGACTCTGGTACACACTAAACTAAAGTAAAAATAAATAGACAACATATTTTAAGGCAAGATTTATTATACAATTACAATTTAGATTTGTGATCACAACATTGATTTTCTTCAACAACAGATATAAAATTAAGCTTGCAATCAATCAACGACGAATTTAAATCGTTAATGACAGATTCAATTTTTTCCATAAAATCGTCAACGTAATGGCTGTCCAACGTATCTTGAACTCTTCGAATATCAATGTCCATGTTTCCCATCTTGGATTCATCCGCGTTAATCAATTTATAATTAGTCACAAAAAACTTTTTTTGCATAGCACGCAATTTTTTAGTATCCGAAACAATTTGAGAATATTTTTTTCCCAATGAAAAAGCTTTTTTTTCTTTTTGATTGACGTCCATCTTGGTTTACTGTTTGTTAAAAAGTAAATGTTTGTGTGGTCGTGTCTAAGTTAGCCAATTTATGAATGCGTCGACACTGTTCGATGGTATATTTTTCATTGTTCAAAAGAGCCACCGAAGCGTCGAAAGCTTGTTGAGTACTCACCCGATTTAACGCTGAAGCTTTGTGAATGCTATTTGCTTTCTGATTGGTTAAAATAGCATAATTTTGAGTAAAACCGCTTACAAATTTCCATTCATCTTGAGACGTAAACACAAATTCTTCCTTCAAAAATCCTGGTTGGGTAGTTGAAAACAATTGTTTTTTGTAAGCCTCAAACCATAACTGTTTTTTAAAAGCTTGTTCTAATGTTTCAGTGGATAACGCAAAAATAACATTGTCTACGTTGCTGTACAAAAACCGAAAAGAATTTGGTTCAAAATATTTTTCAAAGAAACAAAACACTTCGGCTAATCGTTTTTTTCCCCATTCAGTAATGCAAATGTACAAAGGCAAAGCAGATTGACACGATTTTCTTGGTTTCTGATTGGTTGTTGTAGTTTGAAGAAACATAATTTGAGTATTCTTAATCATGGTCAGATGAGACAGTCGAGATTTGTAATAATGTTCATGACCATATCGGGTAGGAGTTTGAGTCACCAATCGGCACACTGACTTGGTTTGATGTTTATTTTCGTTGTAACCAAAAAATCCTGCAGCATAATTAACAATGTTTTTAAGCAATTGCTTTTTGTTTGAAGAAATTTCAGGACTCATTCTTTCAGTAACCAATTTTTTAAAAATGTTTGGCAACACTGTACAATTTCTGTAAAAATAAATTTTGTAAATTTTAGTTATTTTAAAATGATGATTTTTCATTAAATATTGGTAATAATCTTTGGTTAACAACATTCCGTTGTACATTTCTTGAGTTGAACTGTATCGATCCCAATCGTTTCTTTTTTTTTGCAACAGTAATGGAAGATTAGAATTAAAACTGTCATCGTAACCGTCAACGACTGCAATAAACGTCATGTCTTTAGGTGTCATTTCTAAAGCTAAACTTTGACATAATGTATTTTCAGTATAGTAAGGGATTATTAAACGAGACAATTCGGATCGAGTTTTGAAAAATGCCAACATGGTAGACACTTTGTATTGAGGTTCGTGACATCCGGCAATTACTGTGTACGTAGCAAAATCAATACAATTCATCATTTGATTCATTTCTTGACACCAAGCGTTAATGACGTCATCGCGTTGTTGAGATTTTTCTTCCAAATCTGTTCTTGACTGGTTTCCGGCATAACTAAACAAATTGGGACAATCGCCGCGGCACCCGTGAGCCCAAGCTCCGTCGAAAGCATACATTTTTATTTTTCCTTCTTCTGTAATGACTACCAAATCCAATGTTAATTTTCCCAATTGTAAAAATCCGTATTGATGAAAATTTGAATAGACAGTGCGAACTTGAACGTTATTTTCTTGAATCAATGTCCACAAAGTGTAATACACACTTAAAAATTCAAAACTATGATGTCTTGATTTTCGATCCACTTTTATTAACTCGTTGTCGTCCTCATGTTCTTCCGGCAGAGTGTAACCGGTACAAAATCCTACCGGACAATTCATGTTGCTAGCCGCATATCCGTAACTGCTAATTAAATCGTATTCGTGAATTGATTTAGCTAAGTATTTATTTTTATCCAAATTTAAAGAAGGATGTAACGGTTCGTTGCAATTTAGCTGAGTTTGGCAAGAATAAGAATAACCACCGGTACAATATTTTCTCAAATATTCTTCTTGAAACAACTTGGTTTTTTCTAGTCCGTGATGATAGGGTCCGGCTTCTTGAGTGTACTTGTGCCAGATGACATGAAAAGCTAAACTTGACAAAGACACATAGGACAAGGAAAAAATGTCGTAATTAAACAAATTTAAAAAATGTTTTCCATTTTCAATGTAATCGTGCCTTAATTGAGCTGACAATAACTTTCCTCTTTCTTTGCAAAGGGTCATGATTGATAGATTATTTTGACTTTGTTGATGTCTTAAGGTTCCTGTTGAATTTTTAATGCTCGGAACGGAAAATTTAGCATTCGTTACTGTAGTATCCATTGTTAAATAACTGCCAAAATTAAAAAACATCAAGCCCGGAATTTTTATCATGGTCAAATCATTTTTAGCGTTAGAATTGAGAGAAACTCCTCTAAAATTTTTGGGACATTTTAAATTGGCATAAAAGCAAAAGTAAGATTTGATGGCATGTAACACTGTATCTTCCACCGAATAAACGGCCACTTTCATTTCTCGAATGCATTTTCGCAAACTCAACAAACAATTTTTCCAAGGATTCGTAACGTTTTTGGGAACTATTTCTAATCGTTTTATTAATTCGGATAAAATGCTCGACTTTTTTGCAGAAATTAACGATTGACATTTATAGATGTAATCAAACATTGTAATCCAAGTATTTTCGTCTTTGTTTAATTCAAAATGACATTCTCTCGTCTCGTCCTTGTAAGTAGCAAATCGAGCTTCATTGCAATCATCCACTTCAATCCAAAGGACCGCTATGGTTTCTGCCAATTGCTGTGACAAATTTAAAAATGTTTCTCGACTAATGCATCCCAAATTGTAAGCTTCATTCAAACCACTTAATCGTACTTTTACAGCAGCGCTGTTGTTGGCTTGAAACTCGTTGGTTTCAATTACCTCTTTTGCTTCAAGCATTGGTCGTTTGGGTTGAAACGTTGCAATCGGTTTCATCCATCGAAATCCCAAAGTGTAATCGTTTTTAGTAAAAGCTTCAATGTTTGGACAATATCGATTATTTTCTAACCAACATTGCAATGAAGGAAAACTGTCGACTCTAAATTTTTTGTCAATGTTATGTTTTTGAAAAAACGACATGGTTTCAAAATAATTGCTTGGATTTGGTTTTTCATTCTCTAGTCCCACCATTCTCCACAAAGGTTCTTCCGGATTTAAATCTTTCATGTTTAATTTTGGCATGTTTGATAACTTGTGCACAGTTTCAATTAAAACTCCTTTTTTATCCAAAATGTAGCCTCTAAATTGCTTGCTTTTCTTTTTTCTTTGTTCTATTAAAAATCGATTATCATACATCATGACATATTGAGATTGATTTTTTTTCTGTACCACTATAAAATCAGAAATCATGTGCTCCTCCAAATCGACCAATTGATAACTCATGGTCCTTACCAATGTTAAAAATAAATCATCCTTGTCTTCTTCATCAACGTCCCAATATTTTAAAAGGTTTTTTCCATTAGGTAAATTAAACAGTGCTTTACGGCAAGTCAAAGGATCGGTGAAATTTTCGTTTTCCTTGGAGAAGTTTTCGTTTTTGCAACAAGGGATGGTTTTCGTAGACGGTACTTTGCACATTAAGGATGATGGACTGCAATCGTTCAAACTTCCACTTGGAATCTCTTCCATTGAATAATAATTTGGCACCGACATTTTCCAACAAAGGCCAAACAGTGTTTACAAACGAAAATCCTTCAAACAACTGAAAATCTTGAATAATAGAGGGATTGTTCAATCCAGCATAAAAGTTTCCCACCCATTCTCTTACCATATTTGTGTCAACATTTTTTAGTTCATATGTACCCGTTATTTGATAATCAACGGTTTCATTCAATCCAAAATCACTTTCTATTAACACACGAGCACGTTCTAAAGCTTCTAATCTACCAATCGGATTGTTTACCACAGCAGCAGGAATGTTTATGTTATACTGAATGACAAAATAATTTTTTTTCTTATTTTCTTCGATGGAATTATAAGCTATGCAATCCACCGTTAAATGTTGTTCTCTTCTGCGAAACATGTTTTGTCATACTGACATTTAAACAACACTTTTCAAGTCCTTTTATGATGATTTTTTTCTGAAACAAAAAAATAAAATTGTGATAAACATGGGCGGAGCTTATTATTTAAGTATAAATATCAAATTTTACAAAACAAGTGTGTCATTCACTTGAAATCTTTTTAACATGAAGGACTACGTATTTCCCCTTTCCGATGATGGAAAAAAAGCCAAAATTGAGTTTAAAACTTATCGGTTTCTTCTTTACAGCCATAAAGAAGGAGTAAAACCTATTTCTCTTTTAAAAAAAGAAATGAATTTGCTTTGTGAAAAATTGCCTATTCTTTTAAAAGAAATGGAAATTCTCATGAAATCCGTTGAAGATCAATCCGACAACGAATCTAATTCACCCATTAAGAAAAGAAAAATTGTTTCCGACGATGACGACGATGACGACGATGACGTCAACAACAATTCTCGTCGTCAAAAACCGTTGGAAGATAAAATTTGGAAAACGTTTTCCATTTCTGCTTACAAACAATATGAAACCAAATTGTATCTAAGCACCTACGATCAAAAACCATTCATTTGGCTTCGTCTCTTTTTTGATGCGAATCATGACTCTAAGGGAATCGACTCCAAGAAAAAAAGAAAGAGAGATATGAAACCATGCAAGGGTGGCATTATTTTTAATGATGTTAATCCTGAACTTTTAGTTTCTTTTGTAAAATCTGTTTAACATGTTTTCATGTATTGCATTTTATAAAATAAATAAGATAAAAGATTTTTTTGGTGTTTTTATTTAACATTTTTATTGACATGATTATAACAAACAAACAAACGATGATTTACAAAATACATGTACATTTTTATTTC
>Ga0208720_1000162_pt1 | contig 17907 bp, 31 predicted proteins | sample LakMenEpi20Apr10_FD_150716 | JGI IMG/M metagenome (GOLD analysis project Ga0208720, IMG submission 150716) | Freshwater microbial communities from Lake Mendota, WI - 20APR2010 deep hole epilimnion (SPAdes) | ecosystem: Environmental > Aquatic > Freshwater > Lake > Epilimnion/Euphotic zone ...
GATGGAGATATTTGGACAGAAACTAATGATATAAAAATAAGATTAAATGGAGTAACTTACACATTAGTAAAAATATAATAATATTATGACAAATTTATATAGTTTAGACACAAGAGAAAAATTAGATGCTTACGGAAGTAAGGTCTTATTAGTTACAGAAGATATTGACGTTTCCTCTGTAACAGGTAAAAATAGAGCAGTAGCTTTATTTCATTTCAATGCTAACTTTCAACAAGAAAGCATTACTTTAGTAGTAGGAGTATATGAGCTAGATGCTCAAGGAGAACCTATTATATCTCAATCATTAAAACCTTACGAGGAAAGTATTGTAGCTACAAACGGTAAAGAAGTAGATATGCAAACACCCGGTTTAGAAATTATTTTGGAAGAAGATAAAGTAGAAGGTGGTATTTATATGGGCGAATACGATGCTTATATTTACATCACTAAAAACAATCCAATAGAACTTTGGACTTTGTTTGAGTCAATCATAAAAAGAAGTAGTAAAATTAATTCTCCTACAATTTAATTTGGAGATATGAAAAATTAATATTATTTTTGTAAAATATGAAAGTAGAATTTTTAACTCCGATTATCTCCATTACAGGAGAGCAGATGAAAGAACAAACTCAAGACGATAATGGTCAAGTAGTTTCAAGTAAAAACTTAATTGCAAAAGATTTATTTCTTCGTGCATTAACAGTTACAGTAGAAAAAGAAGAGACTTCAGCTAACAAAGCTTTAGATTTTGCTATGTCAGTAAAAGTAATTCAATGTAAAGAGGAAACTATTGATTTAGAATCAGCAGAACAAGAAAGATTGAAAACTAAAATTGCAAAAGTTTACGATGCTTGGATCATGGGGCAATTGCATTTATTATTAGAAGGTAAAAAACTAGAACTTTAATTATGAATCTTTTATCATTTTCTGGAGGAGCTACTAAAATAGTTGCTCTTGCAGCACACGGAAAAATAGTTTTAAAATCAGGATATAAACCTGATGTAATAGTAGGAGTATCTTCTGGAGCATTAGTTATGTTACCTTTACTTTTAGGCAAACATGAATTATTAAAAGAATATACTACTACTTTATCTTTAGAAGATATTTTCGATTGTCCTCCAGTTAATGAAAAAGGTAAGATTACTTTATCTTCAGGATTAAGAGGAATAACCAAAGGTTATTTAGGTACTATGAATAATCTTAAAAACAGTATAAGATTTTTTGTATCTGAAGAAGAGTTTGCTAATTTTTGTAGAAATAAAAAATCACCCTTGCTTTATGCAGGAGTGACAAACATGAATAACTACAAATTCAAATTAATACTTTTAAACAATTTAACTTATGAAGCTTTTATAGAAACTATATTAGCTTCAGCAAGTATTCCTGTATTTACTCCTCCTGTAAGAATAGGTAAGGAATTATATTATGATGGAGGATTAATTCATCACAATCCAGCAATAAACATTCTAAGAAGTAAAAAATACAACTTTAAAGAATGTATAAGTGTTTATAGTAGACCTGAAATAATTGAAGATTATGACCCAGGTTATACAGGTAAATCAATAGGTAGAACTTTATCTAAAACTGTAGAGTATTTACAAAATGCTGTTTCTATGCACGATGCTGAAGCAGAAAAAGATTTTTGTAACTTACACGATATTAAATTAACACAAAGATTTAGTCCTAAAATAATGAAGGGTGTTTACGATGTAAACCCTGAGAGATTAAAAAAATTATACGATGCTATAATTTAAATTTTGTAATTCAAAACTTTTAATATACTTTTGTATTATAATTATGAAAAAATTTAAAAAAGGAGATTTAGTATATATACCATTTTTTCAAGTAGGTGGAGTTATATTAAACGTGGCTAGAAGATTAGCTAGAATAGAAGTAGACGAATATACAGAAATCACTATTAATGTATCTTTAATAGAATTATTAACAATAGAAAATCCAATAAATAATGAACAAACTCAATATCAACAAGCTGCTGGAATTATTTAAATCCAACATAGCTATTTATAAACTAAGTAATAAAAGAATTTCTGAAAGAAGAAATGTTTCTTTAGATGAAGTTTATGAAGCAAAAAGAATCTTTAAAGAAAGTAAACATAGTGCTTTATTAGAACATTGCAAAGAAATAGGAATAGATTTTAACGATGTAAAATATTACTGGCATAAATCTAAAAAGTTTAGTATGAATGTCAAACCTAGTTTAAGTCAAGAAGATTTATCAGAAATATTAATTGAAAGAATGGAAAACCATTCTCCTGCTTATCAAACAATTAAAAGAAAAGAAGTTTATGATGGACATTTATTAGTTGTAGACCCAGCTGATATTCACGTTGGAAAGTTAGCAAGTTCTTTTGAAACAGGAGAAGATTATAATAATCAAATTGCTGTTAATAGAGTATTAGAAGGAGTAACTGGGTTAATTAATAAATCTGCTGGATTTAATATAGAAAAAGTATTACTTATTATAGGTAATGATATTTTACATATAGATACTCCTAAAAGACAAACTACTTCTGGTACACCACAAGATACAGATGGTATGTGGTATGATAATTTTTTAATTGCTCAGCAATTATATGTATCAGTAATTGAAATGTTATTAGGTGTTGCTGATGTGCATGTACAATACGATCCTTCTAACCATGATTATAGTCATGGTTTCTTTTTAGCCAATACTTTAAAAACATGGTTTAAAAATTCTAAAAATGTAACTTTTAATACTAATATTTCTCATAGAAAATATTTTCAATATGGTAAAAATTTAATAGGTACGACACATGGAGACGGAGCTAAAGAAACAGATTTACCATTATTAATGGCACAAGAATCTCCTATGGAATGGGCTATGTCTAAACATAGATATTTTTATACTCACCATATACATCATAAAAAATCTAGAGATTATGGTTCTGTATGTGTAGAGTCTTTAAGAAGTCCTTCTGGTACAGATGGATGGCATCATCGTAATGGTTATCAGCATTCTCCTAAAGCAGTAGAAGGATTTATTCATCACCCTGAGCACGGTCAAGTTGCTAGGTTAACTCATATTTTCTAATCATGAAAGAATACATTTTAAATAAAATAGAAAGATATAAGAAAGGTTTTAAACAAGACCCTGATATTATTATATTATCTCAAAGTCATTTAGATGAATTAAGTGATAAAGAAATATTAAATAATTTACAAATAGTAATAGAAGACGTAAAGAATCCTATTATATTTAAAAAATAAAATTAAGCCCCTTAAAAAAGGGCTTTTTTATTTAAAAATAATTTTGTTATATTAAAATAATATATTACCTTTGTATCATGGAAAAAGAATTAACATTTGGACAACAGTTAGTAGGATTAAGTTTTAATCCTTCTGGTGATGAAAAAGTACAAAAAGTAAAAGAGTTGTGTGCTGAGTTAGCAGATTTATTACATGAAATAGAATCTACTCAATCTAAAACTTATTTAAACAGTACTTTTTATGGGGGAGCAATAAGAAGAATTTTAGATGCTCAGATGTGGTCAGTAAAATATTTAACTAATAAATTTTAATATATGGATAATAATAAAAATTACAAATGGAGTCCAGAGGACAAAATCACAATTACAGGAGAACAATTTGATGTGTTCCAAAGAACAGTAGCAGTTATGTCAGAAGTATTAACTACTTTTTTACCAATTGCTATTCAGACTAGAAAAGACGTAATTGAAAGCATGATTGCAGAAAACATTGCAAAAGAAATGCCAGAAACAGAAGAAGTTGTTGAAGAAGAATCAGAACAACCACCACTAAACCCATCGTAAAATTAACTACTGTGGAAAAAAAGAAAGGGACTTATGTCCCTTTTTTTATTGCTACAAATTTTGGATTATTTCGTTTTTAATAGTTAACCCATCTCTCAAATTTTCCCATTTAAAATCTTTCTGTTCAAGTAACCATTTTAAATAACCTTTATTCTTTTGAGCAATTTCTTTTATTGTTTCTCCTTTATGTTTACCAAAAGTAAAAACTATATCTTTCTTTTTTAATGTGTATTCGTTTAATTTTTCAGTTAGTTTTTCATTATCTCTTTTTAATTTACCATAGTAACTAATTAAATAATCTTTAGTTACAGGTTTAAAATTAATAGGTTGACTAGTTAAGCAATATTCTCCGTTAAACATTCCCCAACCATAATGTTCTATACATTCGTATGTAATATTTTCTACTTTACCAAATCTTTCATAGTTACTTGAAAAATCTAATATTAAACAATCTTTTTTATTAGGGTGTATTCTGACACCTCTACCTATATGTTGACTATATCTAGCAAAACTATTAGTAGGAGCACCGTGAATAATTGTATCTAAAGCTGGATGGTCAAATCCAACTCCTGCTATATTTATATTAATTAAAGTTTTTAATACTCCTAGTTTAAATTTGTTAATAATAAGTTCTCTTTCTTTATTATCTAAATAAGAATGTATTAAATCACAATCTTTTCTATCTATTAATTTTTTTAAAGACTCTCCATCTGCAATAGAAGGAACAAATATTAAAATACTATTTCTTTCATTAGCTAATTTATTATTAGCTTCTTTCATTTGACTTATAATATTGTTTTTTGAAAAGAAAGCATTGACAGAATATTCTGTAAATTCTGTACCTTGACTATTTAATTTTAAATAAGATTGATCTTGTTTACATTGTTCATATATTAATTTAGACCAGTATTTATTTTTTATTAGTTCTTGTATTTGAGTAACGTGAATTATATTATTAAATATACTAGATTTAGTTTTATTTAACATTTTTAATTGACTACCTTCTCTATTATTAACTAATATTATAGGAGTAGCAGTAAAACCTATTACTTTAATTTTATTACCTAATTTCTTTATAATATTATCTATTACACTACCAGGTTTACATTGTAAATGCGCTTCGTCAATCAATAAAGTATTAACTCCTAATTCAATAAATTTGTCTATATGACCAATTATACTTTTAGGAGTAGCAAATGTTGTTTTACTAATTTCTTTTATTCCTAATCCAGCAGAAAAGATAGTACCTTCTCCACCAAATCCAATTAACTTAGAAAAGTTTTGTTCTAGTAATTCTTTAGAAGGTTGTAATACAAGTACAGGAGATTCTATAGCTTTAGCTAAAGCTCCTATTAAAAGAGCTTTTCCCCAACCTGTACCTGCTATTACAATTGATTTCTTATAATTTGTTTTATCATTTAAATAATTTAAACAATCATTATAAGCAATTTCTTGATAAGGTCTAAATTTTAACATATTAATTTCATTATCCAATAATTATCTATTATAAATTGCTTAGGGATAGAAACTACAAAATCATAAGTAACATTATCAAATAATTCTATTCTATCTGCGTATCTATTAATAATATATTTGGAACTTTCTTTTAATTCTTTATCCATATATTAAATCAGATATTTGATGATGTTCGATTAATTCTCTTATTTCATTAAAACAATTTTCTATACCATCATAATAATCTTTTCCTTCTTGGTATTGATTTTCTGTTCTTTTTTTTACATTATGTATTATTTCCCATAATACAATGTGCATATTATCTGCTCTAGATGCTTTAAGAAAACTTTCTTTTTCATCCATGTCATTTAAGTCATATTTTAATATTGCTTCCATTTTATATTTTATTTATAAATTCATATAATTGTTTGTTCCAATGAGCATCTGATAGGGCGTGATGGGTGGTTGGTTCTTGGGGGTATTTAGGCATACGTCTGATAAAAGATAATTTTTCATCAAAAGTCGGGTCTTTAATGTTTGCGTTTTTTGGGTAATGATGCCATTCTTTCATTTGGTCATTTGTAATAGCACTTGCCTTAATATCCAACTCTTGCTTCAAGTCAATAAAATATTGAGGGAAACTTTCCGGATAACCTTCAAACCCTCCAAATATTTGTGAGAATGCTACATAATCAAATGCACCATAGTAGGCGTAGAATTGAGTATTCATCTTGTCTTTTACTTGTTCCCAATTCCCTATTGTTTCTTTTGTTCCAATAAACTCTTTTATTTCAAGTGCTATTTGTTTATTAGTTTTACCGTATTTATTTATAAGGTATTTAAAATCTTTAAACTTCCAACCTGTTTTAGACTTCCCTGTGTCTTTGTTATATTGAACTTGCAATTCAACCATTATAGGTTTGAGTACATTTTCTCTAATCCAATATACTTTTTCTTCAAAAATCCCTATATACTTTTTAGCAGGTGAAGTTTTTTTTATTTCAAATCTATTCCACGCTTCTTTTAAATTAAAATCTTTAGATATGGCATAATACTCTCTACCATCTTCTGCTACAATCCCGATACTAATTAAATCAATAGTAGGTTTTGTTTGACCGTAAGTTATACCTAATAACTTTTTACTTTGTGTTCCTTCTAGGAACTCAGTATCTATATAATATTTCATATTTTTAAAATAATAGTTTTTAATTAAATACCCTACCCAAAAACTATTAAAAAAAGGTCGCTAACCTACGATTTAGTACACTGTTTGAGGAGTTCTTATGTTATCCTAGTGTAGTCTTCGATTCATGTGTTGTACACCACAGAGGACTAATTTATTCTACAATGTGTAAAAGTCAAGTGTTAATTTACACTTTTATTACCCACAAGCAGATTTTCCACAAGATTTGCACTTCGAGCATCCTTCTTCAAATACAACATTTGTAGAACCACAATCTTCACATTTTAAAGTAGATGCTTCTCCTTCAGGAATATACTTTTTAAGTATTCTAGCTACAGCTTTACCAAATGAAGTAATATTACCATTAGATTTATTTAATTGCTCTACTAAAAATTTAATATTTGCGCCATGTCTAAGGCTCATACTAGCTAATCTAGTTATAATAGCTTCTTCATCTGTCATATCTGCTGTTACATATAAAACTTCTCCAGATGAATAAAAATTATAAAGATTTTTCTTTTCTTTAATAATTTTACCTTTTCTAGGTTTACCATCTTCTTCTACATATAAACTAGCAAAAACTTCATAAGGTTTACTATCAATACTACCTATAATAACTTTATATTTTTGTCCATTAGCTACAGTAATAAACATTTCTCCATCTAATTCTTTAGGTCTTTTTATAGCATCTTTATATTCAAATGAACTATTTTGTGGTTTTGTATCTGTAGATACTAATACTCCACTTCTAGAACCATCTACATATACTGTTTGACCTTTTAATCCTGCTTTCCAACCATGCATATAAATATTAGAAACTTCTTCATAAGTTACTGTACTTGGTAAATTAATAGTAGAACTAATTGCATTAGTAGTATATTTTTGTAATATAGCTTGAATTTCTACACGTTTTTTCCAATCTATATCATTAGCAGTAGATTGATACCAAGGAGATACTTCAAACAATGTTTTTAAATCATTTTGATTTAAGTCTTCAAAGTTTTTCATACCTACATGAGTAGATATATCCCAAGACATCATCCAATCTTTAAACTTAGGATGTAATACAGCAAATTCTTGCCATTTATCTCCATTTTGGTCAGTAAAATCAACTCTAACTCCTACTTCATTAGGATTAATCTTTTTTCTACGCATATAATAAGGCATGAATAAAGGCTCTACTCCACTAGAAGTTTGTGTTAAAATACTTACTGAACCTGTAGGAGCTACAGTAGACCAATTAATATTACGTCTTCCATAATTATACATTTTTTTAGATTGTATTTGAAAATCAGTAGATAACATTTCGTAAAATTGATTATTACCACCAACCATGACATAGCCATTCATATCATCTCCTGCAACCTGAAATTCATAATCTGGATTCCATCCTTCAAAATGACCTCTAAGTATAGCTAAATCTATAGTACAATCTAATTCTGCTTCCATTTTAGTTTGCATTACAGCTTTTATAATTCTTAAAGCTTCATCACTATCATATTTAAAATTTAAAGCAGCTAACATGTCTCCTAATGCTGTAATACCCAAACCAACTCTTCTACCAGCAAGACACTTTTCTTTAGATTTAATCCAAAGATTTAATTCTTGTTGTTTAATTTCATTAGATTCTGGATCAGATTTAATTTTTTCAATAATTCTATCAATGTATTCAGCTTCTAAATCTACTAAATTATCTCCTAAACGTAACGCTTCGTAAAATACTTTATATATATTAGAAAAATCTAATTTTGCTTCTTCTGTAAAAGGATTTAATACAAAAGAAAATAAATTAACAGCCATTAATCTACAGCTATCGTTAGCATTAAGGAATTGTTCTCCGCAAGGATTACTACAAATAGGTCTATATTGTTCGTAAACAGCAGCAGGATCGTTATTTAACATATTATCCCAATACATTAAACCTGGTTCAGCATATTCTTTAGCAGATTTAATTATTTCATCCCAGTATTCTTTTGCTCTAATTTTTTTAATATAAGTATTACCAGTTCCTTTATATAATTCATTATAATTTAAATTATCTAGAGCAAATATAAATTCTGATGAATCACAAGGAAATCTAAGAATATAATCTTCATTATTTTCTACAGCTTTCATAAAACTGTTATTAAGCTTAATAGAAATATTAGCACCAGTCACCTGAGTTAAATCTCTTTTAATTTTAATAAAGTCCATTATATCAGGATGATTAACATCCATACTAATCATTAAAGCGCCCCTTCTTCCGTTCATAGCTACTTCTCTAGTAGTGTTACTAAATCTGTTCATAAATGAAACAGCTCCTGTAGAAGATTTAGCAGTATTATTAGTAAACGTATTAGAAGGTCTTAAATTAGAAATATCTATACCTACACCACCTCTACGTTTATAATAATAAATTAAATCTCCATCTGTTTTATGAATACCAGCATAGCTATCTAAAGGACTTTCGGCAACCCAACAATTTGATAATGAAGCGATTAAGTCAGTACCTAAAGTTGACATAATAGAACCTTGCGGTACTATATATTTAAAATCTTTAAATAATTCATAAATAGTTTCTTCTGTTAAATCATTTCTTACTTTTCCATATTTAGAAAGTTTTTCTATCCAATCACCTGTTTCGTGTTCAATTTCTTGATAATGGTATTCAATTTTAGCAAATTCTTTTGCCATTCTACTATGCATTTGATCTGGATGAGTTTCTCCATTTTGTGCATATTTACTTAGCCACACATTTGCAGCAAGTTCATCATTTTTAAAATATTCTATTAGTTCTTTATTCATTTGTACTACCAAAGCCTCCTTCGCCTCTTTCTGTGTTGTTTAATTCTTGTACTTCTACCCATTCTATAACAGGATAAGGTTTAATCATAATTTGACCAATTCTATCTCCTACATTATATTTTGCACTTTCTTTTACCCATTTAAATCTTAATTTAAGTTCTCCTCTATATCCAGAATCTAAAATTCCAGCAGAATTACTTAATATTAGTCCTGTATTAGATACACTACTTCTAGGTCTAATATCCATGTAATAACCTTCGGGTATTTCAAAGGTTAATCCTGTACCATACTCTATATACCCATACCCAGGGGTATCTACAATTGTTTCAGATGTAGCATATACATCCATTGCCGCATCACCTTGCTTAGCATAATTAGGAATTACACTATTAGGATTTAATTTTTTAATTTTTATTTTTAATTTTTCTTGCATATTAATTTACACATATTTATAAAGTATTCTTGATTATATTTATTTTTCATTATATTAACATCTTTATGTAACCATTGGATATTATTTATTTCGTAACCTTTTAAACTATCAATTCTATCTAATGAAGCTGTTTTATTTTTAGAATCAAATTTTTTACCATTTGTCGTATTTTTGTTAAATTTTAATTCTAATCCAGTTAAAGCACATTTAAAATCTTGCATTTCTATTTTAGCATAAGCATCTTCTATTTGTATGTTAAAATCAATGTTTCTTTTACTTGCTTTTAATTTTATATCATTCCAATATTCGCCAGATAATAATTTATATCCTTTTGAGGTATAAAACATATTGCATTCTTTACAACCTTTACTAAGTTTACTATAAATATGATGTTTAGGAATAAAAGTTTCTATATTAGAACCACAAGTACATTTTACTTTTAAATACATTCTACCAAATCTTCTTATAAGAAAATTATCTACTATTTCCCAATTATTTATTTTATAACCTATGTTTAATTTAGTATTTGTTTTATATTTTTTACTGCAATCTTTAGAACAAAATTTATAATTTTTACTTCTACTTAAATAAACTATTTCTTTTTTATTACAATATAAACATTTTACTTCTTTTTTCTTTCTAACTTTTTGCATTTTCCGTTAACTTTTTTATTTTTATTTCCATTCTATATACTTTTCTAAATTTAATATAATATGAGCAGTTAATATTTCTTTTACTAACTGCTCATTTTTAACTATGGTTAATTCTTTTAATCTTACTATACCTTTATCTATTCCACTTTCTACAATTTCTTCTATTATTTTTTTAGAATTAAAGTTTACAAGATTATTAATATTGTCCATATCTAAATATTTCTTTTTCTGGTTCAAATTTACTCCATAATTCCATATTTTCCAACTTTACTGACAATAAATCTTCTAATTTTTGTTTAAAATCTTCTTTTTTATTTACAACTGAAATAATAGTTATTTTTTCAGCTATTGTAAAGTTACATAATGTTACTTTTCTTTTGTACAATTCAGAAACTTTAGAATAATTACCCTCTACTAATTTAATATAATCTTCTAGAAATTCATTACTGCATTGCATTACATAACAAACAATATCTCCTTCGTTATATCCAGCGTAATAAGTATATTTAAAATGTTTATTTTCTTTTAAATATTTATCTATTTTAAAAAATTGAATATTGTTTAAATTAGAATATCTAACTAATACATAAACACAATGTTCTAACATTGTTTTTCTTAAAGCATCTTTTTGATAAATTCCTACAAACTCTTTAAAGTTATTTATATAAGGAATATCAAAGATAGGACTTAGAAAATAATAAGTATTATTAAATTTGTTTAGTCCTATGGTATTGTTTTTTAAATTTAAATCTACATATAATTTTTTATTTATTTCATCTACCATAAATATCTATCGAAGTTTTTTTTACCCATTTCATTTAATAATTTATAAACATGTTCTTTAGATTCGTTTTTTAGCAATTCTCTAATACTATTTAAATTATTTTGTCCTTCTCTCCATACTTCAGTAGAATCACTCATTTCATAAAATAAATCAAATCCGTTTATTTTTTTTAAAAGTACTTCTAAAGTATTTGCATTTTCATCCGTAATATTCATATTATATATCGGTCTTTTTATTTTGCTCATTTAACCTATCTTTAAAACTAGCTTCTAGTAATACTAAATATGAAATAGCGTCACCTATTTTCTCGTCAATCATGTATTCTGTTGCTTTAGAAGGATCGTCTATCATATCAAATACGCTAACTAAATGCTTTAACATAAACCCTTGTAGAACTTTTTCTCTACTTTGTCCTGTTATTTGAGCACCTCTATTAAAATTATGAAGTCTATCTTCATCTCCTTTAGCATATTCTTTTGCTTTACTTATTAATGTAGATTTAATAGCATCTAATCTGTTGCTTACTACTTTGTCAAATTGTTCTGTATTCATTAATTTAAATAATTTATTTTTAATTTTTTATCTACTACCATCCAATTACAATTAGATAAATTATAATCTAATGTTTGTTCTATAAATTGTTCAGCGTCTATATCTTCTGGTCTATTTTCTAAAGACAAGCAATCTACAGTACCTGTTTCAAAATTAAGTATGTAAACATATTCTTTTTTATTTGTCGGCATAATATTCTAATATGTTTATTAGTGTATTTACTAATTCTTCTTCAGACATTTTAGCTAATTCTAGCATACTTTCAGGAGTTTCATATTCTTCTTTAGAATATTCCCATATTGCATCTATTAATTTTCTTCTCATAATAAGTTTATTTATTTTCTTCGTTTAATTCTTTAAATGCTTTAGTAAATGCTTTATTCATATCTAAAACTTCTTCGTAATCATCTAATACATATCCTGCAATTGTAAGACTATTGTCTAAAAAATTATCATCGGGTTCTTTTATAAATTCTTTTAAAGCTTTTGTAATAGCTTCTTGCAGATTTTCTGCTTTTACGTTATATTTTTTACAACTTTCCCACATAACAGGAATCGAGTATTCTTTCATATATATATATTTATAGGGTGATTTATTTTATCTCCAAATTTACCGTCTTCTACCATACTAGCATTAATAAATGTAGTATCGTCTATTATTCTAAATCCATTGTTTTTAATACCATGATTATCGTGAATATGTCCAAATATATGAAATGTAGGCTTTACTCTATTTACAGCTTTCATAAGAGCTCCATCACCACAAAATTCTATATTTCTATCAAACTTTTCAGCTATGTCTAATACTCCTTTAGGTGGACTGTGGGTAACTAAAACATCTATTTTTCCTTGTAATGCATCCCAATATCTACCTAATTTTTCACGACTTACCATAAAGTTCCAATTACCATAAGTAGGTGTATAAGGACTACCAAATATTTTCCTACCTTCTATTTCGTAATATTCATGTTCTAAATAAATAATACCTGCTTCTTTAACAGCATCTTTCCAATATTTAGTTAGTAAAGAACTATCGTGATTACCAGCAATTAATACTTTGTATTTAGCTTCTCTAGTAGCAAACCATTTTACAAATGGTCTAAACTCTTGTTCGTTACGATAACTATCTTTATAATTAGTACTATCTCCAGCATGAATTAAAACATCAGTAGGATTTATTATAATTTTGTCATGATAACCATGAGTGTCACTGATTACAGTTGTTTTTAATTTTGTCAATTGCATATTTATGTTTTTCTTTAGGATATCCCATTTCTTTTAAATTATGACATTCAAAACAAACAAGAAAAAAATTATCTGTATTAAAAGCTAATTCTGGATATTTATTTTTTGGTAATAAATGATCTACATTAGCTGTACTAAAATCTATAGGTAGTAAAGAATTACAAGCCATACAATGTTTATAATTACCAAAAGTTTTCCACCATTCATACATAAAATTATGTAATTCTTTAGTGTCAAACTTTTTGTTAGTATGTTTTTTGTATGTTGTACATTCTTTACATTTACCTTTAGACCAAATATATTTTTCTTGTTTACAAGAGCTGCATATTTTCTTCTTTTTTATCAACTTTAGTTAAAATATTTAAAACTTTGGTTACTATTTCTTCTTTCATTTCTAAATTATCATTTAAATAAGCATAATATTCTCCAATAGCATCTTTATCACTTAATTCAAATACTATTTCTCCATAAGTAACTTTTTTACCATGTTTTTTAACAATTTCATATTCTTTTGCTAAATAAAATATTTCTGATTCTTTATCAAAACCTTGTCCCCAAATAATAGTAGTTTCTGCTTCTTTCATTGGAACAGCTAATTTGTTTTTAATAATTTTAAAATGCATTAAATTAGATTGAGTGAGAGGATTTATTTCTTTTCTTCTAATCATAATTCTAACGTGAGCATAAAACTTTAAAGCATTACCACCACTAGTAGTTTCTGGATTACCAAACATAATGCCTATTTTTTCTCTTATTTGATTAATAAAAACTACACAACAATTAGATTCTCTAATTTTATCATTAACCATTCTCATTCTATTAGAATTAATTCTAGATTCTTTACCCATAGCTCCTTCTGGATTTTCTATAGTAGATTTAGGTTGAAACGAAGTCAAACTGTCTACAATAACCAAACCAAATAATTTACTATCTAATGCTTTTTCTATTACATTATAACAGTCTTCTAAAGATTCTGGATATACTAATTCTAATTTATCACAATCTACTCCTAACTTTTGAGCATAAAATTTATCAAAAGAATTTTCTTTGTCTATTAATAAACAATGATCTCCGTAAGTTTTTTGAGCATTTGCAATAGCATCGTAACACAATGTACTTTTACCACTAGATTCCCATCCTAGTATTTCGTATATTTTGTTTTTACTAAAACCACCTATCCCTAAAGCATTTTTAAGAGTTAAACTACTTACAGGTATAATATCACCTACTGAGTTTTCTTCATTTGCAGATAATATACTATTTTTACCATACTGCTTTAATATTTCTTTTTTAAAATTTATAATTTTTTCGTTTTGTTCCATTTATTTTTTAATATAATACCCACATCTTAAATACGTTTCGTAACCTTCTACAATACTTCCGTCTTGTAACAAAGTTAATATTTTTTTATTTGGTTGTTGTAACACATATTCAAATTCTTCATCTGTTGTACCAAATAAATATCCATTTATTGGATTAAATTTATTTTCTATTAAGTTATTTTCTTCATACTTCATATAATTTTACTAATTTATAAGCGTTTCTAATTCTTTCTTTATAATTGTCATACTTTAAAAGTATTGGACTTAATAACATAGCTTTCATTAATTGGTATCTTGTCATACCTAATTTTACTATATTTTCAGCTGTCTTTACTCCTACACGAGGAAAGGGATTGATTCCATCTACAGCATCACCCATGACACATTGTAAAGCAAGATTATAATCTGCTGTTGTTTGATCAATTTTAACCCATTTATCTTTATTTGGGTTATATATAATACTAGGGATTTGTAATAAATCTTTGTCTGGACTTACTACAATTCCTTCGTGGTTTAGTTTTTTAGATAAAGTGTAAACTAAATCATCTGCTTCTCCTGATGGTGCAGGAATAGCATTTAAATTATCTCTTAAATAATTATCTAAAAATAATACAATTTCAGGAATATCTCCTTTTCTATTTTTTTTATAGTCAGGATCTATTTGTTTTCTGAAATTATTTCTTCCTTTTGTAATTAAATAAAATGAATCTATTATAAAGTATTTTTCAATACTAAGATATAATTTCATTATTATTTCATTTAATCTTTCTACAGCTTCTTCTTCAGATAAATCAGGATTTTTATCTCCAAATTCATCTTTGCCAGGATGTCCTGCTTTAAAAGGAAGATAGTCAGCATCTACTATTACAATTTTTGATTCTTTTGTATCAAAATTTGTTAATACAGATTTTATATTATCATCATGTTCTATTTCTTCTTTTAATACTATATTCATATCGTTAAAAAAAGGGGTTAGTTAACCCCTTTTAAAATTTTTTGTTCTTCTTGTTCGGCTAAACTTGACATTAGCCTTAGAAACCTTTGTGTAATTTCTTCATCTTCTACTGCTATTGTAAAAAAATCTGTTACATTCCTACTTTGCATTTCCATTTCTACTTTTTTACCTTTAGCTATAGGTACGTTAACTTGTTGCAATGTAGTTCTTTGTTCTTTAAATACAATATGTAATACTTCACTATCATAAGTAAAATGATAAACATCTTGTAATTTAAATCCTACAGTAACATCTTTTTCTTCTTGTTTGATTTTAAATATAAACATGATACAAATATAATATATTTATTTTAATTTTCAAAATATATATCTAATTTTATTCCAAGAAATAACTTTATTGTGTACTTCTTTAAATTGTTCAATATATTGAGATTTTAAATAATGTTTATATCTTATATTCAATCCACCGTATTGAGAAATTTTATTTTCTTGAATTTCAGGATTCCATAATAATTCTTCTCCTGTTAGATTATTTTTTAAATTATCTAAATGTTTATTATTGTTATGAGTTAAAAATATAACTTCTGCTTTTACACTTTGTTTATTTTCTTCTTTAACTATATCATTAACTGCTTCAAACAATATTTTATATTCTTCTAACCAATTTTCTGTAACTATTACAGGTGAAAAATTTATATGTACATCATATCCAGCATCTATAAAATCATTAATTGCTTTAATTCTATCAATTATTTTACTAGTATTAGGTTCTAATAAATTTGAATAATTTTGAGGCATCAAAGAAAATCTAATTCTAATTTTTTTATTAGGATTATAAGTTAATAATTCTTTATTTACATATTTAGTAGCAAAAGAACCAAAAGCAATATCGTGATTTTTAAAAAAATCAAAAATATATTGCCAAGGATAATGTTTTAAATGTAATGCAAAATCTTCATTACAACTAATGTCGTAAGAAACATAAATATCGTGAGTTTGATTAGGTTTATTTACTACTGCAAACATAGAATGATTATTAATAGCTGTTAATATATCATTAATATTTGTTGCTATTGTAAGACCATCAGGTTGATGTCTTTTCATATAACAATTATGAGTCAATATTCCATTTGCAAAATAATTTTCATTTTTTTGTACAGAAAAGTTGACAACCGTTTGTTTTTGTTGTATCTTTGTAATACTTTTAATTTTAAAGAATTTTAAATTCATGAGTTGTTTAAATTGTGGCAGACTTACAAAAAAGAATACATCCTTTTGTAATAATACCTGTGAAAAAATGTATGCTAAAATGTTTGATCAAGCATCTAAACCTGTATTTAGAACTTTTCAGGAAGCTGGTAGATTTTACAAAAAAGACTTTAGAACTATGAAAAAGTTTGAAGGTTCTTTATTTTTAATAGATAAAAGCCTTCCTTCTGCTAGTACTAAATGGGTAACTTGTAGATCTTGTGGAGAACAATCACCTAAGTCTAAAGCTAGACAAGGGTATTGTTTCAATTGTACAAAACAAGGATTAGGTAAAAAAAATCAAGGCAAGATTATATCTAAAAAATATAAAGGTGCTGGTAATCCTAATTACTTAGATGGTTCATCTGTTTCTTTAGAGTACCAATCTAATGACTGGTACTTATTAAAGAAAAATTTAAATTACAACACTTGTGCTATATCAGGTTTAACTAATGATATCGATTATCATCATATTATACCAAGATGGTTTTGTAAAATAGCTAACATAGATGTTTATGATAAAAATAATATTATTGGTTTAAATCATGATTATCACAAAGTAGTTCATCATCTTCAGTTAGATGTTGTGCTTCTACCCACCCTTTATTTTTTGTATAAAAAGGATGCTCACCAGTTACAGTTACAGTTTGTCCAGCTACTTCAATTACATAAAGTTCATCAGTATCCCGTTGACCAATTGCAGTCACTAAGTCTATTTCAGGTTTCAAGGTATCCAGGGAAAAAGAAATTACTTGATCTCCTTCCTGGATTTCTCCAGCCTTTTTTACCCCTATTGGAGTAGTTATTAAAGTATTGGGTGTTATGCAATAAGTACAATTAAATAAACAACCATAACCAAACGAAGGAGATATAAAATCAGTTGATCTATCTGAAGGTCTAATTAACATAGACTTTCTTGTAATTGGTTTAATTATTGAATTTTGTGTCACTTTTTTATTTTAAAAAATTTACTTAATATGTTTCCATTATAATAGTGTTTTTTTTCTAAAACTTCATGTTTAAATAAATATTTTGTTTCCATGTAAGTTAATTCTCTTAAATTATAACACACGCATAATATTTTTCTTTCTATTTCATCACCTGATTGAATATCAAAATTTAATTCAGTATTAGAACCTGTATAGTTTAACCAATCAGATTCTTTTTTAATTTTTATTTTTTTAGACATTCTTTTATCTGGTAAAGCTTCTATTGCTCGTTTTCCTAGTTTTTTAGTAGTATTAGAATAAATTGATTTTTTACCTATGTACAAATAGGGTTCTTTATTTGATTTTAACCTAGATTTGTTAATAATCATATAAATAAACCCTATTGTACCGTAAGGTAAGTCTTCAATTGAATTTACAACTTTGTTTTTATATTTCCACATAATAGTGCAAATATACAACAAAATTAAAAAATTCCACTCATTCCGTTGTAACTAAATTCGTAATTAGTATTTGTTACATCTTTTTCTGCAAA